>Ga0224558_1001529_pt1 | contig 23919 bp, 22 predicted proteins | sample 714S32024metaG_FD_180682 | JGI IMG/M metagenome (GOLD analysis project Ga0224558, IMG submission 180682) | Peat soil microbial communities from Stordalen Mire, Sweden - 717 S3 20-24 | ecosystem: Environmental > Terrestrial > Soil > Wetlands > Peat | place: Sweden: Norrbotten County, Stordalen...
TGTCTGTCCCGGATGACTACCTCAAGCAGCTCGATGTCTGTCCCAGACGTCTACCTCAAGCTCGTACCGGCTCTTCGACCCTACTTCCACCAAATAACGGGAGTCGTGGGGGTTGCATCGTGGAGACGGGATATCCGTAAGGGGATATTCCATGACTTTCTGTCCCTTATCTACGCAGTTGGGACAGAAAACGTTTCGTTCCAGAAGCCAGTAAGCTTTGGCGTGTGGCCTGGGGCTCGCAGCGATTGTCTGGGCAACCTGTTCCGCGCTGTTCAGCCACCCGCTCAGTTCCTCGGTTCCGTCCTCGCGGACAATTCTGACCTGATATTCACTACCGTGGTTGTGCGCCATGTTTTTTCTCCCTAGCGCTAGGATGGGTTTGGAGGTTCCGCTTCAAGCGTACCCCGCCCTGAAAATACTGTATGTTTGGCATCGAACAATTACTGAACCTGAATCTCCTTTTTGACCTCGGAAACGACGCCATTCTACCCCCATCTCGCCTGCTCGCGAATCCAAGGCGGTCAGCGAAGTGATCTGAGCACCTTGACCTGACCGGCGAATTTTGTACCAGGGGAAAAGTTAGAGAAACTGGTACGAAAGGAGTTGGAGCATGGCGAGGAAGAAACACAGTCCTGAGCAGTCGTCGCGATCCTGCGGCAGATCGAAGTCGAAGTAGCCAACCACAAGCCCACCGGGCAGTGGACGGTGTGCTTGTGGACGAGTACGGCAAGCCTGTCGTTGACGCAAGCCTAAGAGCCTATCCGGCAGACCGAGGGTTTATATTTGCACATGGTTCGGGAACTGACGTGAAAGGCACCTTCACCTCCGGCATCACTTAAAAGAATCCGTCCGGGCTGGGTCATGTTCGGTCAAGAAACAGCCGTCAAATTCTTTTGTGATGAAAGTATCATCAGAGAACTTGAGAGTGATTTTGTAGTTGAACTTCCATTTGTTCCTTCTTTCCGGGTGGAGAGTCAGCGTAACGCTGCCGTTCGCGACTTCTCCTTTCGTTGGGCTGCCCTCGACCTGTAACGTGAGGGTGTGGGTAGAATTCTTGTTCCAACGGCCTTCATTGCCTTCGGACTTGGCGACTTCATGCCCGTCATTGGTCTTGACGTAAACATCCAATTTGGTTTGTTGATCTTTATTGTCCGTGGTCGTGTCAAACTTCGCTTCCACGGAAGTGAGGGTTGGCTCCTGGGCGAACGCGGCTGACGTGAACACTGCCAAAGCGACTAGCGCCAGGCAGTACATGATTGTTTTCATCTGAAATCTCCTTTTCTGATTCCGGGCTGGCTACCTGTGATGAATAAGGAGCAGTGCGGGATTCCGTTGAGGCTCTCTAAGAATCAGATGCTCTCTCAGGACTTGTGCGTCGCGAACTTCGAAAAAGAGGTGGCGCAGACTGTGTGCTGCTGCGCCACCAGAGGAGCAAGAACGACACGGGTTAACTGAAGCCGCCATGGCTCCTTCGCATCCTGAATATCTGTCAGGCGCAAGTTACGACGGCGCCGATTAGATGTCTGTTCAAAACTGCACAGTCTTGAAATACAGGAATTTCGGCCGCCCCCCGAACCCGTTCAGGTAAGCGGTAACCTGTGCCTGGAATGCACTCCCGTAATTTGAAAGTTTTCCCGCGTGGTAGCCAATTCGATTCACTCGCCACTTTTCAGAACAGATCACGCCACCGAGTCTGGCCCGTGCGCGGAAGCGAACGACAGACATGAGATTCTTGCAGCGACTCTTCGGAGAATTTTGCTCCCATCGATTTGCTTGGCCACGACTCAGTGGCAATGGCCAGCACTATCAGATCTGACCCATTTGTGGAACTGCCTACGAATATGACCGGAAGAGGATGCGACGCACTGATGCCTGCTGGTGGCGAACGGCAACACCCTCTCGCCTTGGCGCGGACTCGATTGCCGGGAACTGTCAATTGACGAAAACAGGCGATAGCGCTCAAAATCCCTCAAGGCCTGCCCGATCGTGGCTTGGAGGATCGTGCTTTGCCCGATCATGGAAAGCCGAAGGCGTCAGTCTTTCTTCTGCTTTTGAGCTGCGGCCCGTTCCTGTAGGGTGATCGTAACCGCGCGCAGCATATCGCCGGCGGGAGCGGGCTTGCCGGTCCAGATTTCAAACTGCCGGGCGGCCTGTTGCACAAACATTTCGACTCCGGGAATGACGGCGATTCCCTTGGCGCGCGCCACTTGCAGGAGGTGGGTCTCGACCGGATCGTACACCATGTCGAAGACGACCTTGGCCTGAATCTCTTCGTCTTTGAGCGGGCAGTCGCGCGTGTTTCCCATTCCAACCGGAGTGGCGTTAATGATCACGTCGAAGGCAAGCTTGCGAAGGTCGGCGCGTTTGATGGTGTGCGCTTTGGCCTGGCGCGCAAGCTTCTGAGCCTTCGCGGAAGTGCGATTCAAGATCCAGACTTCGGCGCCGCGCTCCTTCAGACCAAAGACCGCAGCCCGCGCCGCGCCGCCGGCGCCGAGCACCAGAACTTTCGCGTTCGCGATGGCGAGGCGCTGCTCCAGCGGACGAACCACACCGGCAACATCGGTATTGAAACCGTAAAGCTTGCCATCCTGTCCGCGGACGACGGTGTTGCAGGCGCCGATCTTCGCCGTGTGCGCGTCGCTGTTGTCGAGATAGGGAAGCATGGCCTGCTTGTACGGCATCGTGATGCTGAGACCGTGCAGCGGAATCTCGCGCGCGCAATAGATCAGTTCCTTGAGCGTTTTGGCGTGGAGAGGAAGATAAACGCCGTTCACGTTTTCGCGCCGCAGCGCCGTGTTCATGATGACGGGCGAGAGCGAATGCTCGATGGGATCGCCGGCGACGCCATAGATGCGAGTGGCGGCATCGACTTGATCGATGCGGTAAATGCCGCGCAGGTCGCGCGCACTGACCTGGCCGGGAGCGGTTTTAAGATCGGCGCTGACGGCGGCGAAGGTGAACGCGCTGCCGGCACGCACGCTGAGCACGCGGCTGATGATGCCTTGCTCTCCCATGCACAAGCCGATCAGAGCATGCTTGCCGCTCTGCGCCTGCAGAAACTTCATCATGGCCACGTTGTCGGAAAGCGTGGCGGCGGTGGCGACGAGCTTGTAGAAGTCCGCCGGAATCTTCAGCATTTTCGCGAGCGTTTCATCGAGGTTGCGGGTGGCGCGGAAATCATGAAACGAGAGGATGAGCGCGGCGCGGCTGCGCAGGCGGGCAATCGCTTCGGGCTTCGCTTTCGACGCGCTCTGAAGTTCCAGGTCGACAATCTGACAGCCCGCGGCGTGGGCCTTGGCGAGCACTTCCAATTGAGCAGCCAGCGAGCCCTTGAATTTGCCTCCGCTGTCGGCGCGGCGGCAGGTGGCGATGGCAGTGACGTACTGATGGGTTTCAAGAAAACGATGAATTTTCGGAAGCGCGGCCAAGGGCTGCTTCAGGTAGTCCAAACGGAACTCGAGGAAAGGGTTATCGCGGGCCATGGACTCGGCGATAGCGAGCATGTCGTCGGCCGTGTCGCCGCTCAGCGCCAGGCAGACCTTGGGCAGGCGCTGGGGCAGAAGACGGGTCGCGGGAGTGGAAGACATAGCCAAGGCCATTTGTTTGCAATAACGGCGCGATATTACAGGGGTGCAAGCGCAGATGCAACATAAGGATTGCGAAGGACTCAGGAAACTTTGGGGCAAAGGGGCCAAACACCCTCGTAACCTTGACCCATCCCCGCGCGCTTGTTACTTTTTGGCTGTAACCCTTGTCTTCCGAGAGAGATAGCTGGGGCAGTCCCGGAGCAGTTTGGAGTCGGAGGTAACATGAAGAAAACAGGATTGTTATTGCTGCTGATGATGACGCTGACGGCGGCCTTTGCCGCGGCCCAGCAGTCGACAACGGCGGTCACGCCCGATGCGTCGGGTATCGTGATCACGCCCGTCAACGTGCCATTTGTGCGCTACCAGACGCCTACCGCAGCCGACATTTACTGCGCAGGATTTCTTACCAAGGAGCGCATTCCCGACGCGAACTACGTGAATGGGGGCCTGGAGACACCGACCTCAACCAAGTTCGAAAACGGCAACCTGATCTACCTGGCAGGGACCGGCTACCAGGCTGGACAACTGTATTCGATCGTCCGCGAAATGCGCGACGTCAACGAGTATGAGATCTATCCCGGGCAGAGAAAAGTGCTGGCTGCCGCGGGTCGCCCTTACGGCGAAATTGGCAGGGTGCGAGTGGTCGATACGCGCAGTCACAGCGCCATCGCCCAGGTGGAGTTCAGTTGCGACCCCATCAACCCCGGAGATCTCGCCCTGCCTTTCGTGGAAAAACCGCCGGTTGCATTCCACGTCCCTGGCCATTTCGACCGCTTCGCGCCGCCGAATGGCAAGCTGACCGGACGGATCGTGCTCGGCAAAGACTTTGACGGCTTCCTGGGCACGGGCATGAAGCTTTATATGAACATGGGTTCGAACCAGGGCGTAAAAGTGGGGGACTATTTCCGCGTCGTGCGTCCCTACACCTCCACCTTGCACGATCCGGTGGACTCGCTCTCCTTCAAAGCTCAGACGTCGGAAGATACGCAGATGCGCCCGCCCGCTTTTGAGGCCAACCGCTTCACCAGGACCAAAGGCCCGGACATTCATGTGAGTGATCTGCCGCGCCGCGCCGTGGGCGAAGTGGTAGTTCTGAACGTAACCCCGACCGCATCGTCCGGTATGGTCGTCTTCGCGCTGGAAGATGTGCACGCCGGCGACACGGTGGAACTCGACGAGCCACAGTAAGAAAAGAGGTATCAGGTCTCAGGTGTCAGGTCTCAGGAAAAACCTGGACTCTGATTCTCTCCTGAGACCTGACACCTGCTCTCCTGACACCTGCCTTATTCATCGCCGTCGGAAAAGACCTCGGCGGTAAAAGCCTCGATGGTTGCGGTCTTGCGCCAGTCATCCAGCGGTAAGCCAGCCTTGCGGCAGGTTTGCTCGAGAAAAGTTTCCCGGTCCCACCCATATTCGACGGGAACCTGGGGCAGCAGCAAGCCGCGGCGAATCCCATCGGAGATCAGCAGACCATGGCGCCCGACTTCCACTGCCTCGGGATGAATCCCGAACAGGCGCGAGAGTACGCTCAGAGAAACCTCCAGCTGAGGAGCTTCTTCCGCGGTCACGGGCACGAAACGGGAATCGTCGAAAGCGGCGGCGCGGGCAGTTTCCGCCACGGCGCGACAAAGAGGCGCAATGGGCAGGGCATAGCCGACGCATCCCCGCAGTTGGCGATGGAGTTCATGATGACTTTCGCGATGACTCTCGCCGCCAATCTCGCCGCGTAGATAAAGAGTCGTGAAGACCCCGCGCGGCTCCGACAGTTCGGCCGGAAAAGGCGCCGCTCCCGGAAAAGGCCGGCGCTCCAGAGCGGAAAGAATCGCCTCGTGCGCGATGCCGAGCAGAGTTCGGCGTTGCTCGAGAGAAAATTCCAATTCCGGGGACAGCGGGGCGGGACGAGCAACTTCACGCGAGGTCGGATTTCCGGACGGCTTTTCAGACTGCGTTTCAGACAGCTTGGACATCGCGTTTTCTCCGCCGGGCGAGGACGAAGGACCGGCGCCGCCGCTTCTCCGACTTGCGGTCGATCCGCGACCAGAAGGCAACGAAGTAGTCGAGCGCGGAAACCAGCGAAAGCAGAACCATGAACCAGATGGCGAGCCAGGCAATCCAGTAGACCGGGAAAATGTAAATGCCGTGCACCGGCCACTCATGCCAGCGGCGCGCCAGAATCACGGCCACCACCGAAATGATCTGCACCAGCATTTTGAACTTGCCCAGTTCGCTCGCTTGAATCGTAAAACCTTCAGACGCGGCAATGGAGCGCAGCCCGCTCACCAGAAACTCGCGCCCGATGATGACCACCGCCATCCAGGCCGGCACCAGCGCGGGATTGAACTGCACCAGCGTGACAAACGCGGCGGCGATCAGCAACTTGTCGGCCAGCGGATCGAGCAGCATGCCCATGGTAGTGATCTGGCCGCGCCTGCGCGCGAGATAGCCGTCAATGCCGTCGGTGATCGAAGCCAGAATGAAAACCACCGAAGCGAGAATTTCCCGCTCCCCGGTCTGCTCGCCAGAGAAGCGCGGAGTGCACAGGATCCAGATGAGCAGCGGAATCGCGGCGATGCGGGTAAGCGTGATGTAGTTAGGAAGATTCACGCAATGACTGAACCAGGGCCACAGGGGTGGTAATGTGATTATCCTCTACATCCGAGGCCAAGGCAACGGAGGAACGTGGAGTGTCCAAATTCCGCGCGCGGCGATTGTAGCGCCGCCGTCCCGGCGGCTGTCCGGCGGGCATCATGCCCGCCGAGCCGAGGGCGAGGACGCCCTCGGGACAGCCGGCAAGGATGCCGGCGCTACGGTTCAGTGGCTCAATCGCGTTTTAGTTGTGCGCTGCTTTGTAGCCGGCAGCCTTGGCTTCAGCTTCGGTCATGAACTTTCCGGACTTGGTCTTGCCATACCAGCGCCCGCTCTTGTGGTAGACGCCGCTCTCGGTATTGACCCAGACCTTGCCGCTGGCTTTAGCGGCGGCGATCTCCGAACTGGAAGGCGTGCCCGCCGTCGCCTTGGTCGCCGTCTTGGGCGCAGCCGGAGTTGCGCTGGGATTAGCCGGAGCTGCGGGCTTTCCGGCGGCGGAGTTGGTGTCGGTCGAACCCGCCTGCGCCTTCGCCAGAGCCGGCGAAATGGAGATCGTGATTGTCAGGAAGAAAGCGCTTAGCCAAAGAGTAAGTTTGTTTCGGGGGCGATTCATTTCCTCTCACCTTTCATGAATTGTCATCCCGAGCGAAGCGAGGGATCTGCATTTTGCGGCGAACTGCAGATCCCTCGCTCCGCTCGGGATGACAAAATCCTGGGGAACAAATAGTTGAAATGAGGTGTTCCACTTGTGCCACGGGTTCTTAAGCATAGATTCCGCGCTGCCGGATGGTATACGCCACGCGGTCGATAGCCAGCATGTAGGCAGCGATCCGGTTGTTCACGCCATGAGTTTCCGCGTACCGGACCACATCATCGAACGCCGTGACCATGATGTCTCCCAGCCGGTCGTTGACTTCCGATTCCTTCCAGAAGTAGCCCTGGCGATCCTGCACCCACTCGAAATAGGAAGTGGTGACGCCGCCGGCGTTCGCCAGGATATCGGGAATCACGAAAACTTTTTTCTCGGATAGGATGTCGTCCGCGATTGCGGTAGTGGGACCGTTAGCGCCTTCCGCCAGAATCTTGCATTTCACGCGGTCCGCATTTTGGCTGGTGATCTGGTTTTCGGTCGCCGCCGGAATCAGGATGTCGCAATCGGCCAGCAAAAGCTCGGCCGGATCGTACTTCTCGGCACCCGGGAAGCCGTGAATCGTTCCATTGCGCCGGCGGAATTCCCCCAGCGCTTCCATGTCGATGCCGTTCCTGTTGTAGAGGCCACCGTCCACTTCGACGATGCCGATGATCTTGTATCCGGCTTCCGCCATGAGGAGGGCCGCGTTCGAACCGACATTGCCGAAGCCCTGCACGATGACGCGCGTCGTGTCGCGATTCAGGCGCAGTTTCTTGATCGCCTGTTCGCACACCATGAGAACGCCGCGCCCTGTAGCCTCGCGCCGCCCGCGCGATCCGCCGATGTTGACGGGCTTGCCGGTCACGACCGCGGTACAGGTCTGCCGCATGTGCATGGAGTAGGTATCCATGATCCAGGCCATGGTCTGCTCGTTGGTGTTTACGTCGGGGGCGGCGACGTCCTTCTCGGGACCGATGAACTCGAACAGCTCGGCCGTGTAGCGGCGAGTCATGCGCTCCAGTTCGCCCTGCGACATTTTGTGCGGATCGCAGATGATGCCGCCCTTGGCGCCACCGAATGGAATGTTCACCACCGCGCACTTCCACGTCATCCAGCTCGCCAGCGCGCGCACCTCGTCGAGGTTCACGTCGGGCGCGTAGCGCAGTCCGCCCTTGGCCGGGCCCCGCGCAATGGAGTGCTGCACCCGGAATCCGGTGAAGACCTCCAGGTGCCCATCGTCCATCGCCACCGGGATATGAACAATAATCTCGCGGCTCGGACTCCGCAGCACCTTCCACAGGCCTTCATCGAGATTCAGCTTACCCGCGGCCAGGTCGAAGCGGGCGGCTTGCGCTTGCCAGGGATTAGTTTCCTGCTCCAGATCCACAGTCATCGTCATAAAGTCTCCGCATCATTGCAATTGACGCTTGCGATTGCCGCCCCCAAGTTATCGGGCAAGCCTCGCAAAGTATATTGCCGGGCAAGCAGGCGAAGCAAGCTGAGGGGAGCCAGGGAGCCCGTACAGTAACCACGTAGGGACGGACCCATTCGTCCGTCCCCGACGCTGGCATTCCAGGCCGATTACCCTTGACTGAGGTTTATAATGCCCAAAGCAATGACGGAAGAGATCAAGAAGAGGCTTAGGGATGAACTGAACACGCTGGAGCGTGAGCTGGCCCACGATATCCCCAGAGAGCTCAAGAAAGCCGTAGCCATGGGCGACCTCAGTGAGAACGCCGAGTATCACATGGCCAAGCAGCGCCAGGAGTTTCTGAAGGCGCGCCTCCGTCAACTGGGCAAGCGCCTGGCCGACCTCTCGCTGATCAACATGAACAACATCCCCAGAGATAAAGTCGGCCTCGGATCGACCGTGACCATCTACGACGGCACCAAGAATGAAGAAATGGAATACCAGTTGGTGACCAGTGAAGAGTCCGACGTGACCGCCGGCAAAATTTCAACCACCTCGCCGATCGGGCGCGCCCTGCTGAACAAGAAAGTTGGCGACACCGCCATGGTCGTCACCCCCGGCGGAAGCCGAGAAATGGAAATCCTGAAACTCTCCACCATGCACGACATCGCCGAAGCCAAGCTGGAAGCGGAGTTGGAAGCGCTGCCGGAACCGGAACGGGAAACAGAATGAGCGGCAAAGTGGAGCGACGGGCGTCCTCGCCCGTCCCGCCGCGCTCGTGTGGTGATGGGCCTCCGCCCCGTCCAAGCGGGGCGAAGCCCCGCGTCCACACAGTAATAATGGGTAGGATCCTATGAGTTGGACCAGCGGAGTCGGTCGCGCCTGCGGCGTTCTCCTCGACGCCATCGTGCGCCTGCTCGCTCTCTCGCGCATCAATCCCAACTTCCTGACCCTGATGGGCCTCGTGGTCAACACCTACGCCGCGTTTTTATTCGGATATGCCAACGGCGACAACCAGCGCCGCATGTTTTTCTACGCCGGCCTGGTCATCATCGGATCGGGATTCTTCGACCTGGTGGATGGCCGCGTCGCCCGAGCCTCAAACCAGGTGACCCGCTTCGGAGGATTCTTCGATTCCATCGTCGACCGCTACAGCGATGCCTCGCTGTTCTTCGGATTACTGGTTTTCTACGCGCGCGGCAACCGGTTCTTCTACGTAGTGCTGGCCGCGCTGGCCATGATCAGCGCCATCATGGTAAGTTACGCCCGAGCCCGCGCCGAGTCGCTAATCGGCACCTGCCGCGTAGGTTTCATGGAACGCCCGGAACGCCTGGTGCTGCTGATCATCGGCGCCCTGTTCAACGTCATGGCGCCGGTGCTCTGGGTGATCGCCGTGCTCTCGACCATCACCGTAATCCACAGAGTCATCTACACCTGGCAGCGGACCACGGAAATGGACACTCCCGCCAGGGCTGCATAAGAGCGCTCCAGATGCCCCGAAGCGCAGTCCGGCCATTTAATAAATGAAACTTGGTCCCCGCAGTGGGTTTCGCGAAGCCGTAAAGCTGGGGCTAGAAGTGTTTGTCGCCTCTTATGGGTCAACGGCTGGTGCAGCGGCATCGATGTTCCTGCTATATCCGCTGGCAAAGGCACTCAACGCGAATCTATCGTTTCATCAGTTCAATCGAATTTTTTCAGTGCCATACTTCCCAGTGCAGATAGCTTTCGGGCTCGCGGTGGGCTACCTAGGTCGAAAGCGGTTCGGCACTCGATTCTCTTTTTGGGTATGGACCGTTCCTCTCTTGATCTTCATTTGGCACTTTTTTGCGTTCGAGCCAAGTGTTCTTGAGGGCTTTTGGCGGGTCCGGCTTGACCACTTTGTAGGGTCAGCTTGCCGACCGCCAGCGTGTTTCGATCAAACGAGCTACACGTCTCCGCTGTACACATCGATTGCATATACGCTGGGTGCGTCTGTCAGGAAAAGAGTGAGCGCAGAGAAACTCGGTCGATCAGAAAGGCCAGAGGCAGAGGTGTAGCAGTTTTCCCGTTCTAATAGGTTTTCCCCTGACACAAGTCTCACATACGCGGCTGCCTGCTAAACTATCTCCCGCAACTTCCCGCAAGGACTGAAAGTGCCGACAAATCCTGTTCTGGTCGTTCACGGCGGAGCCTGGGCAATTCCCGACGACATGGTAGAGGCGCACGTGAACGGTGTGCGCAATGCCGCGGCTGCCGGATGGCTTGCGCTGGAGCGCGGCGCCTCAGCGCTCGACGCCGTCGAAGAGGCCGTAGTCGTGATGGAAGACGATGAAACCTTCGACGCCGGCCGCGGCAGTTTCCTGAACCGCGATGGCAAGGTGCAACTCGATGCCTTCATCATGGACGGCGCAACCCTCCGCGGTGGCGGCGTCGGATGCGTCGAGCGTCTGCGCCACCCGGTACGCGCCGCCCGCAAAATTCTGAGCGACAGTCCGCATGTCTATTTTGTCGCCGAGGGCGCCGAGCGCTTCGCCGCCGAGCACGGCATCGCTCTCTGCCGCAACCAAGACCTGATCATCCCCCGCGAGGTCGAGCGCCTGCGCGCATATCAGGCGCAGGCCTCGCCTCACGGCAACGATCTGTTCGCGCCCGAAATTTCGCACGACACCGTCGGAGCCGTAGCCCTCGACCGCGATGGCAATATCGCGGCTGCCACCTCAACCGGAGGCACGCTCAACAAAGCTCCCGGCCGCCTCGGCGACTCTTCGCTAATCGGCTGCGGCTGCTATGCCGATAATCTCAGCGCCGCCGCGTCCACCACCGGATGGGGCGAACCCATCATGAAGCTGGTGCTCGCAAAGTGGGCCGCGGACCGCGTAGAATCCGGGAGTTTGCCCGAGTGGGCGGCGCAGGAAGCGATGAACTATCTCAAACAGCGCCTCAACGGCCACGGTGGAATCATCCTGCTCGACTCTCAGGGCCGCTTCGGAATCGCCCACAACACCCCACGGATGGCCTGGGCGCTGCGTGCCGTACAGAAACAAGACGCGGGGATTCAGCGCCCGCCTCTCTAACAGGCTGCGGAAAAACTCTGATTCGAGCGGGTCTTGGGAGGGGCACGACTTCAAGGCGCCCAACGATTGTGGGCCAACCGGCGGGTAAGAATTCAGAAATTTGTGGGGGTACCCCCCTCCCCCTAAAATGAGTTAAGTCGATGATAGTAAGGTAGTTAGAGGCAAAGTATTCAAAAGATAGGGCTTAGCGTTGAATTTTGCTGTTTGGCGTGCACTTGCGGGGGTGCTGACTGGGTCCATTTGTCGGACATTTGTTGTCAAAGAGCACATGAAAAGTTTGCGGCCGGAAATGCGTTCGTCTCTGGAGACTGGCGCAGTTCTCGATGGTGCACTGTCGAGATATCTTCGCACCGATTGGGGTGCAAGTCTGTGATGGCTCGTACATCGCGTTTGTGATGAAAAAGGTCAACGGGGCCGCCCAAGCGAAGCTTGGACAGGGCACCCTCGGGAGCTCAAGTGATTGCGCTAGGCCGGGCCACCCGCCTTTGAAAATATCTTCTATGTGGAGTATACTGTGGAATCGATTCCACATATGCAAATCGTTCAAATCGTGCTGGACAAAAAGCTGTTACACGCCGCCGACCGAGCCGCAAAGCGCACTAAGCGAAACCGTTCCGCTCTGGTGCGCGACGCCCTGCGGGAACATCTCCGCCGGTTAGAACTGCGAGCCAGTGAAGAGCGCGACCGCCAGGGCTACTCGCGACAATCGCAAGCCGATGCGGAAGCGCGGGGTTGGGAAGCGGAGGCCACGTGGCCGGAAGAATAGAGCGAGGCGAGGTTCGGCTCTACCAGTTTGCCGCGCCTGACAGGAAACGACCGGCCCTCGTGCTCACCCGCAACAGCGCCGTCGCGTATTTATCCACAGTCACGGTTGCGCCGGTCACTTCCACCATTCGCGGCGTGCCGTCGGAAGTCGTGCTGAATGAGGAGGACGGCATGAAGTCCCCGTGCGCGGTGAACCTGCACAACGCAGTTACGGTGTCACAACAGCGCCTGGGGAAACGTGTGGCCCAGCTTAGTTCCGCACGAATGGATGAGGTGTGTGCTGCTCTGCGCTTCTCTCTGGGGTGCGATTCAGGCTAGTTAGTGGGAACGTTCCGTCTGGGCCCGAATTTCGGGCAGCGCTCAAGGTGTGAGACAACCCTCTACTCGGGTGTCGACGGTTGGATGGGGCCACTTCTCGAAAAAGCGCGAGAAGTGGCGCACCCGGCCACCCGTCGATTCGTCTTTTTGCTACATTTACTCTGAGGTGCGGATCAATCAAACCGAAACCGCGCTCAAAAACTGGCGGTCCGGCCAGGTGATGTCAGAACGGCTCTCAGCCGGCATCCTTCACCTTGAACGGTACGAGTCCGTTGATCCACAGCACCCTTTGGGAGGGCGAGACCGTGGCAAGGATGTAGTTTTCGCCAAAGCAGGGGAGCGTTGGATCGCCGCCTGTTTCTTTCCTCCGACCGAGCCAAGCTTCGCTGAGATCAAAACAAAATTTCAGGACGACCTGAAAGGAAGTTAAAGCAAACAACGCTAAAGGGATCGCCTTTTTCGTCAATCAACACCTTACTATTTCTGAGCGTAACGAGCTGTTGGCGCTTAGTGATGGGTCAAAAGCTGAGATCTACCACGTGGAACGCATTCGCAGCATTCTGGATGACGCACGCGGTTAAGGGCTCCGGTTGGAGTATCTAGGCATCGAGATGACGCGAGAGGAGCAGGTAGCGTTTTTCAGTGCCCTCAATTACGACGTCACGCGGAAGCTCCTCGACAATGAACAGCGCTTTAACACTTTAGAGGGGAAGGTCGACCTCATTCTGAAGCGGACCACGGAGCTTCATCGCAACGAGGCTCTTCCACCCTCATCACTCAGCGTGCAGCCTGGTGATACGCCGGTCGGCATTGAAATGCCAACGGCGACGCTGTCGGTGGGCACCATCTGCTGGATCCATCGCATGGTCACCGAAAACATGCAGACTCCGGAAGCCGCCCGCGGGCGTTTCCGTTCGGTTCAAGTGGTCATTGCCGCGAACGGCGATCCGAAGGAGCCTTTCCATAGGCCGCCACCCCCGGAAGACGTTGTGAAGCTGATGAGGGAGTACGTGAAATGGTGGACCGATCTCTATCCGAATCTTCAGCTCGCGGAGAAGTCGGCCGTTGTTGAAGCACTAGCTCGACTCCACCATCGGTTCTTGTTAATCCATCCTTTCGTCGACGCCAATGGGCGGGTGGCTCGGGTAATCGTCGATCAGGCCGCGCGTGATCTTCTTAATATGAAAATCGGATTGGAGCTGATCGCAGATAAGCGGCTATACTTTGGTGCGTTGGCAAACGCCGACCGAGGGGATATTCGACCACTTGCGCAGCTAATCGCCGCATCCCTCCAATGACTGACCGACGCCAGTGCACATCGAAAAGCGGAGGGTGACACACTCAAGCCTGGTTTTGGCTTGAGTTGTCCTCACGCCATGGGGACTCACGCGTTTTCAGCACAGCGGGCAGAGTCATTTCGTCACTTTTTGCTGCTACCATCCCCCATTCGACTCCCTCGCTGCGCTCAGTCGCTCAGGGCAGGCTCCGGTTGTTTACCACGGACGCAAGCCGACGAATTTTGGAGTCAGGGTGAACATCCCACCCTAAAATCGCAAAGAGCGCGATTTTAGGGTGGGGCACCCGCGGCGCAGTTTCGGACTCCACGTTTACGGGTACGCAGTCATGCCGGAGCATGTTCACCCTGCTCAGCGAACCACAGCGGGATGCGTCCAGGCGACAGAGCTGCCCCACTCACTCAAGCCAAAAGCGGGCTTGAATGGGCCATGCGTCCTGTCTGCTTGAAGATAGGAAGCCAAAATCCCCACCCTAACGTCGCAAAGAGCGCGACGTTAAGGATGGGGCACCCGGCACCCCCAGTTATTTCGGTCAATGTTAAAAGCGTGGAGGCGTCTGATTGCGAAAGGCTTACGGCATCGCTAAAGCGATGCCCTGATACAAAACGTTAGTTTTTCCGCAGCCTTCTAGTCAGGGCCATCCCGACGCGATCAGCTTCCTTCCCGGACGTACCACGGCGCAGTCACGGCAAAAATACGCTCATTGCCGCGGACAAGAAGCACCCATTCCAGAAGCCGCCCACGCTGATTGTGCAGGAAGTATTCATACCATTTGTCTTCCACGAGCTCGGGTATGACCACGATGATGCTGCGATCGGGATTTTTTTTCGAAAGGTCGAGAATGAACTGAACGATGGGGATGATGATAAAGCGGTAGGGTGAAGGCAGGACGTGAAGCTGGGGCGGCTCCTTGCCGGCCGCGCGGAAGGGTCGCTCAACATACTGCTCCCAGTCGTCTTGCAGCAATTCGGAATGCTCATTGGGCTCGACGTGCAAGGCGATCACTTCCGGGGAAAGCCGGGCGGCAAATTCAATTGCCTGGCGGGTGATGTTGCTCCAGCGGTCGATGGCAATGACCGCAATCGGATGCTGGCTGAGACTCGCCGCGTCGACCGGAACCTTGCAGCTGGTAAGCAGTTTCACGGAGTGATAGTGGCGGCGGACGAGGGTGAAGAAAACAATTGTCGAGGGAATGAAAAGCAGCGTGATCCAGGCGCCTTCCACGAATTTCGCAACCAGCACAACGCCCGTGGTGATGCCGGTGACGAGGGCGCCGAGCCCGTTCACGAGCGCGCTCTTCAGCCAATTCGGACCGCGATTTTTCCGCCAGTGCATGACCATGCCGGCTTGCGAAAGCGTGAAGGCCATAAAAGCGCCCACCGCATAGAGCGGGATAAGCCGGTCGGTGACACCGCCAAAAAGGATAAGAACGCCGCCACAAAGCACGGCCAGAACGACGATGCCATAGGTATAGACGAGCCGCCGCCCGCGGTATCCGAAGGCGTGCGGAAGGTAGTTATTTTGCGCGATGGCGCGGCAGAGACGCGGAAAATCGGCAAAGGCTGTGTTGGCGGAGAGCGAAAGAACGACAAGAATTGAACCCATGGTCAGATAATAAAAAACGCCTTTGCCAAAAACCGAGGCGCTCAGCATGGAGAGAACGCTCTGATAGCCGGGCTGGCCCGGATCGGTGGCAGCAATTCCGTAAGTCTTTACGAGATACGAAATTCCTGCCAGCAGCACCGCCAGCAGAAAAATAATCACGGTGAGAGTGCGTTGGGCGTTCTTAACGGTCGGCTCCCGGAAAGCCTTCACCCCGTTGCTGACCGCTTCCACGCCAGTCAGGGCGGTGCAACCGCTGGCGAAAACCTTGAGCAGCAGCCAGTAACTGACTGCCTCCGTCATGGGCGGCAGAGGCGGAAGCGGAACTGCCGGTGTGGGATGCCCGCCGCTGAGGAGAACACGGACAACGCCTGCGACGATGGTAATGAGAAGCGTGCCGACAAACAGATAGGTGGGAAGCGCGAAGGCAAGGCCGGCATCGCGCACGCCGCGAAGATTAAGGATGGTGACCACCATAAGAATGCCGACGCAAATAGAAACCGTGTGCGGCAGCAATGACGGCACGGCGGAAACCAGGGCGCCGACTCCCGCGGAAATTCCCACGGCGGCCGTAAGAATGTAATCGGCAAGCAGCGCGGCCGCGGCCAGCAGGCTGGCGCGTGAGCCAAGGTTGAAGCGCGCCACGGTATACGAGCCGCCGCCGGAGGGATAAGCGGCGATGGTCTGGCGATAGGAAAAGTAAACAATCACCAGCAAAGTGATGATGGCGGCGCTGATGGGAACGATGTAACGAACACCAAGAAGGCCAAGCGGAATCAGCAGGCTGAGGGCCGCTTCCGGCCCGTACGCAGCCGAACTCAACGCGTCCAGGCCAAAGATCGGGATGCCCTGCACCGGACCGATCTGTTCGGCGCGTTCATCACTGGTCTTGATGGGCTTACCGACCACCAGGTCAAGTATGTTCATGAGCGAAGGGCTCCGCAGGTCTTGTGTAAACAGCAGAAACAGTGTGCGTGAGAACGCGTTTTCGAGCAACCCGGCGGGACGAAGCATCGAAGCATCCAGCAAAGATCCTTTCCCCCTGTGACCTCCGCCCTTGCTCTGTCTCCGTACCCTATGTTTGACTTCCAAGTGGATCAGGAGGCCCGTTCCTGCATGGCCGAAGTCGAAACCAAGTCTCTTCCCGAAAACGCGTATCAACCGTTGAAGCCCGGCGAATCCTACCCGCCGATCGTGCCCGCGGCAGCGCATTTGCCCGAGTTAACCACCCGATCCATCGGTTGGGGCATCGGGCTCTGCATCATCTTCACGGTCGCTTCCGCGTATTCGGGACTGAAAGTCGGACAGGTAATGGAATCGGCAATCCCGATTTCGATTCTGGCGATTGGCCTCGCCCGTCTTTATCCGCGACGCTCCAGCCTGCTGGAGAACGTGATCATCACCGGCATAGGCGGAGTCGCCGGATCGGTGGTAGCCGGCGCGGTGTTCACGGTTCCGGCGTTATACATACTGAAGCTCGACCCTCACCCCGTGCAGACGATTTTTATCTGTCTGGCAGGCGGATGTCTCGGCATTCTCTTCCTCATCCCGCTGCGCCGCTATTTCGTGCGCGATATGCACGGTCTGCTTCCGTACCCGGAAGCGACTGCTATCGCCGAAGTGCTGGTTACCGGCGAGAAAGGTGGATCGCAAGCGAAGCTGCTGCTACAGGCGACGGCGATCGCGGGCATTTATGACTTGTTCGTGACCACATTTCAGGTGTGGAAGGAGTTCATCGATTTTCAGTTCCTGCCCTTGTTTCGAATGTTGTCCGACCGTGCGCGCATGGTGTTCAGTTTCGACGCCATCGGCTTCATCCTCGGACTAGGCTACGTGATCGGTCTGCGCAGTTCCCTGATCCTCTGTGCCGGAGGCGTGCTTTCCAATTTCGTGCTCGTCCCGCTGATATGGTTCATCGGCAGCCACTTGGACAGCGCCGTCTACCCCGCAACCATCCCGATTTCGCACATGACCGCGGTGCAGATCTATCGCAGCTACGTTCGCTTTGTCGGCGTCGGAGCCATCGCCACGGCAGGCATATTCGGCATCGTCAAGTCATTGCGCATCGTGGCCGGTTCTTTCGGAATCGCGCTCCGAGTATTCCGCAAGAGCGAAGCGGTGACACCGGAGCGCACCGATCGCGACATCCCGATGATTACTATTTTCCTCGGAGTTGTGCTCGGAGCCATAGGAGTCGCCATGCTCCTCGGGCATCTGGCGGCTTCCTGGACTGTGGTTGCAATCGGCCTTTTGCTTACCCTCGTCTTTTCGTTCTTCTTTACAGCCGTGGCCGCAAATGCCATTGCCACAACCGCCCGCAATCCAGTTTCCGGAATGACGATGCTCACCATTATTATTTCCTGCGGAGTGTTGCTGAGGTTCGGACTATCGGGCACGACCGGCATGTTCTTCGTAATGGCGATCGCAGGCATGGTGTGCACCGCATTATCCGTCTCCGGCCAGACCATCACCGACCTCAAAGCCGGATACTGGCTAGGCTCGACCCCCTCCGCGCAGGAAAAAGTGAAGTTTCTGGGTGTCATAGCTGCCGCCATCGCGGTTGGACTAACGGTCGTGATGCTGGCCCGCACCTTCCAGTTCGGAGAAGCCTTGCCCGGCGATTTGCGCCCGGTTTTGGCCTCGCCACAAGCGTCGATTATGAAAGCGCTGGTAGAAGGATTCATGAGTCATCAGCCGATCGCGTATCTGTTGTTCGGCGCCGGCGCCATGGTTGCCTTGATTCTCGAGATGCTGGGGCAGCCCTCGCTGATCTTCGCCCTCGGAATGTACCTGCCGCTCGAACTGAACACCCCCTGCCTGGTCGGCGGATTCCTTTGCCACTACCTGAACAAACGCTCCGAACAAACCGGTGGCGAAACAGGCAGAACGATTCGCGAACGCGGCGTAATTATTGCGTCCGGGCTGATGGCAGGCGGCGCCTTGGGTGGGGTTTTGGGCGCGGCCTTTAGAATGGTTCCCGGATATCGCGAGGATCTGATCAAGACGCCGTTCTATGCCAACGAGGCAGTGTCTCAAACCGTTTCCGCGCTACTGTTTGTTGGCCTGTGTCTTTACGTGTGGTTCGGATCGTTATCGTTCGGATCGCTGAAGAAAGCGTCCCCCGAAGAAAAATAGAAATAAGGAGATCCCCATGGACTCGATAGACCGATTCGTCGCTGACGCAGTTCTAGGTATCGACACGCTTTGGGGTGGCGATGTCATGTGTCCCTCTGGCACAGGACGATTCATCGCCGACTCATGGTTCTCGGATGAGCCACTGCCGCCGGCCTATACAGTGCCGGCAGCGGCGCGGGTGCGGGAGACCGGCGGCGTTTCCGGCAAGAACGTCGATCGTCAAGCGGTGGAGGAGTACCTGCGTCAGGTAGATCTCCCGCAAGCCATCGCCGGAATTCGCGATGAGGCAGGGAAGCTCGATGCTCGAAACAACAATGCTAGAAAGAGCAATGGCGTGCGCAGCCAGTATCTCGAAGGCCTGTCGCTGTGCCTGGAGACGATGTGGGACCTGGCCATGGAAGTTCTCGGCAAAGGCAAGCCGGTTCCCTACGCCCGGTGTGTTGAGTCCTCGACGGGCCGGCCACCGGAACCTTCTATGCCGGAAGCGAAACGTGAACGTGTTGCCGAATTGTTGGGCCGCGCCGGTTACTCAACCTCCGGTTCCGCCGGCCTTCTCGGAGCGGTCGATGCCTGGCGGCGCGATCGTGTGGTTCCCATGGCTTCTGTCCGTGCTCTAGGCGCGGCCATGATTGCCCACTTTGACCGACTAAGCGCGGCCAACTTACTGCCCTATCTTCCCCAGGATCTCGTGTCCGTGCCGCGCGCCAACATTGAATTCCTGCCCATCAAGGACGCATGGTTTTCGGGCTCGATGAACTACATCGGACGAGCGCGTAAGGCGGGCGCCAGTCCGCAATATGAAGCCACTTACGAGATCAACGCTTCGCTTCAGATCTCTGTACCGGAGTTCGAGCAACTGGTAAGCCACGAAGTCGTGCCCGGACATGTTACGACGTTTGCCTACTTACAAGATCTCTATGTCCGCGGGAAAGCCGGCTTCGAAGCCTCGGTGTTGACCATGAACACCCGCGCCGCCACCTTGTTCGAAGGCATCGCTAACAATGCCATTCTAATCGCCCATGGCGTAACCGAAATCGAGCAACTACCCGACGAAGATTTGCAGATCGGCGTGCTGCTGGCGTTACTGCAGGATGATGCCAAGAATCAGTCGTCATATTTAACCTGGGGAGAAAAAGTGCAACGCGAGAAAGTGGCGGCCACACTTCGTCAGGATTTCCTCGTCACAGAAGAGCGCGCAGACAAGCTTTCTGGCGCCTGGGGTCAGCATCCATTGCTGGGGCGAATGTATCTTCCGGCTTATCGGGCGGGAACGGACCGAGTAGCACAATTGCGGCGCACTTACCCGCCGGCTCGCATTCTACCCGCAATCTACGGCTGCTACGGGTTAGCTGATATCGTGACTATCGACGAGATGTTACAGCGGGAGTAACTCAGCTACTTCACCCCTCGTCCGAAACACGCATCTTCCCGGTGCGCAGGTAACGGTTGTGCCAGCCCAGCGATTCGGTGAGCAGGTGCGGCGTATGTTTGCCATACGAAAGCCGCTCCGACCGGTTGAGATAGTCGAGGAGCAAAGGCTTGTAGTCCGGACTGGAGCATTTCTCGATGATAAGGTGCGCCCGCTGACGCGGCGAGAGTCCGCGTAAATCGGCCAGTCCGTGCTCGCTGACAATGACCTGCACGTCATGTTCGGTGTGGTCGACATGCGAGACCATGGGAACGATGGTAGAGATGGTCCCGCGCTGCGCCGTCGATGGGGCCATGAAGATCGAGAGGTAGCCATTGCGGGCAAAGTCGCCCGACCCGCCAATGCCGTTCTGGATGCGCGATCCCATGACATGCGTCGAGTTGACGTTGCCGTAAATGTCGGCTTCGATCATGCCGTTCATGGCGATGACGCCAAGCCGGCGAATGAGTTCGGGATGATTGGAGATTTCCTGCGAGCGCAGAACGATGCGCTCACGGTAGTTGGCCATATCGGCGTTCACTTCGGTCATTATCTCGGGGCTAAGCGAGAATGCCGTGGCCGAGGCGACAGTTAATTTGCCCGACTTCAGCAGACGAATCATGCCGTCCTGAATGACTTCCGTGTAGGAAGTCAGTCCTTCAAATGGGCCTTCCTCAAGCCCAAACAGAACCGCGTTGGCAATGTTGCCGACGCCGGATTGCAGCGGGAGCAGATTCGCCGGCATACGGCCCTTCTGCACTTCCCAACTGAGGAATTCGAGGATGTGGCCGGCAATGCGCCGGGAAGCTTCATCGGGCGCTTTGAAGGCGCTATTGCGGTCGGGAGAATCCGTGAGCACAATGGCAACGACCTTCTCCGCGGGACATTCGAGGTAGGGCGAGCCGATGCGCTGCCCGGTGCGCACCAGTGGAATCGGTCCGCGATTCGGTGGCGGCTGGAGACCGTAGTAGATGTCGTGCATCCCCTCCAGCGCAGCCGGCTGCCACGAGTTGACCTCGAGGATCACGCGCTCCGCCTGATCGATCCAGGTCTTGTTGTTGCCGACCGATGAACTCGGCACCAGCCGCCCGTCCTCCAGCACAGCGGTGACTTCGATCAGCGCCACATCGAGCTTGCCCAGGAATCCATATTCCACGAACTGAGCGACATGGCTAAGGTGAATGTCCATGTAGTCCATTTCGCCCGCGTTGATTCGCTTGCGGGTTTCCGGATCGGACTGATAGGGGAGGCGCAGATGGATGCCTCCCGCCATGGCCAGCGCTCCATCCAGCTCAGGCCCGGTGGAAGCCCCTGTAAAGACACTGACCTGAAACTTCTGTCCGCGGAAGTTCGCATCGGCAATGCGACGTGCCAGCTCAATCGGAACTGCCTTGGGATAACCAGACCCGGTGAAGCCGCTCATGCCGACCTGGTCGCCGGACTTAATGAGAGCCGCAGCTTCGTCGGCGCTCATGATCCTCTGCGCCAGACTCGAATTCAATACCCGCGCGGTGGTTGGGGAAACGACACTAGCCATGCCAAAGCCCTTCAAATGAGAATGAATGATTCGCTCTAATTGTATCGGCGCCACTTTCGCCCGTCTATGAGCGCGGGGCGGCGGCAGGAATATCTTTGAGAGGAATATCTTTAGAACGGTGGGTGCATAACGATAGGACCTTCTAATCTTTCAGCGGCACCATGGTTCGATCGCCACGGCAAAAGGTTGCCACTTTCAGAAAGCCTCCGTCCGCCTGGGGCAAGGTCACCACTGGTCCGTAGCAATACACGGCGTGACCGGTTGCGGCGAAGTACCATTGCCCTCCCGTTTTCTTTGCCGGTTGCTGGCTGGGGGGGGAAGAGATCTGGGCGGGTGGTGCCAACTTCGGAACCGGAAGAGACAAGATTAGCGCTAGGGCCAGGGTCTTCATGTTGTGTCTCGCTCGCGTTGCGGCCACCACAGGAGGCCGCTTTTCACAGAACCGCTTCTCTTCTTCTCTTTTACAATCTGAATCTAAAAATCTAGATCTAAGAAATCTGAATCTAAAACCCGAATCGCTTTCGCGGATCCGCAAATATAGTTCGACCGCTAGATCGTCCGGGTGCAGCGCCGCACATCCTGCATATCCGCAGCCGGCTTCCCGGGAGCTTCCTTCGTGGCGTGGGCCGATTTACCGGGTCTCTTCGTTTCTTTGTCCGGTCCTTTTGTCCCGGCCGCAGGATTGCCGGAATCCGCGTCTTTGTGATCCGCCTGCTGATCCGCCTGCGCCGACGCCTTGTCCTGCGACCGCTTGCTGTCGTCACGAGCCAGCTTGCCTTTCAGCGTGGCCAGTTGCGTACTGTCCTTCAACATCTCGCGGATTAAACTGCGCTGCGATTCGATGGTCTGGCCCTGCTCGAAAACCAGCAAGGTCAGAATGCCGTAGGAGACGATGAACAAAATCACCAGCACCGGCAGTACGACAGCCGGCCGCGTCGTAGTTTTAAGAGCTGCGACGCACTCCGCGCTGCGAACGACAGTCAAAGTGCCCCCAGCTCGCTCCATACGCTCCGAACCTCACAAAGGAACACTGCACCCGTGAAACCATACGAAAAGAAAAGCGTAAGTGTGTGTTGCGAATGGAGTTAGTATGCGGAAACGGGATCGGGCCGACCCCGCGGATGCAAGCATCTGCACTTTATGAGTAACCAAACCATCGTACTCAAGTAAGTTAGCTCCAGGCAGTCGCCCGGAAACCCGCGCCAGCCAAGGCTTTTGGAGGCGACCCCGGTTGCCAGCGGTAAAATTCGTTTGACCGCAACATTCGGATAGTCCGCGCGGCGCAACTGCCCTATGTTACCGCCATGGCCACCAATGCGATACTTTCAGAAGAAGAAACGATGAAACGAACTCCGCAACCAACCGCAGCCCAAACTGCAGTTCAAGCTGCCGTTCAAATAAACGACCGCCGCTGGCAAGCCGTCCTCGATCGCGACCGCTCTCTCGACGGCACGTTCGTTTTCGCCGTTTCCAGCACCGGCATATTCTGCCGTCCGTCGTGTCCCGCCAAACGCCCGCGCCGAGAGAATGTAAGCTTTTTCGATCATGCCCTCCAGGCCGAGCAGTCCGGCTATCGCGCCTGCCTGCGCTGCCGTCCGAAGGCGGTGGACGGAAACCCTCAATCCGCGCTGGTTCGCTCGATGTGCCGCTACATCGAGCAGCACATCGAAGGTCAATTAACGCTCAGCCTGCTGGCCAAAGAATTTCGCCGCAGTCCCTTCCACTTGCAGCGCACCTTCAAATCGGCGCTCGGAGTGTCGCCCAAAGCTTACATGGACGCCTGCCGCCTCCGCCAAGTAAAACAAAACTTGCAGGCCGGCCACTCCGTAACCACCGCCCTCTACGCCGCCGGATACGGCTCCAGCAGCCGTCTCTACGAGCGCACCGCCGCGCAGCTAGGCATGACCCCGGAGAAGTACCGTAGAGGCGCAGTGGCCGCCGTAGTTCGCTATACCATCGTCCGCTACACCACAGCCAACTCGCCCCTGGGACGCATGCTGATCGCCGCCACCGACAAAGGCATCTGCGCCATCCAGTTCGGCGATTCCGAGCAGCAGCTCCAGCAGGGCCTGATGCGCGAGTTTCCTTTCGCCGTTCGCCGCCGCGACGATGCCGCCATGTCCCCATGGCGAGACCACCTCACCCGCCTCATTCAAGGACACGAAATCAATCCCTCCCTTCCGCTAGACATAAGGGCGACAGCGTTTCAACGCCGAGTCTGGGAAGCGCTGCAAAAAATTCCCCGGGGAGAAACGCGCTCCTACAGCGCCGTAGCGAAAAAGATCGGGATGCCCAAAGCCAGCCGAGCCGTAGCCCGGGCCTGCGCCACCAACCCCGTAGCAGTAGCAATCCCCTGCCATCGTGTGGTGCGCCAGGATGGCGAATTAGGCGGCTACCGCTGGGGCGTAGAGCGCAAGCAGCAACTGCTGGCGATGGAGAAGCAGGCCCGAGCCTAGAGTGTTGTTGGGTGAAGTCGAGGGGTGGCGCGACAGTTTAGGTAAAGCCTAGCCGAGACCGGCCCTTTCGTTTGCCGGTGCCTCAATAGCTTTCCCATGCCTCGTTTCCACACCCCCGCTTATCGAACCGGACAG
>Ga0224558_1001530_pt1 | contig 23918 bp, 24 predicted proteins | sample 714S32024metaG_FD_180682 | JGI IMG/M metagenome (GOLD analysis project Ga0224558, IMG submission 180682) | Peat soil microbial communities from Stordalen Mire, Sweden - 717 S3 20-24 | ecosystem: Environmental > Terrestrial > Soil > Wetlands > Peat | place: Sweden: Norrbotten County, Stordalen...
CGGAAGCATTGATCTCGTCGATGGCCAATTGCGCGCCCTGCCTTCCCGATTTTCCATAGGCGCCGAAGCTGCCGCTCAGGGCATTGAGCGCACCAATCTTGATGGGCGGCGGTTGCGCCAGGGCCAATTGCGCAGCCACCACCAATAACAACATGAGTCCGAAATAGCGGTTGCATGTCCGGTTCATAGGTCTGCCTTCCTTCACCGCTCCCGAAGTTCGGGCGACCATTAAGGGATGGGGGAGCGATTTCACCCGCAATCCTACGGCAGCAGCTTTCGCAATGCAACCGCCGCGGCGCGTATCCTAAATCACTCGCAAATTGGACCAAGACGGTTTCTGCGGAAGTCCTTGCGGCGCGAAAAACCACTTAGTAACAAAACCCTCTAACACGCCTTGGACTCTTTAACGTATAGGAAAAACAGAAATCATTTCGAAAGTACGCGGAGATGCTGGGGGCGTTTCAGTATCTGTCGGAATGGCCGTCAGGCCAGCCTTGAGAGGTCCTCAGGAGGTGCACAGCGACGGGCGTCCTAGCCAACCGTTCACTCGTAGCGCAACGCCTCGACCGGATTTAGTCGCGAGGCTTTTATCGCAGGATAAATCCCAAAGAATAGCCCGACGCTCATCGAAGCGGTTACAGCAGCGATGACCGACCATAGCGGCACCGCCGAAGGCAAACTTGGCAATAGCTTATTGATCAAGAAGCTGATCCCCATTCCCAGTGAGACACCGATGATTCCACCAGCGCCCGTCAGGGTGATGGCTTCTGTGAGGAACTGGCGGACGATATCCCGGCGTCGGGCGCCGATAGCCTTGCGCACTCCGATTTCACGCGTGCGTTCCGTGACCGACATGAGCATGATGTTCATCACGCCAACTCCACCGATAAGGAGCCCGATGGAACTGATCACGATTACTGCAATGGCAATCGCTCCCGTGATCTGACGGAATTGACGCGCAAGCTCCTCGGAACTGGAAATCGCGAAATCATTCGGCTTAGCGGCCGCAACATGTCTGCGCCGCCGCAGCAGGCCGATGATTTCGTCCTCCGCCTGGGCCTTTCTACCCGGAGACGCTTGTGCGCCAATGAAGTGTTCGTCGTCCTGCGGATTATGTTTGCGGTACGCCCAGTACGGCACGACCACAACTTTGTCCGCCGATTCATCTTTAAACAACTGGCCTTTACGCTTCTCCAGCACGCCGACGACCCGGTAGAACGCGCCTCCGATCTCGATCGGCTTGTCCAGCGGGTCTTCCGCGTGGAACAGTCCCTCAGCCAGGTCGTGACCGATTACCGCGACATCCATGTGGTGCAGGTTTTCCGCTTCGGTAAAGAACCGGCCTTTCTCAGGGTTCGCGTTGTAGACCCATTCGTAGGACGGAATGGTCCCGGTAAATTGAATCCCATAGACCTCGTTCCGTTTGTATCGCGCGGGCACCACGGTGAAGGGCTTACCCGGTTCCACCCGGGGGGAGATCTCCACCGTCACATCCTTCACGTCGGGGCACTCATCCCGAATCGCCATGGTGTCTTCGTAGGACAGCGTCTTGCGGGTGCGTTCTTCCGCAGTGAGCGTGCCTCGAAAACCGAAGTCCCAGCGAAAAACGAAGAGCGTATCGGTGCCATATTGATCGAGAAAGCCGCGAATATCCCGGTCCAAACCCACCATGATGGAGGCTACGGCCACCATGGCCATGATCCCGATGACCACGCCCAGGACAGTCAACAGCGACCTCGCCTTGTGCTGGCGAAGAGAATCAAACGCCATGCGCGTGCTTTCGCTGATTTCAATCCGCACGGTCGAAACCTCTTAAGAAATCCGCGCCTCTAAGTCTCAAAACGCAGAGCCTCGATGGGATCCAGTTTGGAAGCCCGGTGTGCGGGGTACAACCCAAAGAACAATCCCACGATTGTCGATATCGCAAGCGACAAAATCACCGCGCCGATTGGCACTTGGGATGGCACAGGCGTGAGCACTCTCACCAGCGTGGAGAGAAGATAGGCAATGGCAATGCCGATCGCGCCTCCCACGGCTGCCATCACCGCGGATTCCACCAGGAACTGCATCAGGATGTCGCGTCTTCGCGCTCCCAGCGATTTGCGCACGCCAATCTCGCGGGTACGCTCCGTCACACTGGCCAGCATCACATTCATGATCACCACCCCGCCGATGACCAGGAACACCGAAACCACTCCGACCATGGTCGCGGCGATGGCGCCCGTCAGGTTCTTCCATAAGCCCATAATTGTGTCTGACGCCAGAATGCCAAAATTGTCATCCGATAGGGGATCGAGATGGTGGCGGCCGCGCATCATGGTGCGGGCCTCATCCTCGGTCTCCTGCATCCACTGCGGGCCGCGCGCCTGGATGTTGATGGCCAGATCCAGTCCCTGCCCGTGCTCGCCATACCGTTTCAAGAACGTCCGGATCGGGATGTAGACAAAATTGTCCTGGGATTGCCCGAAGACGGTTCCAATCGGCTTGGCTACACCCACCACCAGGAAGCCGCGGCCATCGACATAAATCGTCTTGCCGATGGGATCGACCGTGGGAAACAGCTTTCCGGCGATTTGTTGTCCGATAAAGACGACCTCCCCTCTGCCTTCATTGTCCGTTTCCGTTATGTAGCGGCCGGTTTCGACTTCCTCCACATCCATATCGGCGATGTTGGCTGTCACTCCACGGATATTAATGTCGTCCAACGCTTGTGTTCCCAGGCGGACCTTGCCGCCGGTTCGCGTCTCCAGGCCAACGGCGCGAGGCAGTCTCATGCCATCACGCAGAGCCTCGAAGTCTTCCCACGTGACGTACCGGTTGCGACGCATCGCTTTGAGGAAGTCCTGCTGATTGGTGATAATGGGGAAGCGAACCACGAGAAAGACATTCGACCCCATATTGGCGACGCGTTGCTGAATGTAAAGGTTCGCCCCAGTGATGATCGACACGACAAGGATGAGCACCGACACCGACAAAGTAACGCCCAGCAGCGTCAGCGCAGAACGCAACTTGTGTGCACGTAATGCTGCCAGAGCCTCGAACGCCGGGTCGCGGAACACGGTGCCGTGACGCCTGAGTTGTTCTCCGACACGTGAGGCGGCAAACTTCTGGACGCTCCTCCGCGGAACCGCCTCTTTCGCCGTTGTCGGGTCTGTGCGGGCCACACTGTAATCGTATACGACGCTTGGCCGGAAATGGTTCCACGCTGATGCCCGAATTGACTCGTCAAGCGAGGCGGACCGTGACGCTCCCAATTCGCAAGGTCAGAGGTTAGAGGTCAGATTGCAGAGGGAGAACGGGGTTCGAGGAAGATTGCGTTACACTCCAAACCAGGTGAGGACCGTACTAAGGGGCGGTCAGGGGCATTTTGGCTCTCCGGCTGGTGCGCGATGCTGAATATTAAGAAGATTCTTCTGCCGGTTGATTTCCCGAACGCCTCGCTGCGTGTGGTTCATCAGGCTGCGGCATTGGCTCACCATTTCCATTCTGAGATTGTGATGCTGCACGTCGTGACCGCGCGGAGCCATGCCGCCGGCGTGCCGGAGGACGGCCCCGAGCTCGCTAAGTGGGATTTGCTCGCCGAGATGGTTAGAGGGGCGCGGAAAAACCTGGACCAGTCTCTCGAGCCGGAGCTTGAAGGCCTTGCCATCCGGCGCGTGCTGGCGAAAGGCGACCCGGCCCAGGCAATCGTGCAGACGGCTGAGGTGGAAAAAGCCGACCTGATCATGATGCCGTCCCATGGCTTCACGTTCAATCGGTTTCTGCTGGGCTCTGTGACCGTGAAAGTACTACACGGGACCGAGTGCCCGGTTTGGACCGGAGGCCATGTGGAAGAATCGCCAGTGCGTGAGTTTGCGATCCGCAACGTCCTGTGCGCGGTCGATTTCGGCCCCCGCAGTCACAAAACTGTGTCGTGGGCCGCGCAAATGGCCGCCGAATTCGGTGCCCACCTCACACTCGCCCACGTCACTCCCTCGGTGGAGCTGTGGGGACCCGGCGGCAGTTACGTCGTTCCGGAGTGGAAAGAGTCGCTTGTCGGCGACGCTTCTCAGCATCTGGCAGACCTTCAGCAAGACATTAGCATCAAGGCGGACGTATTCATCGGCAGTGGTGACGTGCCTAAGGTGCTGAGCCAAGCTGCGACGCAGACGAAGGCGGATTTGCTGGTTACCGTGTGCTACCCCTATGGTGGCAACCTGCGGATCCACGGCTACGCAATCATTTGCGCGGTGCCGATTCCTGTTCTGAGCGTGTGAGGACCCCGACTCGTTGCGAGCCTAACCCCCGGTTTATCGGCAACCGTTACCTTACCGGATTATGGAAGGGTTGCCCGTCAACCGGAAGGAATGCGGAGCACGATAAAATGTTCTATCGTGAGTCGCGCGATGCTCACATCTTTATTGGCGAGCTGTGACTCGCAACACACTGCCACTGTCCGTCCGGCATCTTCACCCAGGTATCGGTCCAGCGCTCATGGGCATCGAGAGGCTTTCCCGACGCATCGGTGCCCTTGGCTTTGAAACTTCCCGTCGCGATGGCCGTATTACCGAATACCGTTACTTTCACATCGGCGTAATCAACGCTGTCATATTTAGTCAATTTTGCTGTTGCCAGCGACTCGGCCTTGCCGGTGACCTTCCCATCACTCCCCGTCATTATGAACTTGTCGGCCAGCAGCGGAGCCACAAGGTCAGGATTATTTGTTTTTTGGGACTGAAGCCATTGTTGTTCCAGCGCTGCGACAGCTTTCTCGGTCCCGCCGCCGGCCTTCTTGTCTTGCGACCATGCGAGGCTCGCCATTAAAAGCAACCCAACTAAACACGACATCCAGGTTTTCTTCATAGACATCTCCCTATTGGTAAAGATTTTCGACGAATGACTGTAAGCTCCTGCCTCCGCGCTTGTCAAAGGAGGGCTCGGCTAGGTAGTGGGCCGTTTTGAATTTCTGTCGGAATTATCCCGTTGAGAGACCCATGTACTTCTGATTTTTCGGTTTTGGTATTCAGGTGTAGTATCGAAACGCTGCGTTGGGCGGGCTTTCTGTAGGATTTGGTTGCCAGACGTGGTACCGCCCTATTCCCCATGGGGCTCGCCCGACGCGCCTTCTTTGCCTGCTGGATTCGTGGCTATCGCGATGCCCGTACCCACACACACCCATTAGCCCACTACTGAATTTCTTGGGTGTTGGGGCTGGGCCGCCTTATCGCAACCATTTGAACTCTGAGGGTGCCCAAGCTCTGCTGGATGGGCACCCTTCACAGTTTAGGAGGGACGCGAAGGCCGGGCCGTCCGCCCCTTGTCGCTAGACGCGGAAACGTGCGCCGACCGAAAGGACCGGGCACGTCGCCTCGCAGGCCACCTTATACGCGATGCCTGCGCCCAGGTGTTTGGTGAAGGCCGCCGACCGTTTCACGCCCAGCACGATCATGTCGACCGACTGCGCAGCGATTGCCACGATCATCTCCGCCGGAGAACCAAATTGCACCATGTACTCGGGCTCATGCCAAAGCTCGGTTCCGTAGGGAACCAGGGCGCGGAGTTGCTTCTCCGTGGAAGCAGTCACCTCGCTCGGGTCAACCACGGGCATAGCTCCCGGTTCTGGCTCCGGCAGCACGACCCCCGGTTCGGGCGCCACATGCAGGAGGGTCAGGCGAGCCCGATTTTCCTCTGCCAGGGATATGGCGTAGGGCAGACCGTGCACCGACTCTGGCCCGAAGTCGGTGGCATACAGAATGTGCCGCAGTTTGCCATCGATCTCCCAGCCGGTAGCATGCGGACCCACCGTGAGCACGGGGCACTCGGCATTGCGAAAGACCTCTTCTGCCACCGAGCCCATCAGCATCTTTCCGAGTCCCTTGTGGCCGTGGGTGCCAATGACGATGAGGTCAATCCCATGCTTCCAGACCAACTCGTGGAGCACTTTCTCAACTTCGCCCTCCTCGATCAGTTCCTTGTGCCGAACGCCCTTGAACGACTGGGAGCCCACCAAGGCAGTCAGTTGTTGTTGGGCCAAAAACCTGATTTGCTCCGGATCGGGCTGCACCGTTTCGACAAACGGCAGATGCGGGAGCACGTTCACCACGTACACCTCAGCATCGTAGCGGTGCGCCAGGTTGAGGGTATAGGACAGCGCTAATTGCGCGGATGGCGTGAAGTCCGTGGCGAACAGGATCTTTTGCAGCTTAACGCGGGTTGGAGCACTTACAGTAGGCATAACAACCTCCTTCTGAAGCCGGAGGCACAGTGCCGGCAAGAATTCTGTCAGACGCCGCAGTCTCCGGCCTCGATGTTGCCTGCAAGCAGCCGGAGTGTGGATACTCCTTCCGCCTGAGGTCGGGAAGAAACATCACGTGACACCTCGATAGGACTGCGGAGGGTCACTCGGCCAGTTCCTCTTCCAGTTCCTGCGTGATCGCGGAATTGAATTCCGACACTGGCGTGTGGGGCGTGACATACTCCGCCTCGCACGCTGTGCAGCGCACTCCCGTGTCGAAGATTTTCCAGGTTTGGTTGCCGCAGCCGCAGGTATATAGGTCAGCCATAAAATACCTCCTCCAAAAATGTGACGCCCTTCACCACCATCAGAGCCGACCATCGGCACGTGAGCCTGCCATGCTGCCTCCAGGAGCACGGGGATGCGCTTCCATTCTGCTGACGGTGGACGACGGGCAAACGGTTGGGGATCTTGAGCGCCATACCTCTCCTTTTGAGGTGGAACTCACGATAGGCTGATGGGGGGCCACAGAACATCGCGGCCAATGCAGGAGTGTCTTTTCGCCGCTGCAGTGATCAGGGGGACAGTGTCTTCTCGCTGCCCGCTCGAGGAAAATTATACTCATTTCGAATTTCGATGCGGTGATACAGGTCACTACCCCGTGTGAGAATCTGAGATCGCGTGGAGGGCAATTGCAGAGATCATCGAGTGAGACTTAAACCGTAACCCGGGCGAGGTGTCTCTGCCTCCCGGGGATGAGCAATCTAGCTCAGACGAGTGTTACTTGGAGTGCTAGCGTGTTAGATGTGCTTCCAGCCCAATCGCCGGGGAGCCGGAAAGCGGCTTGCCGCTTTGCAGGACCGAGTTATGGGGAAACGAATTGTACCCATCCGGGTCATTTCCTTTTGTCTGCTGGCCGCTTGCGGGGCGTTGTGCCAGAGCGAAACTCCTTCGGCTGAGTTGCTTCACGGGAACGGCTCAAACTCACCCGAAGGGCAGCGCCAGGAGTCGCATACGTGGAGATCGCTTCCTGATGCTCCGTCGGTACAGCCTCCGCCCCAAGCCGGGAAATTTCACACGTTCGTCAATGAAGCACGCTCGCCTTTCACATTTGGCGCGGTTGGCGTCAACGGGGGCGCAATCCGTGGAACAGAACTGGGACATGTCACTCCCGGATCGCAGCCCAGTTTAACCGCCCTCTATCGGCAGAACCTGCGTTATCACCCTTCGACCAGCAACAGCTTTATGGGCCGGGCCACTTACGCAGCTTCGCGCATTTTTTTCGCGCGGGACGGCTCCGGGAAGGGGAGGCTGAACACCTCGTATTTCCTCGGGGTGCTGACTTCGGTCGCTTCCGACACGGCTTACCGTCCATCTTGGGCGCGATCCACTTCGGCGACATTCAGCAATTTTGGTTCGACGATTGGCAGCGACGCGGGGATGAACGTCTATCACGAGTTTGGGCCTGGCATCCGGCAAATGCTGCAGGGCCGCACACCGAAGTTCGTGTCGAGGATCGAAGCGCGCATCGCCCACGACCACACCGCGAGGTAAGTCGTTTAAGGCGAGATTGGCCCTTAGCCTCGCTCCGGGCATCGGACTTTAATCTCGGCGTTGGCGATGCAGGCATCTCTTGTCGGCGATGCGGGCGAGCGGAGTATGCGATTTCAGCCAAAGCTTGGAGTTGAAACACAACGGATTCAGAAAATTCATAAAACGCACGGCTAGTGACGAATGCAGCTGTGCAGCCGGCGTTGCGAGCGCGTAACCGGTAGCCACGAGCAGGTTGCCGAGGCTCGACTCGATGTCGCGAACCTGCGCCGGCGTGAACATGCGCTTCCAGCGGCCGATGGTGTTCGTTTCCTCCTCCTTGCCGTCGCCGCGAAAGGAGGAATTCGGGTGGTGCACCGCTCCCAGCGCGACCTGCTGGATGCGGTCATAGTCCAGATCGTGTTCAATGAACTGGCCAATGCGCGCCAGCGTTTCGCGTGGGTTCCGCACCAGATCCTCGTAATGAACTTCCATGTAGTTCGCGCCAAACGCCTGGCCGTAGCGCCGTCCCTTGCTTACGATCCATCGCCAATAAATCGCCGGCGCGAGAAATGCGCGGTTACGGTCCCAGGGCAGCGGACGAAACCAGCCGACGCGGAGCAGAGAGGCGGTGACGTCGCGACCGTCGCGAATAATGTGAACGACAAGCGCATTGGGAATCAGCTTCTTGATCAACGGAAGATGAAGCAAGTGCCACGGCGTAGATTCGGCCCAGCGGTGGACGCCTTGCTGGCGGGCGATGGCTTCCATCTGGATGCGAAGAAGGTCGCCGGCATTGCGGCAATCTTCCATCACGCGCTCTCCGATACTCTTGGGGTCGAGTCCGGTCTGCTGAAACAACTTGCTGCCTAAATAGGCGTCGAGCAGCCGCCGGCGATTGCCTCGATTTGCGAGGTTGCCGAAGCACAGGCCGAGCACGTTGAAGACATTACTCTCCGGATGACATAGGGCGAACCCACCCGCGGAAAGCAGCGAGTAGTACAGGAACTTGGTTCCACAGCGTCCGCTGCCCAGCACAAACACCGGAGCTGTGGAGCGGGCGGTCGGCGCCGCCGCCCGCACCGGCGGCCGGGCCGGATTTTCAACGAGAGCGGTGGTGTTTTCCATGGTTAAAACTCTGGTTGCCGGATTCATGCCTGCTAAAGGCCCGATATTGCTGCTGGGGTGAGTCGCTTGTGTTGCAAGACTTCAGTGACTCATCGAATGCCGTCTAATCGGACGGCACTTTGGCCCTCCGTCTGTCAATCTAAGTGACACCGTCGACGTCGGCTGTGATCAAGGAACATTGTGTTTGTGATGAATCCAAACCCACTCGTTGCGGCCCCGTAATAGAGAATAGAGAAGCCCATGGATCTGTTCCGGCGATTTGCGCTTGGCGAGATCGATGCGTTCGAGACATTGGTGCTGCAATTTCAGGCGATGTTTATTACCTGATCTGGAAGTACCTGATCGGATTCTTCAATCAAGTCGCAGGAATCGCAGAGTGGTGAAACAGTAAGTGCAACAGGAGGGCCTATGACGGATGGACAGTCGGGGAGAGTTCCAGCGGGCGCGCACGAGCGATGGCCAACGGCGGTGGCCTCGCTGGCAGTAGGCGGGGCGTTCTTCGCCTTGTGGTTCTGGCTGCTGCCGCACTGGCTCGGTTTCCGCGTGGAAATGGCGGGCGCCGCACATTGGCGATGGCTGGCTGCGCTTCCGTCGGTGCTGGGATTCGCTGTCGCCCTGCGCTGCGTCTGGGACTTTGGCTGGACGGGACGCGGCACACCGGCCCCGATCGCTCCGCCGCGGCGATTGGTAGTGGTGGGTTTCTACCGCTACCTGCGGAACCCCATGTATGTGGGCTTCGTCGTGGGCTGGATCGGGCTGTGGGTTGTGTTTGGACACGCCAGCCCGGCAGCGATTGCTGCCGTGGCAGCCGTTGCCCTCGGCGTACATCTGTTTGTCGTCTTTTATGAAGAGCCAACTCTGCGCGGGAAGTTCGGGGCAGACTACGAAGAGTATTGCCGGAACGTGGGTCGATGGTGGCCGCGTGTGCGAGGCTGGGACCAGCCGCAATAGCGGACGCGGCAGCCAGTCAACTCCGTTCGACCGGATGCTGGTAAATTGCGGGTGGAGCGGTTTCGAAGTAAGCCCCACCCGGATGTTTGGTTCTATGCCGCGATTGTATTCGACGCCGGTCGAGTCCTCTCCGATTCTGCTTGCAGCCAATCGTCTAGTTCATGCCCGTTGTTTCTCCCTCGTTGCTCGTACAGTTCGTAGGCACGACGACGGATCTGCTCTTGAAGCTCACTGGCAGATTCGGTTGTTTGGTTGGTTGTCCTTAACCGAGCGGGCATGGTGGGTATACGTTTCATAGCGATGTCACTCCTTTGTAGATAAGTAGTGCGTTTCTCGGCTTCGTAGGCCTTCTATATATGGGGAGCACGAGTATTGGTGCGATCATGGGCGACCACCAGTTTCGCTGCAAACGCGCTTTGTTGCAGTGAGGACGCTCACACCAAAAATGTGACGAAACTTTACCCAACTAACCCGAATGTAGTTTGGCAACCTGCGGGGTTAAACTCGATGCATGGCGGAGATGGGACGGATGCTGGTGGTGCTTGGCGTAGCCCTGGTGGTGATTGGGGGGATCGTCATGCTGCTGGGGCGGACAGGCTTGCCGCTTGGACGGCTGCCGGGCGATGTGCTGTATCGGGGCAAGAACACTACTTTCTATTTTCCGCTTGCGAGTTCCATCCTGCTTAGTGTCGTGCTTTCTATTGTTCTCTTCCTGATTGGGCGGATGAAGCGATAACCTCCTGCGAAAGAAATCGGCATTCGGCGCAAACTCTGCCGAGCTTCGCTCGGCTGGACAGCCGGGGGCGGCTGTCCCTGCGTGTCTCTCGGGTAAACTGACACTGCATGGAGATGGCGGACCAACTCGGGTTCCAGTTTCGTCCTCCGGAGCGGCGCATCTGGACGGTGCGGGCGCTGGTTTCGGCGGTGCGGTCGCACATCGAGCGCGAGTATTCGGATTGCTGGGTGGAAGGCGAGATTTCTAATCTTCGCATTCCTGATTCCGGGCATTTGTATTTCACGCTTAAGGAAGAGAGCGCGCAGATTCGCGTGGTCATGTTCCGGTCTTCGGCGAAGCTGCTGCGGTTTCGTCCGGAGAACGGATTGCACGTCACGGTTCGCGGACGCATCACCGTGTATGAAGATCGCGGGGAGCTGCAAATCTCCGCTGAATTCATGGAGCCGAAGGGTGCGGGCGCTCTGCAATTGGCGTTCGAACAATTGAAGGCGCGATTGCAGGCGGAAGGATTGTTTGAGGCGTCGCGTAAAAAGCCGATCCCGCCGTTGCCGCAAAAAATTGGCATCATCACTTCACCGCAAGGGGCGGCGCTGCGGGACATCCTGAACATTCTGGCGCGCAGGCACCACTCGGCGAATGTGCTGATCTATCCGGCGCAGGTGCAGGGAGACGCGGCGCCGGGCGAGGTGATGGCTGGGCTTCGATACTTTCATCAGGAATCGGGTGGCAGCGGCGCGGTCGCGGTCATCATTATTGCGCGCGGCGGAGGCTCGGCCGAAGACCTGGCCGGGTTCAATCACGAGGGGCTGGCGCGGGCGGTCGCGGATTCGAAGATTCCGGTGATTTCGGCGATTGGGCACGAGACGGATTTCACCATCGTGGATTTCGTCGCCGATCTGCGGGCGCCTACGCCGTCAGCGGCAGCGGAACTGGTGATCCGGTCGCGACAGGAGATCGAAGCGCAGGCGGAGGACTTGTACCGGCGGTTGGAGCACGCGTTGCGCTACCGCTTGCTGATGGCGCGTCAGGAACTGACCGAGCGGGCACAGCACGGAGCGTTTGCGCGCATGATGGACGGCATCCACCGGCGCCAGCAGAAGCTGGACGAACAGCGCTTCCGGCTGGAAAAAGCGGAGCGGCAACTCTTGGAGCGAAGTCATCGGCGCTGCGAAAATGTTGCCGCGGCCGTCCGGCACTATGATGCGCGACGCCGTCTGGCTGCAGTGCGGCAGCGACTGGAGGCCCAGGTTGCGAACCTGGCCGCGGCCACGCACACCCGGTTGCTGGAGAGCCGCGGCGCGCTGGATCGCCGGACCGCCAGCCTGGACGCGCTTTCGCCGGTGGCGATTCTGAATCGCGGATATGCTTTGCTGTTCGATGCGAAAGGCCGGCTGGTGAAAGATGCGGCGCGACTCAAAGCTGGGGACGAGGTGTCGGCACGCCTGGCTCGGGGACGAGTTCGTGCCCGCGTGACCGCGACCGAGCGCGGCAAACCATAATCCGGCAACCCGGAATTGGGCGGGGCTGCATTAGAATGAAGACCAATTCAAGTTCCGACGTGAGGCTGTCGTGACGCCGTCGCTGGTCTGGTCGCACATTTCGGTCATCTCGATCATCGATATCGTGCTGGTCGCGATCCTGATCTACCAGTTTCTGTCGCTGGTGCGGGGCACGCGAGCGGCGCCGATGCTGGTCGGGGTGGCTGCGCTTGGGCTGGCCTTCTATTTCGCGCGGCTGGGGGAATTGCGGACCCTGAACTGGCTGCTCAGCACACTGCTGCCGTATGTTGTTTTCGCGCTGATCGTCGTCTTCCAGTCGGAGATCCGCCACGCACTGGCTAACCTCGGAAGCCGTATTTCGCTGATGCGGGCTTCGCGTTCCGTGGCCGACGTTTACGACGACATTGTTTTGGCGGCCAATCTTTTTTCGCAAAATCAGACGGGCGCGCTGATTGTGATCGAGCGTGAGATTGGACTTCGCACCTACATCGAAAGCGGCGTGGCGCTCGATGCCCGGCTGTCCTACGACCTACTGGCCACGATATTTCGTCCGAGCGCGCCGTTGCACGACGGCGCCGTGATTGTGCAGCGGGACCGCATTGCGGCCGCGGCTTGTTTCCTGCCGCTGTCGATGAACCCTGTGCTCTCGATCCAACTGGGGACGCGTCATCGCGCCGGGATCGGGATCACGGAAGAAACCGACGCCGTCGCCGTCATCATTTCGGAAGAGACGGGCACGATCAGCATGGCGGTGGCGGGAAGCATTGAACGCGAGTTGACGGTGGAGCGTTTGCGGGAAAGGTTGAGCGCTCTGCTGCGCCGCTACGCTCCCACGCCTACGCTGCCGAGTCCGGTGGAGGAAAGCTTTATCGAGGAGGAGCCGCCCAGTTCGCAGCTCTCCCGCAAGCAGGATGCCGGAAGGGACCACTGACGATGCCGGGCTTTGTGCAGCGCAGCTTTTTCCAGCGTACTTTCGGTCACAATATCGCACTCAAGCTGGTTTCCCTGTTGCTTGCCATCGGCCTGTGGCTGGTGGTGGCGCGCGATCCCATCGCCGAGGTCGAGATAAGGGTTCCGATCGAGTTCCACAATCTTCCGGAGAATCTGGAGATCGATTCCGCCAGCTTCACTGAAGCGCAGATTCGGGTGCGAGGGCCCGAGCGTGTGATCCATCGCCTCCAGATTTCGGATGTGCGCGCGGAAATTGATTTGGCCAGCGTCCGCCCGGGGGAACGGACTTTCGATTTGACTGCCCGGCATATTCATGTGCCGCAGGATCTGGAAGTCGTGCAGATCATACCGGGTCAGTTTCACCTCTCTTTCGATGATCGCGAGACCCGGGTCGTCGAGGTTCGACCGCGTGTGACCGGAAATTTTGCGAGCGGCATGAGGGTGGCGCAAGTGATCGCCAGCCCGCCAAATGTCGTGATCACCGGACCTCGCCGCCGCGTCGAAGCGGTGGAGGCCGCCACCACGGATCCGGTAGAGGCGAGCGGAACCATGACGAGATATTCTTCTGTCACGCAGGCCTATGTCTCCGATCCTCTGATCCAGGTTGTGCACCCCACCCCCATTCGCGTGACGGTTATCATGGAACATTCGGGAGACGAGAAAAAGTGAGACAGTCGTTGGTCGTTGGTCGATAGTCGTTCGCGAATTTTGAATGGACGACGCCATGCGAACGACGAACGACTGAGGACAAACGACTGATTCATGACGCAAACCAGACAACTCTTCGGTACTGACGGGATTCGTGGTGTGGCGGAGGAGTTCCCGCTGACGCGCGACAGTGTCTATTGGATTGGGCGGGCGCTGGGGCACGATCTGGTGCGCGTGAATGCCAAGGCGCGGGTGGTGATTGGGCAGGACACGCGCGTCTCCAGCCAATGGATTGCGGACCGATTTCTGCAAGGGCTGGCGTCGGTGGGCGTGGAAACGCGCAGCGCGGGTGTGATCACCACGCCGGGCGTCGCCTTCCTGGCGCGCTCGCAGGGGTTCGATGCCGGGGTCGTGATTTCGGCATCGCACAATCCCTGGACCGATAACGGGATCAAAATTTTTTCCGGCGATGGCTACAAACTGCCGGACGTGCGCGAACTGGCGATTGAAAAAGAGATTTTCGCGCTTTTGCAGGCGGACGCGGTGCCGGCGCCCGATTCCACTCCGGAAATTTCGAGCCTTCCCGGAGAGGAAAGCCTGCGCCAGGCTTACGTTCGCTGGCTCGCGAGCAGTGTTTCGTCGGACTTGAGCCGGCTGCGCGTAGCGGTTGATTGCGCGAATGGCGCGGCCGCGGCGGAAGCCCCGGAGTTATTCAGAGCGCTAAAGATAGAAACGATCTTTCTGCACTCCGCGCCAAATGGAGAGAACATCAACGAGAATTGCGGCGCACTGCATCCGGAAATAGTGGCGCGCTATGTCTACGAGAGTTTTGTTGAAAATCAGGGACGCTTCGATGTGGGCGTTACCTTTGATGGTGATGCCGACCGTGCGCTCTTTTGCGATGCCCATGGGCGCGTGGTAAACGGGGATGGGATTCTGCTGCTGGCGGCGCGTGAAATGCAGTCGCACGGTGCGCTCGCCAATGCCACCGTGGTGGCGACGACCATGTCGAATATGGGGTTGGAGTTGGCGCTCAAGCGATCAGGCATTCGGATGTTGCGTGCCAATGTCGGCGATAAGTATGTGCTCGAAGAAATGCAGCGCGTGGGAGCTACGCTCGGCGGCGAGCAGTCGGGCCACATCCTGTTTCGCGATGGAGGCGCGACCACGGGCGATGGACTGCTGACCGCGCTGCGGGTGCTGGAGATCATGGATCGGACGGGCAAGCCGCTGGCGGATCTGGTGGGCGATCTGAAGGTGTTTCCGCAGACGATCCGGAATGTGCGGGTGCGAAAAAAGATTCCCTTCGCGGAGATTCCGGCGGTGCAAGCGGCGATTGCAGCCGCGGAGCGGCAACTCGACGGCAATGGGCGAGTGGTCGTGCGTTATTCCGGCACCGAAGCGCTGGCGCGCGTGATGATTGAAGCGGAGTCGAAGGAGCAGATGGATCGGCTGGCGGAATCGATCGTCGGGGCGATTCGGTTGGCGCTGGGCGCGTAGAACAGGTTTGTGTGGAAGCGGGGCTACGCCCCGCTTGGACGGGGCAAAGCCCCGTCCCCAAACAAGAAATTCAATTTCCTCTTTCCCTCCCAAGTACGTCCCTTTGTACGGGCCAGTTATCTTGTGTACCCCGGCGAGTGAGTCGAGAATAAGAATCGGTTGAGAGTTAGCCGACTTAGAAGACGCTCATGAGAATTCTTATTGTGGAAGACGACGCGGCACTTTCCAGTTTTCTCCGGAAGGGGCTGGAAGCGGAACATCATGCGGTGGATGTTGCCAACGAGGGCAACCAGGGTCGTTCAATGGCGATGGAGTTTGACTACGATCTGGTGGTGCTTGACCTGAACCTGCCGGGGGTTGACGGGTTGTCGGTTCTGAAAAGTTTGCGGCAGCGTAAGGCGAACCTGCCGGTGATGATTCTCACCGCGCGCAGCCGGGTCGAAGACCGCGTGCAGTGCCTCGATTCGGGAGCGGACGATTATCTGGTGAAGCCTTTTTCCTATCTCGAACTCTCGGCGCGCGCCCGGGCGTTATTGCGGCGCAGCCACCTGCCCTCGGAATCGGTGCTCACCGTCCGCGATCTATGTTTGGATCGCGTGGAACGCAAAGTGGCGCGCGCCGGGCGTCACATTGAATTGACGACTAAGGAATTCGCGTTGCTCGAATACCTGATGCGCAATGCCGGGCGCCGTCTGACGCGGGCGATGATCATCGAGCACGTCTGGAACCTGACCTTTGATTCCACGACAAACGTAGTGGATGTTTACATCAACTATCTGCGGCGCAAGGTGGACGACGGCTTCTCCCCCTCTTTGATTCATACGGTTCGCGGTGTGGGATATCAGATAAGTCCGGAAGGGATACCGGCATGAGCACGAGCTCGCATTCTTTCCCGAAAGCGCCGCGAGGCCCGGACGTGCTCGGCGAATTGCTGCACTCGTTAAGCCAGCCGCTCACCGGCTTGCGCTGTTCGCTCGAACTTTCGCTGCAACTCCCGCTCGATCTCTCGCTCGAGGAACTCGCGGAGCAGCAGCAGGCGAGTGTTGCGGCAGCTCTGCAACAGACGGAAAAAGTTATTGGCATGATCCAGTTGATGCGGGAGTATCTGGACGCCGAGCAGCCGGGTCCGGAAATTTGTCCGGTCGCGCTGGAACCTGTCATGCGGAGCGTGATCGAAGAACTATCCTCGATTGCGGCGGTGCGCGGCATCCAGTTGCGCCTGGCGGGCACCTGTACGGCCACGTTGCCGGTGCCGGAGCCGCGGCTGCGGCTGGCTGTGCAGTATTTGATTGCGACCATGATCGACGCGCAAGCGGTGGGCGGTAAAGTCATGCTTCTGCTGGGGGAGGGCCCGGCGGGGACGGTGCTGCGGGTGGAAGGCGAACGCGGCTTTCGCGAGCTGGATTTGCGCGATACGAATTTACGCGAGAAGGGAAAGAGCGCAACCAGCCCGCCGACGAAGCGCGATCGGGCGAAGACAACATCAGCGTCGATGTCAACTTTGCGCAGGGTGAAGCTGGCGATCGCCAGCCGTGTGCTCGAAACCGCCGGAGCATCGCTGGTGTTCGCCGCCGGCGACGCTGGTCCTGCTGGATTCGTTCTTCGCATTCCGCGCCGAGTTGGCCCTCCTGCCAGATGAGTTCGAGCAGATGACTTCAACGGGAAATTTTCGTCTGAGGACGGGCGAGACGCCCGTCCCCTCCGCTAGTGCGCGTGCGGACTTTGGGCGGGGTTCTGGACCGGTGCTGGTGGAGCCTTTGCGATCTTCACATCAAAGCTGACCGGTAACTGTTTGGGTGGATAGCAGGCTGCGTTATCGCAGGCTTGGTATTTTAAAGTTCCGCGGATGACGTATTTGCCGGGTTGCACGGAGTGCAGAGGACGCACCAGCACATCCACTTTGAAATCTCCGGTGTAGACATTGAGTTTTTCGTCGGGAGCGAAGGCGAAACTCATATCCTGGCCTTCAGGGTAGGTGGTTTTGCCGATGACGATATCGGTGGTGGCTTCGACCTTGAGCACGGTCGGGATCAGGAACTCTGATTTCGGCTGGTTGGAATTGATGTGATAACCGCTGGCGACCCGAAACTGGAGCGGGACGGTGGCGGGTTTGCCCTGCACGACGGTCGTGACCGGAGCGGGCGCCATCTTTACGGCGGGACCTTGCGGGCCGAGGTCCTCCTGCGCCCAAGACCACGCGGAGAACAGGAGAAGCGCGCTCGCGAAAAGAATCTTCATTGGTTAACCCAGCTCAATAGAGTCGGATGCCGACGTCCAGCCCCTAAGGGGGCGGTTGTTTTTAAGGCTTACGGCATCGCTCAAGCGATGCCCTGATACGAACCCACCTTCAGAGTACTCTAGGCGCGGGTGCGGTTCGTAGTTACTTCTGAGCCTGTACCGCCTGGCCCTGGCTCATGGCCTTCTTGATGTGGTCCACGAACACGCTGCGGCTCTGCAAGCCGAATTCGCGGGCGATGAGCTTGCCGTCGCGATCCAGAAAAAACGTGGTCGGCAGCACACTGACGTTGTAGCTATCACTGACGGAGTCTTTGCCGATCAGGATGGGGTAATTGATGCCCATTTCCTTGGCGAATTTGGCGATGTCTTCGGTGCTGGCGTCGTCATTGGCTACGCCGACGATCTGGAATCCTTGCGGGCCGTATTCCTTTTGCAGCTCGACAAACCACGGCATCTCGATTTTGCAGGGGCCGCAATAAGTCGCCCAGAAATTGAGAAGAACCGCTTTGCCGCGAAGCTCGGAGAGCTTGAGGTTCTTGCCATCGAGCGTTTGCAGTTCGAAGTCAGGCGCCAAATTGCCCATGAGTTGTCTCTGGCCGGGACCGTTCGCGCGGTTGTTGCGAGCTATGCGAATGCCGGCGAATAGCATGGTTGCGACGATGGCGGCGATGAAGAACAGGATCAGAGGATTTCTTTTCACTGATAACCTCGGCGGCTAAAGCCGCCATTGATTTTGCGACACTTACGGCGCGGCTGAAGCCGCGCTCCTTCAAAGCGAGTCCTACAGCGCAAAGCGATTCAAGAACGAGAAATAGCCGGAGATGAGAGCGAAACGGCCCATCACCAGCAGGATGCCCAAACCGATCAGCAAGCCTCCGCTCGCTACCTCCACGGCGTGCATGTGGAATTTGAAGCGGTTGTAAAACTTCAGAAAGCGCTCGATCCCAAGCGAAGTCAGCAGGAAAGGCACGGCCAATCCGGCCGAGTAGATAGCCAGAAGAAAGATGCCTTTCCACACGGTGTCCTGAGCGGCCGCGAACCCGAGCACGACCGCGAGAATCGGACCGACGCACGGCGTCCATCCAAAGGCAAAAGCGAACCCGATGACAAACGCGCCCCACGCGGAAGAACTGCCTTTGAGGCCATGCAGTCGAGTGTCGGCCAGCAGCGCCTTGATCTGAAATATGCCGGTCAGGTGAAGACCGAAGAGAATAATGACCACACCGGCGATTCGGGCGAGCAGCGATTTGTACTGCGCGAGGATCTGGCCGACTTCGGTCGAGATCGCGCCGAGGGTTATGAAGACGATGCTGAAGCCGATGATGAATGCCGCGGAATTGAGCATCACCTTGCGGAAAAGCTGCCCTTCTTGCAGCTTCAACTGCTCGACGCCTACGCCGGAAATCAGGGAAACATACCCGGGCACGAGCGGAAGCACGCAGGGCGACAAGAACGAGATCAGTCCTGCGACGAAGGCGGCGAGCGGCAACGGCAAACTCGTCATATCTCTATTGTAGCGACCCGGAGACATTCCAGCCCCTAAAGGGGCGTCTAAAGTTATGGCGATCTGGGCTTTGGTGGCCGATTCGGGGCGGACGGCTCCTTGGTTGGCGCCGCGGTCGCGGGCGGAGCTTCCGTCAAAACCTTCCGGAGGAATCCGGGCGGGACGGTGGCGGTGAGAATGGCGCGATCTCCGGACTGTTCGACTTTGAGGCTGTCGAAGAAGGTTTTTACATCCGCATCGGTACCCTGTGCGCCGACGTTGCCTTCGGCGGCGTGAAAGATGCTGAGAAAGGCGGCGGTTTTCTCGGTGATGGCCTGCGCGTCCGATTCACTGTCGGTGAACGCTTCGGCCCGCAGGTGGAGAGCGCGGAGATAGCGCGCGGAAATTACCGCGACCGCAGGCTTCGGAAACAGGAGGCTCCAGCTGCCCAGTCCGCCCGGAGAATTCATTTCGGCGGGCTGCACCCGCAGAATCGCAAAGCACAGGCTCGCCAGAGGAACGTGTCGGTAGAACTTTCGCAGCAGCCAGGGTCCGCCAAAGGGCGAGGCCAGTTTGCGGGAGCGGTCGAGGATGCCGCGAATCACGTCGGGGTTCGGATGGTTCGAAACCGCGACGCTGTCATACGAAAGAATGACAACACGAACCGTGCGGCCTTCGAGGGGGATATTGTAGATGTCAAAACCGCGGTAATCGTCAATAGAAGACGATATCTTCCTGAGGTACGCAGTCAGCCGCCCGGAATCGATTTTGCCGGCGAAAACCTCTGAGAAACGCGGTTCTGAAGCCGATCCGGCGGTCCCGTTCCCCCAACTCTGCGGATAGTGGATGGCGAAGGCGGCTTGGTCCAGATCGCGCTCGAACTGAAAGCCCGTCTCCTCGACAAACTTCTGGTATTCGGGTTCGCGGAAAACCGGCGGCAGTTGGCCGGTGGCGTTGAAGGTCCGGATCCACTTCAGATTGATGTAGAGGAAGCCGTCGGCGCCCGGGAGCAGGCGGGCTGCTTCCGGAGGAGCCTGCTTGCGCAGGGTCACGATCAACGCGACGGCGGCCGCAATCAGCAAAACGGCCAGGGGGATGAGGAGGTGGCGTCGAATGCGCATCGAATTTCGGCGGGTTCAGCTCATCCGCTGTGAACAGAAGGTGAGCCGGATAATGATAGCACCCAGTGGCCTTACGCTTCGCACAATGGCCCTGTCAGCAGCGTCGAAAAACAACTTTACAAGGTTGTAAAATGCTAGCCTATCCTTATGCCGCAGTCCGTCAAAGAGCGCGTTGCAAAGTTGCGGGAAGAAATCGCGGAAATCAGTGCCGCGAACCGCCTGTACCTGCAAGGTGGCAAAAAAACGATCGGAGCTTCCGATCAGGAACGGCGACTGCAAAGATTGCAGGAAATCATGGACGAACTAATGTCCTTGACTGACTGGAAAAAGCCATGAGCCGCTCGGTCGCGCCGTCGCTCTCTGGATTACGGGCAAAGAATTTTAGTCCGAAGCTTGAACCTGCATGGTCTCGGTAATCCAGAGCTGTGCCGGAGCGCCTTTCGTGCTGCGCGTGGCAGTCGCACGAAAGCTGCTGGAAGTGGTTTCGACATCGTAAATATACGGAGGGCGTTCGCCCTTGATGCTGATGTAGTTGCCTGAAATCAGCTCATCCAGCGAAGCATACTTCCCTTGTGTCGCCAGGTATCCGCGCTCGGCGTTGGCGATGGCGATCAGATCGGTCTTCACGCCCGTGATGGTGGCATATTCCTCAGGATTGCCGCTCCCGGCGCCCGGAGTCAGGGTCTTGACCTGCAGAGAGTAGATGTACATAGCGATCGCCATGGTGACGATCGTGCCCACAAACCCAAAAACACGTCCCATAATTCGTCGCTCCCGCAAATGCTATTGCACCGCGAAACCGAGAGCCGAGCAAGTAACCAGAGTTCAGGTGCTCGGGATGATCTGGGGCGTCGTTTGCAGGAATTTCTGCAGGGTTAGCAAAGCGGCTTTTCCAATGGCGACCCCGGAGGGAGTCGAACCCCCAACCCTCAGATCCGAAGTCTGATGCTCTATCCAATTGAGCTACGGGGCCGTCCGCCGAAAGTCACCTTGCAGTGAACCGGCCGAGTCGATTCTACACCGCAGCCAGGCCTGAATGCCCACGGAAATCCGCGCTGCGTTGTAACATGAAAACGCACTATCAAAACGCATGCCAATCGTGCCCCATCCCGTGACCCACACCAGCTCGCGCCTGCTCGAGTTCGAGACGCTGCGCGACTTGCTCACAGGCTACGCCTCTTCGCCATTGGGCCAGCGCCGGATCGCCGCACTTGTGCCTTCGCTCGACCATGCATGGATTGAAACCCAGCAACAGTTGACTACGGAAATCCGCGAGTATCGTCGCGTCGGCGGACGTTTCGAATTCGCCGGGCTGCCCGAAGTCCGAAAGCTGATCGAGAAATCCCGCATTGCCGGAGCCGCTCTTGAAACCAGCGAGATCCGCGACGTTGTCCTCGTCGCGGACCGCGCCGCCGAGTGGCGCGAAATCGAGCGTCAACCTCCCGCCGCGATGCGCTCCGAGTGGACCGCCGTGGCCGCGCTTTCCGCCGGCATCCAGGATTTCACCGGCTTCCTGCGTTCGTTCCGTAACAAGATCCTGCCCGACGGCACGCTCGACGATCGCGCTTCTCCCGAACTCAGCCGCATTCGCCGTGAGATCGAAAAGCAGAAGCGTCAGATTCAGGAATCGCTGCGCGGCTACCTGCGGAAACTCGCCGAAGGCGGCACCGTGCAGGACGAACTGATCACCATCCGCGGCGAGCGCTTTGTGATCCCGGTCAAAGTCGAGCAGAAACGCCGCGTGCAGGGCGTGGTGCACGGCACCAGTTCCAGCGGACAGACCGTGTTTGTCGAGCCCCTCGAAACCATCGAGCAGAACAACGAACTCGTCCGCCTGCTGGATGAAGAACAAGCCGAAGTTCATCGCGTCCTGCTGGAGATGACGCGCCACATCGGCGAAAACGCCGACGCCATCCTGGCCGCCGCCGACATCCTGGCCGAACTGGAACTCCAGTTCGTTAAAGCCCGCTTCGCCGAAGACTACAACTGCGTAGCGGTGACGTTGTCCGAGGATCAGCAAGACTCGCGTGGGGCACGGCTGATTCTGCATCGCGCAAGACATCCTCTACTGGAGCGCAATCTAAAACTGAAGAACGCGAAGATTGTCCCCATCACCATCGAACTGGAAGGCGACCACCGCCAGCTTGTGATCACCGGCCCCAACACCGGCGGCAAAACCGTCTCCCTGAAAACGCTTGGCCTGCTCGCCCTGATGGCGCAATCCGGCATTCCCGTTCCCGCGGATCGCGCCGACATGCCGGTTTTCGACTCCGTCCTGGCCGACATCGGCGACTATCAATCAATCGAGCAGAATCTGTCGACGTTTTCGGCGCATGTCACGAACATCGATTTCATCTCGCGCACTGCGACTGCAAATTCGCTGGTGCTGCTCGACGAACTCGGTTCCGCGACCGATCCCGAAGAAGGCGCGGCGCTGGCGGTTGCGATCGCCGAACATTTTCGTAAAGCCGGATGCATGATCGTGATTGCGACGCACCACACTTCGCTCAAAGTTTATGGCGCGAATACGCCCGGAGTGACCAACGCCTCGGTCGGCTTCGACGAAGCCACGCTGCAGCCGACCTATGAACTGAAGATCGGCGTCCCCGGAGCATCCGCCGGAATCAACATCGCGCAACGGCTCGGATTGAATCCGGCGATCATCGCTTCTGCGCGCTCGCGCCTCGGTTCGCAAACTCAGGATGTGGCGCGCTTCCTCGATCGCCTGCACTCCGACCTTCGCGATCTGGAACAAGAGCGCGCTCGCATGAAAGCTCGCGAGCAGGCGCTCGACCGGGAGAAGACGCAACTCGCGGCGGAGGGCCGCAAAGAACAGCAAGCCAAGGTTCACGAGATGGAGACGAAACTCGAAGCTCTGTTCCGCGACTTCGAATACCACGCGCGCGAGACCGTGAACGCCGTGCAGGACCGCGCCGCCGCGCAGAAATTATCGAAAGACGCCGAACGCCGCATCGCCAAAATGCGCCGCGAATTTCGCGAGCAGTTCGATGCCACCGTAGTCGCGCACGCGACCGGCGCCGATCGCGGAGACCCGAACGCACAGCCCAGCCTGGTCAAGCACGTCTCCGAAGGCGACACGGTGAAGCTCAAGTCGATGGGCCGCGCCGCCGTCGTCAAAAAGAAAATTGGCGACAACCACTTCGATGTCGAGATCGGCTCGATGAAAATGCGCATCGCCCGGGAAGATATCGCCGAAGTGCTGACGCGCCCTTCCGATTCGCCCGTCGAGGCCGCTCGCGCCCGCGGGATCAGAGTCTCGCTCCAAAACGAATCGAGCGGCCGGAACATGCCCACCGAAATCAACGTCATCGGCCGCACCGTGGACGAAGCCACCAGCGAAGTCGAAAAATTCGTGGACCGCGCGTTTCTGGCCGGCATGACGCGGGTGCGCATCGTCCACGGCAGCGGCATGGGAATTTTGCGCAAAGCCCTGCGCCAGTATCTGCAGAAGCATCCGCACGTCGAGTCGGTTACTGAACCGCCCATCAACGAGGGTGGCGGCGGAGCCACAGTGGTGGAGCTACGGGTCTGAGCGGATCGTCTTGGTTGACGGGACACCTCGGTCTGCCCCTTCAGATCTCTCAATCAGCGTGAGAATTCAGAAATTTGTGGGGGGTACCCCCCTCCCCCTAAAATGAGTTAAGTCGATGATAGTAAGGTAGTTACATGTAACGTGTTACAAAGATGGGACTTAGCGCTTGATTTTTCTGTTTGGCGTGCACTTGCGGGGGTGCTGATCTGGGCCATATGTTGTCAAATAGCGGTGAAAAGTTTGCGGCCGGAAATGCGTTCGTCTCTGGAGACTGGCGCAGTTCTCGATGGTGCACTGTCGAGGTATCTTCGCACCGATTGGGGAGCAAGTCTGTGATGGCTCGTACATCGCGTTTGTGATGAAAAA
>Ga0224558_1001531_pt1 | contig 23905 bp, 18 predicted proteins | sample 714S32024metaG_FD_180682 | JGI IMG/M metagenome (GOLD analysis project Ga0224558, IMG submission 180682) | Peat soil microbial communities from Stordalen Mire, Sweden - 717 S3 20-24 | ecosystem: Environmental > Terrestrial > Soil > Wetlands > Peat | place: Sweden: Norrbotten County, Stordalen...
CAGCAACGGCACTTACGTCGCCCCCTACTACCGCTCCGATTCCGGTTCCGTGGGGCACAGCTACGGCTCCAGCTCCGGTTATGTCTATCGCAACCCCTACGCCGGTTACCCCTCGGTCATGCTCTAGGGTCAGGACGGTCATCACGGTCCCGGCTTCCCTGAACGCGGATGCCCGCCAGGAAACCCGGGACGCGGCAGTCGAAGCGGGCTTGAACGCAGACCTGGTGGAACACCGAGCTCATCAAGCCCATCACAGCCGAAGACATCGGTATTATGACTCTGGGCAATCGGCCGGTTTGCCTGGTCGGGAGTGGCACCCCGCTGCCCTTTCCCGGGGAAGGCGTTCATGCTCACCCGAGGGACTTCTTCGTGCCCCAAAACGGGCAGAAGGAGTTGATCATTCCCTTCTATGCAGGGTCCACCGAGGGCAATCCCCGCCTGTCTGGAAGCGTGAAAGTGCCCCTGCCGGAAGGCACGCGCCACGGCGACGTGGTGAAGCTCAAGTTGACGATTGATCATAACAAGATTCTGCATTGGTGGTACAGCGTCGGACAGGGCGAATTCATCGCCGCCTCCCCCTTTAACGACCCGTGGACGCCACGCCAGCTTGAACCATCCGAAAAGCGCCTGCTGGCCTTCAGGAGACAGATGGCGGACGAGCTGGCCGCCAAAAACGAGCTCTCGGATGCCACCCTACTCCACGAAGCAACCCTGCTCCGCCAGGCGGGCCACCACGATGAGGCCGAACTGGCCCTCCGCGACCTCGTCGCTGAACACGGGCTGACAGGCCGCGCGGCCAACCTCCTGACGCTGGTCTGCTGCGAGCAAGGAAACACCAGAGATGAACTGCATTATGCCGAAAAGGCGGCCAGCCTAAGTCCGGAGGACGCCACCATCGTCGGCAATTACGGCTGCGTCTTGGCCGAAACCGGCAAGCCCGATCAGGCCATCCCTAAGATGCGTTTGCCCCTCCAGGCAGACCCGGAACTCGACTACCTCTACGAACGGCTGGGAGATATTTACCGCGCCCAAGGCAAAGAGGAAGAGGCCCGCCGGGAGTTCACGCAAGCCATCCGGCTGCTGGAAAAGAAGATCCGCGTTGAGCCGCACCCCGCAAGGCGCTGGAACGACCTCGCCCGGCTCTACCAGAAGACCGCCGATTACGACGGCGCAGCCGAGGCCAAATCAAAATCGCTGGACGCGCACCTGAACGAGGTCTTTGAAGGCGACCACCGCCACCGCATCGCCGGCCCGGACAGCGCCTTTTGAATCGCAACAAGAGGACTAGTGATCACCTGGAGTGACAAGCGATATGAAAGCGGCAGAGGACAGCCGCATTCCAAAACCTTGCGGATCGAGCAACATGCCAAAAACCGCGGCAGCGTCTTGGAGTGCGGCTGTCCTCTGCCGCTTTCCGGCGTATAGCGAACATTATGCAATTAGGCGTTAGTATCATGAAAAAGCCTTGGTCGAGAACTCGCAGGCGGGAGCGACCGCTGAGTGGGCGCAGGACCAAGATCGGCCCAGCTCGACGTACATCGCCAGGCAACATCACCCTGGCTACTGTAGCACGGAGGCGGAAGGGCACGCGGCCAGCCCGGAGAAGCATAGGGCAACCCCAAGCGGTGCCAGGGCTCGCCGCGGGGGCCTCCCCGGATGCCCAGCAAGTACAAGATGTGTTGGATCAGCTTGCCAGAGCGCAGGCCGAACTGACTGCCAGGGGCATTGACCTCCTCAACGTAGCCCACGCTATCGGCCGCAACGCCGTCGCCACCTTCAAGCAGGAATTGGTCAACAGCCTGGTTCAGTACAAGCTGCTGCACGACCTCGAACAACTGCGGACTGCGCTGGCGGGTACGCCCCTGTCGGCAGACCTCCGGCTCTTGCCCGAAGCAACGCTCAACTGGCTCTGCCGGCATCTGGACCTCAGCCAGCACCTGCAACCGGGCCAGGAAATCGAGGTGCCCACCAAGCGGCTAAGCCAATACGACCTGCAAGGGGCGCCGCTAGCCCCCGAGCAACCTTTGGCGAGCTTGCGCGTCGTGACGCCGGGCTGGAAGCACCAAGGCCATATCCTCATCTCGCCACGGGTGATTGTGGCCGCCCCGTCTCCCCCGGTGCCCCCGCAGAACGCGGACGGCTGAGCGTCAAGCGCTTGGAAAAGCCATTCGCGGTGCAGAACTTGCGTGCAATGCTGCTCAAACATGTTGGCCACAGCGGCTATGCTGATCCCCGAGCAGCGCACACTCGGAATCTCGACGGGAAACGTATCCAAGCCTTCTGAAGATGCCAATTGCTGTCAGCCTGCCCGCGAAAGGCGAATTCCCTCTGTCTCTCGCCGTATTGCTCCAGCCATTTCTGCAACTCTGACCAACTGTAAAGCGTGAGATGTTGCATATTGGATACTCAATCTTTGGTGGCGAAACTCATCGTTGGACAATTCGATAGAGGCTTCCGTCCTTCACAGCTAGATACTCAACGCTTCCGTCGGCCGCAAAGTGGGGTCTTCTGGTGATCACATTGTCGACTAGCGGCCCCAGCAGATCGCTGACCGCTGGGCCGGCCTTATCGTCACGCACAACAACATAGCCCTCCCCTTGTTTTCCTGCGTAGGTCACGTGATTGCCATCCGCCGAGAAGACCGGGGCAAAGAGATTTGCATCGGGGGGGACAAGCTCGTCGAGCATTGGCCCGCGCTGACCTTCAAAGTAGACGACGAAACCCTTTACCAGTCCCGTGGGCAGTTTTTCATTCATCAGGACCAAAAGCTTGCCACTCTTGGGAGCGAAAAAGGCCTTCACCACTTCATAGCTGCCTTGCTTATACTCCTTGCCATCCACGAACAGAAGGGTGGTCTTAAATGCTGCATCGGATGCAAAGTACGCGATTCGCTTGCTATCATCGCTCCAGAACGGGGCGGAGGGAATGTGAGCCATCGCTGGGCCCTCCTTCCCGTCGGCAACCACGGCCAGCAGGGAGCCACCAGACTCTTTCTTGACTGGCTTCACGTAGGCGAGGTGCTGGCCATCCGGGGAGAAGTAGGGCACCTTAAAGGCCTCCTCAGGATACCAGACCTCCATCTCTTGCCCCACCTGATCATTGTCAACGAGAAATCCAGTTGCGCGGTTCGTCCGGGCGATATAGGCCAGTCGGTTGCCAGCGGGCGCAAACGTGAGCGGGAGAACCTCGGCGGCGTGCAGGCCTTTCTTGCCGTCCCGCACTACAATTAGCGTGTCGTATCCGGGGCGCAGATCATCATTCACCAACGCTACATCGGCCACGCTGGCCCCATCGGCACTAAAGACCGGGCCCTGATCAACCTGCTTGCACGGTTCACCTGGCTTGCCATCAACGAACACAACGTGCTTTCCATCAACCGCCGCAACATAGGCATAGCGTTTGCCGCTGGGATCGAATGTGAATGCATTCCCGACCGCAGGGCAGAGAACGGTGTCGACCGGCGGCTGCTCGGCTTCGTCGACACACACGACCCATTTTGTATCACGTTCGGCGGCATATAGGAACCGCGCGCTGTCTGGGCTAAAGCACGGAGACTTCACCTCCCCTTGCACCTGTTTAACCGCCTTGCCGTCGAGGACCACAGCCGTACGCCGAGCGGCGGTCGCTTCATTGATCCCTAAATAGTACATTCTCTTTCCGTTTGGGCTGATACCAACGGTGTTGTTCCCCCAGCCGCTGGACCATGCCGTCACTGAATCAAACTGAGGACCCGCTTGGCCGTCTGTGACAACAAATGCCTTGCCTTGAGCAGATGTCGCGACGTACACAAAATGCTCCCCGTCGGCATAAAACATGGGCCGTGGGGACACGGAGTCGTACACCGGACTGGCTTTCCCATCTACCACCACCACTTTCTTCTCGTCGGCCGTATTGGCAATATAGGCGTGCCGGTCGCAACGCGGGGAAAAGAGAATCAGATCAGTGTCCACTGCCGTGCTATCCATATTCAGGATGGTCTTGAAGCGCGGCCCCTCCTTCCCATCAACCACAACGAACGCCTGGTCGCCCTGGCTGGCAACGTAGGCAAAGTGCTTTCCATCCGGGCTGAAGCTCAAGGACAGAATCGCTTGCTCCGTGCGCAACTCCTTGCCGTCGAGAACTACGCAAGAGCTGGCTGCCCCGCGCTTAATGGCTCGGTAACTGAGGCGCTTACCATCGCGGCTCAGCGTCAGCTTGTCACAAAGCTCGTACCATTGCCCGGGCGTGCCGTTGAACCAAACACGGTCTCCGAAATCGGTCGTCGGGCCTTTCCGCTCGACCCAGGCGCAGTCCCATCCATTGGAACTCACTACCAATTCAACTTGTGTCTGCGGAGCCGGGCTCAATTTGGTTTGAGTGACTGGGCCCGAAGTCGAGGCGGATTGCGGCGCTGGCGCGGGCGCGCTGGTCGGCGCTTCTCCCTTGGTAACGGACGATGCGCTGCTCTGCCCGCTTTTGGTCACATCCCCAGAATTGGCGGGTGCTTTCTCGGAGGGTTTGCACGCGCCGAACATCAGTATGACAATTAGGGCCGAAGCGATTGACAACAGCGCATCGCGCCAGCCTGTCCGGCCAGCTATTGGCATCGGGGTAATTACTGGAAACGAAGACGTAGCTAAAGTAAGTTTGCGGCATTTCATAATCTTGTTGGGTTGGGGTGAAGTGATAGCATTTGAGTTTTGCTGCGCGCGTCGGTTTGACGCCGCACGGGCGAGGGAGGATTGGCTGTCGAGAGACACTGGAGCGACGGAGCGCGAGGACGGAAGATGAAAAGTCGGATGGCGTTTTTCATAAATGCGGCTTTGGTTACTGTTTTGCTACTTTGTGATCCCGGCCAGTACTTGCCAGCGGGCAAACATTTGGGGGACGGTCTTGAATTTGGTCGGCGTGGTTCTCTGCCGGAATGCTTCCCAGAACGGGTCTTCCCGGTATCTTGGACTTGCCGCACGCTCGACAAACTGTCGAAAAAGCTCTTTCCCGCCACCGGGTGCGCCTTTGGAAGTTAGGTCTTTCAGCTTAATTGTCATAAGTCCTCTTGCGGTTTACTTGTTCTCTCCGTTGTCCTTCTCTGGGGCCGCATAAAGCGCGCAGAAGCCATCATTGGTTAGTTCTAATTCCTGGCCGTTCTCTCCACGACAGGCCCTGAAAACACCGTCTTCAATAAGACTCTTGAGTCCAGCTTCCAGAAGGGGCTTCTCCCCAGCATCGAGGCTCAAATGCATTTCTTGGATGTTCTGCTGGAAGAGATGATGTCGCTTCCCAAGATTGATCTTTCGGCAGTATTCGAGGATGCGAACTTTCACTTTGTCAAGAGACGGTATTTCTGGTTTTGCCATAGACTTCCTTTCCTCGCGCAGGCACTGGCCCCGGACAAACAAAAGGGCGCGAACTTGTCGCACCCTTACCTGTGGCACCGCGAAGCGCCATGACGAGAGATGCTCCAAGCCGCGCCGTTTGGCGCGTGCTTGGGCTTTGGATCTCGTCTTTGAAGACTCGCGGTTTTCAGGTAAGACCGTAGCCGTGCTACGCTAAATTGGTTTTTGGTTTAGTTATCTCACATTACTTTTTTGCTCTCGTTGGCCTGTTTAGCAAAGATTATGGCCCTCCGCAAGTGCGAATTCTAGGGGATTTGCGTTACGGGCGCCCCGAGGACAGCGGCGCCGTGCCGCCAGCCTGGTGTCAATCCTCGGCCCCGTTTTGGAAGCAACCGAGGGCGCAGACCAGTCAGCCAGAAATAACGCCCTCAGTTGCTTTTAGAGTGAAACCCCGTGTCTCCCTTATCGCGAATGCTCGCGCCCCTCGCGGCTGGACTCTGCTTTCTGACCTCTGCGCCCGGAGCCTCTAGCCCTGAGCGCGGGCAGCGCATCCGAACCACAATTCGCGCCAGCAAACGTCTTTCGTTGGGGCACCCATCTCGTGGCGGGCTTGGGAAGCCAAACTCCGTTTCCCTTCCTTCGGAACCCTCAACTTTCAACCGTCAACCATCAACTACCCCGTGGCCGGCCCACCGCGCAAGACGCCTCGATGCCTGGCCCCCCTTGCTGCCCCAAGTTGAATCCATCGAACGCCTCTTTCCGCGCTCATGGCCGCGAGCATCTCCACGACGACCTCTGCCACTGTCCGAGACGGCAAATGGCGCGGATAATGACATCTCAGCCATTCAGGGACAGGCGGGACGCCCGCCCTACGTTGGGCCGGCGCTGGTCATGGGTGGGCCGGATTTTGAGTTGGATTTGTTGAAAGCCGGTAGCGCAGGCTTCCAGCTTGCGGGTTCAGCGGGCGTCCCTGCCCGCAGCTCGGCTTACGCAAAGCAAGACGCTTTGCCAGTCGCAGGCAGGATGCCCGCGCTACGCTCGCTCAGCCGCGATTATCGTGGAATCGAATTCCCGCCGCTGCCGGATGCGGAAACCGAGGCGCATAGCGTGGCGAAGCTGCTTGGCGGGGATTGCGTTCTGCGGGTTGGGCCGGATGCACGCGAGGCGCTGTTGAAGGCGGCGGTGTCGCCGCGTGTCTTGCATTTGGCTACGCACGGCTTCTTCTTGTCCGATCAGGACTTCAAGCGAACGAACGCACTGCGGGATTCCTGGATTGGGAATATTGGGACGCGGTGGAACGCGTCCTTACCAAAAGACGAGTGGGAGAACCCGCTGGTGCGATGTGGGATAGCGCTGGCGGGGGCAAATCGCGCAGGCCGAATCACGAATGCAGTGGCGGAAGATGGGCTGCTGACCGGCTTGGAGGCGTCGCTGTTGAACTTGCAGGGGACGGAGTTGGTCATCCTGAGCGCCTGCGACAGCGGGACGGGCGAGGTGAAGATTGGCGAGGGCGTAATGTCGTTGCGGCGGGCCTTCCGCATCGCCGGCGCGCAGACCGTGTTGGCGAGCCATTGGAAAGTGAGCGACAAGGCCACCAGCCAGTTGATGACGGAATTCATCAGGCGCTGGCGCTCCGGCGAGCCCCGTGCGGAGGCATGGCGGGAAGCGCAGTTGTCCCTGTTGCACTCGAAGGACTTCGCCAACCCTTATTTCTGGGCAGCCTTCACACTCACTGGCCAGTGGAACTGAAGATTTCCAAGCAGTTTACCGGGCAGCGCCAGTCTCGCTGCGGGCTGTATGGTATTTGTGGGTAAATCCCTTGTCAGGGGATTATCCTGGAAATAGGATGCAGTCGTGAAACGCAAGATCGGACGGCAGGAAGCGCAGGTTCTGGCTTATGCGCAAATGCGCAAGCTGCGCGTGGTTCGGACGGGGGATTTGCGCGAACCGCTCAAGCTGACGGCCCGGCAGGAGTGCAAAGTGCTCAGCCGGCTGTCACAGGCGGGGATGATTGCGCGGGTGTGGCGCGGGGTGTATCTGGCCCCGCCCCGGCTGCCGCTGGGAGGCAAGTGGAGCCCCGGCGAGTTTCTGGCGCTGGACACCCTAATGGCCACGGTGAGGGGCCGGTTTCAGGTGTGCGGGCCGAACGCCTTCAACCGTTATGGCTGGGATGACCAGGTGCCGAACCGTCTTTACGCATACAATAACCGCCTCTCCGGCGAGCGCCGGGTCGGCGGAGTGACGTTAATGCTGATCAAGGTGGCGGACCGACGGCTGGGCGGCACAGAGACGTTCCAGACGCCCGAGGGCTTGACAGTGGCGTATGCGTCGCGAGAGCGGACGCTGGTGGACGCGGTGTATGACTGGTCGCGGTTCAACGGAATCCCGCGCGGATACGAGTGGATCCGCCGCGAGCTAAAAGCCCGGCGCGTGCGCGCGGCGGAGTTGGTGCGCTGCACGCTGCGCTACGGCGACACGGGCACGATCCGGCGGATGGGGGTGCTGCTGGAGTGCCTGGGGGTGGCGGAGACTCAGTTGCGGAAATTGCAGCGAGCGCTCCGGCCCACGAGCAGTCCGATTCCCTGGCTGCCCCGCGTCCCGAAACGAGGGCCAATCAACCCGCGGTGGGGCGTGGTGGAAAACGACCGAAGTTGAGGCCGGCATGCTGCGACTGCACGAGGACCGGGAGCGTTTTGGGGAAGCGTTGAACTTTACCGAAGCGGAGACCAACTTCCCGGCGCGGCTGGTGGAGAAAGACTATTTCTGCACCGTCATATTGGAATACTTGGCCGTGCGAGTGCCCGAGTTGGTGTTCAAAGGGGGCACCTGTCTGGCCAAGATTCACGCCAATTTCTTCCGCCTGAGCGAGGACCTGGACTTCGTCATCCCGGTGACGACCGGCAGCGCCCGCTCCAGGCGGCGGAAGCTCATAGCGCCTGTGAAGGAGGCCTTTGCCGGGCTGCCGGGGGGTTGCCCCTGCTTCCGAATCACAGAGCCCCTGGAAGGAGCCAACAACTCCACCCAGTATGTTGGCAGCATGAGTTACCGGTCGCTCCCCACCGGGCAACCGGAGCTGATCAAGATCGAAGTGGCGCTGCGCGAGCCGCTGCTGACGCCCCCCATTTCCGCGGAAGCACGAACGGCTCTGCTCAATCCCCTGACCGAGCGGGACATGGTGGCGCATGTGTCCGTACGCTGCATTTCCAAGCTTGAAGCCTTTGCCGAGAAGTTCCGCGCCGCCCTGTCCCGCCGGGAGGTGGCGCCGCGGGATTTCTTTGATTTGGATTACGCCGTGCGCAAACTGGGGCTGCAGCCTGATGATGCGGAATTGGTTCAACTGGTCCGGCAAAAACTGGCGGTCGCCGGCAACGCGCCTGTGGACGTTTCGGAATCACGCCTGCAGGAACTCCGTCAGAAGGCTGAACCACAACTGCGCCCTGTGCTCCGCCCAAGAGACTTCGCGGAGTTTGACTTGCCGCGGGCATTCCGCCTCGTGGCAGACATGGCGGCCAAGTTGCGTTAAATCATGATCACCGACATCAACAGTGAAGATCGGCTCGTCCTACTCCTCGCAGAAACGAGGCCGCGTCTCTTCAAGCAATAGGTCTTGAACCGTGAAGTGCAAACCGTGAATCTGGCGCAGATGAAATTCGCCATCTGCAACGAGATCTTCAAGGACTGGAAGTTGGAGGACACTCTGGCTTGCGCCGCGCGCCTCGGTTATTCCGGAGTGGAGATCGCCCCGTTCACCCTGGCGAATTCGGTCACCGATATTTCGGTCACCGAGCGCCAGGCCATGCGCGAAGCCGCAGCGCGGAACCAGATTGAAATCGCCGGAATTCATTGGGTGTTGGTGAAGCCCGATGGACTCTATATCAATCACCCGGACCGCTCTCTCCGCGAGCGCACGGCTAAGTATTTCTGCGACCTCGTGGATTTCTGCGCCGACCTCGGCGGCAAAGTGATGGTCGTTGGCTCGCCGAAACAGCGAAATGTGCTCCCCGGCGTTTCCCGCGAGCAGGCCTGGAGCTGGGCGGCGGCCACGTTCCGGAACGCCGTCGCCCAGGCAGAGCAACGGGACGTCACTATCTGCTTCGAGCCTCTGGCGCCGGCGGAAACCAACTTCATCAATACGGCAGCCGAGGCGCTGCAATTCATTCAGCAACTGCCGTCGCCGCGCTTCAAGCTCATTCTCGACGTCAAAGCAATGTGCTCGGAGGCAAAGCCCATACCCCAAATCATCCGCGAATCGTGGCCCCACTTTGCCCACTTCCACGCCAATGATCGCAACCTCAAGGGGCCCGGCTTCGGCGATGTGGATTTCAAACCCATTGCCGCCGCCTTGAAGACGACGGGCTACCAGGGCTTTGTTTCCGTGGAAGTCTTCAACTTCGACGAAGGCGCGGAAGCAATTGCCAGCCGCAGCCTCGAGTATTTGCAGCAAGCGTTTGCCTGAGGGTGGTCGGGCCGCAATGTTCGCATGGCCAACACATTCTTCGATCCAGGCGATCAGCGCGCCGCGAAGGTGCACGATCTCTTCACTACCATCGCGCCGCGCTATGACCTGATCAATGACCTCCAGAGCTTTGGCCTGCACCGTCACTGGAAGCGGCGCGTGGTCCAACTGGCCCGCCCGCAGCCTGGCGAGCGCGCCCTGGACCTTTGCTGCGGCACAGGCGACCTCGCGCTGGCGTTAGCCCGGCATGGCGTGCAGGTAACTGGGCTGGATTTCACAGAAAGCATGCTAGAGGTAGCCCGGAGCAGAGCATCCAGCCTCCGAAATCAGGCGTCGGCACCCGTCCTTCACGCATCACGCATCACGCATCACGCTTCTCCCCCGCCTCACTTCGTCTGCGGCGATGCCCAGCGCATTCCGTTCCCCGACAATTCCTTCGACCTCGTGACAGTGGGCTACGGCCTGCGCAACCTCGCGAACTGGGAAACGGGACTGCGCGAGATGCATCGCGTAGCGAAGCCTGGCAGCCGCCTGGTCGTCCTCGATTTCGGCAAGCCCGACAATGCGCTCTGGCGCGGCCTGTACTTCAGCTACTTGAAGTTGTTTGTGCCGTGCCTGGGGCTGATCTTCTGCGGCAACGCCGGCGCGTACGCCTACATCCTCGAGTCTCTCAAGCATTACCCCGCCCAAAAGGGCGTCGCGGCGAAGATGCTCGAAATCGGCCTCGTCGAGGTGCGAATCGTCAACTTGCTAGGCGGCATCATGAGCATCAACTATGGGGAAAAGCGGAGTGCTGGGGTCGTGGAGTAATGGAGTGATGCGCTTCTTCCCAACACCCCAATAATCCAATACTCCATCACTCCATCACTCCATCACTCCAGCATCCCCCGTTTTGCTGCTCTCCTTCCTTGCCAATGCCGAACGACTTTGGCCAGAATCCGGGCGTGAAGTTTCACGAGAAGATCATTGCCTGGGAACAGTTGCCGGCCTGGAGGGCAGCCATGCGCGCCAGCGGCAAACGCCTGGTGGTCACCAACGGTTGCTTCGACCTCCTCCACCTCGGTCATGTGACCTACCTGGAGTCGGCGCGGCACCAGGGCGACGCGCTCTTGGTCGGCCTCAATAGCGACGCGTCCGTGCGTCAATTAAAGGGGCCGGAGCGCCCAGTGACGCCGGAGGACGACCGTGCCGCCGTGCTAGCCGCGCTGGAGAGCGTGAATGGTGTCTGTATCTTCGTTGAGCCGACGGCGACGCGCTTCCTGGCCGCCGCGCAACCGGATGTCTATGTCAAAGGAGGTGACTACACGCTGGACACGCTCAATCAGGAAGAGCGCCGAGCCGTCGAGCAGACGGGCGGCAGGATCGTGATTATTCCCGTCGTGCCCGGTAAGTCCACCACGGCCACGCTCAAGAAAATCATGCGTTTGTAGCCCGGTCGGGAAATGAACATCCTGGTTATCTCTTTGGCCGGCATTGGCGATACGGTCTTTGCGACGCCGCTTATTCACGAGCTGCGCGCCAATTTTCCGGAAGCCGCCATAGATGCCCTGGTGCGCTGGAACGGGTCGAAAGACCTGTTGGAAGCAAATCCACACCTGAATTCAGTCTACCAAAAGGACTTCGTCACCGCCAGCAAAGGTGAGTCCTTTAAGCTCCTGTGGCAGTTGCGGAAACGGAGTTATGACATTTCAATTAACACCCATCCCCAAAGCCGGGTAATCTATCGCGCTGTGGCCCGCCTCATCAATGCTCGCGTGCGCGTCAGCCATCAATATGACAATGCCAGCGGCTGGGACCGGTTGCTGGTTAATCGTACCCTCGAGCAGGACTATGGCAAACACGCGGTTGAAAACAACCTGGCCCTACTGGAAGCCGTCGGCGCCCGGCGTCTGCTGCCTGGGCATCAGTACGAGATATTCCTCTCTCCCGCGGAATTGCAGTGGGCTGAGGGCTTCATCGCGGGGCATAACTGGGCCGGACGCAAGCGGCTGGGCATCCATGTCGGCTCGGGTGGCACCAAGAATCTCGCCCTCCGACGCTGGCCGCTCGACCATTACCTCGACCTGCTCAAAGAGCTTCGCCAGGCGCACCCCGAGCTTGGGGTACTGCTCTTCGGCGGGCCGGCGGAGGAAAAGGATCACCAAATCATCCAGGCGCAAACCAGCCGCGAGCAGGTGCTAATCGCTCAGACCGCCAACCTGCGCCAGGCGGCGGCCCTGCTCAAGCACTGCGACCTCTTCCTAAGCGTGGACACAAACCTGATGCACCTGGCGGCTGCCATGAAAGTCCCCAACCTGCTGGTGATCGAGACCCCCACCTGGAATAAGCCGATCGAGCCCTACGGCAACCCCTTTACTCTGATCCGCAATCCTGCCGTAGCCGGCAGGAACTTGGACTATTACCGCTACGACGGCCAGGGAATCCGTGGTTCGCCCGCCGAACTCCGCCGCTGCATGACCTCCGTGACCGTCCAATCCGTTTACGAAGCCCTGGACCAACTGCTCTGAGATGACCTTGGCTCAAGCCAAATCCGACCTTCCGCTGCCGCTCGTTTCCGTCATTGTTCTTAACTATAACGGCGCGCGGTGGCTGGACCGCTGCCTGAACTCGCTGCGCGCGCAGACGATCTACGACCAGGTCGAAGTCATCCTGGCAGACAATGTCTCCAGCGACGGCTCGGAGCGGTTGGGCCAGCAGATCGTTGAGGGCTGGCCGCGAGGCGTCTTCATCCAGCACAGCACAAACCTGGGTTACTGCGAGGGCAACAACCGCGCCGCCGAGGCCGCGCGCGGAGAGTATCTGCTGTTCCTGAACAACGACACGTGGCTCGAACCGCGCTGCCTGGAGCAACTGCTGGCAGAGGTGCAACGGACAGGCGCAGGCGCCGCGGCGCCGCTGATTCTGAACTACGATGACGACAGCTTCCAGTCACTGGGCGCGTTCGGCTTCGACCTCTTCGGCCTGGCCAGCACGCGCGTTTCTGCGACGCAAACCCGGCAGGTGCTCATGCCCGAGGGTTGCGCCTATCTGATCCAACGCGAGCTATTCCAGGAACTGGGCCGTTTCGACTCTGTGTTCTTCATGTTCGCGGATGAGTTCGACCTGTCGTGGCGCGTGTGGATTTCCGGTCATCAGGCCGTGGCGGTGCCGTCGGCGAAGCTGCACCATCGCGGTGCAGCGCAGGTCAATCCCGCGGGTGGCGGCGCGGCCGTGGAATTCCGCACGAGCGACACCAAGCGTTTCTACGCGAACCGCAACAGCCTGTTGGTATTGCTCAAGAACGCACATAACCTCCTCTTGCTGCTGGTCCCGCTGCAAATGGGGCTGCTCGTTCTTGAAGCGCTCGCCAGCCTGGTAATGGTGCGGCGGTGGAGCTTTGTGCAGCGCGCTTACTGGGGCGCTGTAGCGGACTGCTGGCGGCTCCGCAGCCACGTCCTGGCTGAGCGCCGGCGGGTTCGGCAGTTCCGTCGCCGCGGTGATCTGTGGATGCTCCGCTTCCTGCGCTGCCGCCTGAACCGGTGGGATGAAATCCAGCGCCTGCGCCGGTTCGGCCTGCCGAAGGTGACCGACACCGCTCCTGTCGCCAAACCATGAAGCCAGCGTCGAATTGCTCAAATTCGCCGTAAGCCGACAAGCAGTCCAAGATGCTACCGCGTTTTCGGCACGCTGCTCCTTCCGCCAGGTCTTGGACTGCGGCAGTCCTCTGCCGCTTTCCTACCGCCTACCATTGCAAGCAGTCACCGCCACTTTCGCGAAGCCGACGCTCCCCTACGCCCTGCCCGCCGTTATTGGCCGGTCCCGTCACGGCCTCCGCTTCTGTGCTCGGCGTTTGGCTTCCAGCAAGCGGCTAGCAGTGCTGGGCGCGGGCTCAGCGGACGGTTTGGTGTCCTCGGCTGTAGCAGAGGCTGATTGCGCCGCCGGAGTGGCCGCGGGTTCTTCACCCGGCAGGGGCACATCGGCCTGTCTTTCGGGGCGGAACAGGTCAGGCCGGGGTTCCGCGGATGGGGCGGTTTGCTGCGAGCGGACCTGCTGGCGGCGCGCCAGCAACGCCTCCAGAGACTCCTGCGCCTCCGGCGGCCGCGGCACGCCCTGCCAGAAGAAGAGCCACCGCCGCACCACCTGCATGGCCCGCAGCCACTCGTCCCGGCCAATCTGGATGCGCCGCACGCCCACGTCCAGGGTGAACAGGATAATGGCGAACTTGAGCAGCGACTCCCAAAGGTCGCGAGGCTGAAAGGTCTTCTGCCGGTCATGCGAGAACGGATTCACCGCCGGTATCATCGGGTCGAGGATCTTGCCGCCCCCGGTTTCTGCGATGCGCCGTAGCAGGTTGAAGTTCGGCTCTGCAGTGTTGAACTCGGGCGAATAATTGACGCTGGTGCCGATCACCTGCGAGCCGCGTACCTGGCCGTCTTTGAGATCCATCAGGTTGAGCAAATACGCGCCGACCTCCTTGGTGGGAAAGCGCGCCTCATAATGCCCCGGACCGGTCTGTTCCAGGCGCACCGTCTGGCGCTCGCCCTTGGGGCTGGCCACGACGGCTTGCAGGTTCAGGAAGTTCCGGAAGTTCCCCTGCTCATCCAGGGCCTCCACGTTGATCTGGCCCTCGCCTTTATCAACGGCCACTTCAGTGGTGAAATCCGCGTTCTCAAGGCGCCGCATACTCCATTGCCCGATTTGGGACCAGAACTGCCGGTACTTCTCCCAGTCGAGCCAGATCCGCGCCCACCGGGCTTTGGCATCCGAGGTAAAGGCCACCGCCCGCCCCAAGCCGTATTGCCAATGCGCCAGCAGCGGGTCGCCCTTGTCCGTCCATAATGGCGTTTCGGCGCGCGCCTTGGGCGTCGTGGCGACATAGCCGAGCAGTTTCGGATACTCGGTCGCGCTGATGCCACGCACCACTTCGCTGGCGGACCGGACTTGCGGCTGGAATGGATCTTCGTAAATGGCCGACTTGAGAATCACCGCCGTCTCCTTGATGAAGATCTGCGGGAGATCATCGGGGGACTTGACGTCATAGTACCTGCCCCTGCCCTGGTCTGCCATCCATTCCATGGTATCGGGCGGGGAATGGCCAGAGATAAGGACGGTGCTGAGAGTGATGCGGTCGGCGGCGATGGCGGACATCAGGGCCGGGGTCGGTGCGCCCGGGTCGCCATCGCTGAACACGATAATGTGCTTGAGGTTGGCCGTGGACTTCTGCAGCGCGGTATGGGCCATCTCCAGGACGCCCTGAAAACTTCCGAGGTCGCCTTGGTTCATCCCGGCGATTTGCGCCGCGAGCTTCTTTTTGTTCTCCACTTTCTGGAGATCAAACAGCCAGCGCTCGGTGCCATCCCACAGCACGACGCCCATCTCGTCAGTGGGCCCGAGCGCGGCCAGCACGCCCTGGGCGCACATGCGCGCGACTTCGTTGCCGTTGGCGAACTCCATTCCGTGCATCACCAGCACTACCGCGCCGCTCGGCAGCACCTTCTTGCTGTCCAGCTCCATGCTGACCGGCAAGGTCTCTTCCAGTGGCGTGCCCCGATAGCCTCCCGCCGCGTAAGTCTGGTCCCCGCCCACGCAGACCAAACCAATGCCGAAGTCGCGCACAGCGCTTTCGAGCAGCTTCTGACGGTCGAGACCCAAGTCGCCGGCTGCGAGGTTGCTGATGAAGATGGCGTCGTAGCTCTGCATCTCGGCGATTGTGGCGGGGAAGTCCTTCACGCCGACGAGAATGACTTCAAGGGTGGGCGATTTCAGGGCGGCAGCCAGCGGCTTGTCCTGCTCAGGGTCGGCCGAGACGATCAGGATGCGCGGCAGGCCGCGAACGGCGGCGAAGCTGGTGGCGCGGTTGTTCTGGGGAAGCGGATCCCCGGGCGCATCCACTTGCACCTCGTATTTGTAAAAGCCCGGCTTGGGAAGCGTCTGGGGGAACGTGTATAGGTTCTTGCCGGCGGACAGGTCCACTTTCTGCTCGCCCAGGAACTGGTCATCACGAATGAGCCGCACCGTGGCTGGTGTAGCCTGGTCGGCCTGGACGAAGATTTTGACCTCGAAAACCTGGCCTTCCTTGAGCTTGGGCGGCACCTGCAGCCTCTGCACTGACACGTCGTTGGCGCGCACCACCCCCAACGGCACCACGTCCACCGTCACGCCAAGCGGTTTGGCGGCCAGCACCGCGCTCATGGCATCGCCAACATTCTCGTTGCCGTCAGACATCACGACGAGCCGCTTCTGGCCTGTCTCCGGAAACGCGGCGGTGGCCAGCCGAATCGCCCCGGCCAGGTCCGTCCGTTCCGTGCCCACGACAGCCTGCACCTTCTCCAGGTCCACCGCAGCGTTGGGGGAGGACTCGATGCTGGCTTCGGCGCCGAAGACGATGACGCCGGCCTTGTCCTCTTTCTTCTTCTCTTTGGCGATCCGGTTGACGTAGTCCTTGGCGGCTTCCTGTTGCGGAGACGGGATGCTGTCCGAGCGATCCAGCGCGAAGAACACGTTCATGCCGTCCACCTGCCGCAGCCACTGGAGACCGGCAATCGCCAACACCAGTGCGGTCAGAACCACGGTGCGAATCCCCAGCGCGGTCCAGCGCCGCCAAGGACTGACCTGCACGTCTGTCTTCCATGCAAACCAAATCACCCACGCCAGCGACGGCGCCAGCAACAACAGGTAATAGGGATGGGTGAATTGGAAGTTCATCGAATGAGCTTCTGCACCCGGTGGTTTTGCGAGTCGGCCACGTAGAGATTGCCCGCTGAATCGAGGGCTAAACCCCACGGATCGTTGAACTGTCCCGGCGCCAGACCGGGGCCGCCGATGATCTCCAGCGGCTGGCCATTCGCATCAAAGACCTGGATGCGACTGTTGCCGAACTCACAAACATATTGCCGTCCCGCAGCATCCACGCAGATGTCATAGGGGTAACTTAGTTCACCCATAGCCTTGCCCGGCTTGCCGTAAGCGCGGATGAGCTTGCCGTCGCGAGAAAAGACCTGGATGCGGTGGTTGCATGAATCCGCCACGTAAAGAAGGCCCTGCGCATCCACGCACAAGCCCTCAGGACGATTGAGTTCGTTGGGGCCGGTGCCGGAATGGCCAAAACCGGCCAGAAACTTCTCCCCTCGTGCGGTGAACCGCTGCACTCGATCGAGGACGCTGTACTCGCTTACAAACACGTCACCCTGGGAGTCCACCGCCACCGCGCGAGGCAACGTGAACTCGCCGGCGTTGGTGCCGCTCTTGCCCCATTGCGCGAGCAGCTTGCCTTCCGGCGAAAAGACATTCACCCGCTGATAGTGCGGCTCCAGAACGATAATGTTGCCGTCGCAGTCGCGGCACAGGCCCTTTGGCTTGCCCCGGTCAGTCTGGGGCATTTGCCACGACAGCAGGAAGACGCCGTTCGAGGAGAACTTCTGCACACGACCCGTCATGTCCACCACATAAAGGTTGTCCTGCGTGTCCACAGCCACCGATCGTGGCTTATTAAGTTGGCCCACCCCTACCCCGCGCGAACCGATGATCTGCACCGCCCGGAAGAGGCGGCTATGTAGCGGAGCTTGGTTGGATGGCGCGCCCGGTGAGCAGCCGGTCAGAATGAGCGCAAAGGCACAGGCGGCCAGGAGACTGTTGCGTCTTGCGGATTGCGCGGGTGCTGAACACGCAACACGCAACACGCACCACGCCTTCCAAACGATCAGTGGCGCAACTGCCAAAGCCAGCAATGTCAGGCACAGCGCATTCACCTGCGCATTGTGTCCGTAGTGCAGCAAGTTGAACACACGCAGCGCAACCGTCTCCCCCCCTGGCGGCACGACGAGAATCATTGACTCCACGTCCCAGAGGCAAAGCAGGAAGACGATGTACCACGCGGTGGCGGCCTGGGGCGCGATATGTGGCCATTGAACATAGCGCAGCATCTGCCAGCGTGTCGCGCCGTCCAGTCGTGCTGCGTCGGTCAAATCGCGGTCCACCGTTTGCAGGGCATGCGCCAGCGAATTCCAGCCCAATGCCAGGTACCGGATGACAAACGCCAGGATCACAATCCCTGCGCTGTCGTAAACCAAGGCGAACCACGGCCGGTTAAACGCAAGGATAAGCGCAATGCCCAGCAATACCCCCGGCAGCAGAAAGGGCAGCCACGCGAGCAATCGGCCCAAATCCGACATCCGAAACCCGAAGCCCGAAGGAAGTTGGGAGACTCGGCCCGTGCAGGCAAATAGGGAGAACACGATGATCGCGGTAGCCGCCGCAGCGGCCAGGAAGAAGGAGTTCCACACGGCGCTTTGGCCCGCGACCAACGCCCCGGGCAGCTCGGTCCACGTCCGCTTGACGGACACCAATTGGAAAATGGGCAGCCCGACGGCGAGCACACAAAGCAGAATGGTGCAGGCGCCGCAAAACCAAAACCACCCGGGCCCGAGTTGCTGGCGCAAGAGTTTAGCCGGGACAGCACCCTCCATTCGTGGCCAGGGAAACTCGCGCCGGGCGAACCAAAGCAGCAGGAGCAGCGGTGCCACCACGAGCGGCCAGCTCAACCAGAGCGCGCCGAGCGAGTCAAACGTGGTGTTGAATCGTACCCACATCTCCGCCGGGAACACCTTCACTTGAAGGATGGCCGGCACCGCGAAATTGCTCATCGCCAGCACAAACGTCAGCACCGCTGCCTGGACCAGGGCGGTGCTTGCCAGCGGCCAAAGCAGGCCGCGAATCAGCCACCAGCCGCTGACGGCCATGTCACTCTCCAGTTGCGAGGGCTCCAGTCTCTGCCAGGCGCTCAAAACCATCAACAGCGTGATCGGCCAGGTCAGCAAGCTCAGAATCCAGATCGTGCCGCCGAGCGACACCATATTCAGTGGCAGCCAACGGCGCCACACCCCCGCCAATCCGAGATAGTGCAGCCAACAGTTTGTCACCAGGAACGGAGGCAGCGCGAGGGCCATCACCGCCACGGCCAGTCCGCGATGTCGCCAGTGCCCTTCGAGCCCCGCCAGCCACAGCGCCGCCACAAAACCAAAGCTCGCCGCCAGCAGCGCCGTCAGCCCACCGACCAGCAGACTGTTCTTGAACAGCAGCCAGTTCATCTTAGGAGGATTCGGTTCAATGCGGCAGTCGTGCCGTCCAGGTCGCGCAACAAGGCATCCCAGTTCACCTTGAGTGTGGCAGTCGAGACCACGCTGGCAGAAGAGCCCTCCAGCGCATGCGCAGCGATCAGTTCCCGCACCACGTCTCCCTCTTGCAGGTATTCAAACAGCCGCTGCGCCGCCTGCGGATGCGGTGCGCCGCGCACCACAGCGACCGTGTTGGGAATCAAAAGCGTCTCCTCGTTCATCGGCACCGGCGCAACGGGCAACGCTTCCTCCTGTCCGCTGGCGATGTCATCCGAATCCGTCAGCCCAATCCACGCCTCGCCGCGCCCGACCATCTTCACCACCACCGAATTGCCGTCGAGGAGCAAAGCCTTATTCGCCACCAACCCCCGGCACCACGCCTGCCAAAGCTCGTCGCCCCATTGCTGGCGTAAGGCGTTGAAGTGTGTGGCCGTCGTGCCGAACTGCGGGTAAGCCAGCGCCAGCTTGCCACGCCAGGTCTCGTTGGTGAGTTCGAGCAGCGAGTGCGGCGCCGCGGCGAGCGAGAGCCGATTGGTGTTGATCACGATGCGCCGGCTGCGATAGCCGACCGCGGCCCAGCCGTTGGTCTCGCGGAAGACGTGCTCCGCCGCCAGTTGGCGGGTGCGCATCTCCTCGTTGCCCCAGAACACGTCGCAGCGCGGATGACGGCGCTCCGCGAGCAGGCGGTTCGCCAGGCCCACCGTCTTCACCGCCTCGTTGTCATACACGGCTCGCACCTTTATGCCGGTCTCCTCTTTGAACGCGCGGAGGATCGGCTCGGCATACTCCTGATCCTGGGCGCAATAGGCGATGACCTGCTTAAGCGGCCTTGAAGGCATCGGAAACAGTAGAAAGAGCAGTATCGCAAAGCCAACGGCGATAATCGGGAAGGATATGACTTTAAACAACAGAGAGTTAGCCCGCTTTGGTCCAGCTTCATCATTCAGCCGGTTGCCATCCCTTGGACTATGTTCTGATCTGGTCATGACCTGGTTTCCTACGTCAGATTCGCAGGAATTGGAAATTGGCCATGGGCAATTGCCAATTGGCAATCCTCACACCGTCCTCCGATGGTAATACCACCACTCCGCCAGCAGCACCAACAGCCCAAGCGCGGCGATCGTGCGCCACAGCTCCATGTTCGCCCGCTGTTTAGTCGTCGCGCTCACCTTGGTGTATTTGCCCAGTTGCAGCTCGTCGCGCGGCTTGATGTTGCTCTCCGCCGCGTCGAGCAGGTTGACACAAAAAACCGTATCGTTCGTCCCCAGGCGCAGCCGATAGACGCCTTGCCTGGAGGTCTCGCCAAACACCAGTTCATTTGCGGTCGGGTCAAGCTTAAGCGACTTCGTTGATCCATCCGGCAAGGTGACCTGCGCGCCGGAAGCCGGTTCCAGCAGTGCCAACCGGAACGGGTCGCCCGCCTTCACCAGCAATTGGCCGTTTCGCGCGTTCGACGGGTCGAGCCATTCCACGGCGTTGGCCATGAAAATAGGGAAGGAGACGCGTAGGGGCCAATTGCTCTCCAGCACGTCGAATCCAATCCAGATAATGCGCTGGCGCCCTAATTCGCCCGCCAGGATGAGCGGCGCCTGCGGCGTCTCGACCAGCGACACCGCCCAGGTCGGCGTCCGCGCCGTCAGGCTCTGCACCACCTGCACGTTGTCGAAGCTCGTGTAACGCAGCAGCGGGTGCGCGGATTTCCAGTCCACGATGGCCGGCGCTTCCACCCGGTGCACCCCTTCGAGCCAGTTCGTGTTCACCACATGTATCGCAAGCACGTTTCCTTTGGGCCACACTGTCGGTGTCACGTCGTCCAGCACGACGAAGTCGAAGACCGCCGCTGTGTCAGTCAGATCAGTGGCGCTGGCCAATTCGACGTTTACCACCGCGCGCAAGGCTTTTTCCAGCAGCCGGTTGCCGCGTGTGACCAATAGCACCTTTACCGGCTTCGGCATCAGGCTCACGATCGAAGCTTGGTTGTCCACAGCCAGGTCATCCTTGCTGGTCAGACGCGCCGTGAACACTCCATCGCGGGATTGCTTGGCCAGGAACACCTGCGGCGAGGTCTGCCCGGCGGGGATCGTCAGCGGGCGAGTCTCCAGCAACCGGTCGTCCAACAACAGCTCCAGGTCAGTCTGCGCGGTGTCGGAGGAAAAGTTGCCTACGCTGGCATAGACCGCGCGCTGGCGGGCGTCCTCGGGGTTGGCACGCACATCCAGGGCAGTAATGCCGAGGTTGTTCTCCCCTTTGCCGACACGGTGATAAACGAGCGGCAGCGCCTTGTTCTCGAATTCGTTCAATTCCGGTACCGCCCCGTCGCTGAACAGGTGGATTTCCGGCCCGGTTCTCGGATCGAAGTCGCGGACCAACGATTCCGCCATCTTGAGCGCGGGTATCAGGCGGGTCGGGCCATCCGAGCAGGTGCAGGACAGCAGCGCGCGCCGCAAGGCCGCTTTCTCGCTCGTGGCGGATTGTTTGACCTCGGTCGTCGCTCCCGCGAGCACAATGACCATCTCATCAGTATCCTTCAGGCTATCCACCCACTTGAGCGCCTCGGCCCGCGCCTTTTCGAAACGGGACGGGCTTTCGTCCGTAGCCTGCATTGAAGCCGACGCATCGAGAATGATCACCCGCCGCTGGGCCGGCTTGGCCGTGGTCGAAAAGTACGGGCGCATCAACGCCAGCACTGCCAGTATCAGCAGAATGATCTGTAGTATCAGCAGCCAGTTCTTGCGGAGCTTCTGAAACGGCGCGCTGGCCTGCGTTTCGGACAAGAACTTCTGCCACAGCAACGTGCTCGACACCAGCTTCACCACCCGCTTGCGCTTAAGCAGGTAGAACACGATCACCACCGGAATCGTGGCGGCGAACGCAAAGGCCAATGGCGTTAGAAAGTGCACGACAAGAGGAAATCCGAAACCCGAAAGAAGGCCGAAATCCGAAGGCCGAAGGCCGAACGCCGGAGGCCGAACGCCGGACTCCGAACGAAATCCAAACACCGAAATTCGAAAATTCCAGCACAGCCGGCCGCTGCCGCATCGTGCCGACTTAACCGCCGTCGCGCTTCGGGCTTCGGCCTTCGGGTTTCGGCCTTCTTTCGGCCTTCGGCCTTCGGATTTCGGATTTCTCTTCACCCCCACACCTCAGCTTTCCTCAACTGCTTAAGCAACAACTCCTGCAAGTCCGTATTGGAACTCGCGGTGAAGAAATTAATGCCCCTCGCCTGGCAGAACTCGCGCAGCCGCTGCATGAAATTCTGCACCGTTTGCCGATACGCTTTGAGCCGGAAACGTCCGAAGGTCACTTCTTGCGCGGCGCCGGATTCCGAATCCACCAGGCGCAAGTCGCCGAAGGTCGCCGGCGACAGTTCATCCGGCGCCAGGATCTGCACGAGGTCCACCTGGAATCCCCGCCCAACTAACGCGTTAAGCCCGGACTCGTAGCCCGCCGGATCGAGAAAATCGCCCAGCACGACGGCCACGCCCGCCTGACGCGCTTCAAGCGCGCCCCGGCGCAGCGCCTCGTTGAGGTTCGCCGCGCCGCCTGCGGTGAGCTTGCTCAGATTCTGGAAGAACTGGATGGCGGATCGCTTGCCCCGGACGGAACGCAAGGCCCCACGCGCGGCCAATTCCGCAATGCGCGCACCGGGATCCATGTTGGCGTCGTTCGCGCGGTCAGGAAATGGAATCACGCTCACCCGATCGAAACCCGAGAGCGCGACGTAACCGATGGCCGCCGCCACCTGCCGCGCGAAGTCAAACTTGCGCGGCTCGCCAAAGGTCATAGACTCACTGGCATCCAGGAAGATGCGTACCGGCAGCTCGCGCTCTTCCTCGTAGAGCTTCAGGAACAGCCGCTCCAGCCGGCCGTATAGGTTCCAGTCGAGATAACGGAAATCGTCGCCGTGCACGTAGTTACGGTAATCGGCGAACTCCACCGACTGCCCGCGCGCACGGCTGCGCCGCTCCCCTTTAGCCGAGCTCTTGGCCCGCCGCGCCGCGAGCAGTTGGAACTGCTCGAGGCGGCGCAGGAGTTCGGGCGTCAGGAGGGAGTCAGGCATGTGGCTCGATAAGAGGTGCTGTGTGGCCTCCGACTTGGACATTTCGTAACGGGACCACGCTGTAGCCCAAAGAAATGCGCCAGACGAACCGCACATGCGCGAAAAACGCAGAGGACAGCACCGGACCGGGAATCTCTGCGCTCTTCGCGTCTCTGCGGTAAAGTGGGCACCCGAATAGTGCCCGCGCAGAACGCGTCAAGCAAGAAGGACCCAGCAGACAGTGGCACTGCGCCATAATTCCTCTCATTAGTGCCGTGGCTTCAGCCCGGCGGTAGGTGGAGTCACGAGGGTCGAGCCGTTTCAACGGCGTCTCACCCACTGTGACAAACTGTCGAAGCAGTTGAAACCACCCCGCCACGTCCTTCCACCACCCCGAAGCCGCAGTGCCGCAGGGACGGTTCACCCAAGGCCGAAAGACCCTGGCTGGTTGCCCGAGGTTCATGGTCGCGTAAGGACTACACACTCACCGCCTGCGCGTCCCTGGGCACGTCTCTCAGTATCTGTCCAATGATATGGTCCGTCGTGATGCCTTCCGCTTCGGCCTCGAAGTTCAGGATGAGCCGATGGCGCAAGGCCGGTGCGGCAACAGCCTCGATGTCATCATAGCTGACGTTGAACCGCCCGTCGGTGAGCGCGCGGACTTTGCCGGCTAGCAGCAACGTCTGCCCGCCGCGCGGGCTGCTCCCGAACCGCAGATACTGGCTGGCCATCGGCGCCGCCGTCTCGGTCTTCGGATGCGTCGCCAGCACAAGCCGCACGGCGTAATCCTTAACGTGCGACGCCACGGGAACCTCGCGCACCAGTTTCATCAGCTCCATCAGAGCCTCGCGGGTCAACACCCGCTCTACCTCGACCCGGCCGCCCGCAGTCGTTCTCGACAGCACTTCGGTTAGCTCCTCGGCCGACGGGTAGCCCACCAGGACCTTGAAGAAAAAGCGGTCAAGCTGCGCTTCCGGCAGCGGGTAGGTGCCTTCCTGATCAA
>Ga0224558_1001533_pt1 | contig 23897 bp, 23 predicted proteins | sample 714S32024metaG_FD_180682 | JGI IMG/M metagenome (GOLD analysis project Ga0224558, IMG submission 180682) | Peat soil microbial communities from Stordalen Mire, Sweden - 717 S3 20-24 | ecosystem: Environmental > Terrestrial > Soil > Wetlands > Peat | place: Sweden: Norrbotten County, Stordalen...
GATGTTGAGCAACCTGATCAAGATAAATTTTCATCTACGTTCTCGAGGCACAATAGCGTGTGCTCAAAAGTTGCTCAGGCCGGTTTCTTGCACGGGGTTGTGGATGCCTCCAATAAGCGGTCGGCCTTTGTTCTGCCTACCATAAATATGATACTAAAGTCAAAGATAGTCAAGATTAATTTTAGCGAATGGTTTTTGGGCGGAGCCTAATTTACAGATGAAAGCGCAGGTGGCAGTGTGATCCGTAAGGATGCGGATCTGATGCTCAGTTTTAAGAAGGAACAACAACTGTTTGGGTTGTGCCTGGTCAGAGAGCCAAGGACGCTGTTTCAAGACGCCCAAATGGAACTGCTGTCGATCGTGCTCTCCAACCTGTTCGATTGCGCCAACAAGTATTCAAGCATCAACAAACAGGTCAACGACTTGAACACTTATCTCACCATCAGCGCCAACATCCAGCAAAACCTTAACCTGAGCGAGCAACTGCAGTGGGTGATCGGACCGCTGCATGAAGACCGTCAGCGCCTCCGCCGCCTCCGTGCTGCTGTTGACGCAGGATGAGCAGAACCTGGACTTCTTTGCCGTCGAGGGCGAGAAAAGCAATATGCTATCCAGGTTTATCATGTCGGCTGACAAAGGGATTGCCGGATTCGTGCTCAAGGAGCAAAAGCCGGTGATTATCAACGACTGCAAGAGCAGCCCATACTTTTATGGGCAGGTGGACAGCAGCACCGGATTCACCACCAGGAACATGATCGCTGCTCCATTGAATGCAGACCGGCAGATTGTCGGGGTCATAGAGGTGCTGAATAAAAATGGCGGATTGGACTTCACCAGGAACGATGCCGATCTGCTGCTGAACATTGCCAATGAGGTCTCATTTGCGGTGCGCAACGCCCGCATCTTCGAATACGTGGTCACTACCTACTGCAAGATCATGCAGGGGCAATCCAACTGCAACGGCTGCAGGCGACCGCTGAGCAACTGGACACCCTGTCCGCTCTGCACTTATAAATATGTAGGCGCCAACCCGTTAGAGATGTGCTGAACGAACAATCCAGTCCGATTCACCGGCCGATCTCTTTGCTCTAGTGCCGTTTGTTGTTCAGGCGGCGACTGCCTCCGTAGGGCGGATAAGCATGGCTGCACCCGGAATAGCTCCTTCAAAAAATAAACGCATAAGGAGTGTGACTGTCACTTACCACTGCTTAACCCTTTATCGGCTCGAAAAAGCAAACACTTTGCTTTGCGAAAGGAGGGATGACGTATTCCTGCCTCTATAGGCGGAGAGAGGAATACGCCTAATATGATGAATAACCAGGAGCAGAACAATATTGATGTTTTCAACAACCTGGTGCAGACGATTCTCGGTTTCATGGATATGGAGGATCTGTCTGCCATCCAAGAGAGCACCTGCTGCCAGCTTAAGGATGCTTTCGACGCCGATGAGATCGGCCTGTCACTGCTTGAATCTCCCCAGGAAGGCGCAGTTGATCCCATCACTAGAGAGGGATCGGCAATGATCATCAATTTGCAGAAGGATAATCACATTCTCGGGCAGTGCCTGGTTAAAAAACCACGGCAGATGTTTCCGGATGCCCAAATGGAACTGTTGGCGATCGTACTCTCCAACCTGTTCGATTTTGTCATCAAGTATGCCCGGATCAACAAGCAACTCTATGGTCTCAATACCTACCTCACCATCAGCACCAATATCCAGAACAACCTGAATTTGAACGAGCAGTTGCAGTGGGTGATCTACCTGTGCATGGATGCTGTCAACGCCTCCGCAGCTTCGGTGCTCTTGCTGACCCAGGACGAGCAGCAACTGGAGTTCTTCGCGGTGGAGGGCGAACAGAGCGAGGCCCTATCCAAATTCATGATGCCTGCCGACAAGGGGATCGCCGGCTTCGTGCTCAAAGAGCAAAAGCCGGTAATCATCAACGACTGCAAGAGCAGCCCCTATTTCTACGACCAGGTGGACAACAGCACTGGATTCATCACCAGGAACATGATTGCCGCCCCGTTGATTGCAGATCAGCAGATGATCGGGGTCATCGAGGTGCTCAACAAGAACGATGGCCTGGATTTCATCAAGAGCGACGCCGATCTAGTGTTGAACATCGCAAACGAGGTCTCGTTCGCGGTGCGCAACGCCCGCATCTTCGAATACGTGGTCACCACCTACTGCAAGATCCTGCAGGGGCAGTCCAACTGCCACGGCTGCAAGCGTCCCCTGCAAAACTGGACGCCCTGCCGCCGTCAGCTCCAGTTGTGACCGGCGCGGGTGACTGCTCTCAGGTATTGCGTGATTAAAAGTTGACGCTATTTTTGGAACTAACCACCCATGATCGCGTTCCGGTCGATAACAGAGCGATCCTGAACGCCTCCAGCATTCCGGAATGGGTGTTATTAATAAATTTAATAATGTTTTTTGTAAATAATAATATGGGAATATAGACTAGGCTGTGCGCAAGGCTTGCAGATTATAGTGGATGGTGTAACCAAGCGATGACGTTGTTTGAATGGCTACTGGTCGGGCACCTGGTGGGAGATTATCTGCTGCAGAACCGCTGGATGGCTGTGAAAAAAGGCACTCAATGGTCGCCGTTGCTGACTCATGCCGCGGTGTACACTTTGACCGTCTATCTGCTTTCGATCCTTGCCGGGGGCATTTCCTGGAGTGGTATAGTACTGATATTTTGTGCCCATGTCATCCTTGACCGTCGCGAGTTTGTGGCGTTCTGGACGCGCTACGTGACCGGCTCCACCGCTCCCTGGCTGGCAATCATGGTCGATCAGACCTGGCATATCGTGGTGTTGGCCATTGTTGTCCTACTCACAGCCGCAAATAGTTGAGAATTTCTATTGCTCGCCTGCTCCGCAGTTGGATTCGCCATGATCTGCCTGATTCGTTCCGGAAGCCAGGGCCGTGCACCGGGAACAGGGTACGACAGTGGTAGTGATCACTCACGAGCCGTCCGTCGCCGACTACTGCCAACGCAAAGTGGTGCTTCGGGACGGGCAGATCATCAGTGACGACCAGGTGGCCAACCAGGTCATCGCCAGGAAGAGCGCCTGATTATATCGAACCAGGAAAAAAAGTGAACCCAAAGGGGCTGCCGGAAACTTTCCGGCAGCCCCTGTTCAACCCGTCCTGCGGTACGATTCACCTTGCTCTATGACGGGTAAGGCGATGCTGTTTGCTGGTATGGCGCCACGTTCATCTGCCACGGCGCCACGCCGGTGAAACCAGCGTGCATGTTCCTCAAGTTTTGTAAAACATAGGAAGCCATCTCCAAACGATGAGCGATGGCATTGTTCATCATTTGCGTGGATTGGGCTAATTGGACGGACATGGCCTTACAATTTTGGGCTGCTGCGATAGCCTGCTGCATGTTTCCCGAGTTAATCGAGAGGATGACGTTATCACAGGCGGGGATCAGGTTTTGTGATAACGACACAACTCCGGCAAATTCACCCATCCTCATCTGGGCGTGCTGTAGAGCGTGTTGCATAAAAGGACTGGCTTGCATCTGCATAGACATGGATTGACCTCCTTTTTAATTTGAAATTCAAAAATAGTATCTCTTCTTCTCATGAATCTATGCAGCCGGCAAGCCGGTGGTCAGACTTCGGGGAACACACCGGCGGGCACCGTGATCACCGGTGGGGTACCGTTATAGTAAGAGTTCATGTCAAGGGTGAGAGTTTCCGTTATAGTTCCCGATCCGGAGTTGTCAGCCGGATCGGACAGATCGTCGAGCATGATGACAAGCGTCAGATCCTGCTTGACGATCCGGTTCTGGGAATCGATGTACATATCGTCGGTGGCCTGATTTAGCGTCCCATTGCCGTTCTGGTCCGCACCGCCCGGCACCGCTTCCAGGTTATCTCCCGTGAAATTCTGAGTGAGATCGAAGGTGAACTTCGTGCAGGGCTGGCCATTGACGGCAGCACTGTTGTCCACCTTGAAGGGAAGGAGGTAGTAGTCCAGGAAGTCCTCGTCCGGGGTAGAGTTCAGCGAGAGAGGGAACAGCACCGTATCTAGATATTGGGAATCAGCCTCTTCCCAGGTCTCATCATCCCCGGTTTTTGCAAAGATCTGGTCACCCTTCTTGATTATCTCCACGGTGTCCGGGGAAGGCGAGGAAGATCCCGAGTCGGCGCCTGGCGCCGATTCGGCCAGCCAGGCGTGGAAATCGTTCCCATTGATGTCGAATTTGACATCGGTCTCCGTCTGGAACTGGCCGGACTGGCTGTCTGTCGTGCCTGGCGCGTCAATTGTTAAGACGCGCTTCATATCAGAGCCGGTCATAGCGTCTTCGTTTTCAAAGGCTTGCAGCAAATGCGCCTGGTCCGGACTGAGCTTGGACAGATCAAGAACCTCGAGTGTGTTTGTGTCCTCCACCCAGATAACCTTCGCCCCTATATCTTCGGACAGGAAGCGTAGCGGTACCAAGATCCTCCCGTCAATGATCCGGGCCGGGGCGTCCATGGCGATCTCCTTACCGTCGACGACGGCGGTGCTGTCCCCCACCTTCAGCATGATGGTATGGCTACCGCCGGTGATGATCGCCTCCCGGGTATCCGGCAGCCATTCTACCTTGGCCCCCAACCCGTCAAGGATGTCCCGCAGCGTGATGAGCACCCAGCCATTCTCGACCACCGGCGCAACGCCCTGCGTGACCACCTGGCCGTTGACCTTGACCGTAATATCGGTTGGGGTTGTCGTGGATGCGCCTGCTCCGGACGTCCCCGCGCCGGAAGAAGCGCCGGCCAGTACCGATGCCGGCAGGAATACCACCAGCGCCAATACCAGGAAAGGCAGCACACCCATCTTTCCGAAACGCCAGAAAAGCATCGTTTTCCTCCTTCTCGCAGCCCTGCTGCTAACGGACGCCATCGAGGATCTCCATCAATAGACCACCAGTATTTTCACATAATGTTACATATGGTTGTTTCGATAACCAATTGCTGGTTCCTGCCTGTACTTGCCTACAAAAAAGCAGGGCGTATCCGAATCAACGGTACGCCCTGCGGCAGTTGGAACGGTTCTTGTCCAATGTTTTCGTGCTCTGGAAAAACCGGCAGACCTCTAGCGCCAGCCTGGCGCCTACTGGATGGTTATTGTCCTGGCGTTGGAGTCCCAGTTGACGGTATGTCCTCCAAGATTCTCCATTATAAATCGCAGCGGCAGCATGGTCCTCCCCGAAGCGGAGACGTACGGAGCGTCATCAAGTGTTGTCGCCACGCCGTTCACTGTGGCAGTCGTACTGCCGACACTGAGCACAATCGTCGTATTGTTCAAAGTTATAGTCAGTTGCTGGTCGGCGGCATCCCAAGTAACTGTACCGCCCAGCTTTTCAATAATCGCCCGGATAGGAATGAATGCCCTGCTGTTTTTAATTACAGGACTTGTCTGGTAGCCCGGGTCGATATCCTGCGCTGTGCCATTCACATACATCCTGGAACTGCCTATTGTAAGAACGATACCACTCGTGGTGGTTGAGCCGGTAGTTGGTGAGTTACCACCCTGCCGGCCGGGCATCTGGCCGCTGATCAGCGCCTGCGCATCTGTTGCGGCTCTTGTCTGATCATTGCTGGACATCGCCGTTTGAATGGCGGCAGCCAGTGAGGCCTGAGTGATCGTGCCTGCACTGGCAAGCTGCTGGGCGATTTGGGCCACCGTCTGGCCGTTGGTCACATCCGTCTGGATCTGTGCGGTTGTCTCACCACTCGCAGTGGCCAGGGCCTGCACGAGCATGTTGCTGCCCTGCCCGGTCCCCTGTCCACCGTTCTGCCGCCCAGAGTACTGAGCGTTGCCAGGCTGACCCGACTGACCGGAATTGCCTTGCCCACCGGCCATCTGGCCGCTGATCAGTGCCTGTGCCATATTGGCGGCTCTTGTCTGATCTTCGCTGGCCAGCACCTGCTGGATAGCGGTAGCCAGTGAAGTCTCGGTGATCGTGCCTGCACTGGCAAGCTGCTGGGCGATTTGGGCCACCGTCTGGCCGTTGGTCACATCCGTCTGGATCTGTGCGGTTGTCTCACCGCTCGCACTGGCCAGGGCCTGGATGTATTCATTCTGCATCCTGTTCCGAAACCCGCTACCCGGGGAACTGCCCTGGCCGGAAGTGTCTGCAAAGGCTGCGACTGCAGTTGCCAGCGACAGGACCAGTGCCAGGACCAAGATTGCTACAGATACCAATATATTCTTTTTCATTCTCTTTCAGGCCAAGGAGACCCCCTGCCTTCAGGCATGGGGAAGAATTGGCCCGTTCCTCCTTTTGTGTTTTAGAAAACAACGTCAGGAAACCGTCGCCAAACCTGCAAGCACCGGCCATCTCCAATTCAAGAGGGGGGCCGGGCACTTCTTACCCTTCTTCATTTTTTCTCACATCCTTCCCGATTAGCAATATCTTCTACATAATAATACCATTATCCACGGCTTCCATCCTTAAAAAAGGATAAGAAAAACCCCATAGACCATCTATAGGGCATCTGCAGGAATACCAGCCAGCGGCTGGTTATCGAATCCTGACCTCGTCGATTCCCATGCCGGGTTCTGCCGTACCCGCCGTGCACAGGGGGATGCTCTCAACAATGCTGCGCACCAGGAAAAACGGTACGCTGAAGAAGAGGTCCGAGTCCTTGAACCCTTTTACCAGGTGCCGGCTGGACAGGTCCAGGAAGGTGACATTGACACGGCCCGTGGACAGGGGGATGGTCACCGCCCCGCCGCAGGTAGAGGATGATAATTGCGCCTGGACAGGGATTCCGGTCTCATAAGACGACAGGGTGACCAGGCGGCTGGCCTGAACCGGGTTGCAGAGGAAAAGCACCAGGTCCGGTTTTAACTCGAACTCCTCCAGCGGGCCGATAACAACATATTTGGAGACTCCTAGCGGCGGCTGGCCCTGGCCGAGAGCCCGGGCGCGGAAAAACGCCGCGTTGCAGGAACTGAATTTTTCCCCCTCGATCAGATACTTTTTCACCAGAGCAGCCTGCTCCGGTGATGGGGCTGATAAACCCAGCGACATAAGGCCTCCCGGGCATACGCAGGTCTCCGCGCTGATGTTGAAGGTCGCCCCTTTTCGGGCGGCCTGATAGAGAGCGGCGCAGGCCCAGACCTTAGTTGACTTGCCGTTGCTTGCAGGGACGTCACTAAAAGCGACACCTACCGGACTGCCTTCCAGGGCAAGCACCTCTTGCAACTGCTTTGCATATTCCTGCCATATCATACCTATCGCCCCTTTCCTTATTTCCACCGGCTGTTCATCGATACAAACAACTGATCCAGATCACTCATAGTGGTAAGCTTCAATCAACACCCCTGTTGCCAAACCGGTTATGGTGGGTGAAATCCGGCACCTCCCGGCGCACCCGCAGGTACTTGCCCGCAGAGACCGGGTACCCCAGGCGTACGGAGAAAGCAATCATCAAGTGGTCGGGAATATCGAGGATGCTCTTGACCTCTTTTTCCACCTGGTCAGCGCTGAGGGAACTCACCACGTGGAAGCCGATCCTCAGGGCATTGGCCATCAGCCACATGTTTTCCATCACACAACCGAGGCTGATGGCGCCTAAAAAATCACCCTCCGAAGCAGGCGCCCTCCTGCCGGGATCATAAACCACAATCAGCAGGACGGGGCTTGTTTGAATGACCCTTCCCAGGGACGAGTTAAACTGTTCCGGTTCCTCCAGCTTGGCCCCCGGAGTTCTCCAGGACAGGGGGAACATGGTGCCCAGAATCCCGACCTTTTTTCTGAGGAGTTCCTCTTCCGAAAAGGAGAGTTGCTCATAGTTTTCACGGATAAAGGTTTCGGATACCGGGTATCTGATCCCCCCGATGGCCTTCAGAAGCTTTTTGTCGTCGACGACGACAATTTCAAAGTTCTGCATGTTGTGCGCCGTGGGCGACCACCGGCCCGCCTCCAGGATCTGCCTCAGATCCTCCTGCGCTACCGGGCGTTCGGAATCGTAGGGCCCTCTTGCCGACTGCCTTTCCTGGATCAGTTTCAAGACTTCCATGCCATGACCCTCCTATCGAATATTTTAGCTCATTGTTAAAACTGCCCTGAAATGCACTTTTGATGTCATCATCTTTTCAAAGGCCAATGCTGCCTGCTCCAGGGGGAATACCTCCACCACCGGGACCACCCCGAACAGCATGCTGAACCGGACGGCTTCTTCAATACTACCCGAGACCCAGCCGCTGATGGAACGGCTGCCCCCCAACAAGAGAGACGGTGAAAAGCGCAGTGGTTCCCACACGCCGGTAACGATGATCATTTTCCCATTGCGGCTGAGACCGCCGATCAGCTCGGAGATGGTCTTGCTGTTCGGAGCCGTGCAGAGAATAACCCGCGCCGCTCCCAGCGCCCTCAATTCCTTCACCGCATCGGTGGTATTGGTATCGATGTAGATGTGGGCGCCCAGTTTGTAGGCCAACTCCTCCTTTTCCCTGCCGCGGGACAGAATGGCGGTTTTGTAACCGAGTTTTACAGAGTATTGCACTGCCAGGTGGCCCAGCCCTCCAAGGCCGTGGATCGCCACCAGTTCGCCGCCCTTGGCCCCACAGTTTTGCAGCGCTCCGAACGTCGTCCGCCCGGCGCACAGAAGAGGCGCCGTCTCTGCCGGAGAGAGCTTGTCCGATATGCTGACCAGCACTTCCGAGCGGGCGGCCATATATTCGGCATAGCCGCCGTCAGTCGAGATACCGGTGGTCAAAGAATGCTCGCAGGCCGAAAAATCACCACTCCGGCAGGCGCTGCACCGGAAGCAGTGTCCCCCGTGCCAGCCCACGCCGACCCTCTGCCCGATCTCCCGGTCTGTCACCTGAGATCCCATTGCCTCAACGACCCCGACCACCTCATGTCCGGGAATGATCGGATACTTGATGCCCGGCCAGTGGCCCTCTTTGGCGAGCGCATCTCCACGGCAGATCCCGCAGGCCTCCACCCTGATCAGGACCTCGTTTTCCTTTGGTACAGGAATCTTTCTATTAACCAACTCAAAGTCGGCTCCAGGCGCACTCACTTGAATCGCTCTCATCGTCGGCACCAAACCCACCTCCTGGTAATTGATCAGCTATATTTTATATGCGGTCGTCCATCGGTCAAATTACAGCAAACTACGGTCTTGCCTTCAAACCCAGCTCGGGGATGAGCAACAGGACCGCCCCGAACAATAGGTAGCCGGCGCTGATATACAGGAACACCTGATTCACGTTCGAGCCCGCCAGCAGCATGATCACGTAGGACGGGACAACGAAAGCGCCGCCCATTTGAAACATGCTCATAATGCCGCCCGCGCTCCCGGCGTAAACAGGTCCCAGTTCAGGAAGCAGCATCGGCAGCGACATGACCAGCGGCACTGCCGTGCCGAGGAAGAACCCGGTCAAGATCAGCAGCATCCAGGTCAGCGCCCCGAAGGGAGAGATCCAGGCCAGGTAGGAACCAATGGCGGCAAGGATTGCCGTTGGCGCCAGCAGAGGCCTGATCAGCCCGAGTTTCTGCGCAAGCAGGGGTCCGATGACAGTGCCAACTATAAAAGCCAGGCTCAGAGAAGATGCTGTCAGGCCGGCCAGGACCGGGCCGATTCCTTTGGACTGGACAAACGCATTGGGCAGGTTTCCCGTCTGGGCGACCCATGAACCCATGAAGAACAGCATGGCAATCGCTCCAAACCAGATGTATTTGCTTTTGGCGGCTACTCCCAGATACTCCATGACCGGATGCCCGGGAACATCCGGTACCCCTGCAGGTTTTGACTTGACAACGAGCAGCCACAGCACCAGAGCAATCACCATGAGCAACGCCGAGGCCATAAAAGCGCTGCCAATAGTCGGGAACAGGGCCGAAGTTGCCTGGGCGACAGCGATGCCGGCAGACGCTCCTGCGACATAGACCCCCATGACAGCCCCCATCTGCTGCCGGGGAAACCAGGCGCCCAAAATCTTGGCGGCATTGGAGTTGATGGCCGCGGTTCCGAAGCCGAGGGTGAACATCCAGGCGAAAAGAACTCCGAAACTACCGGCGCTGATGCGGCCAAAACTGCTGATCGTGGCGATGATCAGCCCGACGGCGACCGTTTTCTTGACGCCGAAACGGTCCGCCAGGGCGCCGGCGGGGATGCCGAATAAAGCCGCGGTCAGCATGGGAGCGGCCAGAACCATGGCAAACTGACTCGGCTGGAGATGCAGGGCGGGTATGAGGCGTCCGGCCAGTCCGGCTATTTGAAACTGCAGGATATTCAAGGCTATCTGCACCAGGGCGATGATCAGCAGTATTGCCCAGCGGAAGGAATAGACGTTTGCTCCGGCTTCATCCATTCTAATGCTCTCCTGTCTGAACTCTTTCCGTTCGGAATCCTCTGCTTTGAACCTCTCGCCGCCGCATACCCCTCCCGATTCTTCGTCAGACCAATCATGTCTCACCTTTCAAAGAACCATACTCACGAGCCACTCCGGCAGCCGGCCTTTGCTTTCAGGTATCCTTGTGCAACTGCTTGAGAAGCGTTGCCATGTTGTTGCCCAGGGTTTTAAAAGTGGCCACGCCTTCCGCGTCCTGCAAGACCTCCCCCGGCTGCCGGCCGATGGCCAGATTCCAGTAGCTGGAGCAGGGAATGATCATCTCCGAGATGCCAAAGAAGAAGTTGATGGCCGAATAGGCAAAGGTCGCCCCGGCCCGCCGCACCGAGAGCACCGCCGCCCCCACCTTGCCGCGCAGCATCTTGTCGTTGGCATTGGACACGAAACCGCAGCGGTCGATGAAGGCTTTCACCTCGCTGGAGACATTGCTGAAGTACACGGGTGAGCCGATCAGGATCCCGTCCGCCCCGGAGGCCCGCTCGATGAAATAGTTCATCTCATCCCCGGTCTGGACGCATTTCTTGTCCTTGTTCTGCAGGCACCGGTAGCAAGACTTGCATCCGGCCAACTGCTTACCTCCGACCTGCAGGATCTCCCCTGCAATACCCTGTTTGGCCAGTTCATCCAGCACAATGCTCAGGGATTGAAAGGTGTTTCCCTGCGGGCGCGGGCTGCCGTTGAAAGCTACCACGGAAAGAGACATAAAGACCATCCCTCCTTGAAATTGATTGTCATACCTGTTTGCCCGAACCTGAAGCGAAGCTTCGGGGCGTGCTATCAGCGCCCTTGAACATCAGGGATGTCCATAATTCACATTATACAGGTAATTCTGCCTGCATTTCCAGCAGCATAAATGCCGTGAAAAACCGTCAGTCTTCGTCCAGTGTCCTGAATAGGCGCGAAACCAAACCGTTTCAGCATTCAAATCGATCTTGCATTAACAGTCTATTCGATCAGGCGATCTTCCTTTTGAAGTTGAGTATGGCGATGGCTGTAAAAATGACCGAGAAAGCCAGTAGGGCGCTGACCTGGCCGATCAGGTACCGGAAGCCGATCCCCTTCAGCATGATCCCCCGGATGATTTCGAGATAATAGGTCTGGGGAATCGCGGCACTGAGGTAGTAGATGATCTTCGGCATGCCCGCCCGGGGAAATATGAAACCGGTCAGCACCATGCTGGGCAGCAAGATGAAATAGGACATCTGAATCGCCTGGATCTGGTTCCTGGCGATGTTGGAGATCATGATACCCATGCCGAGGGCAGCGGTGATGAAGAACATGGTCAGCAGGTAGAGTTGCAGCAGGCTGCCCCGGACCGGCACGTGAAAGATCAGGGAAGCGACCAGCAGAGAGACGGTGATCTGGACGTAACCCAGGACGATGTTGGGCAGGACCTTGCCGACCATCAGCTCATACGACCTGAGCGGAGTCACCAGGAGCTGCTCCAGCGTCCCCCGCTCCCTCTCCCGGGTAATGGCAATGGCGGTCAGGTTCGTCATGGTCATGGTCACGATCATCCCCAGTAGGGCCGGGATCATGTAGTAGGCGGCGATCCCGTCCGGGTTGTACCAGGGCCGCACCTCGATGTCATAGGGCTGATCGTCGGTAATGCCGTACTGCTGGACGAGCACCTGCAGTGACTTGAATTGACCGATGGAGTTGGCGGCGGTAATGGCCTGGTTGGCTACCAGGCTGTCGCTGGCGTCCACGATCACCTGCACCGCCGCCGGCCCCCCGCGCCGCAGGTCCCTGGCGAAGTCCGGGGGGAAGATGATCCCGACCTTGGCCTGGCCGCTGTCGATCAGCCCGGTAACCCCGGCAAAACTGGTGGCGGCGTAGTTCATGTTGAAGTAGCCCGAATTCCTGAAAGTATCGATCAGGTCGCGGCTCTCCGCCGTCAGGGATTGGTCGAAGACGGCGGTGGAGATGTGCTTGACCTCGGTCTGGATGGCATAACCGAACAGGATCAACTGGATCAGCGGCATCATTAAGATGATGCCGAGCGTCAGGCGATCCCTGCTCATCTGCAGAAACTCTTTCCTGGTTATGGCTAGAATCCTTCTCATCCGGTTGCCCTCTCCCCGTCTTCACAAAAGTGAACCATCGTATCCCGGCCATATACTTGGCGCGCCGGTCAGGCGATCTTCTTCTTAAAATTGAGAGTGGCAATAGTCATAAAAACGACTGAGAAAACCAGCAGGGCGCCAACCTGGCCGACCAGGTACCGGAAGCCGATCCCCTTCAGCATGACGCCCCGGATGATATCGAGGTAAAAGGTTACCGGAAATATGGTGCTGATGTAATAGATGGCCTTCGGCATGCCCGCCCGGGGAAATACGAAACCGGTGAGCACCATACTGGGCAGCAACACGAAAAAGGTCAACTGCATCGCCTGCATCTGGTTCCTGGCAAAATTGGAGATCATGATGCCCATCCCCAGCGAGGCGGTGATGAAAAACATGGTCAGCAGGTAGAGTTGCAGCAGGCTGCCTCGAATGGGCACGTGGAAGACCAGGGAAGCGACCAGCAGGGAGATGGTGAGCAGGACATTGCCCAGGACAAAGTTGGGCACGACCTTGCCGATCATCAGTTCATACGGCCTGAGCGGGGTCACCAGCAACTGCTCCAGGGTCCCCCGCTCCCTCTCCCGCACAATGGAAACGGCGGTCTGGAGCATCATCATCAGCGACAAGATCATCCCGATGAGAGCCGGAAGCATGTAGTAGGCGGCAATCCCGTCCGGGTTGTACCAGGGCCGCACCTCGATGTCATAGGGCTGATCGTCGGTAATGCCATACTGCTGGACGAGCATCTGCAGTGACTTGATCTGGCCGATGGAGTTGGCGGCGGCTATTGCCTGGTTGGCTACCAGGCTGTCGCTGGCGTCCACGATCACCTGCACCGTTGCCGGTCCGCCGCGCCGCAGGTCCTTGGCGAAGTCCGGGGGGAAGATGATTCCGACCTTGGCCTGACCGCTGTCGATCAGCCTGGTCACTTCGGCATAACTGGTGGCGGCGTAGTTCATGCTGAAGTAGCCCGAGGCCCCGAAGGAGTCGAGCAGGTCACGGCTCTCCGCCGTCAGGGACTGGTCGAAGACGGCGGTGGAGATGTGCTTGACCTCGGTCTGGATACCATAGCCAAACAGGAGCAGTTGAATGACAGGCAGCATCAATACGAAGCTCAGGGTCAGGCGGTCCCTGATCAACTGCAGAAACTCTTTCCTGATAACGGCCAGAATCCTGTTCATCCGTCGTGCTCCTGCCTCTCCATCCTGCTTTTTTTGGCCAGAGCGATGAAGACGTCCTCCAGACTGGGGGTGACCGGTTTGGGTTCCACTCCCGTGAAGGCCCGTAGGGCGATCATGTCCGCTTCCTCTTTCAGGATCACATGCAGCGCCACCCCGTGCGGGCTGCACTCCCTGACGTAGGGCTGGCTCTCGATGCCGGCGATCCGGGCCATGGAGTCAGGTAGTTCCAGTTCCACCAGGAATCCCTCCAGGGAGGTGGCTTTGAGGTGGCCGGGGGAGTCCAGGGCCAGCAACTGACCCCCGGAGAAGAAGGCGATCCGGCCGCAACGTCCGGCCTCGTCCATGAAGTGGGTGGCCACGATGACGGTGACCCCCTGGCTGGCCAGGTTCTGGATGATGTTGAAGAAGGTCTGGCGCCCGGTGGGGCTGACCCCGCTGGTTGGCTCATCCAGAAAGACGATGGATGGGCGGCTGATGATGGCGCACCCCAGGGCGAGCCGCTGTCTCCCGCCGCTGCTGAGATTGGCGGCGATGGCCTGCTCCTGGCCGGCCAGGCCGGCCATGTCGATCATTTCTGCGATGCGGCGGCCTCTCTCCCTGGGGGGCAGCCCGTAGATGCCGGCATAGAAGGTCAGGTTCTCCTGGACAGTGAGGTCATTGTAGAGGCTGAATTTCTGGGACATATAGCCGAGACGCCTCTTGATCTGCTCGCTCTCTCTAGCCACATCGTAGCCCAGCACCCGCCCGCTGCCGGAGGTTGGCTCCAGGATGCCGCAGAGCATCCGGATGACAGTGGTCTTGCCGGCGCCGTTCGGTCCCAGGAATCCACACACCTCTCCCTTGCTGATCTGCATGGTGACCCGGTCGACGGCCGTGAAGCCGCCGAAGACCCTGGTCAGGTCGCGGGTCTCCACCGCCGGTTCGGAAGGCATCAGACCGCGCCCGTTCATACGGGCGCCCGCCTTTCGGCCAGGGAGACGAAGACATCCTCCATGGAAGGAGGCACCTCTCTGACAGAGGTAGTGGGAATGCCCCTGTCAGACAGGCGCTCGGCGATAGACTGCCCAGCGGCCTCGACATCGGTCGCCATCACGTGGTATTTATCCCCGTAGAGGGAGGCCTCCAGGACGCCGGGCAGGTGGTCAAACAGGCCGGGCTCCTTGGATCCGGCGCTGACTTCCAGGATGTGGTAGGGGAAGCTGCGCTTCAGGGCGAGTGGAGGGTCCACCACAGCCACCTGGCCGCTGTTCATGAAGGCCACCACGCTGCAGAGTTCCGCCTCGTCCATATACGGCGTGGAGATCAGGATCGTCCGGCCCTCCTGATTCAACCGGTAGAGGATCAGCCAAAAGTCCTTGCGAGACTCCGGGTCGACCCCATAGGTGGGTTCATCCAGGATCAGGATGTTGGGACGGGTGATCAGGGCGCAGGTGAGGGCGAGCTTCTGCTTCATGCCCCCCGACAGGTTGTCGGCGAAGCGGCGCACAAAGGGGGCGAGCTTGGTGATGGCGAACACCTCGTCGGCACGCTCTTTGATGGTCTTCCTTGACAGGTGGTACATGGAGCCGAAGAAATCGATGTTCTCCTGGACGGTGAGATCACCGTAGAGGCTGAAGCGTTGCGGCATGTAGCCCAGTTTTTCCGAGGCCTGGCCGGTCTGCTGCTGACCGCCGATGAAGACCTGGCCGCGATCGGGTTTGATCAGCCCGCAGACGATCCGCATCAGGGTGGTCTTGCCGGCGCCGTCCGGCCCCACCAAGCCGAAGATCTCCCCCTCCCCGACGTGGAGGTTGACATCGTTTAAGGCGGTGTTGCTTTCGAAGGCCTTGGTGATCCCTTCAATCCTGATCATGCGGTGCTCTCCCTCGCTCCGGCCCTCTCAGTCGAAGGTGACGTCGGCGGGCATCCCGGGCTTCAGGACGCCGCCCTCGTTATCGATCCTGATCTTGACCCCGAAGACCACGTTCGCCCGCTCTTCCTCGGTCTGGATGGTCTTGAGGGTGAATTCGCCCTGGGAGTTGATCTCTTCAACCGTCCCGGTGAAGGCCTGGGGCAGGCCGCTGACCATGCAGTGTACTTGCTGGCCGAGCTTGATGGCGGGCAACTGGTCGGTGGGGATGTAGACCCTGATCCAGAGGTCGTCCAGGTTCACCACGGTGACGATCGCCGCCCCCATCTGGACGAACTCTCCCTGCTCGTAGTTCTTGGTGAGCACGGTGCCGTTGATCGGTGAGACGACGTTCAGGTCGTTCAGAACCGCCTGGGCAGACTGGAGCACCGCCTGGCTCTGCTTAACCTCATCCTGGGCAGCAGCGATGGCGTCTGGACGGTTGCCCGCCTGCAGCAGGCTGAGCGCCGCCTGGGCGGAATCGAGTTGGCCCTTGTCCACCTCGACAGCTGTCTGGTACTGGTCGAGCGCCTCATTGGAGATAGCACCCGACTGGTACAGTTGTTGATTCCTGGCCAGGTCATCCACTGCCTTGTTGTAGTTGGCCTGGGCGATATTGACGCTGGCCTGGTCCTCGGCGATCTCCTGAGCCCTGGCTCCTGAAACCAGATCATCCAACTGAGCCTGTGCCGTGGTCACGGCGAGGGCGTCCTGGTCCCGCTGGGCGACCAGGTCGTTGCGGGAGAGCACGGCCACCACCTGGCCCTGCTTCACCGTATCTCCCTCATCGACGGCGAAGGTCTGGATGGTGCCCGAGTTCTTGGCGCTCAGGTTGACGTCGGTGCCCTCGATGGTGCCGGTGGCCTGGATGACCCCGGTCTTTCCGGTGTAATAGGCGCGCCAGATCCACCAGCCGCCGCCTGCCAGCAGCAGCACAAGCAGGGTGATGATTATCGGCTGCCTAAATTTCAATTGTTCCCATCCTCTCCCTGAAGCGCCTCTGAGTCGCCGGCCCTAAATGAAAACGACCGAGCAAAAGGTGGATAGCTTGAGGCCTGTTTTGATATATATTATGATCACTACTACCAATTGTATATTTTATACTATGTATTAATACAGCAATCAACATTTTTTAATCTATGAGTCGCATAGCCAGCGCTAAATTAAAAAAGGGGGATCATGCCTCGATCCTCACATCTTGCAAAGCAGCATATTATTTTTGGACACCTCAGCTTTTCGCCCCGCTCAGAAAAAGACTGACGCGGCAGGGTGGCATAGGAGGGACAATATCAGGCCAGCATTTCACTCATATAGGCAGTGTTCTGGATACGCCGGGTGTGTTCCAGCGCCAAGGCTCTCTGAAGATAAGTATCGAAAGAGAACCGGGTGCTCTTGCTGTTCAGCTTGTTCCAATACATCATATCTTCGGCTTCCCGCAGAACATCCTCGATATCCTGATCTTGACCGCTTTTAGTGGCGACTCCCAGGGAAATGCTCACAGGCAGCGGGTCTGCTCCGGTTCCTGCGCAGGCATTGCTGATGCGATCGCAAATTTTCTTGGCATCATCATTTTCTGTTCTAGGCAAAAGAATGGCAAACTCATCGCCACCCCAGCGGCAGACCAGATCCTCCGTACGGCATGAAGCCTGCATGATCTTGGCGCCCGCTACGATCAGTGAGTCCCCTTCCTGGTGGCCCAACGTGTCGTTAACCAGCTTGAGGCCGTCGATATCACCGATGATGATGCTCAGAGGCAACTGCCTTTTGACATCGAACCGGCTGAGTTCCTCCTCGCAGAAGGACCGGTTGTAGAGTCCGGTCATCAGATCGTGGAAACTCAGGTACTTCAGGCGCTCCTCTGTCTGTTTGCGCTCTGTAATGTTACGAGCGACCATCACAACTTGGTCATCAAGTAAAGGGAAAAACCGCCCCTCGAAGAACCTCATCTCTCCATCTATCAACATTGGATACTCGATCACAACAAGCGAACACTCCTGCAGTGCTTGCTCTATCGCTTGCTGGAACTGCGGGCCAAGCCGCTTCGAAACATCCACAACCTTCTTACCGAGTGCTTCCTCTATATTTAGATACAGGTTGGAGGAACGGTCTGCCATCAGTTCCTGGTGTGTGCCGTCTGCGCTGAACCTGATGAACAGATCCGGAATGGCCTGGAAGACTGCCTCGAGTTCCTCCGCATCCGTGCTAACGCCCGGCCTGAAAGAATGCTGAGTACATGAGTCCATATGGTTCAGTTTCCCATCAAGACGCTGACAATCCATCTTTTCTGCATGCTTTTTTGATCTTTCCCTATTCATATCGACAGACCTCCAACGAGAAAGCCTTATTTGACGTCAACTTTCTGATGATATGATGATTCAAGTTTTTTGCCATAATCCAGGTCTTGTATGGTAATCTTAAACCGTTTACATTATCCTTATCGGTAGTTTTTGCTGAAACATTAGGGGCGCTCATAGTCCTTTCTCCCACCCGATTTCTGCCGCGAGTCCGAACAAGGCACCGCCCTCCCGTTCGAAATACCGTTAGCCTGAGAGATCGTGCTCAATACTTTCTCTTCAGGTCGATCTGGTTGGGCAAGGGCTTTCCCTGCCTGTAGCAGGACAGGCTGGTCAGGAAGAGGTCAATGATCCTGCTGATATAGCGGGGGCTCACTCCCGCATTATGAGGCGTGATCATGACGTTCTCCATATCCCACAGGGGACTATCCGGCGGCAGGGGCTCCTCATGAAACACATCAAGGCCGGCTCCTGCAATAGAACCGTTTTGGAGCGCCTCGATCAGCGCTGTCTCGTCCACTGTATCACCCCTGGAAACATTGATGAAAATACTGCTGCGCTTCATGGCCCGGAATTCCTCCGCCCCGATCAGGTGGTAGGTCTCATCGGTCAGAGGGGTGATCAGAACAGAATAATCAGCCTGCTGCAAAGCTTCGTGCAGTTTATCGATCGTCCAGACCACGTCAAAATGGTCCAGAGTCTCCGGATGCCGCTTCAGACCGATCACTTTAATGTCGAAGGCCTTTGCTTTTCTGGCAAGCTCTTTTCCGATGCTGCCGGCGCCGATAATGCATAAGGTCTCCCCCGTCAGTTCTCCGACCGGAAGGGCCTCCCATCTCTTCTGAAGCTGATTTCTGAGGCAGCGGTTGAGACAGCGGTTGAAAGCGATGATCATGCCCATCGTCTGCTCCGCTATCTGCAACCCACTAATACCCCTGGCATTTGTCACGACCACTCCCCTTTCCCTCAGTTCGGCAAGTGGCAACTTTTCAACCCCGGCGCTCATGCTGAACACCCATTTCAGGCTCCGGCAGGTTTTTAGAATATCTCTGTCGAGCCTGCCGAAAGTGATGATAATTTCGGCCTCCGGCAGTACTTCAATGGCCTCTTCGGGACTGTAAAAGACGTGGATTGTCTCACCCGTCTGTTTCGCAACCTCGTCCAGAGCATTCTTGTTGAAAAAGGGTAGAAACGCCAAATACACGATCAAACCCATTCCTCCTTTCCATTGAACCTCGTTAGGGTAATTATACCGCACCGTGCAAACTCTTTGATACCTGGACAGCGAGATCGCTGTGGCAGCTACCCCGTTTCCCCGATCAGGTCATGCCCAAAACAAAGGTGCTGTTCTTTCCTGGCAAGCTCGAATCCGGCTTTCCGATCGACGGCCGCGCTGGCTTGCATCAGCAATCCCACAAACCAAGGATTGACAAAAGCAGAATCTTTCTGAAAAAGTCCATAAAAACGGCGGAACTGCTTAATTTGCAACATCAGACATGGCAAGGTAGAAAGGATTATATTCAAAAATTGATCCATGGTCCATGGGGCGGAGTCGATTTTGTCAATATACCTTCTGGCAAGGACGTGAACGAGGGCGTCTTTATCTTCCAGCCTACATAGGGAGGGGTTCAAATGAAGCCAGAGGCAGCAAAGGAAAGAATCAAGACCAAGAGGGTGAGGCAAAGTCCTACCGGAGCAGGTATCCCGCCGCTACAATCGCAAGGGCGACGATCAGATAATCGGCCGGTTTCATTGTCAGCTCCGATAAATAGGTTCGGGAGCCCCCCTGATAGCCGCGTGCTTCCATGGCAGTTGCCAGTTCCTCCGCTCTGCTGCAGGTATTGACGGTCAGAGGCATGACCAGGGCAGCGGCAGTCCTGATTCTTTTCATCAGTTCACCAGCATGGTAATCGGCTCCCCTTGCCGATTGGGCCTCTCTGATCGTGGCGACCTCTTCATAAATGATCGGGATGAATCTCAGGGCGATCGACAGCATCAGCGCCAGATCGCTCGTGGGGATTCTGAATAACTCCAGGGGTTTCAGGAGCTTCTCCAACCCCCTGACGATCTCTGATGGCAGTGTTACCATCGTCAGAAGTATCGCGCTCGAATATAGCAGCAAAAATCTCCATGCCAGCAGTGCTCCTGTGGCCAGCCCCTGGTAGGTGATCGAGATATGCAGCAGTGGAAACGGGGGAATGGGGATCCCTCTCGTAAAAAACAGGTGCAGCAGGAGGATCAGGATGGGTAAGAGCAACGCTGGCTTCAGGGCCAGCAAGACTGATTTGAAAGACAATCGAGACATGAAAATCACGGCCATAAGAAGGACGCCGATAGCCGATAGAAAAAACGGGGTGGTCTGTAAAATGATCATGCAGAGCGAGATGGCCACGATGAGCTTGACCCTGGGATCCAGGGCGTGGACCGGAGAGCCGGAAGGTACATAATAACCCGGGCAACTCACCATGGTATCACCAACTTAAGACCTTGACCGTTTTATTTGGGCGAGCAGTTCGGTACAGGCATCATCGACGGTAATGATATCGGGTCGAACTCCTGCTCCCAGTTGCTGCATTCTCCACATCAGTTCCGTGACCTGGGGGACGGCGATTCCCCTGGCTTTTAGCCAGTCCACCCGGCAGAAAACCTCGTCAGGCTTACCGTCAAGAGCAACCTTCCCCTGGTCAAGTACGATGATCCGATCGGCCCCGACAATTTCATCCACATGGTGCGTGACATGAATGATGGCGACCCCCAGCCGGTGCAATTTATGCAACACTTTGAGAATACTGCGCCGGGCAGTCAGATCGAGAGAGGATGTCGGTTCATCGAGAACGATGTACTTCGGCTCCATGGCCAGAACCCCTGCTATTGCCAGCAGTTGCTTCTGCCCCTCAGACAGAGCGCGGGAGGAACTGCTGGCGCGATCCTGCAAGCCAACCACTTCAAGCGCCTCCTCAACCCGCTTTCTTATCTGTGCCGGCGCCAGATTCAAGTTGCCGGGGCCGAAAGAGACGTCTTCCTCAACAGTCATACCAACTATCTGATTGTCCGGGTTCTGAAAGACCATTCCCACCCGCAGCCTGATTTCTGCAATATCAGCGGGATCGTTTGCATCCAACCCGTCCACTTCGACTGTCCCCTGATCTGGCCGTAAAAGAGCGTTGAAATGTCTGATCAGGGTAGATTTGCCGCAACCGTTAGGGCCGATGATGCCAACGAATTCTCCTTCCCCGATGCCCAGGCTGATAAGGTCAAGCACCGGCGCTTCACCGGGGCCATAGCGGTAGACCAGATTCTCGACTTTGATCATTGATCCTGTCTGACTCCCGAAAGGTTGATTTTATTCCTCACTTTGAGGGTGATTAGGGCGGCGACGACCAATTTTATCAGATCTCCCGGTAAAAAGGGGACAACTCCGACCAGAAAAGATTTCATCAATGAAAGCCTGGCGATCAGAGACAACTGCAATAGGCCTAGCCCATAAAGAACGACAGTGCCGGACAGAAATGAAAATATGATCCAGATAATTCCGGGTTCTTTTTTTACTTCCATCAGCTTTCCGATCGTGTAGGCGCCGGCAATAAACCCGAACAGATAGCCGCCGCTGGGACCAAGCAAGATACCAGGCCCGGCGGTACCCCCTGCAAAGACCGGCAACCCTATCACACCGAGTAGCACGTAGATTACCTGGCTGATTGCCCCGAAATATCCCCCTAACAGGGCCCCGGATAGACAGACGAAGAGGGTTTGCATGGTAATGGGCACCGGTTGCAGAGGAATTGAGATGTACGCCCCCAGAGCGGTGACAGCACCGAACATTGATGCAAAAACCATTCCCCTCAGTGGCCTTTTGGAGTTCATGACCCCGATTCGCCCCTATCGGCATGAAAATGAGCCAGATGATCCCAGACTAGCGCCATTCCGAGCAAATGTCAACCTTAAATAATGATAAGGTTGACAATACTTCTGTGTTCAACTGCGTCCCTGCTGGATTTGTGGGGTCTTGTCCAAGTTTCGTACAGCACCAAGGTCGAACTCCCGCACGCCCCAGCATTAGAGTATTGTTCAAAAAGCCGTTCTCCTGACATATATTAAGACAAGCATGTCAATCTTAGAGCACATCAGGGGTGAAATCATGACAGTTGAGGATAACAGGCAAGCGAAGTCCCGGGGCGTCCGAACTCAGGATGGCAGGCCCAATTTCCTGATCATCATGGTCGATGAGGAACGCTACCCGCCTGTTTACGAGACACCAGAGATCAGGGCCTGGCGCACAACAAACTTGCCGGCGCAGGCACTGCTGCGCCGCCACGGCCTGGAGTTCAAGCGCCACTATACCGGCAGCACCGCCTGCTGTCCCAGCCGGGCGACCATCTTCACCGGTCAGTATCCCTCGCTGCACGGAGTGACCCAAACCACCGGAGCCGCTAAGAGCCCCTTCGATGCGGACATGTTCTGGCTCGACCCCAATACCGTGCCCACCATGGGCGACTATTTTCAGACAGCCGGCTACCAGACCTATTACAAGGGCAAGTGGCACATCTCCGACGCCGATATCCTGATCCCGGGCACCCACAATTCCCTACCCAGCTACAACCCCAACAACGGCGTACCCGATCCCGAGACTGGGCGATTCTATTTCAACTCCAACCGTCTCGCCGGCTACGGGTTCAATGGGTGGATCGGCCCGGAACCACACGGCAGAAATCCACGCAATTCGGGATCGTCGGCGCGCTTCGGCCTCAGCGGACGGGACGTGGTCTTTGCCGGCGAGGTGGTCGAGTTGATCCAGGCACTGAGCTTTGAGGCAGCAGAAGCGGAGCAGGCGCCATGGCTGATCGTCGCCTCCTTCGTCAATCCTCACGATATCGCCATCTATGGTGCTTTGAGCAAAATCACTCCAACCTTCAAATTCGAAGTCGACGATACAGTGCCCCCCGTACCCCCGCCCCCGACCTTCCGGCAACCTTTCACTACCAGACCGCGCTGCCAACGCAGCTACCGCCGCACCTTCGGTGAGGCGCTCCAGCCCCTGGTGGAGACCACTTTCTATCGCCAACTCTACTACCAACTGCAGAAGAACGTCGACCGGCAGATCATACGGGTCTTGGACAGCCTGTACCGTTCGCCGTTCCTCCAGAACACCATTGTGATCTTCACTGCCGACCACGGTGAACTGCTGGGCGCCCATGGCGGACTGGCCCAGAAATGGTACTGTGCTTTCGAAGAGGTTCTCCATGTGCCGCTGATCTTCCATCACCCCGTGCTCTTTCAGGGGTACCGGTCAGAGGAGATGCTGACCAGTCACGTCGACCTGCTGCCGACCATGCTCAGCCTCGCCGGCATCAAGGAGTCAGAGATCCTGGACGTATTGAGCCTGGATCACACCGAGGCGCGGCCCCTGGCCGGCCGCGACCTGTCGCCCCTGATCCTCGGGAAGGGTGAGCCTGAACGGGCCGGCGAGCCGATCTACTTCATGACCGACGACGATGTCACCAGGGGCCTCGACCAACACAATTTCCTGGGCTGGGACTATAACTCGGTGATCCAGCCGAATCACATAGAAACGGTGATCGCCTCTTTTCCGGCAACTGAAGGCGGCGGGCGCCAGGAGATCTGGAAATACTCCCGCTACTTCGACAACCCACAGTTCTGGACCGATCCCGGCCAGAAAGACAACGTGCTGCGCCAATTTGGCAAGCGGACCCGGATCTGGGGAGGCATCAAGGGTGAGATTTGCGCCAACACCGAGAAGACGGAGCCAGTCCCGGAAGAGTATGAACTGTACAACGTCACCACCGATCCCTGTGAAACAGCCAACCTGGCCGACCCACGCTATGCCACCCCGGAATCAAGGGCGATGCAGAAGTGCCTGTCAGTACTCCTCATGCAGCAGTGCCAGCAGAAACGACTGGCTCCCGGCAGCGGCGCCGTACCCGGCATGCCAGGCTGCGGCGAAATCTCATAACTTGTGATATAATAACCTTGTTACTTAACCGCTGGCGCCAGTAGTTCCTCCCATTCTCGAATTTCCTGACAATTTCTAGTATATCCCAGGTCTATCAACGGAGCAGGGATTGATTAGTGCGG
>Ga0224558_1001536_pt1 | contig 23868 bp, 22 predicted proteins | sample 714S32024metaG_FD_180682 | JGI IMG/M metagenome (GOLD analysis project Ga0224558, IMG submission 180682) | Peat soil microbial communities from Stordalen Mire, Sweden - 717 S3 20-24 | ecosystem: Environmental > Terrestrial > Soil > Wetlands > Peat | place: Sweden: Norrbotten County, Stordalen...
GGTAAGAATTCAGAAATTTGTGGGGGGTACCCCCCTCCCCCTAAAATGAGTTAAGTCGATGATAGTAAGGTAGTTACATGTAACGTGTTACAAAGATAGGACTTAGCGTTGAATTTTGCTGTTTGGCGTGCACTTGCGAATGTGCTGACTGGGTCCATTTGTCGGACATTTGTTGTCAAAGAGCACATGAAAAGTTTGCGTCCGGAAAAGCGTTCGTCTCTGGAGACTGGCGCAGTTCTCGATGGTGCACTGTCGAGGTATCTTCGCACCGATTGGGGAGCAAGTCTGTGATGGCTCGTACATCGCGTTTGTGATGAAAAAGGTCAACGCCCGCCCAAGGGAAGCTTGGACGGGGCAGCCTCGTGAGTTCAAATGATTGCGCTAGTCCGGGCCACCCGCCACCGGTAGGTGATTCAGCGTGAGATTTCCAGAGCCTTGGTCCTCACCTGCCCGTTCCGATAGAGCGGCGCGATCGCGGTTGCGGGGTTAATCGTGATGGATTGGAGTTGACCTTGACCCTGACCGGCACCGCAGGACAACGCAAAGGATGCGGCTAGTATCAGAACGAAAAAAGAAAGCACGAAGCGAAGCTTTTCCATAATTTCTCCTGAAAGATCGAAGCCTGACTTACGGAATTTGGGGCCTGCGCGGCTAGCTGGCTTTGCCGCGTGATCGAGATCGTTCATTTTATGGGATGCAGGTCAGTAGGATAACGCGGTCAGAGAATATCGGAAAAACGTGCGCCGTGGGTTCACTTGCGATGACGATATTTTGGCAGTTGCTGATCGCGGTTTCGCTGACTCTTGGTCCGGCGTCCGCGCGAATGTGCAAACTGGTGCAGTAACCTAGTACCTTTAAGGTAACAGGGCGATCCCATTACCAAGGTGGCTGTCCCTTCCACGAAATCAGACTAAATGCAATTTATTCAGGTAGTTATCGGGCAGATTCCGCTATTGATACCTTCACACTTTGCCATTGCGCCGCGCCACATAAATCGCCTACTATCGGACAGTTGCAGGAGAGGCGCCTTCGGTTTCGCGATTTGGCGAGGCTTTTGCATCCAAATGAACTAGGCCGACAGATGGACTAAGCAGCAGATTGGCCGAGTACGACCGGGGATGGTGAAGTGAAGCTTAGGGCCTGGTTTCTTCGTCTCGCATTTTTCTTGGGATTGGCAATGTTGCTGGAAGCGAGCGGCATTGCAGCCAGCGTCAATCCGCCCGCGCTCACACCGCACAGAAAAGCTCGCGGGGTTACGGAAAATCAGCACGCGAAGAAGCGCATGCGAACCCTGGCGCGGAGCCGCGCTCCGCGCTCGCCATATGCCAGAACGCGTTCTTCCGCCACGCGGTCTTCGGGCACGCGGTCTTCCGGTACGCATTCTTCCGGCACACAGTCTTCGGGTACACGTTCTTCCGGCACACGCTATTCCGCTGCCTCTCGCCGTCATCGTTATTACGAGCGTTTCCACACCAGTTCGTTCGCATCCGATATTACCGACGGTGACGTGACTGCCGGCGAAGATCCAGTGGTTCGTCAGGCCGCGATCGATGCCCTGGGCAACATGAACGGCACGGTGGTCGCGATTGAGCCGACCAGCGGACGCATCCTCGCGATGGTGAATCAGAGGCTCGCGCTTTCAAGCGGCGCGCAACCTTGCTCGACCATCAAACTTTCCGTGGCTCTGGCGGCACTGAGCGAAGGCGTGATCGACGAGCAAACTGAAGTTTCGCTTGGGAGCCGCAGCCGCATGAATCTTACGGAGGCGCTGGCGCACTCGAACAACGCCTACTTCGAAGCGGTCGGGCGCAAGCTTGGCTTCGAGAAGGTGCAGTACTACGCGCACCAGTTCGGACTCGGCGAACTCGCTGGCTATCACATTCCGGGCGAGCAGTTGGGGACGTATCCCGAAACAGAAATTCCCGCCAAACTTGGTGGCGTCAGCAAGATGTGCTCATTTGGCGAGGGCATCTCGATGACTCCGCTGCAACTGGGCGCGCTGGTGACGGCGATCTCAAACGGCGGGACGCTCTACTACCTGCAACATCCGACCGGCCCTGACGCCGTCGCCAACTTCCAGCCTCGCGTCAAGCGCCATCTCGACATCGAGCCGGTGATTCCCGAACTCTCCGACGGCATGGCTGGAGCGGTCGCCTACGGCACGGCGCGCAGCTTGCGTTTGAACTTTAACGAGGAATCGATCTTAGGCAAAACCGGGACGTGTTCGCACGCCGGCACACGCTTCGGATGGTTCGCCTCTTACGCCAACACTGACATCGGACGCATTGTGACCGTCGTCTTCTTGCAGGGCGGGCGTCCCACCTTCGGGCCTAAAGCGGCGGAGATCGCGGGCCGCATGTACCGGAATCTTTACGACCACAACTTCTTTGTGGCGGGGGCAACTGGAATCAGCCCAGCTGAACCGGTGCAGAAGGCGAGTAGCGTAAGTACGCGGCAGCAGTAGTCCTGCCACCCGGCCCCTAAAGGGGTCTCTATCTAGAAAACATCCGGCATCGCTAAAGCGACGCCCTGATACGAACCGGGCGAAGCTTCGCTCGCTGGACAGCCGGGGGCGGCTGTTCCTACGCGAGTTCTCTACTGCTTCACTTCGTCCTTGGCGACCACGCCGTCCCTGATGGAGACGATGCGGTGGGCGTACTCGGCGATGTCGTGCTCGTGCGTCACTAGTACGATCGTGTTGCCTTCGGAGTGCAGGCGATCGAACAACGCCATGATCTCGTTGCCGGTTTGTGAGTCGAGGTTGCCGGTCGGTTCGTCGGCGAGGATGATGGCCGGCTTATTGACCAGAGCGCGGGCGACGGCCACGCGCTGACGCTGTCCGCCGGAGAGTTCATTGGGCTTGTGGTTCATGCGGTCTTCCATGCCGACCGACTTAAGTGCGGCTTTGGCGCGCTGGGCGCGCTCTTCAGAAGGAACTCCGGCATAGATGAGCGGCAGTTCCACGTTGTGCAGCGACGTGGCACGGGCCAGCAGATTGAAGGTCTGGAAGACGAAGCCAATTTCCTTGTTGCGGATGCGGGCCAGTTCGTCGTCGTCGAGTTCGCTGACCAGTTGTCCGTTGAGCCAGTATTGGCCTTTGGAAGGCGAGTCGAGACAGCCGATCAGGTTCATCAGGGTGGACTTGCCGGAGCCGGACGGGCCCATGATGGCGACGTATTCGTTGCGCTGGATGCACAAGCTGATGCCGCGCAGCGCATGCACCTGTTCCGAGCCCATATCGTAGCTCTTCCACAGATCCTCGGTGGTGATCATGTAGGAGTTGGGCGCAGCCGAATTCGCGGGCTTATCGATTGGGAATACCTCGGCAGTCGCCATCTTGCTCTCCTTCTCCGGATCGGGCTCGGGCACGCATGCTCCTATAGCCGTTCTATGTTCGACGTTCCGACTCGTTAGAAGTTAGGCCGCAGCCCCTAAAGGGGCGCCTCTTTCGAGGAACTTGCGGTATCGCTAAAGCGATACCCTGATACGAAGCCAGCATCGCTAAGCGATACCCTGATACGAAACGCAAGTAGAGAGCCGGACGTCCCGCCCGGCTGGACGGCGAGACGCCGTCCCTCCACTAGCTGCCTTCATCTTCTTTTTTCGGGGTCGAGTTATCTATTTTGACACTCGTTCCCGGCTTCAGGGTACGTAAAACCTTGTAGCTGCCGGTGATCACTTCGTCACCCTCTTGCAAGCCCTTGGTGACCTCGATATCCGTGGTGCCGCTGATGCCGGTATCGACAGGAACGAATAGGGCTTTCTTGTTGCGAATCGCGAACACGCCCTGCACTTCTTCCTTCTGCTTCGCGGCTTCCGCCGGAGCGCTGGCCGCCTGCACATTATTATTGCCTTTCCCCGCGTCTTTATCCTTATCCTTGGGCACGAGATCTGCCTGGGTGCGGACGGTGAGCGCCTGAATCGGAATGCTGAGAACGCTGCTACGGGTCGCGGTCGTGATCTTGGCGGTCGAGGAGAGGCCTGGGCGCAGCTCGGCGGGCGGATCGGTGAGCGTCACGACGACTTTGAAATCCTTGGCTTCCTCGCTGGTCGAGGTGGCCTGAGAGGTAGCGACACCGGTCGAGCGCACGATGGCGTTGTCCCCGATTTCGCTGACGACGCCGTGGAAGACCTTGTGGGGGATGGCGTCGATGGTGACGTCGGCGGGCTGGCCGAGATGCACGTTGACGATGTCGGTCTCGTCCACCTTGACCTCGGACGTGATCACGGACATGTCGGCAATCGTCATCAGCGTGCTGCCGGGTGAATTCTGGATTCCCATGACCACGGTCTCGCCTTCGCGTACGGGAAGATTGGTGATTACGCCGTCAAAGGGAGCTTCGTACGTGGTTTTTTGCAGCACGTCGGTGAAGCGGGTCAGGTTGGCCTGATTCTGGGTGATGCGCTTGTCCGCCGAATCTTTCTGCGCCCTGGCTTGGGCCACTTTGGCTTCGGCTTGGGCGAGTCCGGCATCGGCCGACTCCCAGGCAGCTTTCTTGACGTCGTAATCCTGTTTGGCGATCAGAGCCGCGTTGTACAGGCCCTGGGCGCGGTCCCAATCGAGCTTGGCGTGGACGGCGTCGGACTTGGCGCGGTTCAGGTCCGCGAGCGAGGTGTTCAGGGCGGCATCCGCGGCGACGGCATCGGTCTGAGCCGCCTGCACGGAAGCGCGAGTGGCATTGACATCGGCCAAGGACTGCACGTTCTCGAGCTGCGCGAGCAACTGCCCCTTCTTCACGCGATCGCCTTCCTTGACGTGCAACTTGACGATCCTGCCCATGGCATTGGCACCGATGTTCGCGTAGGTCTTGGGCTTGATTTCACCCGAGGCGCTGACTACCGAGGCCAGGTTCTGCTTCTGCACTTTCCCGGTTTGCACCGTCACCAGGTTCTTCCGGCTCTGGTAAACCGTAACGGCGACGATGATGCCGAGCATCAGGGCGGCGCCCACCCCGATCAAGACTTTTTTCCAGGTCTTCATAACCAAGTTTTCATACCTAGGTCTTAACGACTGTCCCGCCCAAACTGGGTGCGCGGTCAGCAGACGCTACTGAATTCCCAGCCTTCCCCATTTCCGGCTTGCCCCCAGCTACGGTGCCAGAATGGCGAAAACGCACCGTGGTTGCGCATGAACAGTTACGTTCAGACGCGGGGGAAAGTTCCCGAATTTCCTCGAAACAGGCCTTTCCCTGCGTCGCTTCGGTGGGCTAACGGAGGGGAAAGCCGCGGCACGATCCATTATACCGTGCCGAGTATCCGGTCATCTGGGGCGCCGAGCGACCCCCGTTCGACCGCAAGACGCGGAATCTTTAGGGAGTTAGAAGGGGGACTCGGCGCGGGAAATCTTTACCGGCAGGCCACTTCTTCTTGCCTTGTTGTATCTAATGAACATAGAATTAGACCACTGAAGTTTCTCGTGAGGTAGGCCCTTCTATGTTCTCCGCGGGTTTTCGAACTTGCTGCTCGGTAGGCGTGTTGGCGGGTGTGATGGCACTGGGCTTTGCCGCCGTTTCCCAAGCGCAGGACAAGGACGCGAAGGGCTCGGATGATAAAGGAGCGGCCGCCCAGGAAAACCAGACGGACCCGCTAAAGCGCCCGATCCCGGAAAAACAGAGGAAGGCCAACGCCAAGGCGCTCAAGATTGAGTTGAGCAAGACTTACAAAAAGTGGCTGGACGAGGACGTGCGCTGGATTATCACCGACCAAGAAAGATCCGCCTTCATGCAGCTCTCGAACGACGAAGAGCGCGACCAGTTCATTGAGGCCTTCTGGCAACGCCGCGATCCCACGCCAGACACTGAAGAGAACGAATTTAAGGAAGAGCACTACCGGCGCATCGCGTATGCCAATGAGCACTTCGCGGCCGGCATCCCCGGTTGGAAGACCGACCGCGGGCGGATGTACATCGTGTTTGGGCCGGCCGATGAGATAGAGGCTCACCCCTCCGGCGGCAATTACCAGCGCCCCATGGAAGAAGGCGGTGGCGAGACCTCCACCTTCCCGTTTGAAACATGGCGCTATCGCTACATTGAAGGGATCGGCCAGGAAGTTATTATCGAGTTTGTCGATAGCTGCATGTGCGGCGACTATCACATGACGATGGACCGCTCGGAAAAAGACGCCTTGAAAATGACCCCGAACGCCGGCCTGACGCAGTACGAGCAAATGGGCATGGCGAACAAGTCGGACCGGTTCTCCGGCGGCGGTCTCGAGCAACTGGGTACGGGGCCGATGAGCTCCGATTTGCAGGCCAAGCAATTCGACCGCCTGGAGCAGTTTGCCAAACTGCAGGCGGCGCCTCAGGTGAAGTTCAAGGATCTGGAAGAAATAGTCAGCCACAAGATCAGCGTTAACCTGATGCCCTTTGATGTGCGGGCGGACTTCGTGAAGGTGACCAGCGACACGGTGCTGGTTCCGATCACGATTCAGATCAGGAACCGCGACGTGACCTTCCAGAACAAGGACGGCGTGGAGCGCGGCACCGTCAACATCTTCATGCGTGTGACGACGCTCACGGGCAAGATCGTGCAAACTTTTGAAGAGCCGGTGCAGATCGATGTGCCGGTGGAACTGCTGCCGAAGATGGCCGAGAATGCTAACGTCTACTGGAAAGCAATGCCGCTGCGCATCAGCCAGAATCGCTACCGTCTGGACATCGTCGTCAAGGACGTGAACGGAGATCGCACCGGGAGTTGGAGCCGCGCGATCCAGATTCCGGACTTCAGCGAGGACAAGTTGAGCAGCTCAACCCTGATCATCGCCGATGTGATGGAACCAGTGGCGACGAAGAACGTGGGCACGGGCAGTTTCGTGATCGGGGCTATGAAAGTGCGGCCGCGGGTGGCGCCTTCCGACGGCAAACCGATTTTGTTCAAGCGCAATCAGAAGCTGAATTTCTGGATGCAGGTTTACAATCTCAGCGTGGACGAGAAGACGCACAAGCCTTCGGCCACGTTCGAATACAATGTAACGGACGCCAACAACAAGGCCGTCATCCACACTGTCGAGTCGACGGAGACGATGGGCAATGTGGGCGACCAGGTCACGCTGCAGAAGACTCTTTCCGCCGCCAACCTGCCGCCGGGCTTGTACAAGATCGAGATCAAAGTGAACGACAACCTTTCCAAGCAGATGGTGGATCCAACGGCGACTTTCGCCGTCGAGTAAGCTGCTGCCCGGTTCGCCAAAGGTGGTGGGCGATGTTCCGAAAGCTCGGGTTCCTGCTCGTCGTCGCCGTTGCCGTCACGGTTACGACCGTGTCCCTTCCGGCATTGTCGGAAACTGCCCATCCGATCCCGGGTGCGATATCTGGATACGTTCGCGATGCGAGCGGCGCACCGCAAATGGGCGCGGCGGTGGAAGTGCTCGGCTCGGCCGCCGAGGCGCTGAAGGTCTTCACCGACGATCGCGGCTTCTACTCGGTTGCAAGTCTGCTGCCCGGAACCTACAGCATCAAGGTGAGTGCGCCTTCGTTCCTCCCGGCGCTGCGCGAGAAGATCGGTGTGCGTGCCGGCGCGCAGCGGATGGTGAATGTCACCCTGACCACTCTGTTCGAGGCCATCCAATTGGTTCCGCTGCGCGGTCCGGTGGACGATGACGACTGGAAGTGGACGCTGCGCTCGGTCGCGAACCGCCCTATCCTGCGCGTGCTTGGAGATGGCACAACCGTGGTCGCGCAGAGCGGGGAGTCAGCCGTGGACCATGACCTGAAAGGTGCGGTGACCTTCCTGGCGGGATCGCCCGGGCAGGGTTTCGGCAGTCCCTCGGATATGACGGCTGGCTTTGCGGTGGAGCGGTCGCTGCTATCGAGCGGCACTCTTCGGTTCAAGGGCAACCTCGGTTATGAGCCCGACGGTCAGGGGCTCCCGGCGGCGGTGCTCCGAACCGCCTACACCAACAGCTTCAACGGTTTTTTTGAACCTTCGGTGGCGATTACGGCGCTCAGGCTGAATTCGCCCGACCTGTACACGATGCCCGGCGCCACGCTGCAAGCGCTGTCGGTGACCAGTTCGGATCGCGTCGTCGTCGGCGACATACTGGAGATGAAATTCGGCAGCGAGTTGCAAACCATCCAATTTATGGGGCGGGTAAACGCCTTCAAGCCCTTCGGATCGGCCGATCTGCACATCACGCCGAACACCGTGGTGGAATATCAATACGCGACTTCAGTCCCGAATACGGGACTGCAGGATCGTTTCGGCGAGTATGGTTTCGATTCGGCTTCGTCGGACCTTAGCGAAACTGCGCCGCGCATGAGCATTACCGGGTTTTCTCCGGCGGTGGAGCGGGCTCATCACCAGGAAGTGTCGATTTCCCAGCGCATCGGCAAAAACAATGTGCAGGTCGCATTCTATGCGGACAACCTCGCCGATCCGGTGCTTACCGGAGTTGGCGAAATGACGCCGGGCGGAATAGCGGTTCAATCGGGTGAAGTTTTGCCCGATGTGTACTCAGGCACGTTCAGTTATCAGGGGAACGATTACGCGACGCGCGGGATGCGGGTGGTGCTGCAGCGGAAACTGTTGTCCGATCTGACCGCAACTTTAGATTATGCCTACGGAAGCGTGCTCGACCTTTCGCAACCCGACGTCCAGCTACAGGACGCACGGGAGTGGATTCGCGCGGAGCGACGCCAGGCTGTGGCAGTGAAGTTCAGCGGAACTGTGCCTAAGGTGAACACGCGCTGGATCGCCTCCTATCGTTACACAGGTGGCCGCACGTTGACGCCGGTCGACCTGTTCGATACTTCGGCGGGCCAGGCCGATCCTTATTTGAACCTCTGCATCCGGCAGCCGATTCCGGCCAGGCTGCTCGCGCGACACATGGAGATTCTAATCGACGTGCGGAATCTTCTCGCGCAGGGTTACGTGCCCGTGATGGGAAGCGACGGCCGCACTCTTTATCTAGTGCAATCGGCGCGCTCGATGCGCGGCGGCGTGGCCTTCAGCTTCTAGAAATCTGTAGATTCGCAGTCTGTCATTGCGGCTGCACGTTCTGCGCATAGTTCCGATTCCCGAGTTCTCCCAAAACTGGGGTACACTTTCACAGCGTATGCCTGAGAAAACTACAACCCATGAGAGGCGTTCGCGCCAGCGGGTGCCAGTTCGTGTCCCAGTCAAGGTGCGTCACGAGGGCTGTGAGCACGCGGGCTTGACCCGCGATCTGAGTTCGTCGGGGATCTTTCTCTATTCCGAGTCGGAGGTGAAAGCAGGCTCGAAGCTCGAACTGGTCATCATGCTGCCTCCCGGCCTGGGAATGGGGCCCGGAGGATGGACGCTCTGCGAGGCCTCGGTCGTGCGGGTACGGGAATCGGAGGGCAAGGGTATGGGCATTGCCGCAACCATCGACCGCATTGAGTTGTTGCCAGAGATCAGCTGAAAAGGCCGGGGGATAGTGCTTAACGCCAGGCCGCCATCAGGCAGCTTTTTTCTCAATTTGATCCAGGCAGTGAAAATAAATTCTACCCCCACGAAAGTTTACTTCACATTGCCCCATCAATGGTGCAATAATGGCCCGCTTCAAGAGTAAAGGCGGAGTGGGGCGCCTTTTCCAGGCAGGTAGGTCATGTGGATTGAAAAACTCAGCGATGGCGTCGTTGAACTGGACACGCCGATCGGGCCGCGATACGTACAGCCGAATCTCGTGCAACGCGCGTATCTGATTTGGACATTTCGAAATTTTTTCTCGCTGCCGCACCAAGTGCTGCGTCCGTGGGAACGCCGATTGATTGATCGTCTGTGGAGCGAGAACAACTTCGTGTCCATGCCCGCAGTGGGTGCACACGACATACCGGTCATCGGAAGAATCGAGTGGCGAGTGCCGGCTCAGGCAGAGGTTGTGCCCATTCGGAAACCGATGTCCGGTGCGAAGCCCGCCGCCGCGGGGCAAAGCCGGGAAGCCGCCTCAGCGTAGTCGCGCCGCTGCGCGGAGCGCGCGCCTGGAATGACAAACCCCTGCCCCGCAAGCTCCCAGCGCCCAGCGGCAAAAAGGCAGACTACCAGGTGATTAAAAACAGGATGCAATTTCTACTCCTAGTTTGCGGACACATCGTTTGCGGACACAGCGGAATGCCACGGGCGGGGACTGTGCGACAGAACTTCGCGACGCACAATCTATTTAGTCTGGATGCGGAAATTACATCGAAACGACAATCGGGCGTGTCGACAACCAGGATGTTACCGCGGACTCAGGCTTTATTTTCAGGCTTGTTCTCGGTCTTATTTTCAGGCTTCGCATCGTGATCCTTCATACCCTCTTTCAGGGCGCGAATGCCTTCACCCAGACCCTTGCCCAACTCCGGCAATTTCTTGGGACCAAACACCAGCAACGCGATGAAGAAAATCACCAGCAGGTGCATGGGTTGAAACAAACCTTCGAACATAAAGCCTCCGAACCGGACATGCCGAACGAAAGCACCGGACAGCACAACCACTACATAGTGTACCCTAACTAACCGATCCCCGGCAGTCTCTCTGGTTCCCGCCACGATCGCTACCCTCGCTGGCTCGCTGGGCCATGTCCCTCAAAATTACTTCGGTGACCTATCGGCGACACCGCCGCCGGACTATTTTGGCCGCAGGGGCGATTCTCGCGCGTTAAAACCGCCGAAAGCGCCGGAGGGCTTCGTGAAACGCTGTATCCTGAAATGGCTTTTGCTTCTGCTAGCGGCTGGCTGCTTGCAGGCTGAACAAGCTCCGCCCACGCCTGCTTCCGACGCCATTTTCCTGTGGCTGGCGGGGGGTATTTCGAGTGCGCGGATCCAGCGCCTGATCCAAACGCAGAACGCCCAAACGCAGAACGCCCAAACGCGGGACGAAGTCCGAACGTTTTCATGCCACGCCACGTCGCCATGCACCCGCGCCCTGCAAAAGGCAGGGGCTGACTCGGGCTTGATTCAGAGCCTGGTGCGTCAGAGTCCGGATCTGAAGTCCGGATCGGGCCCCGGGCCGAAAGCCGGCCGCCACGACGCCTCCTGCGCCTGCTCTAGTCCCGCGGCACAGGTTGCCGCTCTGGTTCACGACAAGAACTTCGATGCCGCCGAAGACAAAATCCGCGCCCTGCTTCGCGAGGATGCGAACACTTCTTCGCCGAATAACGCGGCGCTGCATTTTGTCCTCGGAACCGTCTTGCGCCGGCAAGAGCGGTTCGACGACGCGCTCGACGAGATTACGGAATCTTCTCGCCTGATGCCCGGTTTCCCCGAAACCCACAGCCAGTTTGCTTACCTGTTTTACCGGACAGACGATGCCGAGGACGCCCTCGCCGAAGCGCGCACCGCGCTCAGCATGGATCCCGCCAACGCCGAGGCCTACCGCTACCTCGGACTCGCGCTCTACGCCGGGCGCCACTATGATGCCGCACTGCACGCCTTCGAAGAATCTCTGGCGCGCGAACCCGCGGGTTCGCTCGCGAACGCGGACGTCTACTTCGATATGGGAATCACGCGCCGCGACCAGGGAGACCTGCGCCGCGCCGCTATAGCCTATCGCCACGCCCTCAGCCTGCGCCCCGACTTCTGGGAGGCGCACAGCAATCTGGGCGTCGTCCTGCACGACCAGGGCAAGCTGGATGAGGCAATCGCGGAATATCGCTTAGCCAAGCACCTCAACCCGGAAGAAGCCAGCGTCCGCAACAACCTGGGAAACACCTTTTGCGACAAGGAAGACTTCGATAGCGCTATCACGGAATTCAAGGATCTCTATCGTCAGAGTCCGGAGTGGGAGGGCGGGCACAACTGTCTGGCCCGCGCCTACATGTCCAAGCGTGACTACCCATCGGCCATTCGCGAGTTGCAGGCTGCCATCGCCGCCAATCCCGCCGGAGCGGCAGAACACCGCGTCCTGGGGCAGGCCCTGCTGCTTTCCGGAAGGGATCGGGAAGCGGTTGAGGTGCTGCGCCAAGCAGTTTTGCTCAATCCCGAATCCGGAATGGGACACCACTATCTCGGGACCGCCCTGGTGAATACCCAGCAACTGGCTGAGGCTGAAAAGGAGTTTCGCGAGGCGCTCCGCCTCGAGCCCAGCGCCCAGAATCACTATTCCCTCGCCGCCTGCCTGATGGCCCTTAACCAATACGAAGAGGCTCTTGGAGAACTCGAAATCGCTTCCCGCCTGGATCCCAGCCAGAACCTTTACAGGGCCCGTATGCAGGAGGTCGTCCGGCTGATCACAACCTCTAAGTAACTCTCCCCCAAGATGCACCATTGGACGTTACCTTTGGTATGTACTTACGTACTTCGCCCTCCAATCGCCAACAAACCTAAAATATGATCAGAAAACGCGGTGCTTCCAGCGCCGCCGGGACGATTCATGGAAACCACCGCTGCCAAACAGGCCCGAGAGAAATCCGTCAACCCTGCTGCACTTTCTGCTGGACTATCTGCTGCACTATCCAGCGCAATATCCACCCCAGAGCGGCATCTGCCGCCGGCACCCGCGCCCCAGGCGCGTTCGGCACCGGAGCACAAATCCATCGGCTACGGGATGCCTTGTTCGCATTGCCGCGCCTACTATCCCGCTGACATGCACGTTTGTCCGATCTGCAAGTCGCCGGATCGCATCTCGCCCACCGAACCGGCGGCGCATGCGCCTTCCGTGGTTCAGCCGGCGTCGCAGCCTGCGTTGCAGCTCACGACGGGCGCGCACATCACCGGCACGCAGATCGTCGCCACGCAGATCACCGGCACGCAGATCGCCGGCACGCAGATCGGTGACGACCGCGAGCGCTTCCTGAAAGAGCTCAAATCACAGGCTTTCGCTTCCCACACTCAGATCAATGCCGCGGCCACATTCCGTTGCGTTCTCGAACACCAGCACAGCGGGGCCAGCGAACCGGCCGCCGTCTGCCATAGCTGCTACGGCGAGGCGCGGCAGCAGGCTGACCGCTTGGAAGCGGCTCTCCACATGGACGCGAGAGAGGCAGCAAAGATCGTCTATGACGCGGTATGGGCGGATACGTCCGATCCCAATAGCACTTACCTGAACGCCGCTACGGCACTGCTCTCGGAGTTGCGCAAACGCGCCGGCGTTGGGCTACTGCTTGGCGCGAATCAGCCCTTGGCGCACTAACCGCAGAGTCTCGATTCTATCTATTAACTCTCAAGGCGCTAGCGGGTACCCCACCCCCTACCCCCCACCCCACTTTTAACGTTATTAGAATCATCGGGTTGGCGGGCTAGCTTTGCAAAGTATTCAAGAATAATGACTTATATGTAAAGTATTTCGGAATAAGGACTTAGCTCGACTGCTCCCACTTTGAGGGCGGCTTACTACTCCGGCGTCAGAAAAAATTTAATACCCCTTCCTTTAGAATCATAGAGTTGGCGTTAAATTCCTTTCAAATCTTTGAGTTTAAAGGAGTTATTCGTAAAATATTCCGGAATAAGGAGTTAGGCTGTTTGGCTCACTCGCAGGATTTCGGCAGGGGGCTTGACAGCTGACTGCCTCAACTTCGTGTTTTAAAAGAGCGCCGACTAGTGGGGCTGGGGCAGCTTCGAGTGGCCTCTTGGTGACGGGCACACCTCGTCCCTGCTACCAGGTCGATCTCCATTGTCGCCGACGGGCGGTTGGGAGTCTGTGATGGTGCTGACTGGGCGTTTGTGATGAAAAGGTCTGCTCTGTGGGATGGAAGGTTTTAAGAAGGGTGCGGGAGAACTGGGTCGTCCCTCCGGGACTTGGCTCATTTCTTTCGCTTTTCCCAGCGCTGAAGCGCTGGGCTAAGTTCGGTCGCCCCTCCGGGGCTGGAAAGAGATACTCCCTTAATTTTGCTCCCGCACGGCGATCGTCAAAGCGATGGTCATCCCGAATGGTGAGCATCGATGGGATGCCTGGCAGGCTCCGGAAAAACTCATAACGGGCGCAAAGAGCATACCTCGGGCGCTAAAGCGCAAACCATTTTAAAGGACTTATCGGCACGACTGAACAGGTTGCGGAAAAAGTACTTTCCACGTCGCAGTCTCACCGCAGCGGCTAAAGCCGATTCTGAAAACAAGCCAGTTACGGCAGCGGTGAACCGCTGCGCCACCCAAAAACGCAGTTACGGCAGCGGTGAACCGCTGCGCCACCCAAAAACGCAGTTACGGCAGCGGTGAACCGCTGCGCCACCCAAAATCAAGTGTGAGATCGACTTTTTCCGCAGCCTGTGAAGTCGTGCTCTTCGCAGAACCCGCTCGAATCTGAGTTTTTCCGCAGCCTGCTCGGGGGGCTGACGCTGCGGGGCGGTTTGCAACTTCCGGATCTTTTCTACATCTTATTTTCTGGAGACCCGACATGACCGAAAAACTTAGCGACAAGATCACCAAGACCGAAACCGAGTGGCGGCAGCAGCTTACTCCGGAGCAGTATCAGGTGGCCCGCGCTTGCGGGACCGAGTGCGCTTTTACCGGCCAGTACTGGAACAAGCACGACGACGGGACGTATCACTGCGTCTGCTGCGGCGCGCTGCTTTTTGGCTCGGAAACAAAATTTGATTCGGGAACCGGATGGCCGAGTTTCTATGCCGCCGCCGACCGCGAGAACGTCCGCGAGCTCACCGACACCAGTTATGGCATGGCTCGCACCGAGGCGCGCTGTGCCCGCTGCGATGCTCATTTGGGCCATGTGTTTCCGGATGGCCCCGGGCCAACCGGGCTGCGCTACTGCATGAACTCGGCGTCGCTCGACTTCAAGCCGAAGAAGTAGCACATCCAGAAAAAGAAAAAGACGGAGCGCCGGGCGTCCCTTCGGCAAGCTCAGGGCAGGCCCTTCGGCAAGCTCAGGGCAGGCCCTTCGGCAAGCGCCGGGCGTCCCTTCGGCAAGCGCCGGGCGTCCCTTCGGCAAGCTCAGGGCAGGCCCTTCGGCAAGCTCAGGGCAGGCTCTCGCCCGGCTGGACCCTTCGGTTGAGCTCAGGGCAGGCTCGCGAGGCGCCCGTCCCTCCATCGTTTCTTGAATTCCGACTTCGAATTCCGACTTCGTTTGATTATCCGTTGCCGGGGGTTGCGGCCATTGCTTTGGACGATTCCTGTTTGCTCTGGGCCGACTCCTGCTTTTTCTGATCTTTCTTTTCGGGGTTGCGCACTTCGACGCCGCCCTTGAGGATCGCGCCTTCTTCGATGCTGATGCGATGGGTGATCACATCGCCCGCGAGCACGCCTTCGCTGCGGACGTCCAGCCGGTCCGCACACTCGACGTTGCCCTGCACCTTGCCCATGATGACGACTTCCTGGGCGACGATGTTCGCGGCGACGGTTCCGTTACGGCCGATGGTGACGCGACTGTCGGGGAAGCTAATGGTGCCTTCGACGCGTCCGTCGATGAAAAGCGCTTCCGTGCCTGTCACATCACCCTTGATGACGAGCGAGCGTCCGATGTTGGCCTGATCCATGGGTGAGGCGGCCGGCTTGACCGGAGTGTAACTGTTGGTGGGCGGGACTGCGTTTGGAGAGTACTTCGATTCCGGAGACTGCAGCATGAAAAACCTCACTTGAGATCCGCGACCGCAGCGGGAGTTGGCGCTGCGGTGGCAGTCGATAGGGCTTCTAACGGCAAGTAGAGAATGGCACGAAAGGATGTGTTACGACAGGTTACCGAAGGCGGGTGTCCGTTGGCGCAGTGTGTATTGTGCGAACTCACGGGGGAATCTCCCACCGTTCATCCGCACAACTTGGCTCCATCCCATACAATAAGAACTGACCTTCCCGCATGAAACGCATCGCCATTCTGGGTTCGACGGGCTCGATCGGCCGCAGCACTTTGAGTGTGGTCGAGAGCTATCCCGAGCGCTTTCAGGTTGCCACGCTGGCGGCCGGCAACAATGCCGAACTCGCGTTTGAGCAAGCGGTGCGATGGAAGCCGCGAGTGGTGTCGCTGGCGGACGAAGCCGCCGCGCAGGCTCTCGAAGTCAGGCTGCGGCACGCGGGTTTGGGCGAGATTGAGGTCGTGCAAGGCGCCGCGGGCACGGTGCGGGTGGCGACCCATCCCGAGGTGGATTTCGTGGTCAGCGCGATTGTGGGCGTATCGGGCCTGGAGGCGACCTACGAAGCGGTGCGCGCGGGCAAGTCCGTCGGCCTGGCCAACAAAGAGTGCCTGGTGGTGGCGGGCGAACTGATTACCGCCGAGGCGCGGAAGCAGGGCAAGCCGCTCTTGCCGATCGACAGCGAACATAACGCCGTCCACCAATGCCTGCGCGGCGGACGGATGAACGGGGAGGCGAATGAAGTCGAGCGCATCTGGCTGACGGCTTCGGGCGGTCCGTTTCTGAAGACGCCGAAGTCGGAATTTGCATCTATTACGGTGCAACAGGCGCTCAATCATCCCACCTGGAAGATGGGCAAGAGGATCACCATCGACTCTGCGACATTGATGAATAAAGGGTTCGAGGTGATCGAGGCCTGCCGGCTGTTCCATGTCTCGCCCGACCGTGTGCAAGTCATTGTGCATCCGCAGTCTACCATCCATTCCATGGTTGAATTTGTGGATGGCAGCATACTTGCGCAATTCTCCGTGACCGACATGCGTCTGCCGATTTTGTATGCGCTGACGTATCCGGAGCGGGTGCCTTCGGATTTGAGGTTCTCGGTCATGGACATGCGACACCTGGATTTCTGCCCTCCGGATATGGCTAAATTCCCTTGTCTTGGTTTAGCCTACGAAAGTCTGGCTTACGAAGCGGCCGGTACCGGAGGCGCTAAAACCATCGCCCTGAACGCCGCCGACGAGGTCGCGGTGGCTGCGTTTCTGGAGGAGCAGATCGGATTCGACGAGATTCCGCGGATCATCGAAGAAACAATGTCTGCAACGCCGGCCGGACATTTGGAATCTATACAAGAAGTGCTTAAGCTGGATACCGAGGCCCGCCTTTTGGCAAGAGAAATGGTGAGACAGTACTGTCGAAAGGGATCACCCATCCGGGCCATTTCGTAATAGGAAATTTGGGGTAATCTAGGAAGCTATGCCGCAGCTTTTGTCCGTCCTTCATACCATCTTCGACATGGGGATCGTGCTGGGATTCATGATCTTGATTCATGAGTTCGGGCACTACGCCGCAGCCAAGTATTTCGGCGTCCGGGTCGAGGTGTTTTCCATCGGCTTTGGCAAACGTCTGGTGGGGTTTACCAAGGGGGGTACCGACTATCGCATCAGCGCCGTTCCGCTGGGCGGTTACGTGAAGATGTCGGGCGAAAACCCCATGGACGACCGCACCGGCGATCCGGGGGAGTTTCTGTCGCATCCGCGCTGGCAGCGCTTCATCGTGGCCCTGGCCGGGCCGGCGATGAATATCATGCTGGCTGTGGCCCTGCTCACCGGCGTGTACATGGTGCACTACGAATACCCTGCCGATCTCGATGAGCCCGCCGTGGTGGGATGGGTCAATCCCAATACCCCAGCCGAGAAGGCGGGAATCCAACCGGGCGACAAGATTGTCAGGGTCGACGAGATCGCCAACCCGACCTGGGAACAGGTGCGCGTCAAGGATGCGCTCAGCCCGAATCAGCCTCTGAAATACGGCATCGAACGGGGCGGCAAGGTCACGGAGAAGGTCCTCGTTCCGGAGCCGTACGGCCCCAATCAGTACGGAGACATGGGTTGGGTGCCGCTAGAGCCCAGCACTACTTTGACACTGGTCGAACCCGGGATGCCCGCCGCCAGGGCAGGGATTAAAGTCGGAGACCAGATACTGACCGCGAATGGGCAGGATATTCCCCAGTTGGGCGTGCTTATTCAGATGTTGAGCCGCACCAAGAATCAGCCGCTAAACCTAGTGGTGCTTCGCGATAGCCAAAAACTGAACTTCACGGTGACCCCAGCCCTGACTCCGGCAGGAGCGACGCAAGAACCTGCCTACCGGATCGGCATCGCCAGTGTTCCCACTAAAGTGGTCAAGCTCAACTTCTCGGAGGCTCTGGACCGCTCGCTGTCGGATAACAAGAAGAGTTCTTTCTTGATTCTCGAGTTGTTGCAAAAGATGGTGCAGCGGAAAGTTTCCATGCGTCAGGTCGATGGTCCAATCGGAATCGGCAGCGCGGTCGGCGCGGCGGCACGCGAGGAAGGCTGGACCCCACTGCTGTTAATCACCGCCGCCATCAGCTTGAACCTGGGAATCATGAACCTGCTGCCGATTCCCATCCTCGACGGCGGAGTGATTCTGCTCCTTTTCATCGAGAGCCTCATGCAGAAAGAGATCAGCCTGCCCATCAAAGAACGCATCTACCAGGCGGCATTCGTCTTTCTGGTGCTCTTTGCCGTTATGGTGATCTACAACGACCTGGTCAAGACTCTGCCGGGGCTCACGCGGATGCCTTAGGGCAGCCGTCAGCTTTCAGCCATCAGCCATCAGCCATCAGCTTTCAGCCATCAGCCCTAACGTCCTCCGCAAGCGCGTAGGTCCGGACGGCCTTGTCCGGGCACGCGAGCGAGAGTTGCCAACTACGGATTGACCACGCGCTCCACCTGAGATACAATGTATCTCAGAGGGCGATATGGCAGCGACAGAGATGGTTCACGTTCGCATTGACAAGCGAACCAAGGCACGGGCGGCCAAGGCACTCGCTGCTATGGGCCTTTCTGTTTCCGACGCCGTTCGTGTTCTGCTGACGCGCGTGGCGGCCGAGAAATCCCTGCCCTTCGAAGTAAGAGCGCCGAATGCCGCGACGGCTGCGGCGATGCAGGAGGCGCGCCATGGTGGACTGCCTTCGTTCGACAATGTCTCCGACTTGATGGCCGACCTGAATGCGGAGGATTGAGCGAACCAAAGCGAACTCTTTGGGTGACCGCGATCAGGACCCCATCTCGCGCTTTTCCCATCCGTGGTTTAAAATAGACCCTAAGCATGGCCGAAATTCATCGTAGAAAAACCTTTACTGCCTCCATCGGCGGCGTTCGCGTGGGCAGCAGTGCACCGGTTATGGTGCAATCCATGACCAACACCGACACCGCGGACATCCCCGGCACCGTCAAGCAGGTGGCCGCACTGGCGCGCGCCGGCAGCGAAGTCGTCCGCGTAACTGTCAACAATGACGATGCCGCCAAGGCCATCCCTTACATCGTCGAGGGACTCGAGAAGCAGGGCTTGCGTGTGCCGATCATCGGCGACTTCCATTACAACGGACACCTCCTCTTGACCAAATACCCCGGGTGCGCCGAGGGCCTGGCCAAATACCGCATTAATCCCGGCAACGCCAGCATCGGGCGGAAGAACGACGACAACTTCCGCACCATGATCGAGGTTGCCGTGAAGCACCAGAAGCCGGTGCGCATCGGCGTGAACTGGGGGTCGCTCGATCAGGCATTGCTGACGAAGATGATGGACGAGAACTCGCGCCTGCCGGAGCCGAAAGACGCCCGCGAAGTTACTATGGAAGCGATCGTGGTAAGCGCTCTCAGTTCGGCGAAGCTGGCGGAGCAGCACGGACTGCGGCCCGACCAGATCATCCTGAGCGCGAAAGTCAGCGGGGTGCAGGATCTGATCGATGTGTATCGCATACTCGCCGCGCGCTGCGAGTACCCGCTGCATCTGGGACTAACCGAAGCCGGCATGGGAGCCAAAGGCATCGTGGCCTCAAGCGCGGCCATGGCCGTACTGCTGCAGGAAGGCATCGGCGACACGATCCGGGTTTCGCTCACTCCCGCTCCTGGAGGAGATCGCACCGAAGAAGTCCGCGTGGCGCAGCAGATTCTACAATCGCTCGGCATTCGCAGCTTCACCCCGCAAGTTACAGCCTGCCCCGGTTGCGGCCGCACCACCAGCACCTTCTTCCAGGAAATGGCCGAGCAAATTCAAACCTACCTGCGCGACCAGATGCCGTTCTGGAAACAGACTCACACCGGCGTAGAAGAAATGAAAGTCGCGGTGATGGGCTGCGTTGTCAATGGTCCCGGCGAATCGAAGCACGCGAGCCTCGGAATTTCTCTGCCCGGAACCGCCGAAGAACCGAAGGCCCCCGTCTACGTGGACGGGCGCCTGTTCACCACCCTCAAAGGCGACAAGATCGTCGCCGAGTTCATCAAGATTCTGGACGACTACGTCGAGTCCCACTACGCCGCCAGAGAAAAAGAAGAAGTCGGCGCGCGCGACTGAACTAGCCGAACAAATCGCCCTGATTCTCAAGTGTGCTGCGTCCGAGTTCCGCTTGGGCAGGGTTTTTCGACAGATAGATACGATAGCCTGGGGGACCGCTTGTCCAGCCGCGCGGCGTACTACTTCACGACGGGGAGGCACTTCACGTTGTCTTGGCCTTGTGGCGAAATCTGGCTCACGTACCCGAGAGCGCCGGGAGTGACGGCTATGTATTGGAGCAATGCCGCTTCGGAATCGAAGGTTCTAGGCATGGCGCCTTGTCCGGTAAACACCGCCTTGCGCCATTGCGCGCGGAATTCCTCAGGGTCTTCGCGAACGTGATTTTTCAAGAAGACTTCGTGCGCTTGTCCACCCTTCAAAGTGACTGGTACGGCATGGGAGCCGTCCGAGAATCTGGTTTTCTCTCCCGTAAAGATGGCGCGCAAATCGGCATCTCTGATCCCCGAAATTTGCACGCCTTTGTTCGCCACCACCACGACATCCTGAGCCCTGGCCGCCGACCAGCAACCGAGGAAACCGAGCAGCAGGATTAACCAACGAGTTGTGCTCATGACTCTCATCTCTGCACGCGCATAGGGCAGCTAGAAGCCTGTGGTGAAACTCCAGCACCCAAAGCCAGCGCCTAAAGGCGCATTCATAAGGCACTTACGGTATGCCTAAAGGCATACCCTGATACAAATCATGCCTAAAATCGCACTTGCGCCGCAGGCTGCTAGAAGCTGAAACCGATCTTGGCCGCCAACATATTCGAGTTGGGCTTCAAGCCATTTGGGTTGGTGCTCTCGTAGAAGCCGAGTCCATTTCCATGCAGGAAGTGCCCCTCGATCTTGCCGTAAAAATAAGCGTTGAAGTCATAGCGCCCGGACAGCACCCAGTCTTTCGAATAACTCGCAGGCAGGGCCGTGTCCAGCCCTTTATTAACGTAGTGGCTGTAATAGCTTCCCGCCTGAACTTTTTTTGAGAGCCGGTAACTCCCCATGGCAAACCAGGAGCGCACATCCAGAGACATTGGAATCGTCGCCGGTCCCATCGTCAGTATCGCAGTGGCCGGCGCCCTGTCATATTCTCCCCCGAAGTAGAATTTCCTTTTGGTGAACTGGGCGTACTGTACGGTTAGGATAAAGGGAATCAGGTACAGGCCGCCCCCAGGCGCTGATCCGTCCATGGCTTGAACATCTGCGCTAGAGCCCAGGATCAATCCTTTCAAAGGAGCTTCCCAGCGCAGGTCGCCGCCGTAAGTCTTGCCTCCCGGAGAAGACGTGAACGCGAGCCCAGCATCGGCGATCTGTTTGAGAAATCCGCCATTCAAAGGCAGGTTGGACTGTCCTAGGTACCCGTCATACCACAGCTTCCCGCCGCGGCCGCCAAGCGGCAGATAGCCGTACACGTCACCACCCACGTGCGCCAGAAAAAAGCCCTCGTTGTCGACGGGGTATGCGCCTTGCGGCAGGAGTGTCCAAAGGAAGACGGCGTCCACATCCTGGGAATCGTTGAACAAACCCATGACGGTCTTGACCTTGCCGGCGCGAAATCCAAGATGATCGTTGACCCTGTAGTCTCCCGACGCCCAATCGAGCTGAAGATTCGGGCCGCCGAGTTGTCCCAGTTGGTACATGTGCAACTGGATTCCGACCCGCAATTTATCGGTGAGGGAATCTGAAACGCTTACGGCGCCGTCGGTCCATTGCAGGCCGCCGACGCTCGATTGCATGGTCAAATAATTGTTATGGGAGCTGAAGAGGAAGCCCTGCGTGACAAATCCGTGGATCTCAATACCCTCCAGGCTCTCCGCCTGCAACCTGCCCGTGCAGAGGCAGACGAGAAGAAACAGCGGCAATCGTCGAAGCATAGAGTGTTCCCTGGCACTCTTTCTATCGGCGATTCTGTTCTGTCGCTTTACATCATTCTCGGAATCCTCGGCGGCGTTGTGGGGTGGCTGGTCTTTGGACTCTTGGGAATCTGGCCGGGAGGCGGAATGATCGGCTCGATCATTGTGGCATTTGTGGGCGCGGTAATTTTGGTTGGGATTTCGCGCTTGCTGAAAAAAGCCTGAAGGATTGCCGCGATTTTTTCCTTGGGATGGGCAGGTTTTGTAGCGATCTATGGGCTGATCCTCACGGTGCGTATGGCTCAGATCAAGGCTGATCTGAGTCGTTACGTTGAATGCGTGGGGTAGATAGACGACGGTCGCGACGATGGAGGATAATCTGACGATGGAGGATAATTGAATGAATGGATTTAAGTTTCTTGCGTTAGCTGCTGTTGCCGGAATCTGCTTCGCGGCGACTACTCCCACAATACAGGCTCAGGTAGGCGTCGAGATCGGAGTTGCGCCTGTGTGTCCCTATGGGTACTACGATGTCCTGCCGTATGAGTGCGCCCCCTATGGGTACTATGGCCCGGAATGGTTTGTAGGCGGCGTCTTCGTTGGGGCGGGCCCGTGGTTTCACGGCCCAGCCAACTTCCATGGCCACGTAAATAACCGTTTCCATCCAGAGCACGGCTATAACGGCCCAAGGCCAGCCCGTGGCGATAAGCCCGAGCCGGGAAAGCGTCTCGATAAGGTTGCCCACTTCAAAGCAAACGAAGTGCGCGATGGACGCGGCCACACAGTCGGCAAACGCTAGTTGATACAGTTGGGTGCCCACTCGTTCGTCCTTTGCGAATGAGTGGGTGCTAACCGCTCCGCGCTCCCAATCACCAATTACAAGTCTTCGGCCGTTTCATCTCGCTGCTCGCGTGCTTTCATCCGGAGGACGCAGAAGCTACTTGCGTCGTTGTGGAATGTGACGCGCTCGACGACCCCGGAAATCTCTTCGGTCGCGAGTCTGCGCTCTGGGATTGCGGCATTCATCTGGTGGGGAGTTATTTTCCCACGGATCGCGTCAATCGCTTCGATGCCCGGACGATCCGTCACGCCTTGACCAACTCTCTGCGAAGGGCTTCGTGAGTGTACGAACCAGTTGCGCCTGACACTGCCAGCGTTCATACTCCGAATCATGACACTCAAAAATGCGGCGTTGCTGGCACTAATCGGGACGATTCTGATGACGGCTCTCTTAGTGTGGACGTTCGTTTCCAACGTCCTTAATGTTCTGCGTGGCGTGGAGGCACCAGTGGTGCTCTTCCATTCACTCATCTTCGCGTTTGGTTGCTTCAGCGTGATGGTGTTCTTTTACGTGTTCCACCGAGCACAAAGGTAGGCGTGATTGTTGCCTGCCCGCAACCCCTCAGACTCGCCAGCAGCCCCGAATACCGCCGTTGCGGGCGGTGGTTGCGTACGGCGATGCCATGCGCCTTTTTCCGCTCGATCAGGACGCAGAAGCCGCTTCCCCCGAGTGATCCTCGTATAGATCAGGTTGCGCTGGAGCAGCGGTGTCGGGGGGGACGCTCCCAGTAAGGAGTCCTGCACTTGCGCTCAGTCGTTCCGCCCGACCTTCGACTGATTGCTTCCGCCACACAAAAACGTACAGCCCTTCGCGCCCTCATAGGCTGCTAGACTGACAAACAAACAAGGAGGCACTCTTCGGTGCACCGACGCAGCGAGAAAAAAGATGCCACGGGACTTGGGACGCGGGGAGTGTGGGCTGGCGAGAATGGCAAGTATTGGGAGCGTGCCACGCAAATCCCAGTGGCTCTGAGCGTCTCCTTCGGCTACGACGATGTGAACGAGTGGCTCGCTGTGGCGCAAGGAAAGACGCATGGCCATATCTATAGCCGGAACCACTGCTGTCCAAATTAGCCGGGATTGAGGAGCGGGAGTAAGGGGAATTGGGGCATTTTCTGCTTCTCGGTGGTCGCTCCTAGGTTGAGGTT
>Ga0224558_1001540_pt1 | contig 23831 bp, 21 predicted proteins | sample 714S32024metaG_FD_180682 | JGI IMG/M metagenome (GOLD analysis project Ga0224558, IMG submission 180682) | Peat soil microbial communities from Stordalen Mire, Sweden - 717 S3 20-24 | ecosystem: Environmental > Terrestrial > Soil > Wetlands > Peat | place: Sweden: Norrbotten County, Stordalen...
TGTGACGTGGGAACAGACACTGAGGAGGATGCGGCCGTGGTTGCTACGGTGGATCGGCTTCTGCCACTGTTGCGGGCGAAAATTCGATGACGTTTTCGTGGATTCCACGTAACAGAGTAATACTAGCTGATAGGTGCCGGCTTCCAGGCGGAGGACTTCAACGGTCTTGGCTTCGGGGTCTATGAGCCAGTATTCCTGCACGCCATGCTGTTATGCTCTTCCGGGGCCGGTTGATGCGTTCGTGGCCGGTTACGGCACCGGCGGCACGCTCGCCGGGGTGGGCAAAGCGGTAAAGCATCGTTACCCCCAGGCCAGGGTCGTCGCTATGGAACCCGCCGAGGCGGCCTTGCTTTGCGGCGAGATGCCCTGCTGCCATTCCATCGAAGGTGTCCCTGGCGGGTTCATTCCCCCTCTGCTGCGGTCCGCTCCGCTCGATGACGAGTTCAAGGTGCGCAGCGCTGATGCGCTGGCCATGACCCGAAGATTGCACCGCGAGTTCGGGCTCCTCGTCGGCACCAGTTCGGGCGCCAATGTCTTTGCGGCACTGGCTGTCGCCAGCAAGCTCGGTCGGGATCCCACAGTCGTAACCATCCTGTGCGACCGCGCCGAACGCTATTTCAGCACCCGGCTCTTCGGCGCGGGAACGATAGCATCGCAGATTTAGACGCGGGAATCCGTCAGCCACTTCCGTTCCCACATCTCCTGATCATGCCGCAGCTTATCCAGCAGACGGCTGTCGGCTGCTGGAAAGGCGTAATCCTTCAGCTCACCGGCACTCACCCATTTGAAGGCGGAGCAGCCCAGCGGCTGCGGCTCATGCTTTTCCCATCGGCAGCGGTAGAACTTGAGGTGAACGGTCTTTTCCGGGTAGGCGTGCGTCAGGCTCTCCACCAATCCGCCAACGACCACCTCGATGCCCAGCTCTTCCCTTAATTCGCGCGCCAGGCACACTTCAAAGCTTTCGTTCGGCTCGCGTTTTCCGCCCGGGAATTCCCACAGCCCGCCCAGGTGCGCATCGGCGTAGCGCTGGGTGATTAACAACTTGCCATCGCGGAACACCAAGGCGGCAGCGACGTCAAGCGTTGGCATGATGATTGTTGACGTGTAACCGGGGATCCATGACGGCTGGTGGGCGCCTTGAACTCACCTCATCACTCCATCACTCCATGGCTCCATCACTCCCTTCCCTCACCGCCCAATGCTCTTGTAGATGAACCCCAGCTTCTCCATCTCCGCCGGGTCGAAGAGATTGCGGCCGTCGAATAGGATCGGGTGCGTAAGCGCTTTGCGGGCGCGGTCCAGATCGAGTTTCTTGAACTCATCCCACTCCGTGGCAATGACCAGCGCATCGCATCCCTCGGCCACCGCGTTCATGTCCTCAACATAGGTGACATCATTCAGGACGGCCTTGGCTTTCTCCATGGCCTTGGGATCGTGAACGCGGAGGATGGCGCCCTCTTTTTGCAGGCGGTGACACAGGTCCAGGGCAGGGGACATGCGGATGTCATCCGTGTTCTGCTTGAACGCCAGGCCCAGTACCCCGATGGTCTTGTCCTTCAACACCCAGAGAGTGTCCTGGATCTTCTTTACGAAGCGGTCCATCTGCGTAGTGTTGATATGCTGGACCTCTTTCAGCAGCCGGAAGTCATAGCCCACCTGCTCGGCGATCTTGACGAAAGCACTAAGATCCTTCGGGAAGCAGCTTCCCCCAAAACCGAGCGAAGCCTGCAGGAAGCGCCGGCCGATGCGCTCGTCCATCCCCATGCCATTAGCCACTTCCTGGACGTTCGCGCCCGTCGCCTCGCACAGCACGGCGATGGCATTGATATAGGATATCTTGAGCGCGAGGAAGGAATTGGAGGCGTGCTTGATCAGTTCGGCGGAACTGATATCGGTGATGATAATGGGCGCCTTGAACGGCGCATAGATTTCTTTGAGGGCGGGCACCGGCCGCTGCGAGCGGACTCCCACCACAACGCGGTCAGGCCGCATTAAATCCTCGACCGCAAAGCCCTCGCGCAGGAACTCCGGGTTGCTCACTACGTCGAAATCCACGCGGGCTTTGCTGTAGCGTTTGATCGTCTCGGCCACCTTCTCGCCGGTCTGGACCGGCACCGTGCTCTTATCAACTACGATCTTGTAGCTGGTCATCGCGGCGGCTATCTCTCGGGCAACCTTCTCCAGGAAACTCATGTCCACCGACCCGTCCGGCAGGGGCGGTGTGGGGACGGCGATGAAGATCACGTCCGACTTCTGCACGCCCTCGGCGGTGCTGGCAGTGAAGCTGAGGCGGCCCGACGCCACGTTCTTCTTTACCAACTCTTCCAGTCCCGGCTCATAAATCGGGATGCCCCCTGCTTGCAGCTTATTGACCTTGGCTACGTCGTTATCAACGCAGATCACCTGGTGGCCGACCTCGGCAAAGCAAGTGCCGCTGACGAGGCCCACATAGCCGGTCCCGATGATGGTCAGCTTCATTACCGCTTCTCGGCCTTGGCTGGCGCCGCGTTGGTTGACGCAGTCACCTTTAGTGGCGCTGCGCTGGTCGGCGCCGTGGCCTTGAAAGGCGCCGCGTTAGTCGGCGTCGGCGCGACAGGTGCCACCAGGTTCGGATACTTGGCTTTCAATTCCTCAAGTCGTATGCCTGCCTCAGAACCCAGCGAGCCGTAAGGGTTGTTGCGTTCGACGTCCTCGAACAGGCTGCGCGCCAATTCCGGCTTGTTCTGCGCTTCGTATAAGCGTGCCAGCGCAAACCGTGCCTGGGGCAGCACATAATCAGCCGGGCGGCGATCAATCAAATTCTTGTAGGCGGTAACCGCCTCATTCGTCTTGCTCTGAGCATCCAGGCAAGCGGCGATACCCAGCAGTGCCTCGCCCTTAAATGAGCTGTCGCTGTAATCACGGTTGAATCGCTCAAACTGATTCCTCGCCTCGTCGTATTTCCCTTCCATGAACAGGTCACCCGCCGCCTGCAGCAAGGCCCGAGCGCCAGCGCGCGAGCCCGCATAAGTGTTGGCGACCTTTATATAGGCCTCCGCCGTGACGCTGCGGCTCCCGCCGGTCATTACCGGTAGTGCCAAGTCGGACAACGCCTCGCTCGCCGCGACATCCGCCGCGTCCTGCCGATAGAGAACGATGGAAACAACCAAGGCGACGACCACCAGGCCCCCTGTGCCCCAGAGTGTCTGCTTCTTATTGGCTTCAAACCACGCCCAGGCCTGCTGCCAGAGTGGCAAATGTGTAGCTTCAGATTCCATATATAGGGGGCGGAATGTTCCCGTCAGGGCGCGAAAATGCAAGCTCGAAATCGCGGCCTGTCGAAATCGCCAGCGCGTATGCATGAAGCCCTGCCGCAGGGGCGGGGACGGCCTCGTCCCTGAATCCTCCACATGGAGATCAGCAAGCAAGCAGAGGACGAGCCGTTCCCGCCCCTCTCATGCATTCGCGCTGCGAAATCGCGGCCTCCGATCCGAAAGGCGCAGCCCGGATTTCTTCCAAGCAGGCCCGATGTAGTTCTGGGGATGCCACTGAGACGCCGAAGGCGTCATTCATACCAGCCCAGGGCATTCGCCCTGGGTTCATCGCCCCAAGCACGATTTCCAGCCCTGAAGGGGCGACTCATCCTTCCTCCACACCAAGCAACCGCCTCAACGCTTTGAAGCAGGCCGATGGCCTGCACTGGGAAGACGGGGCCATATGAACCCAAGGCGAATGCCCTGGGCTGCTATGAGGCAGGCCGTTGGCCTGAAAGCAACCGCGTCTCCCCCCAAACCCGGATCGGGCAGCAAGGTTGGCCCAGTTTATTCACCCGACCCTATTTGGTGAGAAGCTTCCGTGGGTTTCCATTCACCCGCGTCTGGCTTCGCCGCAATTGGAAGGTCTGGCAAGTCATGGCACACGAATCTTTCCATGAAACGCAAGCTGCTCCTCGCCGGCACTAGTTGCGTCAGACTGTTTCGCAGCCAGCATGCCGGCGGCCTTTCCCATTGGCAGATCCTGCCAAGCCGCCATGACGCTCTCGTGATGGCCGTCGTTTGTGGGGTTGGTTGAACCATCAGCGTGTACCGGCGGCTCTGCACGGAACCGTCGTTCAGATTGGTGAACCAGACATCGGCGGAATAATTCCCCAGCGGGAGGCTGTTCGCCGCCGCATTCGGGTTTACAGCGACAGCCCGGGGGCCTTGGAAATTGCCGTTTCAATGTCCAATGACACCTCGAAATCGCTATAGGAATCGGGAGTCCCGTCAAAACCATTCATCAGGACATTTTGCAGCGGAACATTGGGCAGTGCGGCCAGGCTTTCGTAATCCGCGATGTCGCTCGCATAATAGCCACCAGCTTCGAATAATGCGACCGATTGGCCCGCGCCCGTCAGCGGCACCTCGGGGGCGTACGCGGCCCTGAAATCGTACCCCAAAATCCACCACCTGGCCCCGAGCCACCCAGTGGCTTCCCTTTGCGGTTGTGATCCAATGGCAGTCAATGCGCCAGAGGATGGGGCACGGTAAAGTTGTCCAGGCCGCTGATGTGCAAGACGCGCACCGCCAAATCGAGTGACGGCTCAACCTTCGGCGCATGGAACTCGCGGGCCTCGTTCGGGTGCTGATAGACCTGCATGGTTACGTGAAAGGCCCGTTCGATGTCCTTCACCGACCCGCTGACGGAGTGTCTGCCTTTCCACCGCCAAAGCCGGCGTTAGGAGCACCAGGGAGATGGCCAAACAGGCTGCCTGGCGGAGTTTAAGTGTGATATGCGGGTTCATAATTCGGTTCATGCAATGGAGCGTTGAACTGTCGGCAGACATACGGTTTGCGTTCATAGACGTATTGTCTGTCTAGCATTTTGTGTTAGCGGCTGGGCGTAATTGCCCACCCAGAGACAAGGCGAGATTTGGCCCCAAAAGCGGCAAATTATTCTGAGAATTCGGGCGAACCGCCGATTGACGCTGATCTTCCCCAATAGCTTCTTCGCTGTTTTCGGCGGAGTGGGTGATGTCGCGTCACCTGCCGCCCGCTCACTCCTCCGTAACCCCACCGGAGCCTCCACGGATCCTCGCCGTAGTACCTCCGTTAGCCTAACGGAGGTACTACGGCGAGGATCCGGGGAGGTTCCGGGGAGGCTCCGGTGGGGTTACGGAGTATGAGGCAGGAGGCAAAGGCGGGTGAATGCGTCGGAAGCGCTGCAATTGCAATAAGTTACGCGATTAATCGCGCAGAATTCACAGTGTCGGAGGCAGTCGGACCACAACTGCTGGCTTCAGTTCAGGGTGCGACCTCTGGGCTTGCATAAAAATCCCTGTTAATCCGTGTCCATCCGCGGTTCGATTCGGTTGCGGCGCATCGCCTCGGCTGCGGCGGCGAAGAAATGAGCGCGCCCGGCGAACTTCGGGTTGTCGTTGCCAACCAAGCGCAGCCACGCCTCAGGTACAAGGGCCGTGGGCTGCAATGTGTTGCCCGCTGCTTCGTTAGCCATCTTCGAGGCGGCAAGCTTGCGCAGTTCCTCGTAAACGAGCGGCAGCAGTTCATCGGCATCCGCGGCGTCGCCACGCTGGACAGCTTCGATAACCTGGGTGACCTCGCTCACGCACCAAGCGCATCATCTTTTGCCACTGCCCGCCAGAAGATTTGCTCAGCCCCAAGGGAGGCCGTATTCGTTGGCTAATGCTGGTGCGGGTTCTGGCCGCGACGCTTGAACTTTAACTGGGCCAGCGAGTGAGTGAGTGAGGCCTGCACCAGGGCAACCTCGTCTGGCGTGATCTTTTCCTTCAAGCGTGCCTCGGCGCGGGCGCGGGCCTCTTCGGCCTTCTTCTCATCAATCTTGGCCGCGTCTGTTGCAAAGACGGTAAGGATAGCCACCCGCTCGGGCGTAATCTCGGCGCAGCCGCCTGTGACGAGCACGCGATCCTCCTCGTTGCCACGGCGCGCGACAATTTCCCCTTCCCCCAGCAGGGCAATTAGCGGCACGTGCATGGGCAGGATTCCCATCTCACCTTCCTGGCCTGGCAGGGTGACCATGTCCACCTCTTTGGAATAGACCTGACCGGTAGGAGTGGTTATTTCCAGTCTGAGCACGGGGATCATGGTTGGGTACGAGCTATGTTTTGCGGGTAAGCTATCAACTATCAACTCTCCGCTTCCTGGATCTCTTCGATCGGGCCCTTCATATAGAAGTTGCCTTCGTTGACCTCGTCGTGTTTGCCGTCAAGGATCTCCTTAAAACCTTTCACGGTGTCGGCCACCGGCACCTGCTTGCCCGCGCGTCCCGTGAAAACCTCGGCCACCGAGAACGGCTGGCTCAGGAAACGTTGAATCTTGCGGGCGCGGAACACGGAAAGCTTGTCCTCGGGCGACAGCTCGTCCATGCCGAGAATCGCGATGATGTCCTGAAGGTCCTTGTAGCGCTGAAGGACTTTCTGGACACCTCGGGCGACTTCATAGTGTTCCTGGCCAACGATGTCCGGGGTCAGCGCGCGCGAGGTTGAAGATAGCGGGTCCACGGCTGGATAGATGCCCAACTCGGAGATCGCACGGTCCAGCACGATGGTGGCATCGAGGTGCGCGAAGGTTGTCGCCGGGGCGGGATCGGTTAAGTCGTCCGCCGGCACGTAAACTGCCTGGAAGCTGGTAATGGAGCCCTTCTTGGTGGAGGTAATGCGCTCCTGTAAATCGCCCATTTCGGCGGCCAGCGTCGGCTGGTAACCGACGGCGCTTGGCGTGCGCCCCAGCAGTGCCGACACCTCGGACCCGGCCTGGGAGAAACGGAAGATGTTGTCTATGAAGAGCAACACGTCCTGGTTCTTGTCGTCGCGGAAATACTCGGTGATGGCGAGCCCCGAGAGCCCCACGCGCAATCGGGCGCCGGGCGGCTCGTTCATCTGGCCATAAACCAGGGCAATCTTGGACTTGCTGAGGTCTTTCTGGTTGATTACACCGGCTTCGGACATTTCCGTGTAGAGGTCATTGCCCTCGCGGGTGCGCTCGCCGACACCAGCGAAGACCGAGACGCCGCCATGCAGCTTCGCGATGTTGTTGATCAATTCCATGATCACGACGGTCTTGCCGACCCCGGCGCCGCCGAACGCGCCCACTTTGCCGCCCTTCAGAAACGGGCAGATGAGGTCAATGACCTTGATGCCAGTCGTGAGAATTTGCGGGGTGGTGGATTGGTCGGTCAAACTCGGGGCCGGGCGATGGATAGGCATGTATTTCTCGGCCACGACCGGCCCGCGCTCGTCCACGGGATTACCGGTGACGTCAAACACCCGGCCCATGACGCCCTCACCCACGGGCATGGAGATGGGCTTGCCGGAGTCAATTACGTCCATGCCGCGCTTGAGGCCATCGGTCGTGGACATGGCCACAGTGCGAACCCAATGGTCGCCAAGGTGCTGCTGGACCTCGAGTGTCAGCTTGGTCTTCCCCAGTAGCGGAAGGTCGTATTCGATGGTCAAGGCGTTGTAGATGGCGGGAAGCTGATCGGGGAACTCGACGTCCACCACCGGACCAATGACTTGAACGATTTTGCCTTTATTCATGCGTTTCGATTAGTTCGTAAAAGCTCTGGCGACGAGCGCGCTTAACCCAAGGCCATGGCCGCGCTGGCGATTTCCAGCAATTCCTTGGTGATGTTGGCCTGGCGCAGCTTGTTGTATTCGAGCGTGAGATGCTTGACCAGTTGATCGGCGTTATCGGTGGCGTTCTTCATGGCCACCATGCGGGCGCTATGCTCGCTGGCCTTCGCCTCCAGGAGCATCTGCTCCACGCGAAAATCGAGGAAGTAAAGCACGAGCCGATCCATCACCGTCGCTGCGTCCGGCTCGAAAAGGAAATCAAAGTGCTGATGCTCGGCCGGTGTCTGCGCTGCCTGGCCGCGCGCTTCCGCCACCAGGCTCTCCGCGGACCCCATCGGCAGGAACCCGCGCAAATCGGGCTTTTGCGACAGCGTATTAATGAAGCGCGTGTAGAGCACGTCCACCGCGTCGGCTTCGCCTTTCAGGAACAGTTCCTGCGCGAACTTCGAGATCGCCCGGCACTCGCCGTAAGTCGGCGTGTCATGGTAGGTGAACTCAGCCACGAGCTTGCGCCGGGTCCGGGCGAGGAACTGAGCCGCTTTCTTGCCGACCGCGATGAATTGGGTGCTCGCGGAATCATACTTGGAGGCTTCGCGGAAGAGGTTGGAGTTAAGCGCGCCACATAGGCCCTTGTCGGTGCTGACGAGGATCACCAGTCGCTTCCGAACCTCTCGTGTCTCCATCAGCGGATGCCGGTAGTCGCCGGTATCCTCGGCCAGGTGGCTCATGAGCTCGCTGGCCATGGCGGCGAAGGGGCGGAAATTCAGAGCGCCCTGCTGCGCCTTCTGCATTTTTGAAGACGCCACCATCTGCATGGCCTTGGTAATCTGGGCCGTGCTTTTGACCGACTTGATCCGGCGGCGAATATCGCGCGTGCTGGGCATGACTAGAAGTTCGAAGTGCGAAGTCCGAAGTCTGAAGGAAGCCCGGCGGCCTCACGCTCGGGCGCTGTCGCGCGTCGCTGTATTGTCAGATTCACGGTCACTTGTAGGTCTGCTTGAATTCCGTTGCGGCAGCCTTCAGTTCAGCGATTAGCCCGTCACTGAGCGCCTTTTCCTTCTGGATCTTGGCCAGCAAACTGGATTTCCGCGTGGTCAGGAACTCCGTCAGCTTGGTTTGAAAGTCCTTGACCTGCTCGACCGGCACGTCGTCAAGGAAACCGTTCTGGACTACCCAGAGGACAGCCACCTGAATTTCGATTGGGATGGGCTTGTAGGGAGGCTGCTTAAAGATCTCCATGATGCGCCTGCCGCGTTCAATCTGGCCCTTGGTCTTGGCATCCAGATCAGAGCCGAATTGCGCAAACGCCGCTAGCTCGCGAAACTGGGCCAGTTCGCCTTTGAGGCGGCCGGCGACCTGCTTCATCGCTTTGACTTGTGCGGCGGAACCGACGCGGGACACGGAGATGCCAACCGAAACGGCGGGCCGCACTCCCTGATAAAACAGGTCGGTTTCCAGAAAGATCTGGCCGTCGGTGATCGAAATGACGTTAGTCGGAATGTAAGCCGAAACGTCGCCCGCCTGCGTTTCAATAATCGGCAGCGCCGTCAGCGACCCGTTGCCGTATTTCTCCGAGACTCGCGCCGCCCGCTCGAGCAAACGGCTGTGGAGGTAAAACACGTCGCCCGGATACGCCTCGCGGCCCGACGGGCGCTTGAGCACCAGCGAGACCTGGCGGTAAGCAACGGCATGCTTGGACAAATCGTCGTAGATGATGAGCGCATCCATGCCCTTATCCATGAACCACTCGCCCATCGCACATCCCGCGAACGGCGCAAGGTATTGGTTCGTGGCCGAGTCGGACGCGGATGCCACGACGATGATCGTGTAGGGCAGCGCGCCCGCCTCTTCGAGGATGCGGATAACGTTAGCGACGTTCGATTGCTTCTGACCAATGGCGACGTAAATGGAGTAGAGGGGGCGGTAATCCTTGTCGCCAGCCTCCTGGGCAGCCTTGTTCAGGCGGGCATTGCTGATGATGGTGTCAATGCCAAGGGTCGTCTTGCCGGTTGAACGGTCCCCGATGATCAGTTCCCGCTGGCCGCGGCCAATAGGGATCATCGCGTCAATGGCCATGATGCCGGTCTGCACGGGCTGGCTGACGGATTTCCGGCGGATGATGCCAGGTGCAATTTTCTCCACCGGATAGGTCTGGTCCGTCTTAATCGCGCCCTTGTCATCTACCGGCTGGCCGAGGGTGTTGACCACGCGGCCCAACAGCCCCATGCCGACGGGGACCTGCAAGACCTTGCCGGTAGTGCGCACCTCCTGGCCCTCTTTGATTCCCGTATAGTCTCCCAAAATGATCGCGCCCACCTCGGTCTCTTCCAAATTCAACACCAGACCGGTGACACCGCCGCCGAAATCCAGCATCTCGTTGTACATCGCATCGGCAAGGCCTTCCACCTTGGCCACACCATCGCCGATTTCACGGACGACGCCCACGTTCTGCTTCAACACCGTGGTCTTTACTCCAGCGATCTGGTTTTCGATTTCCTGCAGGATTGAACTCATAGCTGTTTGTCGTATGTCAAAAGGGGTCTAGAAACTGGTTTCCAGTGCGGCCAACCGGGCCTCCACGCTGCCATCAAAGACGTCGCTGCCGATCTGCACCCGGAGACCGCCAATCAGTGCGGAGTTCTGGGTGAAGGCGAAAATCAGCCCATCGCCGTAGCGGCGGGCGAGGTTCGTCCGGATTGAAGCCTGTTGCGGCTCGTCCAGCGGCACCGGGCTTTCGACCCGCGCAGTGCGGCGGTCGAGGTCCAGCTTCACCAGCCGCTGGAAATAGTTGAGAATCGCGAAGTAGCCGCGCGGCTTGGCAGCGATCACCAGCTTCACGACCTGGCGCACTTTGGCCTCGTCCAGCAAACCGTTGACGCGGCAGGCACGAAACAACTCCTTCGCGTCGCGGCGGGCTTGTTTGGAGGTCTTCACGGGGTGAGTGTCGCGGTGTGTTGCGGGTCGCTCAGGCGGCCAGCTCGCGGTTGGTCTGTTCGGCCAGCCGTTTCTGGTCATCAAGCGTTAGCACCTTGCCCGTTACCTTCGCAGTCGTTTCAACGACCAGCCGGCCCACCTCACGGCGCAGATCGGTCAGCATCCGGGCGTGCTCCGCCTCGGTAGCCTGGCGGGCCTTATCCACAATGGCCTGGGCGGCGGCGATGGCCTTCTGCGTCTCCTGCTCCTGCACCCGGGCGGCAGCCGCGCGGGCTTCCTCGATCATTTTAGCAGCCTCCTGGCCAGCCTGGACCAGGATTTCGTGCGTCTTGGTCTGGGTGTTGGCCAGCTCTTGCTTGATCTTCTCGGCGTTCTCCAGGCCTTCCTTGATGCGCTGCTTGCGCTCGGCCAGCACCGTTAGGATCGGCTTGTACGCATACCGATGAAGCAGGAAGGCGACGATGGCAAAGCTGATGCACTGAGCCGCGAAATGCGACCAGTCCACACCGAACCGCTTGGCGGTGTCGAGCCCTATCTGGGCCATGTCGCTGCCGATATTACCGAAGAAAACGGGCGATTGCATAATCTTGAGTGGCCAGGCGCGGAGCCGCTTGGGCCCCGCGCCCTGGCATTACTTCACGAGGAAGATGGCGTAGAACACGATGGCCTCCGCGAAGGCAATCGCCAGGATCGCCTGCACCAGGATCTTGGTCGAAGCGCCGGGATTGCGTCCCACCGCCTCGGAAGCCTTCATGCCGATGAATCCTACGCCGATGGCCGCGCCGAGCGCGGCCAGGCCGACGGTGAGATTTCCCGACAGTCCCTCTGCCAACATAGGCATTAACATATATGTATTTACCTTTCTGTTGCTCAACGGCTCCCGCGATTGAACACGGTCAAGCCGTTGAAATTGTCAAACTCAGTGTGCTGCTCCTCCCGGCTCCTCTTCGTGCCTGCAGATCAGCATCGTGAACACGGCCGTGAGCAGCATGAACACCAGCGCCTGCACGATCCCCACGAGCAGTTCCATGAAATAGAACGGCACCGGCAGCAGCCAGCCAAAGCCAGGAACGAGCCTGGCCATTGCTTCGAGCATGTTCTCCCCGGCAAAAATGTTACCGTAGAGACGAAAGCTCAGGGAGATGGGCCGGAACAGGATGGAGAGCACCTCCAGGAACCCGACTAAGAAGAACACGATGATCATCAGAACCCTCAACAGGCCGGTGGTGTCGCCCTTGGGGCCGAAGAGATCCAGGAAGACGCCTTTGACGCCAACGCTCTGAATGGCCCATACGATCCAGCAGGCGAAGAAGATCATGGACATGGCGAGCGTCATGTTCAGGTCGGCATTGCCCCCGCGAAGCAGGGGAGTCGCGACTTCGAAGCCATGCTCGCCCGACTTGCCCCAGCCGATAGTTCCGACGCCTGGGATGAGCCCAAACCAATTAGTGAACAGGATGAAGATGAACACCGTGGCAAAGAACCAGAAGGTCCTCTTAACAAGGTCGGCGCCGATAATACCTTCCAGGAACTCGTAAAGCGTTTCCACCAGCCACTCCAGGAAGTTCTGGGCGCCCGATGGGGTGGGCTGCATTTTGCGAGTGGCATATTGGGCGAACAGAATGAGGCCGAGCCCAACCGTCCAGGTAACCACCATGGAGCTGGTAACGAAGGAAGACCCAGTGATACCGATCCTCGGGGCATCGGGGGTCAACCCGTGCTCTTCATGTTTGCCAGCTTCAGCCTGAACCGTGGCTCCGGTCGCCGGAGTCGCTGCTGCGGGCTCGGAGCACAGTCCCGCCAGCGGCAACCCCGCCATCCAAAACGACATTAATATAATTCTGATTAAACGCATTCGCACTAAACATCCGGGCCCGGAGACACTCTGTGCCCTCGGTCAAAGAACGGACCCTCAGCCGGAAGCCCGCGAACAGTGCCCTATCGCCCTCTTGGTTTCAAGGGTTTTTTCATCCGGGGGTCCGCAACAACTTCGCCAACAAGACCACCTGGATGAGCACCACACCCAGCACGCGTGACGCCAAATTCTGAGCCTGCGCACCGGGCTTATGGTTAGTTCTTGCTGAGCTCCGCACGGTGCCACCAACCGCCGCCCAGTGCTTGAAAGAGCGCCGCAGTGTCAGCGTAGCGATTGGCTTGTGCTTGAACGAGGTTCATCGAGGCTTGTTGGTAGGTCTGCTCCGCGGCTAGAAACGCAAGAAAGCTGCTGTACCCGGCCTGAAACTGGTTCTGCGCTAAATCCAAGGTGACCTTGGCGGCATCTCGCGCAGACGCGGCGGCGCTCAGACCATTGGCATCCTGCTGGAGGGCAATCAACGTATTGGCGACATTCTGGAAGGCGGTTAGGACCGTGGCCCGGTATTGTTCGGCGGCTTGCGTATAGGCTGCCCTGGCGGCCCGTTGCTTGTGCAACAAAGCTCCGCCTTGGAAAATGGGTTGAGCCAATCCTCCTGCTAAGGTCCAGAAGCCAGTGCCGTTTGAAAACATCTGGCCGGCCTCCAACGCCATGGTCCCGGCATCGGCCGACAATGTAATGGCCGGCAGGCGGTTGGCGATCGCGATGCCTATCTGGGCACTGGCGGCATGAAGACTTTCCTCGGCCTGGCGCACGTCCGGACGCTGGGCGACCAATTGCGAGGGAAGGCTCACGGGCAAATCCTGCGGCAGTAGCAGGCTGGCCAGCTCAAACTGCTCCGCTGGATCCTGGCTGGGGAAACTGCCGGAAAGCACCGCCAAAAGATGGCGCTGCTGCGCCAGTTGCTTGAGCAGCGGCGGCAGCGCGGCGGCCACTTGCGCGAGCTGCGACTCTTGCGTCGCGACGTCGAGCCGGCCGGCGTATCCCTTGGCGAACTGCAGGCGCAGGGTTTGAAGCATGTTCGAGTTGATAACCACCAGTTGGCGGGTAGCTTCAATCTGTCCGCGCAAGGCGGCTTCCTGGATGGCCGCGGCGGCCACGTTCGCGCTCAGGGTGATATGCGTCGCCGCCAGTGCAAAACGCGCCTGCTCCGCTTGCGCCTGCAAAGACTCCACTGTCCGGCGGTTGAGACCAAACACGTCCGGCACATAGGACACGTTAACTTGAGGTGTAAACAGGCTGAAATACAAAGCACCGGAGTTGGGCGTGGGCGAAATCTCTTCCGAGGTCTTCTGGCCGGCAGCCGAAAAGGCTCCCGCAATGCTTGGATAATAGGTGCCCTTCTGAGCCAGCACATTCTCTCTAGCAACCTGCAGGGCTGCTTGCGCCGCCTTGATGGTCGGATTGTTGCTGAGCGATAGCTCGATCAGGTCATTGAGCGGCTTGGAGTGAAATAAGGTCCACCACTCTCCCGGAATGTCGCTGCCGCTCACGAAGCGTTGCGGTTCCCCACCCGTGACATTGGCCGTGCCGCTGGTGGTGGAAAGGGGAGCCGGTGTATAACCGCCGACCTCGGGAGCAGCCGGCTTCTTGAAATCGGGGCCGACCACGCAGCCGGTGAGCAGGAGAATGATGAAGGATGAATGATGAATGATGAAATCCACCTTCACCTTTGGTTCCTTCATGCGTCGTCGTTCGTCCTTCATAATTCATCCTTCATCCTTCATCCTTCATCATTCTCATCACACCTCCAGCCGATCCGTCGGGCGCGCGACAAGCACGTAAAGCACCGGCATGAGAAACACGCTGATGAGCAGCCGCGTGAACAGGCCGCTGACGATGACCAGCGCGAACGGCCGCTGGGAATCGGTGCCGACACCGGTCGCAATGGCCGCTGGCAGCAGCCCCAAAGCGGCCACCAGCGCGGTCATCATGATCGGGCGGAGCCGCAGGATAGCGCCGTCGCGGATGGCTTGATGAAATTCCGTGCCCCCGCCGCGCAACTCGTTCACGTAGGAGATATAGACCACCGCCGTCTGGACCGAGACGCCGAACAAGGCCAGGAACCCGATCGCGGAGGAGACCGAGAACGGCGTGTGCGTCAACCACAGTGCCACAACGCCACCCACCGGCGCCGACAGCACCACGCCCAGGACGGTGATGAGCGGGAACTTGAAGTTACGATAGAGCGAGAAAAGCAGCAGAAAGATCACAAATACGGTCAAAGGCAGCACCAGGTTGAGCTGCCGCCGGGCCGCCGTGTAATTCTTATATTCGCCGCCCCAGTCGAGCCGATACCCTTCCGGAAGCGGGACTTGAGCCTGGACTTGCCGCCGGGCGTCGTCCACAGCGCCAGCGAGGTCGCGTCCGGTCACCGAGAATTGCACGCCGATATAGCGCGAGTTGTCCTCGCGGTAGATGAAGGAGGCGCCGTTCTGCACCCGGATGTCGGCGAGTTCTTTCAACGGGATTTGCGAGCCGTCCGGCGCGGCGACGAGGAGGTTGCGGATGGCCTCCGGGTTGTCGCGGAATTGCTGTTCCAGGCGCACCACGAGGTCGAATTGCTTTTCGCCTTGCACCACTTGCGTCGCGGCAGCCCCGCCGACGGCCGCCTCAATCAGGCCGTTGATGTCGGCGACGTTCAGGCCATAACGGGCGGTCTTGGCGCGGTCAATGTTCACGGTCAGGCTGGGCTGACCGAGTTCCCTGACCAGCGTGATATCTTTTATCCCGCGCACACCTTCCAGCACGCGCTTGATTGCCTGCCCTTTGGATTCCAGCGTTTGGAGATCCGTCCCGAAGACCTTGACCGCCAGCGCGCTTTTCAGGCCGGTTTCGGCTTCATCCACGGCGTCTTCGGCCGGCTGCGTGTAGTTGAAGATGATGCCGGGAAACGCCTGGAGCTTCTCGTTAACGGCCTCGATCAACTTGGCTTTCGTGCGATACGGCCCTTTCCATTCACCGTATGGCTTGAGCCCGACGAAGAATTCCACATTGAAAAAGCCGGTGGGGTCGGTGCCGTCATCCGGCCGGCCATGCTCGGACGCGACCACCGTGACTTCGGGGAAGGAGTGGAGAATCTGGCGGACTTGCGGTGCGATCTTGCTCGATTCCTCGAATGAGATCGTGTAGGGCATGGTGGCGCGAATCCAGAGCGCGCCTTCGTCCAGGTGCGGCATGAACTCGTCACCGATCGCGGGAACAAGCAGCAGTGAGCCGCCGAGCAACAGCACGGACGCCAGCGTTGTTGCCCAGGGATGACCGAGGCAGAGATCGAGACCTTTGGTGTAGGCTGATTTGACAGCTTCGAAGCCGGGGTTGCGCCGCTCGCGAACGCCTTTGCGGAAAGCCCACGAACAAAGCACCGGCAGGATCGTTAGCGTGATGATCAACGAGCCGACCAGCGCGAAGATCATCGTGTCGGCCATCGGCGTGAAGAGCTTGCCCGACGGCCCTTGAAGAACGTAGATCGGCAGGAAGGCCGCGATGATCACCGCGACGGCGTAGAAAATAGGGCGGTCCACTTCGGCGGCGGCGTCCGCAATGACTTCCATGATCTTGAATGGCTGGCCGTGGCGCGCGGCGATCCGTCGGAAGATGTTCTCCACCATCACCACCGCGCCGTCCACCAGGATGCCAAAGTCCACCGCGCCAATTGATAGCAGGTTGGCCGAGACGTTGCGCAGGTCGAGGCAGATGAAGGCACACAACAGCGCCAGGGGAATGGTGGTGGCGACAATCAGGCCGGCCCGAACGTCGTAAAGAAAGAAGACCAGCACGACGACGACGAGGACCATGCCGCGGAGGAGATTGCGCTCGACGGTCTCCGTGGTTAGCGAAATCAGATCGGTTCGGTCGTAGAAGGTATGGATCTTGACGTCCTTGGGCAGGATGTTCCGATTGAGGTCCTGGGTCTTTGCTTCAACGCGCTTCAGCACCTCCTGGGTCTTCTCGCCTGTGCGCATCAGGATGACACCTTCCACGGCGTCATCCTGGTCCTGGTAACCAAACTGGCCCAGGCGTGGCGCATGGCCGATCACCACACGGCCAAGGTCCTTTGCCAGAACGGGAATGCCATTGCTCACCGCCAGCACAACGTTGCCGATGTCCTCCGGCGTCTGCAACCGGCCCAGACCGCGGACGTAATAAAACTGTCCGCCTTCTGAATAGAATCCGCCGCCGGCGTTGCCGTTGTTGGCGGCAAACGCGGTGACAATTTGCGGTACGGTAAGTCCGGCGCCGGCAATCTTCGTCGGATCGAACAGCACTTGATACTGCATTGTTTCGCCACCCAGCCCCGCATCATCCGCCACGCCCTGAACTGACTTGTATTGGCGCTCGACGATCCAGTCTTCGATGGTCTTCAGCTCGAGCGGCGAGCGGTCGGGGCTTTGCAGCACGTAGCGGTAAATCAAGCCCGACGGTGAAAACAGCGGCGCAACCGAGGGCATTACCCCGGTAGGCAGGCTCAGGCCCGCGATGTGCTCGAAGACCCGCTGGCGGGCGAAGTAGTTGTCCGTGCCGTCGCTAAAGGTCAGCCGCACGTCGGACAGTCCGTAGAGCGACATGGAGCGGATGGTCGTCATCTTCGGGATGCCATTCATCTCGACCTCGATCGGCACTGTGATCAACCGCTCGATTTCTTCGGCGGCGCGACCGGGCCATTGCGTGATGATCTCGACCATCGGCGGCGACAGGTCCGGATAAGCCTCGACCGGCAGCCGGTTGAGCGACCAAGTGCCGGTGACGATCAGCAGAAGGGTCGTGAGAACCACCACGAACCGCTGCCGCAGCGAAGAAGCAACGATGCGATTGATGGCCGAAGCGGAACGCGGCAGTCCTTCCGGCAATGCGATTTCGGACGGGCTCACTGGCTTTGCAGGAATTGAAGGAACAGGCCGCCCTCGACGACAATCAGATCGCCCGAGGCGAGGCCGGCGGTGGTTTCATAACGGTCGCCCACGCGGCTGCCCAGCGTGATGCGGCGGCGCGAGAAACTGCCGTCGGCGTTGACGAGATAGACAAACGGAAGGTCCTCGTCGTCCCGCAAGACGGCCGACACGGGCGTCAGCAACCCCGTTTGTTCGCGGCGCGAATGGATCAGGACGCGCACGTACATCTGCTTCTTCAGAAGGTCCTTCGGATTCTTTGCGACCACCCGCACACTTATGGCACGCGTGCTGGAATCCACGATGGCCGAGATGTAATCCACCGTGCCGGGCAGCTTGGTCTGCGAAGCGCCCGTAATTACCTCCGTCGGGTCGCCTTCCTCAACAGCAGCAAGGTCAGACTCGAAGATGTTCGCCATGACCCACACCTGGGAAAGATCCGCGACGGTGAAGCACGGTGTCGTGCCGACCTGCAAGAGTTGGCCGGGCGTGATCAGCTTCTCCACGACCGTTCCCGCGATCGGCGAGCGAATATTTCCGGCGCGCTCGGGCAGCGGCTGATTCTCTTGAATGGCCTGAATCGTCGTTGCATCCACGCCGAGGGAATGAAGCTGCTCCAACGCGGCATCACGGTCGGCTTCGGCGTTGGCCGCGTCGGTCTGCGCCTGCTCGACCTCCTTCCGGGCCAGGTTGTTCTGTGAAAGCTCCTTGGCCAGGTCGGCGATGCGACGGGCATTCTTCGCGGTCGTCACCGCCTTTCGGTAAGCGCTAATGGCCGTGGCGTAATCAGGGGAGGCGACCGTCGCCAGGACATCCCCGGCGTTGACCTTCGCGCCGAGCGAAACCGCGAGCCGCGAGACCGGTCCCCCAACCGGAGCCAGGACCGTGGTGGCTTGATCACTGTCGAAGCCCACCGTGCCCGTCGTTTCAATCGTGCGGCGGAAGTTGGACGGCTTGATCGTTTCGGTGTGAAGCTTTTGTCGCTGCGCGGCGGTCAAGACGATATTGCTGGCCACGGCGGCGCGCAACGGAGCCGCCTCCCCGGCGCGAGAGGGTGAGACCGCGGCAAGCATGACCGCGCTTATCACCCAGGGGCTGAGGAAGGGGAGAGTTCGTCCGGAACTCGGACTAAGCGACGCGGAGCGCGCCCCGCGACGCGACGATGGCGTCGAGAGTGTTCTTGCGCTCATATTAAGTTACGTTCTGAGATGGTGCCGAACCGCCAAAGAGATATTCCAGCTTTCATATTCACTCCGAAGATCCCGCCAGCGCTCTAGCGGAGGCGGGCTAGGTTTCCTGAAACTGCAGACCGATCCTGAAGCAGTCAGGTCAGAGGGGGAGAGCGGCTGGGGGAGAGGCGATAATCGAAACCGCAGGAAGAAGTCGTATAGCCCCGGCCGTCAACCCAAAAGCAGCAAAGAACGAGCACGGCCGAAATAGACGCAACCCCCACCGCGCCGACCTGTCCTTTGGCAAGTGAGCAGGCAAGGCAGAAGTGGTCGCTCCGGGCGCCGTCGTGATGGAGGATTCTATGGAGCGAGTGGCTGACCGAGAAGGTCATCGCGACCAGCAGCAAGACCACCAGAACGCCGCTTAGGGCCGATTTCGGCAGATGGCCACTTCTCCAGACTGTTCGTCTCGGTTGCACGATGACACCTGCAATCAAGCACAAGCACCCTTTCGGCGCAAGTCGGATTTGCGCCCGCGAACCGCTGAGACCTATTCTACTCGGCGCGGTGGTTGGATGCCCTTTTCAGGACTCTTCTTCAGAGTCGTCCCGAGCCACAAAGGCCAAATTAGGCTCCTTGAGCAGGAAAGGCATCCCTGCTCGTTGCGCCACAGCGCGCAAGTACTCCAGTGCGCGGTTCCTATAAAAGCCGCGTGCTTTGGGGGGGGCAACCAAAGCCACGAGCTCGCCCTTCCCCCTCAAACGGTGCAGCAGCCACGAGCCAACCCACACGTAAAAGGGCAGGGGGAATCCTTCGGTGGCCCGGATTGCCACCATAATCACATCCGCCCGCATCGCCTTCGACACCGCTCCCGCCAGCACAGCGGGGTCGCTCAACCCATCGAGCTTCCACCAAGTGCTCTGGACCTCCTTCACGCTAGCCCCCGCGAACATCTCTTCGCAGGCTCCCTTCGCCCAATCGCGCGCCGCGGCGTCTTCATAGACCACCGTGACGTTGACAATACGCGCGGCCCCCGGCGCGGCAGGCGTTTGCGGCCGCAACGCAGCGACTCGGTTCTGGATGATTATCTTCTGCGCAGTCTTATTCGATCTTCCTTCCACTGCGTGGTCCGTTTGTTCTCTGAGTGTTTTCATTGTCTTGTATTCTTCTGTAATCCGCCGCCCCGAACATCGCAGGTACCTTATGCCGCCCTGCGATCCTCAGCCAGTCAGGAACAACGGAGATGTTATGTCAGGGGAATCCCTGACACGCGGGACGACCAGAGTCTGGGAGGATCGCGGCCCCGAGGCGCCAGGAGCGGACTATGAAAAATGGGAATGTCCTCGGGCTTGACCCCGGTTTGGCGAGGCGCACAATGCAGCACCAGCATGCTGAAAGAGCGCCACGACCACACTCCTCGATTTTCATGTCCGCCCGAGCCCGCGCCCGCCCTGACGCGCCGCGCTTTCCTTGCGCGCACCGCCACCAGCGTTCTCACGCTTTCCTGCACTGCCACGGCCGTCCGGGCCGCGGAGACCGCCGTCGCAGGCGACGAGCGTGACTTGATGGAAGCGGCCATTCCCGCGCGCGCCTTCGCCCCGCCGCGCAAGCCCCGCAAGTTGCTCATCTTTGATCGGAACGTGAACTACGGCGGGCACGGCTCCATCCCGACAGCCAATCTCGCGTTTGAGCTAATGGGGCGGAAGACCGGAGCGTTCGCTACCATGGTGAGTCGTGATCCAGAGGTGTTCCGGCCCGAGAGCCTGCGACAGTTCGATGCCGTGTTCTTCAACAACACCGTCGGCAATCTCTTTACCGACCCCGCGCTGCGGCAGAGCCTGGTGGAATTCGTGTATGGCGGGGGCGGGATGATGGGAGTGCATGGGACCTCAGTGGCCTTCACCCAATGGCCGGGCGCGGTCGAGGATTGGCCGGAGTTCGGCCTGATGCTCGGTGCGCGGGGGGCGTTTCACCGCGCGAGCGATGAGCATGTCTTCATTAAGCTCGACGACCCGGCGCACCCCATCAACCAGGCTCTCGGCGGCCAAGACTTTGACTACCGGGACGAGTTCTTCCGTGCGCAGGATCCCTACTCGCGCAAACGGGTGCGCGTGCTCTTCAGCATTGACAACGACAAGACCGACTTCAAGCAGGATCCCCGCTTCACCAAACCCGAACGCGCCGACAACGACTTCGCCCTCGCTTGGGTGCGCAACTATGGCCGCGGCCGGACATTCTACTGCACCATCGCGCACAATCCGTATGTGTTCCGCGACCCCAAGCTGCTCCCGTTCTATCTCGCAGCGGCGCAGTTCATCCTGGGCGATCTCCCGGCCCCGACGATTCCGAGCGCGAGCCTGACTCCTGCCATCCGCGCCCAGGAGAAGCTCGGCTGGCGGCTCGGCGTCGAGGCCTACACGTTCCACAAGTTCTCCCTCTTCGAGGCGATTGAGAAGACTGCCGCATTGGGCCTGCCGTTCATGGGCGGCCTTAGCTTTCAGAAGGTCAGCGACGGCATCCCGAAGAACTTCGAGCCCGGGCTTACCGATGATGAGCTGCGCCAAATCCGGCTCAAGCTCGATGCGGCGGGCGTGCGCCTGCTCACCTATTCCATTCAGGACATTCCCGGCGACGAGGCGGGCTGCCGAAAGGTGTTCGAGTTTGGGCGCAAGATCGGCATCAAGACCTTTATGTCCGAGCCCAAGCCCGAGGCGCTCGACACGGTTGAGAAGTTCTGCGACGCCTATGACATCAACGTCGCCTTGCACAATCACGACGCGAAAGCCTCACCCGTTTACTGGCAGCCGGCGGGAATCCTGAAGGCTTGCGAAGGCCGCAGCAAACGCCTGGGCGCCTGCGCCGACCTCGGCTACTGGATGCGCTCTGGCATTGATCCAGTCCAGGCGGTGCGGCAGTTGAAGGAGCGCCTGATCACGGTGCAGATGCATGATCTCAACACCCGCGACGCAGATGGCCATGACGTTCCCTGGGGTACCGGCGTCGGCAAGACAGAGGCGTTTCTCAAGGAACTGCACCAGCTCGGTATCCGGCCGACCATGTTCGGCCTGGAGTATTCCTACAACTGGCTGGAGTCCATGCCCGAACTCGCCAAGTGCGTCTCCTTCTTTAATCAGGTCAGCCTCTCTCTTGCCAACGGCGCGTAGTCACGATATGCAACCACATTCCAAAACCAGCCTCACCCGCCGCGCCTTTCTCAGGCGCAGCGCAACGGCTTCACTCCTGGCGGTGCCTTGGATTATCCCAGCGTCCGTTCGCGGCGCCAACGGCGCCGTCGCACCCAGCGAGCGCATCAATGTCGGCCTCATTGGCCGTGGCGCTATGGGCAGCGGGCATCTGCACGTGCTCGCCGGCCACAAGGAAACGCAATTGGTCGCCGTGTGCGATGTGGACGCCGCCCGCCGCGAACCGGGCGCGCGCCAGGCGGACGAGATCAGCGCCGCCCAGCGCGGCACCGGCAATTATCGCCATTGCGCGGCCATCAACGACTACCGCGAACTGCTGGCGCAGCCAGACATTGACGCGGTGCTCATCGCCACGCCGGACCACTGGCATTCATTGCTTTCGATTCTTGCCGCCCAGGCTGGGAAGGACGTTTATTGCGAAAAGCCGGTGTCCCTTACCATCCGCGAAGGGCGCAAGATGGTGAACACCATCCGCCGATACGTGCGCGTCTTCCAAACCGGCACGCAATACCGCTCTATCCCTACCATCCGGCAGGTCTGCCAGTTCGTGCGCGATGGCGGACTTGGCAAGGTGAAATCGGTCTTCACTATCTGGATGAAGACCAACATACCGATCTTCGGCCCATCCTATGTGCCGCTCGATCCTTCCCTGCCAGCCGAGCCGACGCCCACCGGACTGGATTGGGATCTCTGGGTCGGCCCGGCCTCATGGCATCCCTACAATTCCGCCTACCACCGCAATCCTAGTCCCGGCGTGGTGCCGTGGGTATTCTGCGAGGCCTTCGGCGCTGGCGCGATCACAGGTTATCATTCCCATGCCGCGGACGTGATCCAATATGCCATCGGCATGGAAACCACCGGCCCGGTGGAAGTGCTCCATCCCTCGGGCGGGCAATTCCCCACGCTGACCTGCCGCTACGCCAACGGCGTGCTTCTGCATCACTTGGATCATTGGGGGCAGGCCAAGGATCTCTACCACGCCGTGCCCGCCGAAGCGCGCCTTGAGGGGCTTTTCGGCGGGCTGTTCGTAGGCGAACGCGGCTGGATCACCTCCATGTCCGCCTCCGGCCCGGTGGAAGGTGGCCCTGCAGGAATCCTGCGCGAGATGAGCCTCACCACCCGCCAGGTCAACATCGGTGCGAACAATCATCACGCCAACTGGTTCGAGTGCATCCGCTCCCGCTCGCTGCCAAGTGCACATGAGGAAATCGGCCATCGCTCCGCTTCGTTGGGCCATCTCGTGGACACTTCCTACCGGCTCAACCGCAGCCTACGCTGGGACCCGGTGCAAGAGGTCTTCCTCGGGGATGATGAGGCGAATCGCCTGCTCTCCCGCGCGCGCCGCGAGCCCTGGCAGGCGTGAGGAGATTCATTACGACTCTGGCCATGAAACGCTTCGCTTGCTTTGCTCTAGTCAGCGCTCAGTTGCTCTTTCTATCCACCCTGGCCCACAGCGGCCAAGCGGTTGCACCGGAGGCGGCCGAATCAGGCGTGCGCGTTACCCGCGAACCCCTCTGCGGTGGGACCATTAGCCCCATGCAATACGGGCAATTCGTCGAATATCTCTGCGACCTGGTCCCGGCCATGTGGGCGGAGAAGCTGTGGGATGGGAGCTTCGAGGGGTTGAGCCCGTACAACTTCGTCTTCCTCAAGGAGACAGACTTCAAGCAGAAACCGTGGTATCCGAGCGGCGAGGTCAACCGTGCCGAGGTTGTCCAGGATACTACCAACAAAGTCAGCGGCGCGGCCTCGAAGAGAATCACAATTGAGCCGGGCACGCCGGCGACGGCGGGCATTTCGCAGGACGGCATCTTCCTGGAACGCGGGCAGCCCTGCAACCTGACGATATGGCTGCGCGCCCGCGGGGTGACCGGCCCCGTCCGCCTGCGGTTGCATCACGAGGCTGAAATCTATGCCGCCTGCGAGTTCAACCCGGCCGAAGAATGGAAGAAGTTCTCGGCCCGGCTCGTGCCCGCAGCCCGCGATGTGAATGCCACTCTGAGCATAGAATTCCGTGGCCCAGGCATGCTCTGGCTCGACAACGCGTCGTTGATGCCGCTGGACACCGTCGGCGGCTGGCGCCCCGATGTCGTTGCTGCGGTGCGCGCGCTTAAGCCCTTGTCATTACCCACATCTTTTTGCCCTTTGGTTGAGGATTTCTACTCCTTCGCACATGCACAGCAACCGACTCCA
>Ga0224558_1001542_pt1 | contig 23804 bp, 19 predicted proteins | sample 714S32024metaG_FD_180682 | JGI IMG/M metagenome (GOLD analysis project Ga0224558, IMG submission 180682) | Peat soil microbial communities from Stordalen Mire, Sweden - 717 S3 20-24 | ecosystem: Environmental > Terrestrial > Soil > Wetlands > Peat | place: Sweden: Norrbotten County, Stordalen...
TGGATTGCCCACTCTTAGTCCCGGACTCGCTACACCCCTCTGACCGCCGGCACGCAAAAACTCATCCAGCGCGACCCCTCAAACCAACCCCGACGTGTGCCTTGCTGTCGTGGTAAACATACTCGGCCGCAGCCATACTCCTATTAGTAATCGCCCTCATTGTGCATAGGTCGTCTTGACTGGTCGAATCTAAGCGATAGATGAAGTGAGGAACGCTGACTTATTAACGTTGACATTGACATGCCTGACTCAAAGACTATTACGAACTCCCGACGTTGGTTCAGGTTCTAGTTCTCGCAAGGGGGCGGGGGTTCAAGCCCTCTCATCCGCACCAATAGAATCAGTAAGTTACGGTTCGCTACTGGACGGCTATCCCGGCGCTGTAACCATTTTGTAACCAAGAGACCTAAGCTTCACGCTGTCGCATCTCAAGTCCCCTCACTACCTGAAATTCCCCTGCTCATCAAGCACGACTGGCGAAACCCTGCGCAGAGGAATTGCGATATGATACCGCGCATAGCGGCGCTCGCCATCGCGCAGCAATGCGTCTTTATCCACCAGATCCGCAAGATCGCGGGTCGCCGTCGCGGCGGACGCGCCGGTGATGGTGGCGTAGTTGCCGGCGCTCAAACCTCCCTTGAAACCCTCCGGCCCTTCACGCAGCATGCGCAGCAGTGCCTTCTCCTGCCGCGGATTCAGCTCACCCCGAAGCCGATCGAGCAGCCGCGTTTTTTCAATCAGGAACTCGACGCGCGCCGTGGTGCGTCGCTGGGCTTCGATGACGATTCCGGCGAACCAGGAAAGCCATGTCGTCACTTCGTTTCCCTTGTTCGCCGCTTCAAGCGCAGCATAATACGCCTTGCGCCTGGACAATATCGTCGCCGCCAAAGCGATGAGCGTCGGACGGCCGAAGCATTGCGCGAGGGCTTTCTCGGCAATGGCGCGGCCGATTCGCCCGTTGCCGTCCTCGAACGGGTGAATGGACTCGAAATAGAAATGTGCGATTCCTGCCCTCGTGAGCGCCGGAAGAGGCTCGCTGCCAGCAGGTGCGGTGCGATTGAACCAGGCCACGAAGCGCGCCATTTCTTTCGGGATCTTCGATGACGGCGGGGCTTCGAAATGCACTCTCGGCGCATGCAGGGCGCCCGAGACTACTTCCATCGCCTCGTGACCGGTGCGGTAGCGGCCAATGTCCTTGAGGCTCCCACGGTCTTTGAACAACAGCCGATGCCAGGAAAACAGCATGCCATCGGACAGCGGTTCTGCGAACGAGCGATAGAGATCCACCATCATCTCTGAAATCCCCTGTTCCCTCGCAGGAACACGCCGCTTGCCGGTGGCGAGGCCGAACTGCCGGCGAATCGAGGATTGCACGCTTGCCCGGTCGAGGATCTCTCCCTCGATTTCCGACGTGGCGACCGCTTCCGCGCTAATCGCTTCCACCGTGAGCTGTTCCCGATCGGGAGTGGAGAGGTGCTTGACGGCGCCAGCGAACACGCCTGTTCCCATCAGGAAATGCTCCTCCGCCTTGCGCAGGCGAGTTGGATTCCACGAGAAATTGGGCCAGTCGGGTTGTTGCCAGTTCCACTTCATGAGCGATAGCCCCCGGATTCTATCGCTCATAATATACGCATGTTATGATTGATAGCAAGGCCTCTATCGCTCATTCCCCGGATAAGCGGAATCTCGACAACACAGAATGCTAGGAGGGATGAATTTTGGTGTATACGGCTCGGCGGACAGGTTGCTGCAGAGCAACCGCTGCTCGTCGACTTGGCCCCTTAGCAGAGCTAAGGCCGCTAGCGCTTGATGCCCGGGGCATGCTGTTCCGCGCGGCGTTTCTTCGCCCGTGTTTTGTTCTGGGGTGAAATCGAAGGGTTTTGACACTTAAATGACACTAACCTAGGCCAGAGGAGCTGTAAGTCATGGAAAAATGGTGGGCGGTCGCGGGCTCGAACCGCGGACCTCCTGCTTGTAAGTAAACGTAGCGCTTCCCATTGTTTTCTGCCGTTCCTTTATTTCCATAGCCTTAACAGCCTTAACGCAACTCAGGGGATCTACTTTCGCTCAAAGTGAAACCCCTTTGGGCTGTTGCCGATAGACTTTTGGAACAGTTTTGGAACACCGAACAACTGTAGTCAGAGATGTCGCAATCTACGTCTTGATCTCAGGCGCGCTATACAAACGGGGTGCTTCACAAAAAAGGGTAGTCGAGGTAAAACGATCTGGGCGAGGTTTGCAATTTGGTGATTCCATCGAGCGCGGAGACGGAACTCGAAGCCGCGATGTCAGCGTGGGAATCGCCGAATCAGTCATTCTCGAGTGTAACCCTTGAATTGAAATCGAGATAGGATCGCGGTGCATCACCTCACCTCCGCACCTCGTTTTGCGCGGCACCTCATGGCCATCAACCCGTAGGGGTAAAAATGACTTGACTCAATGGAGGTATACACCAAATCGGCGGGCAAAGAAAAGCCGAAAATGTTTCCGATGCCGATTCATTTGTTCAGCTCGAACACATTTCTGAAGCAGCCCTGCTGCTGCTGCCGAATCTGGTAGGGTCCGATCTGACGGCCGCCGATTATTCCGCTCTGGATGCCCGATGGAGCGACCGAAATCTGGCCGATAGTGCCCACTTGCGGCGAGTGGATTCCATGACAGGCTGCGAAATCGTCGGCCGCAGAGGCGGGAACTACGCCGGCATCCTCATTCCCTACTTCCTCCCTGGCTCGGACCACGTTCGCGAGCACCGGCTGCGGCGCGATCAACCGGATCTCGAATCTGATGCCTCCGGCAACCTGAAGCCCAGACAAAAGTACCTGAGTCCCCCAGGCCGGTCCAACGTGCTCTACGTGGTACCCGGAGTCGGTCCAGCGCTGCTGAACGCCCCTGCGCTGCCCATCATCGTCACCGAGGGCGAATTCAAGACACTGGCCTTATGGCGACTGGCCAATCACGGGTCACCGGATCGACCGAGGTTTCTTCCCTGGGGGTTTCCGCGTCTACAACTGGCGCGGCACGATTCGCGATCCTGTCGTCCTGTCCGGCATTTCCGGAGTCGAGCCGGAGCCCAGTCCCGCAGGCCCGAAGCACGCTCACGTGCCTGCATAAGCCGCGAAGAACTAGCTCTCGGATCGGACGTCGTAGTACCGTCTGTTTGAGTTCCGGAGGCAGGCGGATGAGCGGACGAGGGACTGAGAATCGCAGTGCGGAGTCATCTGCTACTGACCGACGGCACGGCGCGGCCGCTCAGGATGCCGATGGCGATGCCGGTAAGCACCCCAAATCCGTTGATGAACATGTCGCGGATTTCGAACGCCCGGCCCGGCACCAATCTCTGGCCAAACTCCAACGCTACGCCCAGCAATATCATGGAGAGGGCCACCATGACAGCGAGAGACCGGCGCTTGACGGTCAGGAGCGCCAGTAGGGCCAGCCAGGAGTAGCCGCAGAAGTGTAGCACCTTCTGGTTGACGGGCAGCCTCCCGACGGCGCGTATCATAGGTGAACTGGCAGGCAGTAGGGAACCCGTTATCACCAAAATGATGCTGAGTATCCAGAGAACGTATAGCGAAAGCGAGGACCTGAGGATCAGGAGTTTGGGGGATGAAGCGTGCATCTTTAGATTACTTTAGCAGGTTGTGGGAAAAGACCTTGCGAGGCCGGAATAGCACTCGCTAAGGGACTTCGGTGGTGGTCTTTTCGAGCAGGGCAGTGCCGGTCCCTGAGTCTGGCTGAGCCTCACAGGAGGCACGCCAAGCGCCGCGATTGAGGACACAGGCACCCAGTTTACATCAGATCGCGGGGCCGTTGGGCGGACGGTGGCGCGGGGGCGCAGCGCGTCCGGCGCCGGAAACAGCGTCACTTGACCTGAAAGCTTTGGTTCACCGGAGTCGCGGCGGCCCAGTTGGCATTACCCGGCTGCGTCGCCTTGATCGTGCAGGTGCCGGCGGCGACGAGCGTCACGGTCGAACCCGACACGGTGCAGACAGCCGTGGTTGCCGACGCAAAGCTCACGGCAAACCCCGAGGAAGCCGTCGCGCTGACGGTGAACGGCGGGGTACCGAGTGTCTGGTTCGAGAGTGCCCCGAAGGTGATGGTCTGGCTCCCTTGCGTCACCTGGAAGCTCTGGTTGACGGGCGTCGCGGCGGCCCAGTTGGCGTTGCCTGCCTGGGTCGCCTGGATGGTGCAAGCGCCGGTGGCGAGCAGCGTCACGGTAGTTCCGGAGACGCCGCACACCTTCGTGGTTTGGGAATTGAAGCTTACCGCCAGGCCCGAGGAAGCGGTCGCGGCGACGGCGAATGGCGCGGAGCCGAATGCCCGATTCGAGAGTGCGCCGAAGGTGATGGTCTGGCTCGCTGGCGTCACTTGGAAGCTCTGGCTGACGGGTGTGGCCGCGGCATAGTTGGCGTTACCTGCCTGCGTTGCCTGGATGGTGCAAGTGCCGGCGGCGGCCAGCGTCACTGTCGCGCCCGATGTCGTGCATACGGCCGAGGTGGTTGAAGCGAAGCTCACCGCCAGGCCCGAGGAAGCGGTCGCGCTGACAGTGAACGGCGCGGAGCCGAATGCCCTCTTCGAAAGTGCGCCGAAGGTGATGGTCTGGCTCGCTGGCGTCACTTGGAAGCTCTGGTTCACCGGTGTGGCCGCAGTCCAGTTGGCATTACCTGCCTGCGTCGCTTGAATGGTGCAGGTGCCGGCGGCGACCAGCGTCACCGTCGCGCCCGATGTCGTGCATACGGCCGAGGTGGTTGAAGCGAAGCTCACCGCCAGGCCCGAGGAAGCGGTCGCGCTGACAGTGAACGGCGCGGAGCCGAATGCCCGATTCGAGAGTGCGCCGAAGGCGATGGTCTGGCTCTTTGGCGTCACCTGGAAGCTCCGGTTCACCGGTGTAGCTGCGGCGTAGTTGGCGTTACCTGCCTGGGTCGCCTGGATGGTGCAGGTGCCGGCGGCGACCAGCGTCACGGTTGCGCCCGATGTCGTGCATACCGCCGAGGTCGTTGAAGCGAAGCTCACGGCCAGGCCCGAGGAAGCGGTCGCGCTGACAGTGAACGGCGCGGAGCCGAATGCCCGATTCGAGAGCGCACCGAAGGTGATGGTCTGGCTCGCCTGCGTCACTTGGAAGCTCTGGTTCACTGGTGTGGCCGCGGCGTAGTTGGTGTTGCCTGCCTGCGTCGCTTGAATGGTGCAAGTGCCGGCGGCGGCCAGCGTCACCGTCGCGCCCGATGTCGTGCACACGGCCGAGGTCGTTGAAGCGAAGCTCACGGCCAGGCCCGAGGAAGCGGTCGCGCTGACAGTGAACGGCGCGGAGCCGAATGCCCGATTCGAGAGCGCACCGAAGGTGATGGTCTGGCTCCGTTGCACTTGGAAGCTCTGGTTCACCGGTGTAGCTGCGGCGTAGTTGGCATTACCTGCCTGCCTCGCCTGAATTGTGCAAGTGCCGGCGGCGACCAGCGTCACGGTTGCGCTGGATACCGTGCACACGGATGGCGTGGTCGACGCGAAGCTCACGGCCAGGCCCGAGGATGCCGTCGCGCTAACCGGGAACGGCGAGGTGCCGAGGGGTTGATTCGCAAGTACGCCGAACGTGATCGTCTGGCTCGCCGGCGTGACCTGAAAGGTTTGGTTGACGGGTGTAGCCGCGGCGTAGTTGGCGTTACCTGCCTGGGTGGCCTGGATGGTGCAGGTGCCACCGGCGGCCAGCGTCACCGTCGCGCCCGATACCGTGCATACAGCCCGGGTAGTTGAAGCGAAGCTCACCGCCAGGCCCGAGGATGCCGTCGCGCCGACCGGGAACGGCGCGCTGCCGTAGGGCTGATTCGCAAGCGCCCCGAACGCGATCGTCTGGCTCGCTGCCGTCACCTGGAAGCTCTGGCTCACCGGTGTCGCTGCGGCGTAGTTGGCATTGCCTGCCTGCGTCGCCTGGATGGTGCAAGTGCCGGCGGAGACCAGCGTCACCGTCGCGCCCGATACTGTGCAGGCGGGGGTGGTCGATGCGAAGCTCACCGCCAGGCCCGAGGTAGCCGTCGCGCTAACCGGGAACGGCGCGGTGCCGAACGGCTGATCGGAGAGTGCCCCGAACGCGATCGTCTGGCTCCCTTGCGTGACGTGGAAGCTCTGGTAGACGGGTGGGGCTGCGGCGTAGATGGTATTGCCGGCCTGCGTCGCTCGGATTGCGCAGGTACCGGCGGCAACGAGTGTCACCGTCGCGCCCGATATCGTGCACACGGCGGGCGTAATGGAAGCGAAGCTCACCGCCAGGCCCGAGGAAGCCGTCGCGCCGACCGGAAACGGGGCGGTGCCGAAGGGTTGATCCGAGAGCGGCCCAAAGGCGACGGTCTGGGCCGCAAAGGGATTCCGCGAGGCCAGGGTGCCGTACATCGTGCCGTACGTGGACACCGAAGGCAAAGACGCCATGCAGGTCGGCATGAACGTGTCTGGCAGAGGTGTCCCAGTCTGCGTCTGGGTGCAGTCCGGACAGGTATGGGTATTGTTCGGATCGGTGGACTGGCAGGTGAGCGCCGGGGTATCGATATAATCCCAACCCACAATGCCCATATACTCTGCCCAAGCCACGGGCACGGCTGCTAGCCAGTCGCTCCAAGCGTTTGTTACGGTCCAACCGGACCAGCCGCTCCCGAGATATGTATCGCTCTCGGCACCCGGGGTGGTGCCTGGGCCGGTGCCCGGGAAACTCCATCGCAGGGCGGACGACTCGTTAATATATATCGGCAGGTGCGCCGCCTGCGCCGCCTGCGCCATGGACGTATAGGTGGCGGCCAGCCCTCCACTCATCCCTCCACTCGGCGTACCCACGAGCGCCGCATAGGACGCGGACGTGTTTGTTGCCGGGTATAAGTCCATCCCGACGTAATCGAGAAACGATGCGTCCACGGTTGTGTAGTCACACCAATAGTTGAGTGATCCGCCGGTATTCGGACAAGTGTAAACCCCGCCTGAAATTCCCATGTCGGGGTACGCGCCGCCAGCGCCGACCTTGGTCGACGGACTCACCGTCTTGATGGCCGTGCTCGCGTTTTGCAAGAAGGTATCCACATTAGCCGGGCTTGACAGGAACGGACAAGCGCCACAGAACAGCGCCCACGCGCCCGCTGGTTCATGCAGGGCCGTCACGCGAGCCGTAGCGACGTTCGCCACCATCGTCTGGTAAAGCGGGCCGAAGCACGCCTCGACCGCCGCCTCGGTCCTGCTCGCTGCGGTGGTGAGCTTGCAGGTGTTCCACAAGCTGATCGACGGCACGGGAGAGAAGTGGATCTGCACCTGCGGATAGGCGCTTTGAATGTAGTTCAACACCTCCGTGTAGGTACCGAGCGCCCGCGTGAGAATTGCCTGATAGTTCGTCGGCGACGTGGGCGGCTTGAAGCAGGCCGTTCCCAGCGAGACGGTGTCAGAGCTATACGCATGGCAATAGCTCGAATACTGCGATGCCATAAACCAGGGAGCAGGGTCGATGTTGATAGAGGTGTACAGCAAACCGATGCCGCCTTCTCCCAACGGCTTGAACAAGGCGTCAGCCGCAGCTTCGGCATAAGCTACGTTGTTGTATAGGCACGTCGGCGCCCCTGGCGTAGGGCAGGAACTCGGGTCCGCCAGGAAGAAATCCTGCCAGAGCGGCCAGAACTCCGCTGAGTACTGGATCGCATCCGATGGGTAGGGGCTGAAGCTTGCAATGATGGAGGCGAACGCCACGCCCTCGCTGTTTGTGAATGTCCCGAAGGACTGCCCCGCACCATCTCCCATGTTCGGCCCGGTGAACACGCGGGGTATGCCGGTCCACGTCACCGTATCGCCAAACATATCCCGGTTGGCTGGCGATCCGGAGTTAGGGCAGGTGCCAGGCGTTGTCACGGTACACTGCGCCCACAACGCGACCGGCAGGAACAGCGGGATCGGGAGTCTCATTGACAGGTCCCGGACGGCCGGATTTTCCCCGGTGTGGCCGAAGCCTGCACGACCACTCCAATGGCAATCGGATCGCCAGCGGCGAACGATACGGAATGGGCTGTATCGGCGCCTGCCACCGGCCTCGTAAGAGGCCCCAGATTACCTGACGCCGTGGACAGGGCTGGGGTATGCGAAGCGAAGCTCAGCGCCAGGCCCGAGGATGCCGTCGCGCCGACCGGGAACGGCGCGCTGCCAAAGGGCTGATTCGACAGTGGCCCGAAAGCGATCGTCTGGGCCGTTAATCCATCCTGGGTTACGGTCACTGCTGGACCCGGCACCGTAACATGCCGGGTGCGGCTAAAAGTCGAGGTATTGGCCGTGAATGAAAAACGGAGCGTTCCTCCGGCGATGCTGGTAATAGTCAACAAGCTCTGGTCGCTGGCGGCAGACAAAGGCATACCCGGCGGCAACACCTCGCCGGTGACCGGGTTGGCGCCCGCCTGGGAAGTGAGGCTGCTGGCGCTCAGCGCCAAGTACGCCGGCGTGAGTTCCTTGACGATTTGCGCGCAAGCGGGCAGGAACACCATGAAACCCAGGATAAAAAGCCGCTTCATTTTTTCTCCGGATTCGGGCACAGAAACCCGTGTTGAGACCTTAGTATATGCGATTCCTTGTAACTTGCAAGAAGTTTTTGTTTGTTTTTTTTCGATATTCAGACGATTTATGCTATTCAGTGGATAACTTTGTAGTAGCTAAAGTAAGCTAAAGTAAAGTTTGTCTACCGGGTTAGAGGGGAGATGGGAACGCCCGACTTGAGCATTGCGGAAAACGATTAGTGCTTCCATTACTCAACAGCGGGGCGGGGCCCGGGAATCGCGGATTACCGGTAAGGTGGAGAATGCGCCTAGTAAATCGCGGCCTCGCCGCTATTGCGGCGGGCAGTATCTTCGGCAATCTTTGGCGAAGTCGGCGCACCCGTCTCGGAAGTCGCTCGATAGGATGAGCAGTTAGCCCCCAATCCGTGCGGATTGCCAGAGACGCGCAAGCTTATGATGCCCGGTCAAGCTGGCGCTACGGGAAGATATTTGGGAATCAATGCCTGGTTATTCGATGACGACCGGGTCGTGCGTTCAGGTCGTCTGGCTTGGTCAACGCGGCTGTAACTTAGCCATGCGGCGCATAGACCCGGGCTCGGACGAACGGGACAATCGGCTATGGAATGTTCATAACCCTAGTTATCGCTGGAATTTGCGCCTCGCCGTATCCTCGGCCAAATAAAGCGCCAACAGGTCCGGCGACCGGCCGACGGATCGGGGTGCATTGTGAGATGACTCTACCTCTGGCTGCCTGCCGCGAGCCGAATCTCAGTACCTCCAGTACCAATCTCAGCTCTTCCAGGCGAGGCTCAAGGCACCGCCAAGAAACGCAGCCAGGCGCTCGGCTTCCTGCCCGGCCGCGGGGCGCACCCACACCGGCGTCTTGACGAACGGCTCAATGGCGACTTCGACACGGGATCCCTTGATTTCGTGGTGCCAGACGCCCTGCATGCGGCCATTGACTAACAGGGACCGGGGAAATCCAGCCCTGCGGCCGATAGACGCGGCGCCGCAAATTGCCGGGCAGCAGGCGCTCGGCGTGGCAGGATGCGGCGACCACGCCAAGACCGGGCCCTCCTGGTAGCAGCAGGCGAGCAGGAGGAGTTTCACCTCTTCTTCGTTTCACAAGCCGATCCGCCATGTGTCGTGAATGAAAGGGCCAAACGTGCGGACCTGCTTGGAATCGGGCACAGGGTGCGTTCAGCCCAGAGCGCGGCGGACAAAGCCGCCGCCAAAGCGAACGTGCTCCGGAGCATCATTCCCCACCGACCTGAGCGTGGCCGTCAAGAAGAAGCGGCTCTCCGCGAATCCCTGCGGCGGAGTCGAATTCCCCGTGCCGGCCGGCAAGCAGACCCGAAAACCTCACTACATGACCGCCAGCGAACAAGAGCGGATCGAACTTTGCGCACCCGGCTATCTGTGAAATGCGGTCTGCATCATCGCAGAGATGGGCCTCCGGCCATATAAGGAACCGATGCGGATGCGGAAATCCGAGGTGGATTTTGAGAACCGCTTGGTGCATATTCCCGATTCCAAGACGCCAAGCGGAGAAGGCGATATGCCGAAGCCGATGACCGCCGCCGCCTTGAGGGCATTCCAAGCCCAGTGCGAGGAGACGCCCGGCGCGGAGTATCTCTTTCCCAGCCCGAAGCGAAGCGCAAGCAAACCCTATATCACCACCTTGAAGAAGTCCAGAGGGCGACGTTGCGGAAGGCCGGCGTGCCGTATTTTCCGCTGTACGAACTGCGGCACACATTTGCGACCCGGCTCAGCACGGGTGGAGTGGCCGATCATTTCGTGACCCAGATGCTGCGGCAGGGAGACGCAGGAGTCTTCAAGCGGTACCGCCAAGCGAAGCTAAACATGATGCTGGAAGCGCTGGACCGCCTGGACCGGCGGGCTAATAACGAGCACCAGGAGAATTCTGGTACAGCCAAACCTATTTAACCGAGTTTTGGAACAGTTTTGGTACAAAACGAGCAATTTAGAGGCGGCTATGGAAGAGGGGAACCAATGAATCCAAAGTTTTAGGTGGTGGGCGGTCGCGGGCTCGAACCGCGGACCTCCTGCTTGTAAGGCAGGCGCTCTAACCGGCTGAGCTAACCGCCCACTGCTCCTGTTCCCTATTCTACGACACTCGCGCCACACTACTACGGCTTCTCGCCCCGCCCATGCACCATGGGGACGAAATACACCGTGGTAACCGTGCGCGCGCGGATGACACAGCCGGCCGTCTTCTCGATCGCCACCAGGTCTTGCTTCTGCATGGCTCTACCCACCGGCGCCACCAGCCGGCCCCCGCACGCCAGTTGATCGACCAGCGCTTGCGGCACTTGCTCCGGAGCCGCCGTCAGAATAATCCGATCGAAGGGCGCTCGCTCGGGCCAGCCCAGGTACCCGTCGCCCTGCCGTACGGTCACATTGCCGTAGCCCAGTTCGGCCAGCAGGGCGGCAGCCGAGCGCGCCAGCGCCGGCACGATTTCGATGGTGTACACGTGCCCGGCCAGTTGCGCCAGCACCGCCGCCTGGTATCCCGAGCCGGTGCCGATCTCCAACACGCTGTCCCTTCTGCCGGCTGCCAGCAGTTGCGTCATCATGCCCACTACGAATGGCTGCGAGATCGTGACGCCGAATCCGATCGGTAAGGGCGTATCGTCGTAGGCCCGCTTGCGCCAACTTGCGGAAACAAACCGGTCCCGCGGTGTGTCCCGCATCACCCGCAACACATCCGCGTCGTGCACCCCGCGCGCCTCGATCTGCTCGCGCACCATGCTGTCCCGCTTTGCCGCGAATGGATCGGCTGCAAACAACAGCACTGCGGCTGCGAGTATCTGTGGCACCATGAACTGCATCACCCACGAATGTAACTCCAACCGCCGCCGCTCGAAACAGAGGCGCGGTACAAGGGTCGTTGTCACCGCAATCTGCCAGGCGGCGAACGTGTCTCGTCGGGCAACAGCGGAGGGCATGCCAACCTCCAGAGCTCCCAGGCGGCACCAAAGCGGCGGCGAAAAACAGGCGCCGATCTATTGTTCTCACAAACTGAATTCAGCCAATGAGAAAACCGGCACTTGATGGTACCGCCTTGGCTGGGGGTGTTGCTGAATAATCTTGTCAATCAACTGCCCGACCTCGGCCTCCAGCCAGACCTCGCCACACTGGCTGCAAACCAGGGCGGGCACGTTCTCAAATTCATAGAGTTCATCGCCCCAGGGCTGCCGATGGGTAATGGTTTTGCGCTCCAGGGAACCTCCGCAGCGGGCGCACATAGTTGGATTGAACATATGGCTAGCCCTTCCTTCGGGTCCAGGGATCGTGCCATTTGGCGGCATCATATCGATGGACGGTCACGATGTAAACACAGTTGCCATCAAAGGCGCAAGAGACGTACAGCGGTTCGCCTTGGACCTGCGCCATGAACAAGGCTTTTGGATCAGGCTGGTTGTCGGGATGCTGTTCTACGACTTCGCCAATCGCCACCACATACTTCAGGTCCGCGTGAGTGATTCTCCGCAACCCCATGCGCTCTTGAGCTTGCTGCGGTTGCTGTCGCGGAGCCCAAGGCGCCCTTTGGCCATCGTAGCATCCGCCGCCGCTCGCGTCTCGGCTACAATCAAAGGAGTGTCTCCAGAGGTCTCAGGCGTTTCCGCGGTTCCACCCCTAGCGCCGCCCCCTGACCGCATCGAGCAGTTGTTTCAGGAACTGGGAGCCAAGATCCGCGAGTACCGCCCGCGCGACGACCTCGCCTCGGTGGAGAAGGCTTTCCGCATCGCCTCCGAGCTGCACAAAGGCCAGTTGCGCCAGTCCGGCGAGCCTTACATGGTGCATCCCCTCATGGTCGCCCACATCCTGGCCGCCATGCGCATGGACCTGGTCACCATCGAAACCGGACTGCTCCACGACCTGGTGGAAGACACCCGCATGACGCCCGACGAAATCCGCAAGGGCTTCGGCGACGAGGTGGCCCGCTGCGTGGATGGCGTCACCAAGCTCAGCAAGCTGGACATCTTCAACGCCGAGGAGCGCCAGGCCGAGAGCTTCCGCAAGATGCTGCTGGCCATGGTGGACGATATCCGCGTCATCATCGTCAAGCTGGCCGACCGCCTCCACAACATGCGCACGCTCGGCTACCTCAACGCCGAACGCCGCGCGCACGTGGCCACCGAGACCATCGAAATCTACGCCCCCATCGCCCACCGCCTCGGCATGGGCAAAGTGCGCGGCGAGTTGGAAGACCTGGCCTTCCGCCATCTAGATCCGGAAGCCTTCGCGGAAATTGTCGAAACCATCGAATCCAAGCGCCATTCCAACGAGGAATTCCTGACCGAGATCCGCACCACGGTCGAGAATGAACTGCGCCGCGAAGGCATTCCCGCCCGCGTGGAAGGCCGCCTCAAGCGCCCATATTCCATCTATCAGAAGATCAAGCGCCAGAAAATCGCCATCGAGCAAGTCTACGACCTGATGGCGCTGCGCATCGTCACCGACTCGGTGAAGAACTGCTACGCCGCCCTGGGCGTGATCCACAACGACTGGCGGCCCATTCCCGGCCGCATCAAGGACTTCATCGCCATTCCGCGCCCCAATCTCTACCAGTCGCTGCACACTTCCGTGGTGGGTCCGCACGGCCAGCACTTCGAAGTGCAGATCCGCACCGAGGAAATGCACCGCACCGCCGAAGAAGGCATCGCCGCGCACTGGAAATACAAGGAAGGCAAGAAAGGCCCCGCCCCCGACGACCAGCGCATCGTCTGGCTGCGCCACCTGGTCGAATGGCAGCGCGATATGCAGGACCCCGGCGAGTTCATGTCCACTCTAAAGGTGGACCTTTACCCCGAAGAGGTCTACACCTTCACCCCGCGCGGCAAAGTGATCGTGCTGCCGCGCGACGCCACCCCCATCGATTTCGCCTACGCCATTCACTCCGATGTCGGCCAGACCTGCGTGGGCGCCAAGGCCAACGGCCGCATCGTGCCGCTCCGCTATGCCCTGCGCAACGGCGATATCGTCGAGATCATGACCCAGGCCGGCCACCTGCCCAGCAAGGATTGGCTGACGCTGGTCAAGACCGCCAAGGCCCGCAACAAGATCAAGCACGTCATCAACGCCAGCGAGCGGCTGAAGGCGATCGAGATCGGCGAAAAGTACTTGGAGAAGGAAGCCCGCCGCCTGGGCGTCTCACTGAGCAAGGTGACCAAGAGCAGTCTCGAGAGCGTCGCCGGCGATTACGGCTACGGCAAGATCGAAGATCTCTACGCCGCGCTGGGCTACGGCAAGTATTCCGCCCGCCAGGTGCTGCAAAAACTGGCGCCCGGACAGGTGCTGCCGGAGTCCGTGGAGGCGCCCCAGCCCCCCGCGCCGCAGCCGGAATCCGTGCCCCCTGCGCCCGGTGCGCCGCGCGGCCCGGATGGCGATGCCGTCATCCGCGTCAAAGGCATGGACGACCTTCTCGTCTACCGCGCCAAGTGCTGTAATCCAATCCGCGGCGAAGCCATCGTCGGCTATGTCACGCGCGGCAAGGGCGTGGCCGTGCACGCCAAGATATGCAGCAACGTGCAAAACCTGATGTACGACGTGGAGCGCAAGATCGAAGTGGAATGGGCCCGCAGCACCTCGGACGCATTCCCGGTGAAGATCGTGGTCCAGACCGACGACCGTCCCGGCATGTTGAACCAGATCACCTCCGTGCTCTCCGACGAGAACACCAACATTCGCAGCCTGGAAGCCAAGACCGAAACCGAGGCGGACGGCGCGCTGGTGGAGATGACCGTGGACGTGCGCGATAAGAAGCACCTGGAGAAACTGGTCGCCGCCATGCGCCGCCTCTCCGGCGTGCGGGACGTGGAGCGCCTGCAGAACTGACATGACCACCGTCACCGACCCCGAACACATCGCCATTTCGAAATCGAAAGGCATCAAGATCGACTGGAAAGACCGGCACGCGAGCGATTACGCGATCGGCTATCTGCGCGATAAGTGCCCCTGTGCCTCCTGCACGGGCGCGCACGGCACACCGCCGCGTCAGCCGGACACACCTGCCGACCCAGCTTCGCCGTTCCAAATGTACAAACCCACGCTGAAGATGCTGGGCGTCGAGCCGGTGGGCAACTACGCCATCCGCATCCACTGGAGCGACGGCCACTCGACCGGCATTTACTCGTGGGAGCACCTGCGGAATATCTGCCCGTGCGACGAGTGCCGGAAGGCTCATTAAGCACCTCACGAGCTTTGACCATCTCCTGCCGAGTGTGTCTGGCGGCTTCTCACCTTAGGCGCTGCGCGAGCGCGTCCAGAAACTCGTTTTCGCGGTCCAGTTGCACCCCGATTCGCAGCCAGTAGAGCGGGAGTGGCGCGAGCAGGTGGCCGGGATCGTCGCAGAGGTTGACCAAGTCCTTCTCGGTAGTGACGACCGCCTGGATGCCGTCGTCGCGGAACTCGCGGCCCATATAGCGCAACTCGCGCGGCTTGTAGGCGTGGTGATCCTCGAATTCGATGCGAACCTCCACGTGGAGTCCGAGCGCCGCCAGCGTACACCAGAAGTACTCCGGGTTGCCCAGTCCGCAGAAAGCGGCTACGCGCGTGTGGGGCAACGCATCGGCGGGCAGGGTTTCGCCCGTGGCTGCGGACACCCAGGCCTCAGGCTGCGCGCGCGCGTGGAAGACCGGCGCGTGCGGATTCCAGCGCCGCAGGAGATGCTCGGCGGCTTCGGCCACGCGGCCGGACTCGCTGCGGGTGACGACGAAGATGTCCGCGCGGGACAAGCCGGCCAGCGGCTCGCGCAGCCGGCCCAGCGGCAACGGATAGCCGCCGCCGAAGGGATCGAGCGCATCCACCAGCACGATGTCGATGCGGCGATCAAGCCGCACGTGTTGAAATCCGTCGTCCAGGACCACCACGTCGACGCCGAATTCGCGTTCCAGCAATTGACCCACGCGCCAGCGGTCCGCACCGATGCCCACTGGCGCAACGCCCGCGCGCAGGAACAGTTGCGGCTCGTCGCCGGACTGGCTGACCGGCAGGTGCGCGCCGGCGGCCACGGCTTGGTGCGGCAGCAGCGAGTGGCGGCCGTACCCGCGCGTGAGGATGCCGGGATTCCAACCAGCCTCCTTCAGCCGGCGGGTAAGATGCAGGACCATTGGGGTCTTGCCCGTGCCGCCCACGGTGATGTTGCCGACGCTGATCACCGGTCCTTCCAGGCGACGGCGGCGCGCAAGGGCGCGGGCGCGATCAAGCCTGCCGCCCCAGATCCAGAGCCGCGAGAGCATCCAAAGGATGGCAAAGGCGGGTTGGGCGGGGCGGTACCGGGGCACATGCCGGGCAAAGATGTCCTGCGCGTGACTGACCGTGCGGGCGGTGGCTCCGTGCCGGGCGCGCGCGCAGGATGCCGCTTTCGCGCCGAGGTCCGCGGCGCGTGCGGGGTTCGCCAGAATTTCGGTGACAGCGGCAGCCAGGGTAGCTGGATCGCGCACTTCGACCAGCGCGCCCGCGGCGCGGAAATCGGCCGCGATTTCGGCGAAGTTTTCCATATGCGGACCCGCTACGATGGGCCGCGCGGCCATGGCCGGCTCCAGGATGTTGTGACCGCCGCGAGAGGCCAGCGTGCCACCCATGAACACCACGTCCGCCAGCGGGAACAGGCTGGCGAGCTCGCCGATGGAATCGAGCAGCAGGGCACCGGGCAGCGCCAGATCCTCGGCGCCGGTCAGGCCGGAACGGCGGACGAAAGGGATCCCGGCGCGCGCCAGCGCCTGCGCGGCTGCATCGAAGCGCTCCGGCTTGCGGGGGGCCAGCAGCAGGAGCAGTCCCGGCCGGCTGGCGGAGACCTGCTGGAAGGCCGCTACGACGGCGGCGTCTTCATCGGGATCGCCGGCAGCGGCGGGCGGCATGGTGCTGGCGGCGATCCAGACGGCGCGCGGCTGAAGGCGTTCGAGGAAGCGGCGGACCGGCGATTCCGGCGCGGCCTCGCGCACTTCGAAATCGTATTTGAGATTGCCGGCGGCGAGCGCGTTATCCGGCGGTGCGCCGACGCCAATCCAGCGCTGCCGCATGTCTTCGCTCTGCGCCAACAGCAGATCGACTTGCGCGAGCACGCCGCTGAAGAACCAGCGCAGCGCGCGATAGCGGCCGAGGGCGCGGTTGGAGATGCGGCCGTTGATCAACAGCAGGCCCGCGCCGGCGCGCTTGGTCTCGCGAAACAGGTTGGGCCAGACCTCGGTTTCCATAACGACGACCAGCGACGGCCGCAGCGCCCGCAGCACGCGCCGCACGGCGAAGACGTAATCGAGCGGGGCGTAGAAGACGCTCGCCGAGTCGCGCAGCTTTTGGTTGGCGGTATGGTATCCGGCCAGGGTGGAGACGGAGACGAAGACCGGCGAGCGCGGCAGGCTGAGGCGCAGTTGCCGGACCAGTTCCACCGCCGCAATGGCTTCGCCGACGGAAACGGCGTGCAACCAAATCGCGCCGGGGACGGTCTGTCTAAAGGAGGCGGGCAGGTATCCGCAGCGCTGCCTCAAGGAGCCGAAGTAGGCGGGCCGGCGCAGGCCGCGCCACAGGAAGTAGACCAGAACAATAGGCAAGCCGAGCGCCTGAAGGAGGCGGTAGAGTAAATAGATGCCTTTTATTTTCAAACGGTTGGCTCTCATCACGAGTATAGCGATGGCGCTCGCGCCAGACAAGGCGTTTCCGGCCGGCAAAGACGAGCCGAAGTTCACGCCGGGCGCGGCGGCCAGCTACGCGTCGCACCAGACCAGCGAGAAAGTTACCATCGGTGTGCTGCCGTATTTCAACGACGAGGACACGCGCCCCGTTTTTGGCAAGCACAATCCTTACAATTCCGGTGTGCTGCCGGTGCTGGTGGTTATCCAGAACGATAGCGCCAAGACCATCAGGGTGCAATCGCTGCAGGCGGTGTGGGTGGCGCCGAGCGGCGACAAAATCGAGGCGACGCCCGCCAAGGACGTTCGCTATCTGAACGGGACCAACCGGCCCAACGCGATGCCGGGTCCGCCGGGGATGCCGCCCAAAGTCATCGGGCACAAGAATCCGCTGGACACTTGGGAGATCGAGGGCCGGGCTTTCGCCGCCCAGGTGCTGCCGCCGGGCCAGTCGGCCAGCGGCTTCTTCTATTTCCAGACTGGATATCAGCGGCGCGCGAGCCTTTACCTAAGCGGACTGCGCGAGTCGGAGTCGGGGCGGGAGTTGCTGTATTTCGAGATCCCGATTGTGGAGAAGTGAGTCGCGTCGGCGCCATGGAAGTTCATTTCAAACCCGAGGTGCAAGCGAAGCTTGAGCAGATGGCGCGGGAGAGCGGACGCCCGAGCGACGAGTTGGTCGAAGATGCCGTGACCGGCTACTTTGACGAGTTGGCTCACGCACGGGAAATGCTCGACCGGCGCTTCGACGATCTGGAAAGCGGCAGGCTGAGGCCGATTGACGGCGCGGAAGCCTACCGGCGCTTGATGGAGAAGACCGAGGCCCAGCGCCGCCGTCACGGCCCGGCATGACGAGTACATAGCCGAGGACAACCCGGACGCGGCCGACCGGGTGATAACGGAAATCTTCGACGGGATTCGCGACTTGGTGGCGTTTCCCCATCAGGGCTATCGACGTCCAAACCTCACTTCGCGCCCGCTGCGATTCAAACTCGTGCGGGAGTATGTGATCGCTTACGCCCCGGAGAAAAGGCCGTGGTGGGTTGTGGCGGTATTTCACGGACGGCGCAGCCCCCGCGTGATGGCTGCGATTCTAAGGGGCCGGGAGTAATCGAGCACGCCGCAGACCGGCGGGTCGGGGACGGCCTTGGCGCAGGCAAGGGAAGTAACCTGACTGGGTCGATAAACCAGGCGCAGCAAGATGTCCGCGCCGCGTGCGCAGTCTTACCAGACGAAGGGGATAAGCCGGAAGCGCGTACGGAGGCAGTATTCGGAATAGCCGGGCAGCTCCCGGCGGAGGACCTTCTCCTCGTTGAGCAGGCGGGAAGCCAGCAACGGCACGCCGAGGGCAAAGGCAGGTCAGGCGAAGTCAAGACAAGGGACGATCCGAGACTCGTCTGAATTCGCATTGGTTCACTCGGCACTCCTGACCGGCGCGCTGCGGCAATTCAGCCGATTCCCAACTCGTCAATTTGCTCCAGGACCGTTCCGCACTGACGGCAGATGAGGGCGTGGCAATCGCCGCAGACCAGCGGGTCGGCGACCGACTTGGCGCAAATGGGGCAATAGAAATCGGTGAGCGGGACGAGATCGGGCATCCATCAGTATTATCTCACTGCCATGGCAGGCGAAACCGCCTGCCCCACCTTAACCGAGACCGCTTGCGCCATCTCCGCGGTGGTGGCGCGGCCGCCCAGGTCGTAGGTGCGCACCACGCCTTCGGCCACTACTGCCGCGACGGCCGTTTCGATTTCCGCCGCTTGGTCCCTTTCGCCGAGCCACTCCAGCATCATCTTGGCGGCCAGGATGGTGGCCAGCGGGTTCACCTTGTTCTGCCCGGCATACTTGGGCGCGGAGCCGTGCGTGGGCTCGAACACGGCGTAGCGGTCGCCGATGTTGCCGCTGTACCCGAAGCCCATGCCGCCCACAAGCTGCGCGCAGAGGTCGGAGAGGATATCGCCGAACAGGTTGGTGGTGACGATGACGTCGTAGTTCGCCGGGTTCTTGAGCAGCCACATGCAGATGGCGTCCACGTTGGCCGTATCGAACTGGATCTGCGGATACTCGGCGGCCACCTCTTGCGCGGCCTCCAGGAAGACGCCATCGGTCGCCCGCAGGACGTTGGCCTTGTGCACAGCAGTCACTTTGCGGCGGCCGTGGCGCACGGCGTAATCGAAGGCGGCCCGCACGATGCGGCGCGACCCTTCGCGCGTGATGCTGCGGATGGAGATGGCCGCGTCGGGCGGAATGCGGTCCATGCCCGGCTCCTGGTAGAACAGTCCCGGCACGCGCGCAAACTCCACGCCGATGTACATGCCTTCGGTGTTCTCGCGGAAGACCACCAGATCGATGCCCTCGCGGTAGTTGAGCGGATTGTGCGGGAATGCCTTGGCCGGGCGCAGGCAGGTGTACAGGTCCAGCACCTGCCGCATGCGCACGATGGGGCTGCGATAGGCCAGCGCCTTGCCTTGCAGGTGCGCCGGCAGTTCGCGCTCCGCGTCTTTGGCGGGCTTGGATGTGATGGCGCCGAAGAACGCGCAATCGGTGGAGCGCAACAGGTCCACGGTGCGCTGCGGCAGGGCCTCGCCCTCGCTGCGCCAGAATTCCCAGCCGATGTCGCCGTGAATGTATTCGGCCTCGAATCCGGCCGCATCCAGGACAGTGCGCGCAGCCGCGCATACTTCCGGGCCGATGCCGTCACCCGGGAGCCAAGCTATGCGATACATAAGACTCCTCAGTCACAGGCTGAAGCCTGTGCTACCAACTTTCTTTTTCAGATATGGGATCAGGCCGCCCGCTTCTAGCAACTCCACCGCGCGCGGGTCTAACGCGGCGGCTTTGAATTCGCGGCCCTGCGTCAGGTTCTCGATGCGGCCTGCTTCCAGGTCGATGGCCAGTTCGTCGCCTTCGGCTGCTTCCACCTCCGCCACGATGGCGGGCAATCCCAGGTTGATGGCATTGCGATAGAAGATGCGCGCGAAGGAAACCGCGATCACTGCTCCGACGCCCGCGTACTTGACCGCGGCGGCGGCCTGCTCGCGGCTCGAGCCGCAGCCGAAATTCTTGCCCGCTACCAGGAAGTCGCCCGGCTGGATGTGCGCGCGCACGTCCGGGTAGGCCAACTCGAACAGATGCTCGGCCGTTTGGTCGCGGTCGGTGATGTTCAAATACCGTCCCGGATAAATCACGTCGGTGTCGGTGTTCTCGGGCAGCACGGCGGCCACCCGCCCTTTCAACAGCAGTTTGGTCATGCCACGACCTCCTTGGGATGCACGATGCGGCCGGCCACCGCGGAGGCGGCCACCACCGCCGGCGATGCCAGATAGACTTGCGAGTCCTTGCTGCCCATGCGTCCGATGAAGTTGCGGTTGGTGCTGGAGATGCATACTTCGCCCGCGGCCAGGATTCCCTGGTGTACGCCCACGCAGGGCCCGCAGCCCGGCGGGTTCACGATGGCGCCGGCGGTGACCAGCGTCTCCAGATAGCCCATCCGCATGGCTTCCAGATAAACCTGCTGCGACGCCGGAACGATCAGCAGGCGGGTGCGCGGATGCACGTGCCGGCCGGTGAGGACGTAGGCGGCCATCTCCAGATCTTCCAGCCGGCCGTTGGTGCAGCTTCCCAGCACCGCCTGGTTGACCTCGACGTTGCCGACCGCGGAGATGGGCTTGACGTTATCGACCGCGTGCGGGCAGGCCACCTGCGGCTCCTGCAAGACCTTGCCCGCATCGAAGCGCAGCACCTTGGCGTAGTGCGCGCCGGGATCGGGCCGCCATGCGGCGTAGGCCGAAACATCGGTGTGCGTGTGCCGGTGCAGGAAGGTCAGCAACTGGTCGTCCACGGGCGTGAAGGCCACTTTGGCGCCCATTTCCATCGACAGGTTGGCCAGCACCATGCGGGACGCCACGGTCATGTGACGGACGGCGGGCCCATCGAATTCCACGGCCTGATAATCCGCGCCATCGCTGTGGATCTGCCCGATGATATACAGGATCAAATCCTTGGCCGAGACCCACTGGGGCAGGGCGCCCGAGACCTCGATGCGCAGGGTTGCGGGCACCTTGAACCACAGCTTGCCTTCGGTCCACACGCCCGCCATTTCGGTGGCGCCGATGCCCGTCGAAAATGCGCCGAACGCGCCGTGCGTGGTGGTGTGGGAATCCGTGCCCACCACCACCATGCCGGGCAGCACGTGACCGTGCTCCGCCAGCACCTGGTGGCAGATGCCGCCTCGGCCCACATCGTAGAAATGGCGGATGCCCTGTTCGGCCACGAACTCGCGGATGGCCTTGTGGGTGGTGGCGGTCCTCTCGGACTCCGCGGGGATGCGGTGATCCAGAACGATCACGATGCGCTCCGGATCCCACACGCGGCTGACGCCGATTTCCCGGAAGCTCTTGCGCACCAGGTCGGCGTTCTCGTGCGACAGGGCCAGGTCGATGGACGCCACCACGATCTGGTCGGGCGAAACCGATGCGCGCCCGCAGGCGCGGGCCAGGATCTTTTCCGCCAAGGTCATTGGCGCGGCATCAGCACATGGCATACTTGGCCTCCCGGACCGATTCCGGCAGATACTCGTCTTCCATCCGCCGGTATTCCTTCAGACCCACGAACGCTGTGTATTCGGCAAAGCTGGAAACCCACTGCTGCTGGCCCTCGAGGATGCCGGTGGGCGAGCCATGCAGCGCCTCGAAGAATTCGCGCAGGGCGCGGTGCGCCACCATGATAGACGCCACCGGGATGCTGACACGGGCGACTCCCATGCGGGCCAGTTCCGGAATGGGGATCAGCTCGGTCTTCACGCCAGTGACGGCATCCATCAAGTTGACCGAGAGCAGGCCGTTGACCTCGTCCACCGCGCGCTGGATATCGGCGCGGGTGCGGATGCCGTCGATGAAGGCCAGGTCGGCCCCGGCCGCGAGGTAGAGATTGCAGCGGTGAATGGCCGTGCTGAGGCCGTAGACGGCGCAGGCGTCGGTGCGCGCGTTGATCACCAGCGCGGAGCCCGCGCGGTCGCGTGCGGCGACCATGGCGCGGACTTTTCCGGCCATCTCTTCGGCGTCGATCACCTGCTTGCCTTCCATGTGGCCGCAGCGCTTGGGGAATATCTGGTCTTCGATATTGACGCCGGCCACGCCCATGGCGATCAGGCGTTCGGTGATGTCGGCGGCGTTGACGGCGTTGCCGCCGCCGGTGTCGATATCGGCCATCACCGGGATGTTGACCGCGCGGGCGATGCGCCAGGTCTGGTCCAGGACGTCTTTCATTTCGACCAGGCCGACATCGGGCTTGGCGAGCAGGCTGCCGGCCAAGCCGAAGCCGCTGACCTGGATGGCTTCGAAGCCGGCGCTCTCGATGATGCGGGCGCTGAGCGCGTCGTGGCAGCCGGGCACCACGAGCGCACGGCGGCTGGCGAGTTTTTCACGCAGGATGGAAGCAAAGTCGGTAGGCACGGACGGGGGACCTCCTACGGATTATGTTAGTCGATTTCGGGTGTGAAAGTCTGAAATGGGGGTTATCTGGGTGCCTGGATCTGGGACGGACTCTTGGCAATGCTGCAGCACCAGACGACCGCCAGATCCTTTCACTGAGCCGGCATCAGCGGCGGGTGCGGCCTCGCGTTTCCTACACCGAATTCCAGCGATCTGGCACCGCCGGGGCCCGACAAAGGCTCAGGCGTCGGACGGCGTAACGGTGATCTGTGCCTCTGGCAAGGTCCGATTCGAGGCCGCGTGCATCACTAACCACATTCCGAAGTGGTGCCTGCGGCGGAAATCTCATCTGCCGGATCTCCAGTACTCGGAGCATTGGTCGCCGACCCCACTGAAGGTATGACTCTTCTTCTGGGGTAGTTCTTCCAGTATTCCCTGTACTCAGTTCGTGGCGACACGAGAAAGGCCAAGGTCGAATTGGGCTGATTGAGAAAGTCAAACGGCGCGACGATATATGGATTTCCGAAATATACGCCCGGCTTTGCAACCACCGGGGATGGGTCCCAAAGCGAGACCGTCACGTTGCGGTAGTCGGCGAGTCGCTCAGACGTATTTCCGTACGTATCCCGTTCGGCGTTGATCGCCCAGAAGAGTTTTGGTACCAATAGGCGACTGTCTGCTATATCTAGGACCTCTTGTAATCGCGAACTACAGGCCAACATTCGATCGGTTTCCGGAAAGCTGTCCTCCTCGCGTTTGTGGTCGATTCCGTTTCTGACGCTCGGCAATTCGGCCTGGCCAATCTGTCCGCAGAGCCTGTCGATGACGGATGCATATCCAGTAAATACTTCGGGGGCGATATCAGCCCAAAACTCAACATGCCGAAAAGGGAAGACGTAAACTGTATCCTTTGAATAGTGAGGATAGTCTGCTGGGTCCCGCCGAATTGCAGAAGTATCTGCATCGCGCCGACTTCTGAGCCACTCCCGAAATGCGCCTAGGTAGACCAATAGCACGCCGAGAGCGTTTGCACCGCTGTTGCTCCACGTGAAGACCTGTTCTCCGGACTGTACTTGCGTCCCAAGCACGCGGCTGACCTTCGGCGCTCGGCAGAAATGACCCGGTAGCGCTCGGTTGAAGTTGCCTGAGCTGCGAACAGGGTCAGGAATGGGAAGCGGAGATCATCCACGCCGCAGGCGTGTGTTTGATGTGAGAGAGGGCCA
>Ga0224558_1001543_pt1 | contig 23799 bp, 25 predicted proteins | sample 714S32024metaG_FD_180682 | JGI IMG/M metagenome (GOLD analysis project Ga0224558, IMG submission 180682) | Peat soil microbial communities from Stordalen Mire, Sweden - 717 S3 20-24 | ecosystem: Environmental > Terrestrial > Soil > Wetlands > Peat | place: Sweden: Norrbotten County, Stordalen...
CTTTCCTGGTAACCCAACTTGGACAGCAGAATGGCAACCTCAACCTAGGAGCGACCACCGAGAAGCAGAAATGCCCCAATTCCCCTTACTCCCGCTCCTCAATCCCGGCTAATTTGGACAGCAGTGAGTAGCAATAAGTTATGCGCACTACTAATTTGCGCTCGACACCCGCAAAAGGCGGATAATGAATGTAGAGGGATGGGGATCCTTCACAGAACTCCCGAAGTTAAGCCTTAAATACCGTGTCTTGTATAGGCGCGGGGAAAGGAGGGAGTGATGTCCATTCGCAGAGTCTTTTCACTCGTTGTTCTCTTCCTTTATCTTGCCGCAATTGGTGAATCTCAGCAAAGGCAGATCAAGTATGTGCCGGTGAAGCCGACGTCGCCTGCGTCGGGTCAAGAGATGTACACCGCATATTGCGCCGTCTGTCACGGCAAGGAAGGCAATGGAAACGGTCCAGCTGCTGAGGCGCTAAGAGTCCCACCACCGGATCTCACGATTCTTGCCAGAAAGAACGAAAACAATTATCCCTACGATCGCGTTAGAGGCGCGATAGTGGGTGACGAGCGCTTGCCGGCACACGGTTCGAAGGACATGCCGGTTTGGGGGGAACTCTTCTGGGGTATGAGCCAGGGACACTCCTCCGAAGTACAGTTGCGTATTAACAACTTAAACAAGTACATCGAATCGATGCAGCGAAATAACTGAAACCTTCTGGGCGGCTCTAATTCTGGCGGGGGCCGTCCACCAGCAAACTTCTTAGAGTCTCGCCGCCTACTGTCTGCCGATAGTTACTTCGCCATAGGCAGCGTGCGCCTGCCGGGTGGTGAGCGCATACGTGGGCCTAACTCTCTATCTTCTTGATGTACAGCCGAAGCCCAGCCAACACTATCCCGATCGCAATGACGGATATTCCGAACCCGAGACGGCGATAGTTGCGTTCCACCATGGCATCCTTGCCGGCTTGCAGGTTCTGGGCGGCGATTTTCAGGCCAGCTTGAATATCCTGATCCACCAGGTCCGTCCGGAAGCTATGGATCGTGACGCGCGCCTTGGTCAGTGAATCCCGTGCCTGATCCTGCCCCAGCCGAGCCTCGCTCACCTCCATGCCAGAAGACTCGGCGACACGGAGAAGCGAGTCTGCGCTTTTGTTGGCATCGTCCAATCGACGCAAGCTACTGAGTAATCCTGCCCGGGCTTGATCGCACTTGTCACCTGGGTTATGGCACCGCAAGCAGACGGCGTCGGGACCAGTGCCCAGCATCGCGTCGGTTGGATGTTTGATGCCATGATTGCTATGACACACGACGCATCCCGGAAGAAAAGCCGCTTCAAAGGCCTTTTTGTGCGTACTTTTTTCGTACATCTGGGCTTGGAAAGCGTGACAGTTCGAGCACACATTCTGAACCTTGTCTACGCCTGGCGGCGCCGCGCCATGGTTTCCATGACAGGTGGTACAGGTTGGCGCACTCAGATCGCCTCGCACCGCCAGCGCTTCGTGGTGCACGCTGGTGCTGTACTTGGCGAACTGATCCGTGGGAATGGAATATCCCTGCATGTAACTCGCGTCCGCGTGGCAGCGGGCGCAGGTGTTCGCCACGTTGACCGGGTTAACCGTGGAGCGGAGGTCGCTCGGCGCCCTTAGATCGTGGACACTGTGACAATCCGTGCATACTGCCACCTTCGTGTCTCCAGCCGCGAAGCGCTTTCCGTGCACACTTGTGCGGTACTGGTCCAACTGGTCGGTGCGCAAACTGGGGTTGAACTGCCGAATGTAGGCGGGATCCGAATGGCAACTTCCGCACAACTGCGGGATCTGTTTGCGATCGATCTTGCCTTTCCAGCCCGCCTTTGGGCTCATGGCTTTGTCTGCATCGTCGCTGGTTGGGTCGCCGCCGTGGCAACTGGCGCAAGTCAAGCCTTTTTGTGCGTGTATGTCCTGGCTGAACTTCTCCTGGCTCACTCCCAGAGGATCGGGCAAGGCGCCATGACAATCCAGGCAGGAGTTCTTGCTCTGCCCATAACCCAGGCACGCTGCCAACACGACGAAGCCGGCCAGCCCGACGCAGGCGGCGCTGAACGGTCGGAGCTTATTTCGCAAGAAGGCCATAAACACTCATACCTGCAACGTACGCAAGAGCAAAGACAGAAAGCCCAGTGATCCACCGTTTCATATGTGAGGGTTGGTCACTCTCAAAGAAAGGCAGCAGCAGCCACAGCAAGCCGATGAGGCCGAAAGCAATTACACCCAGAACCTCCCCGTCGATGAACCACACTTTGGACGGAATGAGCTTGAGCGTCTGGAACATGAAGAGGAAGTACCACTCGGGCTTGATCCCGGCGGGGGCAGACACAAAAGGATCTGCCTTGACACCAAGGTTCCACGGGAAGACTGCTGCCAACGCGCCCAACACTCCCAGTGCCACGTACCAAGCCATCAATTCCCGCAGCACGAAGTTGGGAAAGAATTTCATTTCCCGCTTGGCGGACGGATCCGCGGTCCACTGCACGTCCAGTTTCGGTGGAACGCTCATGCCAAGGCGTTGCACCAGCAACACGTGCAGCAGGAGAAGCACGGTTGCAATTCCGGGTAGAACGGCGACATGGAATCCAAAGAACCGTGTCAGCGTGGCTCCCGTCACCTCTTCACCACCGCGGAGAAAGATCATCATGGGCTTGCCGACAATCGGAATCTGTCCCGTAATCTCGGTGCCGACCTTGGTGGCGAAGAAGGCCAGCGTGTTCCAGGGCAGCAGATACCCGCTGAAGCCAAATCCCATGACAAGAAATAGAAGAAGCACACCGGTGATCCATGTCAGCTCCCTGGGCTTGCGGTAGGCCTTCAGAAAGAGCACGCTGAACATGTGCGCAAAGGCAGTAAAAATCATGAGATTGGCCGACCAGGAGTGGATGGAACGAATCAGCCAGCCAAATCGCCCCCGGGTCATGATGTACTGGACGCTTTCGAAGGCCTCGTTGGCGCCCGGACGGTAATACAGGAGCAGCAAGATCCCGGTCAGCACCTGGATCACGAAGAGAAAAAGGGTGATGCCTCCGAGGAAGTACCAATAGGACAGGCGATGAGTGGGGACGGTCTTGTGGCGGAGCGGGGCGGTGAGGTCGTCCAAATCAAGGCGTTCATCAAACCAGCGGCGGAGGGCGGCGAACAAAGTCATGCCTCCCGCTTCCGGCTGACGACAATGTCATCGCCGCGCAAGTGGACATCAAACACATCGAGCGGCCTGGGCGGAGGACCGGAAACGTTGCGGCCATTGAGATCGTAGAGTCCGTTGTGGCAGGCACACCAGATCTCGCGCAGATCGTTGCGATACTGCACCGTGCAGCCGAGGTGAGTACAAGTGGCGGAGAAAGCGCGATACGTGCCGTCGCTCTCCATGATCAACAAGCCGGGACGGCTGCCGAAACGGAAAATCTTGCCGGAATTTGGCTTCAGGTCCCCGAGCTTGGCGGCGACGACCTCGTCCCCGCCGAGATCTACCACCGCCGGAGGGACAAGATAGCGGAGCACGGGATAAATGAAACAAGCAAAAGAGGCAAGCAGGCCGCCACCGAGGAAGATTCCAACCACGCGGCGGCGCTCAGGTTCGGGTTGGGAAAGTTGGTCAGCGCTCATTTACTGTGCCCCCTGCCGCAGGAACCACTCAGCGATCCGGGTCGTCAGTCTCGTGGGCCGATTCCGCGGCTCAAGCAGAACGCACTTCCACGGTACGTTGCATCTCGCGCAGCCACATCGTCTGAAACATTTGCAGGCGATGTCCAATGACGACAGCCAGATTCAGAGCGATTTTATACCCAGCCGCCGGATTGGCGGCAAGATACTCGCGCAATGCCTCTCGCGGCAGGGCAATAACTACCGCTTCAAGCAGCGGCGCGGTAGCGGTGAGGGTGAACCGGTAGGGCGGGATCAGGGCCGACCAACCCACGGTCTGACCGGGGGATCTTTCTTCCACGAAAATATCCTCTTCCCGGCCCCGGACCTGCATCGGCAGGGTAAGCCTGATTCGGCCGCGTTCGGTCAGGAACAGGCGATCGGCTGGGTCACCCAGCCGGAACAACTCGGTTCCGCTGGGAACGATCAGCCTGGTGCCGAGTTTCAGAACCTGCTCGGCCTCGTCGAACGAGAGTCCGTTCAGCAGTTCATGCGTCATGAGCCACTCTCCCAGTTCGCAAACCTCAGTTCACAAACGGTGAAGATGTCTTGCTGTGCAACAGGGCCTGCGTGGGATATGCCACGAACGATTCCGCGGCAGCCTGCTCCATGCGGACGTGGTTTTCAATTTGCAGCAGCAGGACTTCAATCGGCACCGACCAAGCCGGGGCTGGCGGCACAGCTGGCGGTGCAGCAACACGGTCCGAGAAAAAGTGGGCCGCGGCATCCGCTTTGACCAATGAAAGCGCGGGCTGCGCAGCTGAATCCGATGACTCCGAACGCGTCGCCGCTCCAAACGCAACTGCCGCGATTCCCATCCCAAATACGGCTACGCACATGCCCATCAAAAGCATTTCCATGGCAGAAACCCTCCTTCAACGCTTCTTACTTCACCACTTCCTATCGCACGCGGCATGCCAGCCTTGGCCGAGGCCTAACTCCTTTTCCTTCAGACGATGTGGGATGCGCGAAACCACCGCACTGCCATAATGTCAGGTCGAGCCTGACTATTCGTCAGTCGTTGACGGCGGTTCCCGCGTGTGCCATCATCCCGCCATCTTCGTGCCATCATGATGAAGCTGCGTTTTGCCAGCATGACGGTCGGCCTCGCGCTCGGTGTCACCGCGGCGGTGCTTGTAGCCTGCACGGTTGCCGCCTACGTCTTTTCGGTCCATCACTTTCAAAGCCTGCTCGAGACCGAACACACCACTGCGCTGGCCGAAGGCGAGTTGATCCGTACCGCGCTCGAGCACCAGATGGTGGGGAATGACCGCACCCTGATAGCGCAAATGGTAGAGAGCTTCGGTAAACAGTCGCGCATCGAACAACTCGTAGTGCTCGACCGCAGCGGCGTGGAACGCTACTCGAGTAAGCCGGGGACCGTGGGCAATGATTTCCGCATCGACTCTTCCACCTGCCAGGCCTGCCATCGCGATCCGCCCGAACGCCGCGGGTCCAGCCGCGTGATTGAGACCCAGGGTGGAACGATTCTGAGAACTGTCGTGCCGATTCGTAACCGCGAGCAGTGCTACCGTTGCCATGATCCCAGCCAGAAAATCAATGGCATCCTGATACTGGACTACAACGCCGGAGAGGTCCGCACCGCGATGACGCGGGACCTGCGCTGGATGGTAGCCGGCACCGGCGCCTTGACCTTCGTCATTGTGGGGGCGATTGCGCTGGTGATCCGGGTGTCGGTCATGCGCCGCTTGCAGCGTTTTGAAACCACGGCGCGCCTGATTTCCCAGGGCGATCTGGAACGGCGTGTGCCCGCGGAAGGCTCGGACACGCTGGCGTGGATGGCCAGGGAGTTCAATGCCATGGCCGACTCGGTCTCAGGCCTGGTTGGCGAAGTGCGCACCCAGCGGGAGCGGCTGGAAACGGTAATCAACAGTATTGATGACGGGATCGTAGTCCTCGACGCGGAACGAAAGATTATGGCGGCCAACGACGCCTTTCTCCAGCGCGCCCGCAGCTCCCGCGAGCAGGTTCTGGGCTGCTGCTGCTACGCCCTTGAACCGGGGCCGTGCAACCTGTTCGACTGCCCCACCCTCGCCTGCCTGCGGCTGGGTGCGCGCCAGGTCCGGATCTGCGAGCGCAAAACCGGCAACGACACGGTAGCCTGGGAAGAAATCCACGCTTCACCGATTCTGGATGCCTCGGGGCGGCTGACTCAAGTAGTGGAAGTCTGGCGCGACATCTCCGAGCGGCGAGCGGCCGAGGCCAAGCTGGCCGAGTCCTACCGCCTGGCGTCGGTCGGAGTCCTGGCCTCCGGCTTTTCGCACGAGATGAACACCCCTCTGGCAACGACCCTGATGTGCGTGGAGGGTATCCTCCGCGAGACTCCTCTCGGGGAGGACGGGCAGATGGATCAGGCCAGAATCCGTGAGAATGCCACCATTGCCCGCGAACAGATCCTGCGCTGCCGCGGTATCACCCAGCACTTCCTGCGCCTGTCGCGCGGACAGCGGCATGCCGGAGATATCGTGGACCTGAATGCGGCGATCGCGGCCGCCCAGAGGCTCGTCGATCCGACGGCCCGCGCCAATTCCGTGGACGTCGCAGTACGGCCGTTCGCGACCACCCTGCACGTCCGGGCCGATGAGGCCGAGTTGCAAAACCTGCTCGTCAATCTTCTGCTCAACGCGATTCAGGCATCGAAGCCGGGAGGCAAGGTCGTCGTTGCCACCGAAGGCGGTGATGCTGTGCACATTCGCGTCACCGATGAAGGATGCGGCATTGCTCCGGAATACCGGCAAAAGATCTTTGAGCCCTTTTTCAGCCTCCGCCAGGGCGGCACTGGCCTCGGTCTGTTTCTGTCGCTGAACGCTGTCCGGAGTTGGGGAGGCAACATCCTGGTCGAGAGCACCCCTGGAAAGGGGTCTATATTCGAAGTCGTGATCCGGGCCATCGATCCAGGCCCGCAACCGAAGGACGAACATCCGAAGGACGGACATGCGAAGGGCGGACAATGAAGCGCCCCTCCCTCCTTCTGGTCGATGACGATACCGCATTCCGGCAGGTGATGGCGGGCGAGTTGAGCCGTCTTGGCTACGAAGTTGACGCGGTGGGCTCGGGCGAGGAGGCAATCCAGCGAGTCGCAGCAGCGGAACCCGAAGTTGTCTTGCTCGACCTGCACTTGCCCGGTATCGGCGGGCTCGAGACGCTGAAAGCCATCCAGGCCGCCACGCCGACAGCCGAGGTCATCATGTTGACCGGACACGGTTCCATCGATACCGCCATCGAATCGATCCGTATCGGCGCCTTCGATTACGTCGTCAAACCCTGCCCCTTGGACGAACTCCAAATTCGCATTCAAAGGGCGATCGAACGGCGCTCGCTGCGCCAAAGAGCGAATCTTCTCGATCGCGTTCTGACTCCCCCAAATCCCGGCAATTCTTTCATCGGCGACAGCCCGGAATTCCGCCGTCTCATCAATCTAATCGAACGTGTAGCCCCCAGCGATTCGACCGTGCTCATAACCGGCGAGACGGGCGCGGGAAAGGAACGGGTGGCCAAGCTGATTCACGCGCGCAGTTCCCGCCGGTCGCGGCCGTTCGTGATAGTCGAGTGCGCCGCGCTGCAGGAAACCCTGATGCAGAGTGAACTGTTCGGCCACGAGCGCGGCGCCTTCACTGGAGCGGATCGCGCCAAGCCCGGATTGTTCGAAGTCGCCCATGGGGGAACGATTTTCCTCGACGAGATCGGGGAGGTGAGCCCGGCGACGCAGACCAAGCTGCTGCGCGTCCTCGATACCTCCACGTTCCGCCATGTCGGGGGCAACCGGGAAATTCAAGTGGATGTCCGGATTCTGACCGCGACCAATCGCGATGTGCCCTCCATGGTGCGGCAGGGCCTTTTCCGCGAGGATTTGTTTTACCGCCTGAGCACGATCACGATGGAGGTGCCGCCTCTGCGAGCCCGAGCGGCCGACGTGGACCTGCTGGCCCAACACTTCGTGGCCGTGCTTAACGAGCGCTTCGGCTCCAGTAAACAGATCGGTGAAGAGGCCCTGCAACTCCTGCGACGGCACAACTGGCCAGGGAACGTGCGCGAACTCCTGCACGTGGTGGAAGCCGCCCTGGTGCTTTGTGAGGGATCGCTGGTTCTGCCGGAGCACCTTCCCGCCTCCTTGCGGACTTCGAAGCCTGCTCCGCCGGCCGGTGCATCAGCGCCGGACGCCCCGCTGCCGACCCTCGATGAAGCGGAGCTCACGCACATTCGTCTAGCGATCGAGGCCAGCAAGGGTCACCGCGGAAACGCGGCCAAGATGCTCGGAATCAGCGAGCGGAATTTGTACCGAAAGTTGCGCGAGCACGGCCTGCTGGCGTGATCGGGCAGCACTCCTGAGCGCGTGCTGGCCGCGTTGCGCGCGGAGAGGAATGCCAAGTCGCTGAACCTGACGGAAGGTATGGACCCCACTACCCGGGAAGATTTCGCGAATACGGAGGCAAGTTGTGTTTCAAGAGGAGAGCGGGGGATAATGGCTACGAGTGAGATTAGTTTAGGAATTGCCACACTCTCTGTTGTTTTGACCGCAGTCTACTCGTTTTTTGCTTTCAAGATACTTCAAGTGAATCAACGAGTGACTACACTGATGGAGGAACAGCTTGAGGTCGCGACCCGACCGTATGTTTCCATTGATGTAATAACGCAAGGTTCGCCACTTCTTAGTTTGCGGGTTCGGAACTTGGGCAGCAGTGCAGCCAGGAACCTCACGTTAACCCTGGACCGTGATTTCTACCGTTTCAACCAAAAACGTGACGAGAACAATCTGAAGGCTGCTCCAGCATTCACCACTCCGATTCCCTCCTTCGCTCCGAAGGCCGAACTGGTCTTTGACCTAGGCGTTTTTTGGGCGATAGCTAGAGAACCAGAAATGACGCCGATTCAGTTCCAAATAACTACTGCGTACGAGTACGCAGGAAAAAAGACAAATGAAACTACCTACATTGACTTGAATATGTTTCAGTCCAGCGCGGCCCATGCCGAGCCTTTTGTTGAGGAACTAAAAGCCATCAGAGAAGCCCTAGAGAAAATAGCGACAAAATGAACCTCCCCGGGTTCGGCGTCGTCGAAGGAGCCCCGAAATGAATTTCGAGAAGATCCGGTTCCAGTTCACTCATCAAGAGCGGATCGCGCGCATCACCCTGGCGTCGCCGAAGGCGAACATCCTGGATCGTTCCATGATCCGCGAACTCGATTCCGCACTCTCTCTGTGTGCCGGGCACGAACTGAACGCCATAGTTATCGCCGCCGACGGTCCCCACTTCAGCTTTGGCGCCAGCGTTGAAGAGCACCTGCCCGATCAGATTGCCGGAACCCTCCGAGCGCTGAACAACCTTCTGCGGCGGATCGCTGAGGCCCCCGCGCCCGTGATTGCCGCCGTCCGCGGCCAGTGCCTCGGCGGAGGATTCGAACTCGTGCTCGCCTGCGACCTGATTCTTGCCGATAAGACCGCCCAGTTTGCTTCCCCCGAAATCAAGTTGGCGGTGTTCGCTCCCGCCGCCTCCGCCCTGTTGCCGGTTCGGGTCGGGCAAGCCGTCGCCTCCCGTCTGTTGCTGACCGGCGCAGCGCTGTCTGCCGAAGAGGCGGCCCGCTGCGGGCTGGTCGCCAGATGCGCCGACGATCTCGACGCCGCACTCGATGCCTGGCTCGAATCCGATTTTCTTCCCCGTTCTCCATCGGCGCTGAAGTACGCCTGCCAAGCCGCTCGCCGCCCCTTGCTCCGCGCCTTCGACGAGGACCTTCCGCAAATAGAATCGTTATATCTGAACGACCTTATGGCCACTCCGGACCCCGTCGAAGGCATCCGCGCCTTCCTCGAAAAACGTGCGCCGCAGTTCGCCAGGTCACCCATAATGACGACCGGGACGAAATGACCCAATCGGCTGACATTCGCGGCCGGTCTTGACCGGACACGGAATTAATCTCGCACCGGGATGTCTCCCTAACACACCCTTGTGCGCTGGGTCACTGCACGCCCGTCGTTTAGAATTGCAAAATGGTGGGCTACGGAGGGCAAGAGCATGCAAGGCAACGAGAAAGTCATTAAGGAATTGAACGCGGCTCTAAGCGCGGAATTGACGGCGATTGTGCAGTACATGACGCAATCGGAGATGTGCCAGAACTGGGGCTACAAACGGCTGGGCGAGCGCACGAAGGGGCGGGCCATGGAGGAAATGCGCCACGCCGAAGGCCTCATAGAGCGCATTATCTTCTTGGACAGCATACCCACGGTCGATGTCGGACTGAAGCCTCAACTCGGCAGCAACGTGCAGCAGCAAATGGAAATTAACCTGAAGGACGAGCTGGATGCGGTGCGCCAATACAACCAAGCCGTGAAGGTCTGCGGCGAGGTCAAGGACGACGGCACCAGGACTCTGTTCGAGCACATGATTAAGGACGAAGAGCGGCACGTGGACTATTTGGAGGCTCAGCTCCATTCCATCAAGGAAATGGGCATCGCCAACTATCTCGCGCAGCACCTGCATGGTGAGAAATAGCCAGGACCAAAGACCATTCCTGCCGTCAGAGCAGCAGATTGAGGTTGGTCGCGAAGAGGTTCGCGCCCATGCGATCACCCACGGGTTCGAATCGCATGGGTGCGCTCGTAATATTTCCTTGACCTGAGAATAGGCGCTTGTCACCATAGAGCAACGACCACCCAACTCGCCACTACCATATTGAACTAGAGGATTTCGATGAAATTTGGCGTCATTATTTTCCCCGGATCGAACTGCGATCACGATGCTTTCTGGACCGCTGAACATGTGGCGAAGCAGAAGGCGACTTTCCTCTGGCACGACTCCGACGACCTGGAAAATTGCGATGTGGTCATTGTGCCGGGAGGGTTCGCGTACGGCGACTATCTGCGCACCGGGGCGATTGCGAAGTTCTCCCCCGTGATGGAATCCGTCCGCAAGTTCGCCGCCGGGGGCGGACTGGTCCTTGGCATCTGCAACGGCTTCCAGATTTTGTGTGAGTCGGGTTTGCTGCCCGGAGCGCTGATGCGCAACATCGGCTTGAAATACGTGTGCAAGCCGGTGCAGGTGAGAGTCGAAAACAACGACACTCCGTTTACGAACACATGCCGCGCAGGCGAAGTGCTGACCATCCCCATTGGCCACATGGAAGGCAATTATTTTTGCGATGAGTCGACACTCGCGGAACTGAAGCGCGACAACCGCATCGTCTTCCGCTACTCAAACCCGCAAGGGGAAGTCACATCGGAAGCGAATCCCAACGGGTCGCTCGAAAATATCGCCGGAATCTGCAGCGCTGGACGCAATGTGCTGGGCATGATGCCGCATCCCGAGCGCGCCGCCGAACCCGAATTAGGCGGCACCGATGGCTTCAAGATTTTCGAGTCATTAGTAGGAGCGATGGCGGCAAAATAAATGGTAGAGACGCGGCTCGCCGCGGCTCCGTTGGCATCTAGTACGCCCAGCGCAGCAGCGTCGCACCGACCGTAAATCCCGCTCCCACCGAAGCCAGCAGCACCAAACTTCCTTTCTTGAGTTTGCCTGCCTGGCGCGCGGTTTCCATCGCCAGCGGAATTGTTCCCGCGGTTGTGTTTCCATACTGTTCGATGTTGATGATCACGGCTTCGGGACGCATATTCAAACGTTCGGCTGTCGCGGTGATGATGCGCTTGTTCGCCTGATGCGGAATGAAGGCGTCGATATCGCTGCCCTTGATGTGGTTGCGTGCAAGAATCTCTTCGCAGAGCGACGCCATCTTGCGCACCGCAAACTTGAAGACCGCGGCCCCGTCCTGATGAACGAAGTGCATCTTCTTATCGACGGTTTCGTGGGTCGAAGGATTCAGGCTTCCGCCACCAGGCATGTACAGCGCGCATCCACCCGATCCATCCACTTCGTGCAGAAAGTCAATGAGCCCGACGGACTCGTCTTCCGTGGGTTCGAGCAGGACCGCGCCCGCTCCATCGCCGAAAATAACGCAGGTCGCGCGGTCGGTGTAGTCGATGATCGACGACATCACGTCCGCGCCGATCACCAGCACTTTCTTATGGGAACCGGTAGCGACGAACTGCGCTCCAGCTTGCAACGCGTAAACAAACGCCGAACAGGCAGCCGAGACATCGAATCCCCAGACATTTTTCGCGCCCAGTTTGTGTTGCACGAGACAAGCGGTCGAGGGAAAGAACATGTCGGGCGTAACCGTCCCGACGATAATCGCGTCGAGATCGGAAGGCTCGATGCCGCGCTCGGCCAGCGCTCTCTTCGCCGCCTCAACCGCCAGGTCGCTGGACGCAACACCCTTGTCCACCAGATGACGCTCGCGGATGCCGACGCGCTCCATGATCCATTGGTCGTTGGTATCGACAAGTTTTTCGAGGTCGGCGTTGGTGAGAAGGCGAGGTGGAACGTAGGTGCCGAGAGCGCTGATCTTAACGCGCTGAAGCTGACTCAATGAGGTCTCCTGAGACGCAGAGTGAAGTATAAAGTGCGATACGAAGTGAATTTATTATTTTGAACGATGAGCACGCTAACAGCAAGGTCTCAGGTCTCAGGTGGCAGGTCTCAGGAAAACCGTGACGGTGAGATGTTTTGGTTTCGTTATTTTTGAGACCTGACACCTTGGACCTGAGACCTTTCTTCCTGAGACCTGCTATTTCAGCCGCTCCGCCAACATGCCGAACAGCGGCAACTCGAAACGCTCGCCTTCCCATGCTTTGATCGAAAGAACAATCCACAAGAACAACATGGCCAGCGAAGCCAGAATTCCGAACAGCAGAAACAACATGGCGGCTGCGACATTCGAAAGGAAGAGTGCGGCGATGGTCAAAACGAAAAAGACTCCCCAAAGCAAAACGCTTTGCCAGGCGTGAAAGCGGACAAAGCGGTTGTTGCGAAATGCCGGTAGAAATAAAATTACCGCTCCGGGTAACAAGGTGAGATAAGCGACCGCTGCGGCCGCCCGTTCCGCGGGAGGAAGCGGTGTCATCGACCATCCGCAACCGGGACAGAATTCCGAGTTCGCGGGCATCACCGTTCCGCAATGGGGACACTTCACCAGAGCTTGTGCCGGATTCGCTGGGCTTTCGTCGGCACTTTTCGCCGCACTTTCCCCGGCACTTTTCCCAGTGCTTTTCCCAGCACTATTCTCTGGACTAGACAATTCGGCGTCCATTCGTTTTCTTCCGGCACGGTTCGCAAACACCATAAATCTGGAAAGTGTGGCGAGTGGTAACGTAATGGTGCTTGCGGCCGATCTCGCGCTCGATTTCTCCGACTTTCTCCGAGAAAAATTCAACCGAAGCGCCGCACTCTGTACACACCATGTGGTGATGACTGCGGCGGTTGTACTGGTGCTCGTAACGCGCGATGCCGTCATGAAAGGCGACTTCGCTGGCCAGGCCGCAACCCGCCAGAAGCTTCAGCGTCCGGTAAACGGTGGTGAAACCGATGCGCGGATCTGTTTTCTTGACCAACCGGTGCAGTTCGTCGGTCGAAAGATGTTCACGAGTTTCCAGGAAGGTCCGCAGAATAGCGTTGCGCTGTTCGGTCTGTTTGAGCCCGACGCGTTTGAGATGCTGCAGAAAAATTCCTTCGGCCTCGCGGATGTTCTCCCGCGAGATGGTCGGCTGATCGTCGATTCGTTTCTGCAACATGTTGGGCGGCACGGACACTCAAGATGATAATGCACGCCGAGGGATCGCCACCATGATACTGGGCGGAGCGCGGGTTGCGCCAACCGGCTCCCAGCTTCGGGCCCGATTTTGTTTCTGCTTTTTCTTGAAAAACCTGGTTCCCTACCCCCCCACCCCCTCCGCATCGCCCCTGGAATCAAGGGGTTAGGGACGCTTCCCGCCAAAGTATTCATTGCAAATGACTTATTGTCAAAGTATTCCGGAATAAGGACTTAGGCCTCGGCAGAGCTGATTTATTCCCGTTTTCGGTTTTCAAAGAGCGCTGAGAAATGGGTTTGGGGCAGGTTCGATGGGCCCTCCGGTGGACTGGCACACTTTTCCCTTTCCCAATTAGATCGCTATTTTCGCGCATGCGCGGGTTGGATGTCTGTGATGATGCTCACCGGCTGAATGTGATGAAAAAGGGAACGCTGAAGAGTGCGGTGTGCGCACTCGCACAATTCTTTATGGTTCGCTGTCTTGATCGTCGATGGCGTGTCTATCGGGCAGCATGCGTTGATGCAGGATGCGAGAAATCAAAACGCCCCCGTGCTCCTGGCGGTAGAACAACACATGCTTACCATGCTCCAGACGGCGCAAACCAGGGCGAACGTCGTCACAGAGCCGGCCCAACGCCGGATTATCAGCAAGCATCTGGCAACAAACCTCAAGCTCAGCGATGTAGCGGACGGCTTGGGCACTGCCCCATGTGCGCAGGGTGTAAGCGCCGATGCTCAGCAAACCGGCCTCAGCGCGACGCGAAAATCGAAACGCAGCCACGGCTAGCGCGACACGGGAAGTTTGATGGCCTTACGGACACGCCCGAAGACGTTGCCTCTGGCAATACCGCTGGCGTCGCCTTCGTCAATCGCCGCCCGCAGCGCGGCGAGCTTCGCCTCGTACTGCTGTTCTTCGCGCTCCAAAGTCCGCAACCCGGCGCGCACAACCTCACTGGCGTTTTCGTAACGCCCGCTCTTGACCTTTCTGGCTACGAAGCGGTCAAGATCGTTGGTCAAATTGACGTTGCGCGTAGGCATGGCGGGAGCCCTTTCCATGAATGTGAATCGCAAGTCTATTATAATGCAATTGGCAAAGATTGCCAGTGACGGAGCGCCCACTCATTCGCAAAAAACGCGAATGAGTGGGGCACCCGGCAAGCCCCGTCTCTACACGCGCGGTTGTCAGGTGCGGAGAGCACTCCTACAATCTTTCAGTAATGTCTGCTACCGCTTCCTTGCCCGAGGTTCGCCGGCGCAATCCTGCGCTCCGCATCCTGTACTACGCGGTTTGCCTTCTGCTGGTGGCACTCATCGCTGGCGCCTGGTGGCTCTACTGGATCGCGCGTCGTCCGCTGCCGCAACTGGATGGCAGTGTCTCCGTTTCTGGAATTTCGTCGAAGGTGCGCGTCATACGCGATGAACATGGTGTGCCGACGATTGAGGCGGCTACGCTCGCAGATTTATTTTTTGCCCAGGGCTACGTGACCGCGCAGGACCGGCTGTGGCAGATGGAGATGATGCGGCGCGCCGCTGCCGGAGAACTTTCGGAAGTGATCGGCGAAAGCACGGTGAAAATGGACCGCGAGCAGCGGATTCTGGGGCTGCGGCTTGCGGCCGAAGCGGCGGAGAAGAGTATCTCAGTGCGCGACCGGGTCTATTTTGACGCTTACGCTCGGGGAGTGAATGCGTTTCTCGAATCGCATCGCGACCGGCTTTCGCTGGAATTCCGCCTGATGAAGTACACGCCGCGGCCGTGGACGGTGACGGATTCCTTGCTGGTGGGCGCGCTCCTGGTGGAGTATCTGAACCACTACCCTTACGAGCGTGCGCTAGAGCGAGAAAAAATTCTGGCGAAGCTGGGCCCGGAACTGACGGCGGATCTGTACGTGAATTCTTCCTGGCACGACCGTCCGCCAACTGAAGTGCGGCGGATAGATGGGGAACCCGCGGCCAACAGCAGCGATAGCGATGAAGATGACGATGACGACGAAGAGGTCGACCCGGCAGGAGGAACGGGTCGGCTGACCTCCGCGGCGCCTTCAGGGTCTGGTTTCGTAAGCCACGCTCCTCAGGGGATGAAGATTGTGCGCGAGAATTCGGTCGTCCCTCCGGGACTTGAATCACTTGTTCCGCTGTTCCCAGCGCTGAAGCACTGGGCTAAGCTCGGTCGCCCCTCCGGGGCTGAATATTTCTCCGGGGCTGGATTTTTCTCCGGGGCTGGATTTTCCTCCGGGGCTGGATTCTCCTCCGGGGCTGAATTCTCCTCCGGGGCTGGATTCTCCTCCGGCACTGAATACTCCTCCGGGATCGAATACTCCGATGATTCTCTCCGGCCGGGATCTAATAACTGGGTGGTGTCCGGTCAGCATACGGTTTCGGGGAAACCACTGCTCTCCAACGATATGCACCTGGACCATCAGATGCCGAACTTGTGGTTCGAGGCGCACCTGAAAACAACAGCAGCAACAACAGCAACAGCAGCAACAATGAAGAGCAGCAACTTCGACGTTGCCGGCGTTACGCTGCCGGGAGTGCCGTTCGTTATTGTGGGCCACAACCAGCGCATCGGCTGGGGATTCACCAACGTCGGGCCGACTGTGGAAGACGACTTCATCGAGGAGTTCAATGCGCAGGGGCAGTACAAGACTCCGGCAGGATGGGTTGATGCGCAGCACCGGCAGGAAACGATTCACGTCAACGGAAAGCCGGATGTGACGCTTGACGTGGTGACGACGCGGCATGGACCGATCATTACGGAATTGCTTCCTGGCGAGACGCGCAAGATCGCTTTGCGCTGGACGTTGCAGGACGGCATGGGATTGATGTTCTTCGACGCGGACTCCGCGGAGAACTGGGAGCAGTTTCGGAAGGCGTTCTCGGGTTTCGGCGCGCCCGGACAAAACGTGATGTACGGCGATGTCGATGGCCACATCGGATACCAGGCGACGGGGCGCGTGCCGGTCCGCGCGGCGGGCGATGGCAGCTTGCCGGTGAGCGGCAGCGACGATGCGCACGAGTGGAAAGGCTGGATTCCTTTCGACGAGATGCCGCATGTTTATGATCCGCCGTCGGGAATTCTGGCGACCGCCAACGGCCGCATCACGCCGGAGGGCTACAAATATTCGATTAGCACGGAATGGGAAGCGCCCTGGCGGACGGATCGCATCTATCGGGTGCTCGAATCGGGAAAGAAGTTTGCGCCCGCGGATATGCTGGCGCTGCAGATGGATGTGTCGTCGACCTACGACCGCTTCTGCGCCGACAAATTCGTGTACGCGATCGATCATGCCTCGAACGCTTCCGATCGCGCAAAGCGGGCAGCGGAAATTCTGCGCGACTGGGATGGGCGGATGTCGGCGGATTCAGCGGCGCCGACGATTGAGACGAAGGCGCGTCAAGAACTGGCGCGGTTGCTGCTGGAGCCGAAACTGGGCGCGGCGGCGGATGCGCCGGCGTCAGACGCGGCTTCCGGTTCGGCTTCCGGCGCGCTCAGTTGGAAGAGCTATCGCTGGGCTATGTCGTCGGTATGGCTGGAGAATGTGCTGACCAAGCAGCCGGCGCGCTGGCTGCCGCCGGGATACTCCGACTACGGGAGCCTGCTGACGGCTGCAGTGGAAAACGCGGTGAAGCAAACGGGAACACCATCTGGAGACGTCGCGAAAATTGCGTCGGGAGCTCCTTCGGATCTCAGTCAATGGACGTGGGGAAAGTATTATCCGGTTGAAATCGATCATCTCGTGCTCAGCCGGCTTCCGGTGATTGGGCGCTTCACGGGGCCGGGGTCGCATCCTTTGAGCGGGAGCACGTACACGGTGAAGGCGGTGAGCCGCGGGTTTGGGCCTTCCGAACGGCTGACGTGGAACTTCGCGAACTTTGACGAAAGCACGCTGAACGTGGTGACGGGAGAGAGCGGAATTTTCCTCAGTCCATATTACATGGACCAGTGGGCGGCCTGGTACGGAGGCTCGACATTCGCGTTTCCGTTCTCGCAGGCCGCGGTCGAGGGACATCGGGCGCATGAGATGACGCTCGAGCCGCGGTAGGGATTCGTTGGTCGTTAGTCGTCGGTCGTTCGCTATTGCCAGAGAGCAAACAGCGAACGACGAACAGCGCCCTTCAAAAATCTACGATCTTGACGTCGATGAAGTAGCCGACGAGGCCGTTGATTTCACCGGGGTTATCCGGATTGCTCGGGTTGTACTCCAGGGCGTCGGACGTGGCGTCGTAGATATAGAGTGATCCGCCCTGGACCAGATAGACTACCTGGCGCCTGCCGATGGGCTGGATGCCGGTCACGTCTCCGTTCTCGTTAGGAACTGCGACGCCGCCAGGCGCAACAGCGCCCACCGTGGTCGTCAGCGTGTTGTAAATGGAAAGGCAACCACGCACCTCGTCCCCGAGAACGGCCGCAACGACCTCGGTGCAAGTGCTCGCGCCGATGAAGAGCTGTCCGTTGGCGGCGAGCGCGATTTGATTGTGATATCCGTCGGTGATGACGATCCCGGAATTGGTCACCGTCATGGTGGACAGGTCAACGATGGTGAGCAGCCCGCAGGATTGTGCGGCCGTCGTCTCCCCTGTGCAGGGCTGCTGCGGAACTCCCCCGACCGGTGGCGGGGTACCGGCAATATACATGGTCGAACCATTTACCAGAGCTACACTGCCGGCGGTCAGGTTGAGAGTACCGATACACGATGGATTTCCGCCGGGAGTGCAGACGACGCCAGCCGGGCCTGCCGTATTCGTCGTTAAATCGAGAGTCTGAATGCTGGCCTCTTGCCCGCCGCACTCGGGGCCACAGTTCAGCACGTAGGCGGCGGTGTCGTCACTGTTGAAGAACGCCGCCACTGGATGGTCAAAGCCGGGCACGAAAGTGATAACGGGATACTCCGTTGCCACACTCGAGGGTGTGATCACGGCAATCGTATCCGCGACGGAGTCCGCGCCCTGGCTGAAAGCCAGGATGCGAGTGCCGGTATTCCCCATGCTGAGAAAGCGGTAAGGCTGGTTGAATCCTTGAGGCACCGTGGCGGGCCAAACGCAGACTGGGTTGGCCGGGTTCACAAGCGGGCAGCTAATTACGGCGGTGACGCCGGCCGATCTCAGATCGATGACTCCAATGACTCCGGGGGATGGTTGCCCGGTCACCGCGCCCGTGGGCACGGCGACGTAGGCGGTGGAGCTGTCGGGCGAAACCACGAAGCTATAGGTCATGCCGGGCAAGCCCACGTGACCGGTAGCGGATTCGGTGGCGTTGTTGAGGATGGTGAACTGGTTATCCGAGAATGGCGTACCGTTGCCGCTGAAGACCAGGGTCTGGGCCATGTTGGGCGTGACCACCATGATTCCCGGAGTGTTCCCGCCGGAAATCGGGGCTAAGGGCCCACGCGTATCGTTTAGGGCATTGAGGACATACACACCAGCGAACGAACTAGAACCGGATGTGACGTAATTCGAGATAAAGGCGCGGTAGGCGAGGCCGCTGGTTTTTGAGGTACCGGAGGAACTGCCGCCGCAACTCAGACACAGCAAACTCGCGGGCAGTAGGAATAACACAAAGATCAGGACGCTTTTCAAACCTGGGACTCCAACCTCATGCGGGATAATCGCTTGGATGCAAGAATAAGGATTATAGCAAAGGCAGAAATTGTGTTTAAGCTGCGGTTGAGGCCCTCGACCTACACGAGATCGGAAGGCTTGAGCTTCCGCCTTGCGCCGTGGCGGATATGGAGCACTTCAACCTGCTTCTGTTTTTCGAGGACTCGGTATATCACGCGATAAATATGAGGTTTTTGGCCGTAAAGAAAGTGCCTCAGATGGTCCTTCTTACGCGGCGTAAGCGGGCAGCGGTTCGGCTGCTGTTCCAGACTGAGAGTTGCTTTTTTGATCCCCAGATACCATTCCAGGGCCTTGTCGGAATACTCGGCGTTGATTTGCGGGTACAGAAGGGCAAGATCGCGCTCGGCATGTGGAGTGGTGTTAACGGCGTATGCCATGCTTGGCTTCAAATTCGGCGAAGAACTCCCTCGCTGGCCGCGTCCTTCCTTGTTTCACATCCTCCAATCCCTGCCGGATGCCTTCCTCTTCATCCGCGCTGGCTGCGATGTCGAGCAGGCGCTGATAGGCTTCGGCGTCCTGCACAACGGCCGCAGCTTTCCCATTCACCGTAAGCACCACGGGGCGCTTGCTCTTCTTAAGCTGTTTCATGAAGTCGCCGGACTGGCGGCGAAACGTCGTCAGAGATTGGATGTCCTTGGTGATGTCAAGCATCGGCCCGCTCCTATTAAAAGCACCTTATTAGATGCTATCAGAATCTCCTATCCCGGCAGAGGGACAGAGCCGAACGGTAGTGGGCAAGTTTCGTTTTCAAACTGACCCACTACCAGCCGGATGCATAGACCTCGCCCTTTCTTGTATTCTCAAAGAAGATGGCGCGTAACTTTATAGAGCGTCTGAAGCAATCGCCCGTGCTCTGTGACGGGGCTATGGGGACGCTTCTCTATGCCAAGGGCATCTTCATCAACCGCTGCTATGACGAGCTGAACTTGTCGCAGCCGGAGCTGATCCGCGCCGTCCACCACGATTATCTGAAGGCCGGCGCCGAGATTATCGAAACCAATACTTTCGGCGCGAACAGCTTTCGCCTGGCGAGGCACACTCTGGCCGATCGCGTGCGCGACATCAACCTGGCGGGCGCTCAGCTGGCTCGCGAAGCAGCCAAGGGTTTCGACGTTTGGGTCGCCGGATCAATCGGCGCGCTGGGGGTTCGCATTGAACCGCTGGGCAAGACTTCGTTTGAAGAGGCGCGCGCCGCGTTTCGCGAACAGGTCGCAGCCCTGGTCGAGGGCGGCGTGGATTTGTTCATGCTTGAAACCTTCGGTTACCTCGAAGAATTACACCAGGCGGTGCTGGCTTGCCGGGAGGTGAATGCGAAGCTTCCCATCGCTCTTCCCATCGTGGCCCAGGTCACGATTGACGAAGACGGCAACTGCCTCGATGGCTCCGACCCCGAGGCTTTCGGCGCCCGGCTGACGGAATGGAAGGTCGACGTGCTCGGCATCAACTGCAGCGTGGGACCGGTCGCCATGCTCGACGCCATCGAGCGCGTGCGCGCGGTGACCTCCGTGCCCCTGGCCGCGCAGCCGAACGCCGGCATGCCGCGCTCGGTCGAAGGCCGCAATATCTATCTCTGCTCGCCGGAATACATGGCAACCTACACCCCGAGATTCGTGGCGGCCGGAGTGCAACTGATTGGCGGCTGCTGCGGCACCACGCCGGATCATATCCGGGCCATGAAATCGGCTTTGCGCGTGGACCAGGCGCGCGGCAAGACAGCGATTTCAGCGGCGATTCATTCCAGCGCGGCGCCGGTGGCACCGGCGAACATTCCCATGGCGGAGCGCTCCCGGCTAGGCGCAAAAATTGCCGCTGGGGAATTTGTGACCATGGTCGAGATCGTGCCGCCCAAGGGAATCGACATCCGAAAGGAGATCGAGGGCGCGAAGTTCGTCAAATCGGTCGGCGTGGATGCGATCAACATCCCCGACAGCCCGCGGGCCTCGGCGCGCATGAGCAACCAGGCCCTGTCGGTGCTGATGCAGCAGGCGGTTGAGATCGAAGCCATCCTGCACTACACCTGTCGCGATAGAAATGTGCTGGGCATTCAATCCGACCTGCTGGGCGCGGCGGCCACCGGAATTCGCAACCTGATCTGCATCACGGGGGACCCCCCGAAGATGGGGAACTATCCCGATGCCACAGCGGTGTTTGACGTGGATTCGATCGGACTGGTGAATATCGTCCACAACCTGAACCGGGGATTGGACTTGGGCGGGAACCCGATCGGCGCCGGGACCAGTTTCGTCATTGGGGTGGGTGCAAATCCGGGGCTGCCCAACCTGGACGAAGAGATCAAGCGCTTCGAATACAAGGTGCAAGCGGGTGCGGAATACGTGGTCACCCAGCCGGTATTCGATATCAGTCTGCTGGAGAATTTCCTGAAGCGGATCACGCACTGCCGAATTCCCGTCATTGCCGGAATCTGGCCTCTGGTAAGCGCCCGTAACGCCGAGTTCATGAAGAACGAACTGCGGGTTTCCGTGCCCGATGAAATCCTGAACCGGATGGCTAGGGTGACCAGTCCGGAAGCGGCTCGCGCCGAAGGCGTGGCCATCGCGCGCGAAATGCTGGCGGCGGTCCGCGACCGGGTCCAGGGTGCGCAGATCAGCGCTCCTCTGGGTCGATATAGCTCCGCGGTCGATGTTCTGGAGGTCCTCGGCTCGAAACGGTCGACGACTGTGTAGTCTTGCAACACCCATTGTGTCCGTTTTGAAACCCCGCATCTAAGAAAGAATGCACAAATTACAAAATTTCACTGGACATTTCGCTCCGGAAACGGCATTACAATAAAGTATAGGAGCAATGGGATTGGTGAAGTTTGAAGAATGCCTCGAGCGTCTCGAGAAGATAGTTCAGGAACTGGAAAAAGGGGAGGTTCCTCTAGAGAAGTCTCTGACGCTTTTTGAAGAAGGCATGCAGCTTTCCGCGACCTGCCGGAAGCAGTTGGAGGAAGCGGAAGGTAAAGTAGAGATTCTGTTAAAACAGAACGGAAAGCTCCAAACTGAATCGTTCGAGCCCCCGGCCGAGAAAGCGTTGCGCAAGTAACGCTGTCCCGCTCGGAGTTGATAACGCCTGTGCGCAGCACGTAGCTGTCACAGCCAGGCCGCCGCGAATCGCGGTGAGGTCAGGGGGAAGTCATGGAACCACTCAGTGTAGTCCTCTATCAGAATGACCCCGGAACTGCAAAAACTCTGGCGGTCAGTCTGTCCCAACACTTTGAATCTGTTCATTTGGCCAGCAGTTACGAAGAGGTTCGTCCCGCGGTTGCCCGGCATCGCGCCACAGCGCTGGTGCTGGATCTGGAAACTTCGGGGCCGGACGAAGTCAGGCGTTTGCATCATGAGTTCCCGGCGCTTTGCATCGTCGGTACCCACAGGCTAGCGGACGACAAACTGTGGGCCGAGACAATGAGTCTGGGCGCGTCCGACATATGTGAGCCGCGCAACGATGACGTAGTGCGCTCGCTGTTGCACAGGCGCACGCGCCATGCGGCCTGATCGACTAAAGTCTCAGGTGTCAGGTGTCAGGTTTCAGGAAAACAAAATCAACAGCTTCCTGACGCTTGATACCTGAGACCTGCCCTTCCGGGTTTTCCCGACACCTGACAGCTTTAGGAACTGAGACCTGCCTCTCGCCCCCTTGTTATACTGCGGTGCCATGCTGAGACAAGTTCTGGAGCAGGGACGCGAAGCCGCCGACGCTGCGCTCGATCGACTTTTGCCGCTGGCTGCCAAGCATCCAACTTCCATCCATCAAGCCATGCGGCACAGCGTATTTGCCGGCGGAAAGCGCCTGCGGCCAATCCTCTGCATGGAAGCGGGGCGCATGATCGCGGCCGCAGCGGTCGGTATTTCGCATGTTAGTTCGCAAACTGGCTCCAGTACTGGGCCGCCTGCTGGCTCGCTCCCCGCGGGCATAGAGCAGGTGGGCGCGGCGCTCGAAATGCTCCACACTTATTCCCTGATCCACGACGATCTGCCCGCGCTCGATAACGACGACCTGCGGCGCGGGCGTCCCACCTGCCACAAAGCCTTCGGCGAGGCCATCGCCATACTTGCCGGAGACGCGCTGCAGACGCAGGCCTATGAAGTGCTGGCGCAGATCGCTTGCCCTGCCGAGACGCGCGTCGCGATCATCCGGGAAATCGCCCACGCCACCGGGTCCATTGATGGCATGATCGGCGGCCAGGTCGTTGATCTCGAATCCGAGCACAAGAAGCCCGACCCGGCCACCCTCGAATACATCCACCGTTCAAAGACTGCCGCGCTCATCACGGCCAGCGTGGTCGGCGGAGGAATGTATGCGGGGGCCGCTGCCGCGGACATCGGCCGTCTCCGAACCTATGGCCAGTCGATCGGTCTGGCGTTCCAGATCGTGGACGATGTGCTCGACCTGACCCAGACCTCCGAGCAACTGGGGAAAACCGCGGGCAAGGACAAGGCGGCGGAGAAGACAACCTATCCGGCGTTATTCGGAATCGAGGAATCAATCCGCAAGGCCGATGCCCTGGTCGATCAAGCGTGCGCGGAATTCAACGAATACGGCACAGCCGCGTCGACTCTGAAAGACCTGGCGCACTACCTCGTCGAGCGCAAGAGGTAGTCTCCTGTAGAGACGGGGCTTGCCGCGTCTCGGCGCGCAGAAAAATATTCAATTCAATTAGTTCTCGGGCAGTGCCGCAGCCTGAGACGCGGCAAGTCGCGTGTCTACAGAGAATAACCGCCGCCGCCCCAGTCTTTTCCAATCGAAGGATGAGCCTGAGGGAAGGGGCTGGGCGGTAGCGGAGGAAGCTCCTTTCGGGGTTGGATTTTGACCAAGTGTAGCAGCCGCAGCCGGGGCGGTGGGAATGTGGAAAG
>Ga0224558_1001546_pt1 | contig 23775 bp, 20 predicted proteins | sample 714S32024metaG_FD_180682 | JGI IMG/M metagenome (GOLD analysis project Ga0224558, IMG submission 180682) | Peat soil microbial communities from Stordalen Mire, Sweden - 717 S3 20-24 | ecosystem: Environmental > Terrestrial > Soil > Wetlands > Peat | place: Sweden: Norrbotten County, Stordalen...
GTTTCCGGGCCGACCAGGCGTTCAGCTAACGATAACTAGAGAATCCCAGAGACTAAACGATGTCCATTTCTGCTGCCAATCCGGCTGGCCTGCCACACGTGTCCCTGAGCATGTTGGAGCGGGCGAACAAGAGCCTTCCGAGATTCAACGGAGGTGGCGAACTGCACTCTTCTTGCGACGAACATGCCAGCTCGAATCGAGCGCTAATCGCGGTAGCCTTCTGCAGCCAACGGGCTGATGACAACTTTGCTCTGGCGCGTGTCTGCCGTTATGTATCCCGCCTTTGTTCGGGCACCGCTTCGGGGCTTTTTCATGCGCCCTGCGGCAGCTCGCTCTTCTGCTTCGGCTGCGCCGCCCTGCGGATTACGGTTTCCCTCCAAATCTTGTTCGGAAAGAACGCCGAAAAGATTTCTCCGGAGCCTCCGCAAATGCAGAGCTTCGGCACTTGGGAGCATGGCCCACTCGCTTTATTGGTGCCCCGATCAAGATCGGGAAATTCAACAAACGGAGACAATCATGTACCAGAACAAAGTAACCCTCATCGGCTTTCTCGGCAGCAACGCAGAAGCCCGTACCAATAGCGCGGACTTCAGTGTCACCACCCTCTCGCTGGCAACCAAATCCTCCTATAAGAAGGATGGCAAGTACATCTCGCACACCGAATGGCACCGTTGCGTCGTCTTCGGCAAGCTCTCGGAGTTCGCCAAAACGCTTACCAAGGGTGCGCATATCCAGGTGGAAGGCGAACTGCGCAGCCGGGAGTACGACAGCAAGAAAACGGACTCGAAGCGGCGGGTCTGGGAGATTCGGGTCGCTTCGATCCTGAAGCTGGACCGCGCCGAAAAGGCCGCCCCAGAAGATCAGGAGCACGATGAAGTGCCCCAAGAAGATGCGGCCGCATAGGCCCTTCCTCTTCACTCTCGGAAGCCCGGCGCAGTGCTGGGCTTCCAACGCTGTGAGGTTCCCACTATGAGTTTCGAGTTGATCCTTCCATTTCTTCGCCCGATAGAGCCGCTGCTGCTGGACGACAGCATCAGCGAGATCATGGGCAATCCCGATGCTTCTTGGTGGTACGAACGCGACGGGATCATGCGCCAAGAAGCAACCATTTCCTTCCACGCTGGCCAGCTCCGCACCGGTCTCGAAGTGATCGCTAATCAGCTCGGCAAAAAACTAGACGAGGACAATCCCTTGCTGCACGCGCAGCTCCCAGACGGAAGCCGGCTGGCGGCGGTGATTCCTCCGGTTGTGCGCCCGGCCCCTGCTCTGACAATCAGAAAGTTCACCAGCCGGCATTACACGATAGACGACCTGATCGCTCGTGGCACGTTGACGCGGTCACTCGCGGACTTCTTAGGAGAACAAATCCGCAGCGGAAAGACCCTGCTCATCAGCGGTGGGACGGGGACCGGCAAGACCACGCTCTTGCGGATATTGGCAGACTTCATTCCGGACCACGATCGCATCGTGGTCATTGAGGACACCTCCGAGCTTCACATTCAGAAGCCGAACATTGTGCCGGCCGAATGCCAGACCGATACGTTCAAGGCCAACATCTCCTTCGATGACCTTTTGAAGTCCGCCCTCCGTTGGAGACCGGATCGGATCATTCTCGGCGAAGTCCGTGGAATCGAGGCGCGAACGCTGCTCGATTCCTTCAACACCGGCCATGCCGGTTCGCTCGCGACGATCCATGCCAATTCCGCGGAGAAAGCGCTCCGCCGTTTCGCCAATTTGGTCATGCGCAACCATGCGCAAACCACTTTCTCCGATACCGAAGCCGAGATCGGGGAAGCCGTCGATTTTGTCGTTCATGTTGAGCGGCAGCCAGGGCGCCGCATCGTCCGCGAAGTGCTGGCACTTCGTGGATACGACCGGGACGCCAAGCGTTTCCTGATCGAGCCAGTCTTCGAGGTGAAACATGCCACAGCCTAATACTCAGAATGCCACCGCCACAGCTGCTGACTTCCTGACCCGTTGCTTTTCTTCTGCGGAGACCATTGCTCTCCTCCTACGGCGTGAAGTCCCCAGCGTGACAACTCAGAGAATCGTCCAATTGGAGACCGCGCTCGCCCCTCGGTACCTCGCCTGGCTCGCCTATGAGAACGCTGCTGGCGCGAATGTCTACGTAGCAGCCAATCCGCTTCGCTCGGACAGCCGCAAACGTACCAAAGAATGCATCGTTGCAGTACGCCATCTCTATCTGGATTTGGATACCGATGGAGAGGCCCGCCTCACTTCGCTCCGGGCCTCCGATGCGGTTCCCCCACCGAATGCAATCCTTTCGACATCGCTCGGTAAATATCAGATCCTGTGGCGGGTTGACGGCTTCACTCTCGAACAGCAAGAAAGCGCCCTGAAACTGCTTGCAATTACCTTTGGCGGCGATCCCGCTTGTACCGACTGCAACCGCGTCCTCCGCCTGCCGGGATTCCTGAATTGCAAGTACGATCCCGCGTATCCTGTGACGGTCGAATACCCCGGCGATTCCACCTGGAATTCCGATGACTTCCAGCTGGACATTCTAGCCGCGGATGCTATCCATTCATACGGTGCAATCACAGCGCGAAAGCATTCTTTTGACCACTCCAATTCCGAACACGATTGGGCATGGGTTCTGCATGAGCTCGCCGGTGGCAAAGACGCCGTGAAGCTCACGCGCAAGCTGGCTTCGCGCCGACCCGATAAGCCCAATCCTCTTTATTACGCTCAGCGGACAGTTGACGTTGCATCGGCCAGGCTTTGGCTCATCGAAGGCATTCCGATAGACGACGTTGTGACGCTGCTTGAAGTTCGTCGCCGATTCGAGATTCCCATCGCACTCTGCCGCGCTCGTGCGCGGGAGATTGCACAGACGGCGCAGAGAATGATTGCACGGAGAAAGATTGCTTGATTCCACTATAAGGAGACGAATATGCCACTACTTGAAATCAACCAGACCCGCTACATCAGTGCTTCCGTTCGGCTGGATGAGTCCACCGCCGAGCAGGTCGATCAGTACGCCGCTTTCGTCCACGCATCCGCAGATGATGTTGTGGACAAGGCGCTCAACTATGTCTTCTCGAAGGACCGTGATTTCCAGGACTTTCTGAAGACGCCACAGGCCAAACAGGTTGCCTCCACATTGCGCGTTCGTAAAGGTCCGAGTAATGGTGCAGCGGAGGAGCCTGCAAAGAAGCTTGTAGCAGGGGTGGAGTCAACGCCTTCTGTGCGGGCAGTGAAGGCGTGATCCTGCATTCAATTTCGTGGTGGAGCAAGAACGGTGCTTCGCACCGGAAGAATTGTGACACTCCACCCCTGATAGGGAGCTGTTTAGGTTCCTTCGGAACCGATTGGGTGTCCTATGACAACAAAGAACTTATTGAGATGCGGGAACCTATTAGTTTCTCGTTCCCTACGGAGAAATGAGCGCCCTGATGCTACTGAATCATTCTGAAACACGTAGGACAAAGGGTACTGTGCGAGGCCGGGAAAGCCGCAACCAGTCACTCAATACCAAGTTGACTCCGACCGAATTTGCGGAAGTTGAGGTGGCGGCTGCAGCGCACGGGTGCGCGTTAGGCGAATGGGTTCGCGATGTGATCCTGCGGGAGTTGCGTGAAGGCTCGGCCAGCGATCCATCGCTGGCCGAGATCCTTGGGGTTCGATTGCTCCTAGTAAACGTGTTGCGACCTCTGGCCGCAGGCCAGAGACTCGCACCGGAGGCGTTCGACAAACTGCTCGACGAAATCAGCGATGCGAAACACCAACTCGCTGGCAAGTTGGTTAGTCCTTCAGGAAGGAAATAGACAATGGCGATGACAAAGTGGGGACGCAAAGAAACGATCATCTGGCCGCCGCACGGCCCGATTTATACCTATGGGGCGGTGTTCGTGGCGGTCGTTTTGACCGGTCTGTTCCTTTATTGCCGATTCACCTTCGGGACCAGCTTGCTGCAGCGCTTCTACACACCGACCTACATCCGGTCGAGTGTCGCGGGAGCAATCGGAGCGAGCCGCAGAGACAATTACCGGATGCTCATGGTGGGCGCTCGCGGTATTACACCACGATTGGCAACGCACGCCGACGTGACAGACGGCGAGACGCCGGAACCGGGCAGCAAACCTATCCCGCTTGCGCTCTCGCAACTCGCCTTGCAGCGCGGCTATGCTCTCCTTTATCTGGGACCAAATCAGAGCTATATCGATGCGACCTTGGGCTCGTACCTCAAAGATGCGGTCTACGACGGCAACGGCTTCTTCGATCTCTACAAGCTCCCACTGCTTTTCGGTTTGCTGTCCTTGGTCATCCAGCTCCCGTTTGCGATCGGCAAGGACGTCCGACGACGCAAGGAGCTGAGATACGGACGACGACTAAAAGGCCCCGAGATGGTGACGCCGAAGGAGTTCAACAGCAGGATCCGAGGAGAAGGAATAGGTATCAAGACCGACGAGATGAAGGCAATGATCCGCATACCGGCGCGGGCCGAGGCGCAACACATGCAGATCATCGGAGATACCGGTGCGGGCAAAACCACGATCATGCTCCAGATCCTTCGGCAGATAAAACATCGTGGTGATTCAGCGATCGTCTACGACCCAGCACGGGAGTTCGTCCAGCGCTTTTATGATCCGAAGAATGGCGATGTGATCCTGAATCCGCTCGATAAGCGTTGCCCCTATTGGGGACCCGCGGAAGAATTGCGCCGTCGCTCCGAGGCGAAGGCACTCGCGGTTTCCCTGTTCCAATCGCCACAAGACAAGAAGGGTGAGTTTTTCATCGAGTCTCCGCAGAAGATCTTTGCCTTCCTGATGGCCTACGGCCCCACACCAGAGGAGTTGGTGAAGTGGATGTCCGACCCGGAGGAGATCGACCGAAGGCTGAAAGGGACGGAGCATGCTCACCTGATCGACCCGAAAGCACATCAACAGCGCGCCGGTGTTCTTGGCTCGCTTGGACTAGTCGCAGACAGCCTCCGTCTCCTCCCGAAGAAGGGCCACGGAAACGGCGAATGGTCGGCAACAGAGTGGGCCGAGACCCGGCAGGGATGGATCTTCATCACTTCACTCCCGGCGGAACGTGAGGCGCTTCGTCCACTTCAGAGCTTATGGATTGACCTGCTCGTCTTGCGCCTCCTGAACGAACCGAAGGAGGGCCAAAAGCGGGCATGGTTCGTGATCGATGAGTTGGCGAGTTTGCAGAAGCTGCCGCAGCTCCATACGGCTATTACAGAAAATCGGAAGAGCAAGAATCCAGTAATTCTGGGTTTCCAAGGCAAGTCCCAACTGGAATACCTCTACGGCCATCTGGCTGAGGTCATGCTGTCCCAGCCGGCAACCAGCATTTGGCTGAAGACCAAGGAGCCGACTGCCGGCGAGTGGGTCAGCAAGTTCATTGGAAAAGTCGAGATCGAGCGGCTCCGCGAGACCCACTTCGACGGCTCCCGAGCTGGACGGAACTTCGCGCTGGACCGGCAAGTTGAACCGCTGGTAATGGAGTCCGAAATTTCCGGACTCGCGGATCTCCATGCCTACATGAAGTACGAGAACTATGTGACGCGCTTCTCGTTCCCGTACTTGGATATGCCGGTTGTCGCCACTGATTTCGATCTGCGCGACACGCCCGAGGACACGCTCCCCTACGATCCCAAAAACATAGGAGCGGCTAAACCCCAGAGCCCACTTGAATTGAAGCCGGAACCAAAAGCCCCCGCACCGCCGCAGCGAAAATCGCCAAGGACAGCGACGGAGGGACAGCAGCAGGAGCCCGCTGTCGGAACAGACGACAGCAGCCAACGAAGCCTCAATCTTCGGGGTTAAGGAGCTAGCATGCTAACCATCTCGAAGCCACTTTCCGCTGGCCAGGCTCAGAACTACCACCAGAAGGAGTTCACCGCGAAGGAGCAGAACTACTGGTCCCAACGCGGCATCATCGGAGGTGAGTGGCAAGGTCAGCTTGCTGGGCAGTTCGGCCTGGCCGGGATAGTCTCTGCCGAGGATTTTGCGAAACTCAGCCAGGGCCAGCATCCGCAAACCGAAGAGCAACTTGTGCGACAACGAGCGTCGTATGAATATCAGGATGCCGAGGGCAAGACCATCAAGACAATGGAGCACCGAGCCGGATGGGATGCGACCTTTTCAGCGCCCAAATCTGTCTCACTTACCGCGCTAGTTGGTGGCGATGACCGCGTCCGGGAAGCGCATCGGGAAAGCGTCCGCGTTGCCCTCGACCAACTCGAACACTACACGCAAGCTCGCATCGGCGGCAATCATCCGCCCGAGACCACGGGCAAGTTTATCGCCGCCAAGTTCGAGCACGATACCGCGCGCCCGGTCGATGGCTATGTTGCGCCGCAACTGCATACCCACGCGGTTGTTTTCAACGTCACCGAGCGCGACAATGGCCAGCCTCGCGCGATTCAGCCGCAGAGCCTCTTCGCTTCGCAGCAGTTCGCCACTGCCATCTATCAATCCGAGTTGACCTACAAACTACGCCAATTCGGTTACGAAATTACGACAGGACGGAGCGGTGCGCCTGAGATTAAGGGCTACACGCAGGACTACCTCGACGCATCCAGTCCCCGCAGCCAACAGATTCGTGAGTACCTCGAACGTACGGGCCGTTCGGGGAAGGAAGCTGCGGAGATCGCTGCGCATTCGACCCGTGACCGCAAGGAGATTCATTCGCCGGGTGAGGTGATGGCCGCGCACCGGAAGCTGGCGGCAGACTTTGGACACCAGGCGGAGGCTGTTGTACGCGCAGCCCGTGAACGGTCGCAACATCATGAGAAGCCGGTCAACTCGTTCGAGCGGGTTCGAGAATCTCTCACCTTTTCTCGCGACAAGAACTTCGAGCGCGAGGCTGTTGTAGACGAACGTGCTCTGATCCGCGATGGGCTCCGTCGCGGAATGGGCGAGGTTACCCATACCCAGGTTCGGGCCAATCTTGAGGCCCGCTTGGCTTCTGGGGAATTTCAAACCGTCGAACGGTCTAAGGGCGTTCCGGGCCGTCAATTCACCACCGCCAAAACCATCGAAGCGGAACATGAAATCCTCCGCCGGATGCGTGAGGGACAAAACCACGTCGAGCCGGTTCTTTCGCGCCCGCACGCTATCGCCGTTGCCGACCAGCACACGCATCTCAACCAGGCACAAAAGAGCGTGGTCGAGGATGTTCTCAGCTCGCCGGACCGCATCCAAGGAATCCAAGGCTTCGCCGGCGCGGGCAAGACAACCACGCTCACAGTCATCCGCAGCGCCGCGGAAAGGCAGAGCTATCAGGTCGAGGGCTTCGCCCCGACCTCCCGCGCCGCGCGTCAACTGAATGAAGCAGGCATCGAGGCTGGAACCCTGCAAGGCTTCCTCGCTCGCAGTGCGAGTCCAGACCTACCAGAGCAAAAGCACTTCTACTTTGTCGATGAGTCAAGCCTCGCCAGCACCAACCAGATCCGCGAGTTCCTTTCGCGGCTTGGTCCCGATGACCGCGTGCTTCTGATCGGCGATATCCGCCAGCATCAAGGCGTCGAAGCAGGCCGCCCCTTCGAGCAATTGCAGGAAGCCGGAATGCGCACGGCGAAACTCGACGAGATCGTTCGCCAGAAGGACCCGGCCCTGAAATCGGCCGTGGAAATGCTGGCGACGGGCCAAGTCTCCGCTGCGCTCGACGCGCTCCAACAGCAGGGCCGGGTGAAGGAAATCCCCAACGCGGAAGAGCGCATTCGCGCTATCGCGAAGAGCTACGTCGAATCGCCCGAGAACACTCTCATCGTCTCACCCGACAATGCTTCCCGCCGCCAGTTGAACGTCGCGGTTCGCCAGGAATTGAAAGCCATCGGAACCGTTGCCCCGGAGGACCACACTTTCCGCGTCTTGGTTCAGCGTCAGGACATGACCGGAGCCGAACGATCTTGGGCGAGCCACTACGAGATTGACGACGTAGTTCGCTACACGCGTGGCAGCAAAGCCGTCGGAATCGAGGTTGCCGCCTACGCATCGGTAGTCGCGATTAACCCGGCCGCAAACCAGCTCACGGTCGAGAAAGCGAACCACGAACTTGCCACCTACGACCCTCGCCGCCTCACCGGTGTCTGTGTCTATCGGGAGATCGACCGCCAGTTCTCCGTAGGCGACCGCGTCCAGTTCACCGCCCCCGTCAAATCGCTGGGCGTTGCCAATCGCGATCTTGCCGTAATCGAGTCAATTGCGCCGGATGGCCAGGTTACCGCGCGCCTCGACAGCAACCGCCAGACAGAATTTAACGCCAGAGATCATCGTCATTTTGACCACGGCTACGCCGTCACCAGTCACAGCTCCCAGGGCCTCACAGCCGAACGCGTCCTCGTTCACGCCGATACCAGCGTCCACCCTGACCTGCTCAACTCCCGCTTCGGCTACGTCTCCATCTCCCGCGCCAGCCACGAGGCGACACTCTTCACCGACGACATGGCGAAACTCGGTCCTCAGCTCGGAGCCGATATTTCAAAGACCTCTGCCTTGGAAATCAATCAAGCCACATCGATTGGGCTCGGGATCGCCCATTAGCAAATGAATGGTATCTAACGTGCCCACTATGAAACCGCAGGCGAGAGATTTGTCAGTTCTTTCTTTTTGAGCCCTTGTCGTCCCTACGTTGCACGGTTGAGATCAGTGTTCCACCATTGAACATACAAGAGACCGCTCCAGTTCACGTAAGAACCTCACGCCCGCCGAAGGAATGTTGGCATTACTATGCCCATTTTGGTGCGCTGCCCAACGTCACGGATCAACACCAAAATCTGGTGTTTCGTGTCGAAGGACTCTGCCATACAGACTCGTTCATCCAGATTTCGATCAACCAAAATAACCTCCCTTTGAAAGGTCATCCGTTTCCCAGCGTTCGGAACCGCAGGTCCCAAGGCGTGCGATGGCGTGATCACAGCGAAAAGAGATTGGCAATCGTAAATTCCGTGGAAGGATTGCGAGGCAACTATGCGCCGTACAGTGGTAGTGAACTTCCCGTCCAGGTCCAGAACTACGGGTTCCAGCACAACGACGCAGCATGCGTGTGGGTTGGTCATTACGTATCGCCGGAAGGTCGCGTAATTCGAAGCCCCAAACTTTCGGGCAAGGTTCATAGGCACCTTAATTCCGAAGTTCTGCGCGTGGGCCTCCTTGGAGAAAACATCTCCCTGAAACAGGACCTCTGAGGCAAATACATTCGCTTCGCGCTCGAACAAATCCGTGATCTCCGGATCTAGCGTCTTCTCGCAATCGTGGATAAACTTATAGAGCTTGCTTTGATGAGGCAAGGTCCCATGCCCTGCTTCATGAAGCTTTACGAAGGGCACCCGAGGAGCTGGTAGGGCCAAATCCAAAACGACCAGTCTTTCGCCGGCGTCGAACAGAGCCAGCACTTTACTGAAGGCGGACTTGACCGTTTCAAGCCCTGACCTCGCCCTCCTGGTGAACTGCCGCAGAAAGCCCTCGTTCAGTACTTTGTCATCAACAACCGTCAGCTTCGCTGCCGCCATCAGATCATCGATCGGCGTCGGAAACCGCCCGAGCGCAGATGCATCGCGGAGCAAACGATCCGCATGCCGCTGGACGGTCACGAGTTGGTGAGGATCGAGGACTGAATCGTCTGGCCGTGTCACGGTTTCTTTCTCTGCTCTCTTATGAAGGCGAGATAGCCCAACAGGGCTTTCTCCTCATCCGGCGTGACCCCTTCAATCGCAAAGGTAGCCGCCCTTGCTTGACGCCGGCCCTTGGGGTCGGCTTCTGCGGGAAAATACCCGGCGCGGGCCATTAAATCTTCGTAGGCGACGTTGTATACGCGCGCCAGGGCGTGAAGAATATTGGGCGATGGTTTGTTGATCTTGTCATTTTCCAACTGGCTCAAATAAGCGTTGGAGACCTCTCTTTCGGTAGCCTCTTCCACTTGCCGCAACGTCAGACCGGCCGCAGTGCGCAGGCGAGCCAGATGCGGGCCGAGTTCGGATTCCGAGGCTCGGCGCTCGTTAGTCTTTGCCATACACGCGCTCCCTTTTCACAGAACATAGGTTTTCCAATGATTCTGGCCCCATTTGCTCAATTCGTCAAGCGGCGCTAATCGACTGCTTGACAAACTGAGCAGTGCTTGCTTTAATGAACGTGGGATTGGGCACACACCGCCCATCCGATTTCAACTGATGGAGGTTTATATGGAAGATCAAGAGTTTCAGGAAGCCGAAGCCCATCTGAAACGGGCCGAGGCTGATATGAATATCGCCCACAATGCGGAGAAGGAAGCCGAAGAGGAGATTGGGGAAGCGCTTCACGAACTTGAAGAAGCCGGTAAGCATCATGGGCATGAAATTCACTTCGAGGTTGACGGCGAACCATTTGAAACCAAGCAACACGAGTTGACGCCGAACGAGATCATCAGCGAATTCGGCAAAAAGAACCCCGCCGATCATTACCTTGTCCAAATTCTCCCAGGCAAAACGATCAGCTATAAGGACCAAGGCAATGAGCCGATCAAAATGCATGACTGCATGAACTTTCAGATCGTCTCCACCGGGCCCAAGCCTGTGTCCCACGGGCCTATCGTCACGGGGTTCAGCGTGTTCACGGAGGGATTGCGTGGTATGGGATTTGATCCGAAGCCCCTGCCAAGCCTGCCCGACCATATCGTCATCGACTACGACGTTCAGAGTGGCCGGTTCGCCGGCCGCTCGGTCCGACTCGGCTTCATTGTGCCTCCGGATTTTCCGATGACGACGCCGACAGGTCCTCACGTCTCGCCCCACATCCTGCCGATTCATCCGACCAATGATGTCGGCCACCCGTTAGGAGGTGTCCATGAATCGCAGGCAGCGCCATTCGTGCAGGGTGCTGGTGGCGAATGGCAATACTGGTCCCGTCCATTCCCCGAATGGGGGACGTGCAAGAAGACGGCTAGTTCCTACATGAGCCATATCTACCAGCTTTGGGAAACCCAATGAGCACCTCAGTGCGCAGTGTCGCATTGACAACGATGCTTGACCACGCCGCTCGCGAACACTTGTTGCGATGTGATCGCCAGGAAGATCTTTGTTTTGCGCTATGGTATCCAAGCAATGGGCGTGAGCGAAAATCCGCCCTCATCAATCGGCTCATCCTTCCCCAAGAAGGGGACCGAAACGTTCATGGGAACGCCAGCTTAGAGGCTGTTTTCTTTCAGCGTGCCCTTGCAGAAGCAACCGCCGAAGGGGCTGGACTGGCGCTCCTGCACAGCCACCCGTATGGCATTGGCTGGCAAGGGATGAGTCGTGACGACATCACGACCGAGCAAAGTCTCGCCGCAGCGGTTTTCGGGGCGACGCGAATGCCTTTCGTCGGGTTGACCTTGGCTGGCGATGGTTCCTGGAGTGCGCGGTTCTGGGAGCGGACCGCCCCGCGTGTCTATACTCGGCGTGACTGTGCCACGGTAAGGGTCGTCGGCGACCGCCTGAGTGTTACCTATATGGATCAACTCGCTCCGGCACCACGTTCAAACGAAGAGCAAGTGAGAACCATCTCAGCGTGGGGCGAAAGATCACAAGCTGACCTTGTTCGGCTTCGTGTTGGCATCGCTGGCGCAGGCAGTGTAGGCGGCATGATCGCCGAGGCGCTCGCTCGCACGGGCTTCGAAGACATCACAGTGATCGATTTTGATCGCGTGGAGCGACATAATCTCGACCGCCTCGTCTACGCGACGCGCAAGGACATTGGACGTACAAAGGTTGCCGTCGAGGCTGAGCATCTATCCGCGATAGCAACAGCCGAACCTTTCCGCGTCTATCCAGTCGACGCAGCTGTATATGAGGACGATGGTTTTCGCTCGGCGCTGGACTGCGATGTCATCTTTTCATGCGTGGATCGCCCCTGGGGGCGCTACGCCCTGAACCTGATTGCCTATGCGCATTTGATACCAGTCATCGACGGAGGAATTGGAGTCAGAACCAATCGCTTCGGAAAACTGGTCGCAGCCGACTGGAAAGCTCAGACCGCCACGGTTGAACGCCGATGCTTGCAATGTCACCGCCAGTACGACCCCGGTCTTGTTCAGGCCGAGCGCGAAGGGTTTCTCGACGATCCCACTTACATCGAAGGTCTGCAGAAAGATCATCCGCTTAGGGCGCGGGAAAACGTGTTCGCATTTTCGATGTCTTGCGCAAGCATGCAGACACTTCAGATGCTGGCACTGGCTGTTGCGCCGTTGAGTTTGTCGAACCCAGGAGCGCAGCTCTACCACTTTGTGGGGGCAAAGATGGAACCTCCGGATTTCACGCCATGCCACGCTGAATGTCAGTTCCCCGAACTTATCGCGTTGGGAGACGCTTGCGGAATCAATGTGACCGGCAAGCGGCCCGGATACAAACCGATCTGTAAAGCAGTCCTCTAGGTAGACGCCGCCAGCTTACCGGCTTTCCTAAGGTGGCGGCGACTCTTGCCAACGCTTGGGTGACAAGTTACTTTGAAATTGTGTTATTTGGCGTACGCCCTGTTCGACTGCCAGCGACGCTGGTTGCGCACACATGAAACCCTCTTCCGCCGATTTCCGTCTATCTGCCAGCGACCTAAGCAATCACCTTGCCTGCCGACATCTGACCTCACTGGATTTCGACGTTGCAGTCGGGGACAAATCCGCACCCACATGGCACTCCCCTGATCTCTGGGTCCTTCAGAAGCGCGGGCTGGAGCACGAAACTGCCTACATTGCATATTTAGCAGCTCAGGGGCTTTCTGTTCTTGATATGCGGGACGGGAGTGATGCGCCAGCAGGTAACGACGTGACAGCGCCTGAGGGTAATTATGTTGATTTCATTGCGGCTGAGGCATCGTCAGATGTCGAGTCGTCCGATGTGAGTGAGCGGGAATCCGCCGATCAGCTTGAAGCTGCGATGAAAAAAGGGGTTGATGTCATCGTTCAGGCTCCCCTCGCCTATGGCCGCTGGTTTGGGCGCGCCGACGTGCTCCGGCGTGTGGAGCGGCCGAGCAAATTCGGACCGTGGTCGTATGAGGTTCACGACTGCAAGCTCGCCCTTGAAACAAAGGCGACCACGATCCTTCAGCTATCTCTGTATTCCGAGTGCCTCGCTGCCATTCAGAACGAACGGCCCGAATACATGCACGTCGTTCCGCCGGGTGATGGGTTCGCATCCGAGCCATATCGGGTTTCTGACTACGCGGCGTACTACCGATACGTAAAGCGGCGTCTGGAAGACGCTATCGAGAACAACGGTAGCGTGACTGAAACATACCCTGAACCCACGCCGCATTGTTCAATCTGCCGGTGGTGGGCCGAGTGCGATGGCCGGAGACGAAGAGATGATCATCTCTCGCTCGTGGCCGGAATCAGCAGGCTCCAGCAGAAACAATTGAACGCATGGGATGTGAACGCCGTAAGCAGTCTGGCCGTCCTTCCCCTGCCTCTCAAAGAGCGCCCCAAGCATGGATCTGCGGGGAGCTATTTTCGCGTCAGGGAGCAGGCGCGTGTTCAGATCGCAGGGCGCACACAACAGAAACCCGTCCATGAAATTCTTGATCTGAACGCCGAACATGGTCTTTTCCTTCTGCCCGAACCTTCTCCCGGAGACGTGTTCTTTGATCTGGAGGGTGATCCCTTTATCGGTCGTGGCGGACGGGAGTATCTGTTTGGATTTGTCGCTGATGACGAGTCAGGCAATTCCGTCTACAGCTCTCAATGGGCGGTGAATGCGGAGGAAGAAAAGCGCGCCTTCGAGACGTTTGTTGACACCGTAATAGCCCGCTGGGCGAAATATCCTGCGATGCATGTCTATCACTTCACCGGCTACGAATCCGGCGCGCTCAAGAGACTGATGGGCCGGTACGCCACCCGCGAAGATGAAATCGACCGGATGCTGAGAGCCTATTTACTGGTGGACCTGCATACGGTCACGAGGCGGGCGATCCGCGCGAGCGTCGAGCATTATTCCTTAAAAGCACTGGAGCCGTTCTACGGATTCGAAAGAAAGACGCCTCTCGAAGATGCGCGCACTGCATTGCGGCAGGTCCAGCACGCGCTTGAACTTGGCGAAGTGGCGCAGATGGACCCAGTACTGCGAAATACCGTCGCCCAATACAACGCCGACGACTGCAATTCAACGCGGGGACTGCGCGACTGGCTTGAGACTGAGAGGCGGCAACTCGAACAGGCCGGGCACCCAATCCCGAGGCCTGTACATCCAGATGGAGCGCCGCCAGCCGTGCTCGATGAGCGCCAGCAACGCGCAGCCGCGCTTGGTGCAGCCCTTCGTACCGGCATCCCTGCTGACCCTGCTGAACGCAATACGGAGCAGGCCGCAAGATGGCTGCTTTCCCATCTGCTTGACTGGCATCGGCGCGAAGTGAAGTCGGAATACTGGGAATATTACCGGCTCGGATCGCTGTCCGATGAGGAACTCCTCGACGAACGCTCGGGTCTCGCAGGGCTTTTTTTCGTTGAACGGCTGGGTATTGAGCGAAAGATACCCACGGATCGCTATTCGTTTGAGAAACAGGAAACCGATCTCCGCGCAGGTGAAGAATTGTGCGCCAAAGAGGAAAAGATTGGCAAAATCGTTGAGATCGATCTTGCTTCCCGCCTTGTGGACATAAAGAAGACGAAGAAAACAGCAGAAGTCCACCCCACCGCTGTATATGCAAAAAAGATAGGGCCAACAACCGATGTTCTGGCCAATGCCCTTTACCGGATAGGCGCGTGGGTTGAAGCGAACGGGCTCGATGCGATGGGGCTGTACCGTGCCGCCCGCGACCTGTTGCTACGGCACCCTCCTCGCCTGATAGGGGGAACAGCAATTCTGCTGGCTCCGGGTGAACAGACCCTGGACGCGGCTAAACGTGTAGGCACGCAGCTGGACCATTCCTTACTCGCCATCCAGGGACCACCGGGCGCAGGAAAGACCTATACCGGAGCCCGCATGATCTGCGAACTCGTTCGCCAGGGTAAACGCGTCGGGATTACCGCGACCAGCCACAAGGTGATCAGAAACCTTCTTGACGAAGTTGTGAAAGCCGCTGGCGAGGAGAAGCTGACCAGTCTGAAATGCGTCCAGAAAGTAAAAGACACCGATAAGCCGGAGCACGACCCGCCACATATTCAAACGACGGTCGAGACGCAGGAGACGCTCGCCGCTTTCCTTGGCGGAGCCCATGTCCTTGCAGGAACCGCGTGGCTCTGGGCGCAGGAGGATTATTTCGAAGCCGTGGATGTGCTTTTCGTGGACGAAGCCGGGCAGATGTCGCTGGTAAACGTCATCGCCGTCTCGCAGGCCGCGAAGAGCATTGTCTTGCTGGGTGATCCGCAGCAGCTGGAGCAACCGCTTCGCGGCAGTCATCCGGAAGGTGCCGATGCCTCAGCACTCGAACATCTGCTTGCCGGGGCAAAGACGATACCACCCGACAAGGGCCTTTTTCTGGAGAAGACCTGGCGTATGCACCCGAAGCTCACCCAGTTTACGTCCGAAGCGTTCTACGAAGGGCGCCTCAGCTCCCGCGACGGACTTGAAAATCAGGCCATCAAGGGACATCCCTGGCTCGGCGATTCCGGCCTTTACTATATCCCTGTCGAACACAAAGGCAACCAGAATGCCTCGCCGGAAGAGGTTGAGATCATCGCTGATCTCGTTAACAGCCTGACAAAGCCAGGGATCAGGTGGATCGATGACAAAGGAGACAGCCGCGATTTGCAGCTCTCCGACATTCTCGTGGTTGCACCATACAACACGCAGGTTTTTGATCTGGCGGCGCGGCTCCCCGGTGCCAACATAGGCACAGTGGACAAGTTTCAGGGGCAGCAGGCACCGATCCTGATCTATTCAATGACCACGTCATCACCCGAAGATGCCCCACGAGGGATGGAATTTCTCTATAGCCTGAACCGGCTGAATGTCGCTACCTCGCGGGCCAAGGCAACGGTGATCATCGTCGCAAGCCCACGGCTACTGGAGCCCGAATGTCATACGCCCCGGCAGATGCAGCTCGCTAATGCGCTCTGCCGATTTGCGGAGCTGGCAACGACGGCCGCCCTCCCCCTTACTCCGCGCTGAACACCTTTTCAAATTCGCCGCGTCCGAAAAATATTTCACACCGGCCTGGACTCGTTTGCTCTCTGGAGGCATAATGACCCCGTGAGGGCGACCGAATGCTGCAACACGCAGAGAACCAAATGTCTGGCAACATCAGGATTACGGACTTTCGCACCGAAGGGCATTACGTCCATTTAGCGGCATCGGGCGCGCCCACCTTTAACATCTCTGTTCAGTTTGCCGACGAAGCATCAGAAGTATTTTCCGCCTATCGCGACAGGTATGAATTCGGGGCATCGGAAATGAAGGCCGGATGCGGCAACATTTACGACTCCCGAAACTGCCTCGTTGGGCGAATTTCTTATAACGGCCGCATCTGGGATGCGAACGGCAACGCCGTCGAGTGCGCCGAATCCACGCCCCCTGCTCCAACACCTCAAAGCCCCGCAGGGGCATCCTCACGCGGTCACATCGGTCTCCGTAACGGCTGAATAGAGAAGAGGGATGCTGGCCGAACGAATGCGAAACTGACTGCGCTTCTTGACCATGGGGTGCGCCGATGAGACGTCGACGATCTTGATGCCAGGGTCGTAGTACACCGCCCCAGTCGCAACGCCATTCAGAAACAACGAGAACTCTGTTCCTTCCGCGAGCCGAACCCGATTACCGTACTGATACTGGTTAACCGGGTCCTTTCTTGAAATCGAGGGCACGTACGCAGCAAGCGCGTGTTTGCGGGTCCAGTGGCTCAGCAGATCCTTGTAATGCCATGTGGCCGCCGTCTCACCTTTCGTGCCGATCAGCGATATGCCTTTGGAGAAGTCCGTTATCTTCTTTTTGGCAGCGTCGTAACCTTCGAGCGTCAGGGTAAGGCTGGTCGCGGCGCACACCCTGAGGGTGTTGTGAATACCGCCGAAGTTTCTCCGATCAGCAACTGTCCTGTCGGGATAACCATAGCGTTTGATGAATTCCTTGATTCCCTTATCCACGTAAATACCGCCCGTCGGCTCGGGAGTCATCAGCGTTATGGGGCCGCCACTTGCCGGGTTGGAGAGCTTCGTCACTGCGTGTTGCTTGATTTCCCAGCCGTGAAAGTCAGGGTCCGCGAAACCGTTCGGACGAATGCCGAGTTCTGCTTCCAGTGTGTAGCCGCCGCAATTCGAAGCCTCGCAGGGTAAAAGGTCGCCCTTGCTGTTGAGCCGTTTGGAATTTATCCAGCCGAGACCGGCAATCCGGGACAGTTCTGTCAGCAGGAGATGCCGGTCGTCAGTGAAACGTTCGAGCGGAATTCGCGAAAAGACGCCAGTGTCCGGTACGAGGTTCAGCGCCTCGGCTTCCTTCGCCAGAGCGGAGTTACGGGAGGCCGCGAAACCGAGAATGTGACCCGCAGCGGTAATGCCGAAAAACAGAAACCGGCCACTCTCCCTCACCGTCATCACATCGTTCGGAGCATTTGCAGATCCCCTCAGAAAGCCCGAGAACCGTACTTCCGGATATTGCGGATAAAGGATCAGCTGGGCGTTTGGCGCAGGTGTTACGGCACCCTCGGATGAAAGCCAGCTGAAACTGAGCGTTGCCTTCAGGCGGGACGGCTTTTCGGGATCGCCAACCAGATCTCCGGTAGGAAGCACGTTGAGCGCCGTAAAGTCCGGCCCGAGGTAAACCTGATTCTTTGAATTGTCGTTATCGGCAAGGCGCTTGAGATACAGCTGCGTCGCACCCGACGCGCGCATCATCTGCTTCAGCCGTTTGAGACTCAGTTCGTTCTTCATCGATCGTTCCCGTCACCCTTCGGCAATCAGTCTATCGGGAATCTCATAAATGTCAGCCACCTCCGGAAGCGGAGGCAATGTGCTTCAGGCGCTGTGACAGGTTCCGGCTCAGGGCCTCGGAATCCCTGGTCTCGCACTCCCAGACCGTTAATACCCGCCAGCCCCCTCCCGAGAGCCCCTGCGCTTTCCTTTGGTCCCGCTCAACCGTTGCCGTCCTCTTGGCTGACCAGAACGCTGATCGGGTTGCCGGTTTCACCGCCCCATATCGGCAGCTGTGGGAATGCCAGAAACAGCCGTGCACAAAAATCACTATGCGGTATTTTGGAAGAACGATATCGGGCTTTCCGGGAAGGTCCTTCCGGTGCAGCCGAAACCTGTAGCCGAGGCGATGAAGAACACTCCTGACGCGAATCTCCGGTTTCGTGTCTGAGCCGCGGATGGCAGCCATGTTGCGGCTGCGCTGTTCTTTTGAATGAACATCCGTCACGCGTTTGAGGCTGCTGCCAGCGGCATCTGCATCGTTCCGAACTCCTCGAAGTCCTGCAGGGCTTTCACATGGGGAACCATCATGCGGGCAACCTCGGTGATGACAGGAACAACAACGCTGTTCCCGAACTGCTTGTAAGCCTGAGTATCAGACACGGGAATGCGGAAAGTGTCAGGATAGCCCATGAGCCTTGCGCACTCCCTCGGCGTGAGTCGTCGCGGCGATTTCTTTTTTCCGCGGCTGACCAGAATTTCTGAGCCATCCTTGTAATATCTGGCCGACAGTGTGCGACTGACAGAACCGGGCGTGACCAATCCGAAGCCAAAACCGTTCCCGGCCTTTCGGTGTTTTTCCGCATAGGCCTGGAGATAGGCCCAGAGCTTTTCCGTCAGAATGTATTTTGGATTTACCTTTGCCTTTGGGCCGGTCGTGTAAGGCTCTTCTGCCTCTTCACTCCCATCTTCCGGATGCAGGATCGAGGCCAGCTTCGGCCCCGTCGCAGGTCGTCTGAAATTATCGAACGAAAACCCGGTCTGTTCGCGAAACCCGACGATGATGATGCGTTCCCTGTGTTGCGGAACAAACGACTGACCATCGATGACGTTCGCCTGAACCTTGTACTTCAGTTCTTTTTCGAGCGTTTCCTTTATCACCCTGAACGTGTTTCCCTTGTCATGGCTCAGAAGATTCTTGACATTCTCAAGCAGGAAAGCCTTCGGCCGCTTCGCGGCAATGATGCGGGCAACGTCGAAGAACAGCGTTCCCTGTGTCGTGCATTCAAATCCATGAGGGCGGCCCAGAGCATTTTTCTTGCTCACGCCCGCAATCGAAAACGGCTGGCACGGGAACCCCGCCAGCAAAACGTCGTGATCGGGGATTTCATTCTCATCGTAGGGAACGATGTCGCCGACGAACGGATGGTCGGCACCGTAATTTTCGACGTATGTCTTCTGCGCCCAGGAGTTCCACTCGCTCGTGAAGACGCACTGCCCCCCTGCTTTTTCGAACCCCAGTCTCATTCCGCCTATTCCGGCGAACAGGTCGATGAATGTGAAAGTGGAAGTAGTTTCAGACAGGTTTTCCCTCCGGAGCATGTCGAGCAGCGCATACTGAACATACACGGGGCACTCCGTTTTACCGTTCTCCCAGCGGGAGATGGTTTTTGCCGCCACCTGAAGCCGGGAGGCAACATCCTGCTGGCTCAGACGCTGACGGACCCGCGAAAGCAGGACCAGTGGATCGGGGGTGAGATTGAATAAGGATTCGCTGGGCATGTCAGAGGACATTTTGTCCTAAAACAGTCCCTTTGTCCAGGGAATCAAGCACATAACCCCAGAACGAAGGGCTCCCCCTAGTGCTGAAACCGACCGCTAGCCGTTATCGAACTGCCTCGACAGGACGGCCAAATTCTTCAAATTGCCCTGCCAGTCGTTGATACACCGTCTCGATGTCTTCCGGGTATTTCCACTCCCTACCATCAAAGAAAATCCGGCGCACTCCGGAGGCCCTCGCAATGGCAAGGCACTGCATGCAGGGACGCAGATTCACGTACATTGTGCCACCGTCTGTGCTCACTCCCCGCCTCGCCGCGTCCGCAATTGCGTGTTGTTCGGCATGGATGCAGATACATGTTTCATATCCGCTCCCCGTATCACCGCCGATGATGCAGCGCGGGCATCCGGCCTCGCGGCAATCTCCACGGCTCTCGGGAAGACCATTCCAGCCGGTCGAGACGACCATCCCCTGCGCCACAATCACGGCCCCCACCGACCGGCGTATACAATTCGATTTGCCTGCCGCCTTTTCCGCCAGTTCCATGAACAATTTGTGGTCAGTCTGTTCCATGCGTTACGGCTTTCCCCCACTTGTCGCCTTTTGTGCCTGTTTCAATGTTTCAATCTGATCAGAAAGTGTCTTCAGACGGGTTTCATAACGATCTTCTACCTTCTTCTCTATCGCCTGTTCCATCGCGGTCTCATGCTGATCGCGGGCCACGACGTACTTGTCCACGTATGACGCTCCAAGCGGAGCGAATATGGCCAGGAGTGCCAGCAGCACAGCGACCAGTGTAGCCCACACGACCAGTCCTTCCTTAAATGATACAAATGCTTTTTCTGCGGCCCTTCCTGCTGTCGCTTCCATGTTCAGGAATGTAGGAGCCATGTACGCCGCGACTTCGTCCCTTACATTTGAAATGTATTTCTCGCGATTGTATTTTTCTGATTTTGCCGCTTTCGGTGATATCGGGCAGCGATGGAAGCTTATCCGCATAAACGGGGCTCCCTGTTTTACAACAAAGTCTTCCCGACCGAAATTGATCAAGATGCTCGAAAGAGGCCCTTCGAAACCTGGATCGATGACCCCGATATTTATGGCGAGAACCCCCTTTCTGCACAGCTCGTTTTTGAGCAGCGCATGTCCGGTAATGTCATCCGGCAGTTTCAGCAACTCCTTTGAAACAACCCTTACTGTTCCACCAGAAGGAAGCCTGTACTCAGGGCCTCCGGAGACAGACCCTGCCGGGATAATTTCCCCGACCGACAGATCGTACGTGGAGGCGCGATAGAGATTTTCATCACTGCTGTTTTCAACCAGCTTCAGTGATTTGATCTCTTCTCCTGACAAAAGACTCAGTGATGGAGTAGCCATAGCGCGTATTTTCGCAGAATTGTCCGCTCACGTCGTTACATTTTGACCCTCCGACCGTTGCGTGCCATCTGTGCGCTCATTTCTCGCAAATGACGAGCTCCACCTGGTGCCAACACTCTGGTTAGCTCGGGGGTACCGCACATTTCCCCACTTCGTCCTCTTCCGGGTGGATGCCGCTTGGCCGCGGCTCGGACGGACGTTTCGGACTGCGCCGATTTCGCGCCAAACCATAAAGCAACAGCGGTTTGGCACTCACCGCGCTTTCACTCACGCCCTGCCACCCTCCTTCGGCCTCCGTTCTGTCCCTTCCACCAGTATCGGCTTGTTTGTTCCCGCTGCGCTTTAGTGAAGAAACAAACAAGCCGATACCGGCAGAAAGGGAAAAAACATGAAATTAGAAGAAGTCAACCTCAAGACCAAAGAAGCAGTCAACTACCTCGTGCAATCGCTGGAGGCTGGGCAGAGTGCAGTGCTCACACAGTATCTCGGTGCGATGGCCAAGTTTCGCAACTACAGCTTCGGAAACATCATGCTGATTGCGAGGCAGAAACCCGATGCGACAAACGTTGCAGGACTCCGCACTTGGAACTCGCTTGGCCGCTTCGTTCGGCGTGGCGAGAAAGGCATTTTCATTCTCGCTCCGATGGTCAGCATTAAGCGCAAGAACGATGACGGCGCGGAGCAGAACGCAGACGCCAAGGAAACTCAGCCTCGGTTGTACGGCTTCCGGGGTGTGTATGTGTTCGACAGATTATCTCGTGATTTGCGGCTGAGCCTCTGCGCGCTCGATGTATGCCCCGAGTGCAACTTTAGAAAGTCCCTCGATAGCAGCAAGCACATCATCGCTCAACTGCTTTGCCAATTGCAACGCTCATTGACCGGATTGAGAGCGCAAAAGCCTATATAGGCCCCCGTACCACAATCAGTACCAGGCCCGGTCATCTGCGATGCTACGGGCCGCGTCTGTGCGAGGGTGTGGCTGGCGATGTGTTCCTTATAGCTCAGACACTGAACTTCCAACCAAGTACGGTTGTGGTTAGCGACTGTTTCGAAGAAGTAACGATGAAGCAGAGTGATGGGCATCTAAGGAGGATGTAATGGAGGCGTCTATTAAGTTGGGTGGCGAGAATACCGGTGCTCGTCCTACTGAGACGGTGGCAGACATACTTGAGCGTCAGTGCGACGTCGTGATTAAGGAATGGCTCGCCCGAGTCGAGAAGGAGCCTGATCTCACTGCTATCCCTCTAAATTATCAGGAACGCACGGGCCATCTACCGCAGCTTCTGCATGATGTGATTCGGCGGTTGCGTATGGACGAAGGGTCGAAGGCTCCGATTTCAGAGGCGGCGGCCCACCACGGGGATTTGCGGAGTAAACAAGGCTACACGGTAGCCATGGCGGTAGAGGAATCTCGTCTGCTGCAGGTCAGCATTTTCTCGACGCTGCACAGAAGCGAGAGTCACTTGGATTTCAAGGCGATCCTACCCGCGGTTGTGACGATAGCGGACGAGGTGGATGCGCAATTGAAGCAGCAGATGCTGCGCTTCATGGCTGCAGATGTCTCGAAGGCAGCCAAGGTAGCCAAAGCAGCCAAAGCAGGCAAAGCAGCCTAGCCTACTCTTCCTCGATGTAGTCCGATGACAAGCCCAGAGCACAAACTCGCCGAACCAACGAATACAATTGGTAGGCACGAGTGCGTCCTGCTCATTGCGGCTGACGCAGACGAGGCGGCAAGAGTTTTAGGCGAATTAGGTTCCGTAACGGAAGAGCGGTTCCAAGTGGAGTGGGTTACCGAACTCTCCCGGGGAATCGAGCGGTTGCGTGATGGAGGCGTGGGGGCGGCGGTGCTCGATCTGGACCTGCCCGGCAACCAAAACGTCGAGACGTTCGATGAGCTTTTTCGGGCTGCTCCTGGTGTGCCAATTCTGATCTTGAGTGAAGCTGATACGGAAGCAACGGCTAGGGAAGCTGTGCAGCGCGGCGCGCAGGATTACCTCGTCAGGGGACAAGCCGATGGCTATCGGTTAAGGCGGACCGTACGCACAATGCTGGATCGTCGTGCGGCGGAGGCAGTGGCGCTGGAAAACGAAGTTGCCAACGCAACACTTGATTCGATAGGAGAAGCGGTACTGCGCACCGATATTCGCGGCAATGTCACCTATCTAAATCGGGTCGCGGAAAAGATGACTGGGTGGTCTCGCGAGGAGGCCCTGGGGCGTCCGATAGCGGACGTGCTCCGACTCGTCGATTGTGTTAGCGGAGTGGCCGTCGATAATGCTGTGGCGACCGTCATCCACGGGGATGGAACCGCGACGGCCTTGATCCGCTTTATAAGCTGTACGCTGGTTCGACGCGACGGGGTCGAATTGGGAATTGAAAACAGGGTAACGGTTGTCGATGACCAGGCCGGTAATTTAATTGGAGCGGCGGTCGTTATCCGCGATGTCGGCGCTGCCCGGGCCGCTTCCCTCGAAACGTCGCGCGCATCGCAGCACGACGTTCTGACTAATTTGCCAAATCGCACGCTGTTCAATGACCGCTTGAAGCAAGCGATCTCACTGGCGGAACGCCAGGGCAAACAACTCGCGGTGTTGTTTGTCGATATAGATCAATTCAAGAGAATCAACGACTCGCTGGGCCATACGATGGGAGACAAACTGCTGCGGTCGGTGGCTGGGCGATTGATCGCTTGTGTCCGGCGAACGGACACCGTATGTCGGATGGGCGGAGACGAGTTCGTCATACTGCTCTCCCAGGTGGAGCATGCGGAAGACGCAGCCCTTACAGCGCGAAAAATCCTGAGGGCCGTCGCGGCGCCGCACATTATCGACAATAAGAGCCTCGATGTGAACGTCAGCATT
>Ga0224558_1001548_pt1 | contig 23745 bp, 16 predicted proteins | sample 714S32024metaG_FD_180682 | JGI IMG/M metagenome (GOLD analysis project Ga0224558, IMG submission 180682) | Peat soil microbial communities from Stordalen Mire, Sweden - 717 S3 20-24 | ecosystem: Environmental > Terrestrial > Soil > Wetlands > Peat | place: Sweden: Norrbotten County, Stordalen...
TAATGTTGTATGACTCCGCTCCGCTTCTGTCCATAAAAGCAATTGTACATCAGCGGAAGCGATTTGACCAGCCCTATTCTGAAAATTAGTTGGCTACTGGATAGCTTCTTACTTTGCCGTAGCCCTGGGGTGGAATCGCGAACTTGCCCTGTCACTGATTGGCGTTTAGCGTGACTTTGCCGGGGACCTGTCGTTAGAGCTGCGTTGCAGTGTGGGAAAGGAAAAAGTATGACCAAGGGGGTAAATTGAGTTATCATCTATGAAGTCTACAATTTGGCTCACAATAAATGCAAATAGTTCAGACCCCGTAGTACTTGCGGTAGTAAAATTATATCTATTATGAGGATCTTTTAGTAGAAATGTATGCTCTTTTGTTATTTCATATTCTCTATGCCCTTTTAAATGCACTATTAGGAGTCGAATTTTGGAACCACCAAAATCGACAGCAATGCATCTTCCTCTTTCTTCACCTGTTGGTTTATCTAAAAATGCAGGAAGCATTTTCAGCGAACTCTCAGATCCATTTAACCGGTTCAGCATGGATTTTCTAAAGCATTCCGCCAGATTAGCTATTTGACTCTTTGATAAAATGAATGTCCCTAACTTGTTTTCGATAGCTTGATGACAATACATAGAATACTCCTTGGAGGCGCCACGCCTGCCTGACGACCGGCAGCGGTCGTGGTGGCAAAGCGGCACGACCCACCGAATATGGTTCGTGAAATTCATATAATGTTTCTCTGTTAAGAGAAAAAGTCCTTCCCGGGCGGGGTCAGTGGGTAATCATTTTATCTGCCCCGCTTTGAGACTCCGACATGCGCTCTGACTCTATTACCACGGCAGGACAGACTCGCCGTTTTGACAGGTAGTGATCCATGCCCGCCTCCAGGAGCTTTTCCCCGGTTGTTCTTCGAGCCACCTCTTTAAAAAATGGGGACATTCCTCGACATAGGAATGCCCCCTCTGTTTTGCAGTGTGTCAGTGCGCTACTTGTAAGCGCTCAGGAAGTTCTCAACCATGGCACAGGCCTCGGCGCGGATGGTCTCGTTCCCAGGTTTGTAGGTGTTGTCCGGGTAGCCGTTGACGATGCCCTGCTGCAGCGCCACGAAGATGTAGCCTCTCGACCACCAGGCAATACTTTGATCGTCCAGGAACTTGGTCACGGCCTGAGCGTTGGAATCGGCCAACTGCGACTTGCCCAGGGCCTGGACCAGGACGCAGGCGATCTCCTGTCTGGAGATCGGCGCATTCGGATGAAAGGTGCCGTCGCCGTATCCCTTGAAGATACCGGCGTAGACGGATTCCTCCACCGCCCGGTCGAACCAGTCGGTCTGATTGACATCGGTGAAGGTGGGTGTCTGCTGCGTATAGGTTGTCAGATTCAGCAACTTGTCCATGATGGTGGCGAACTCCGCCCTGGTGATCTGGTTGCCCGGCTTGAAGGTGCCATCCGGGTAGCCGCTGACGTAGCCCAGGCTGTTCAGGTTTTCAATATCACCGTACGCCCAGTAGGAGGGGAGCACATCAGGGAAGACCTGTGTTGGTGGTGTGGTCGGCGTAGTTGGTGTAGTGGTTGTTGTCTGTGCCCCTGCGGTGAAGCTCAGGACGGCTCCATCTGCCGTGCCTTGCGAGTTGGTGGCATAGGCCTCGAAGTAGTAGGTCGTGCCGTCAGTCAGGCTGCTCAGGGTATCCGTGAAGGCGCCGGATTGGTTATTGGTGCCTACAGCCAGCGTGTTGGTGAGACTGGTGGAACTGGTGCCCCAGAGGAAACCATAGGCAGTGACGTCATACCCGTTGTCCGAGGTGATGTCACCGTTCAAAACAGCGGAGGTGGCTGTGACTGACGTGGCAGCATCTGTCTGCACGGACGGGGTGTAATAAACAGGAGGGCCTCCACCGCCACCGGACGAAGTCGTAGCGATCGTATATGTGGCCGAGGCCGGACTGCCCCACCCTGCTATCGAGTCGTACACCGCCGCATACACTGTTGCCGCCACCGTCAAGGGGAATGGAGCCGTGTACCAGTCACTGCCGGTTGTCGTCAGGTTAGTGCCGTTGGTGGTGTAGTAGATAGACTCATACGTGGACAGGGTAGAAGAAGGGTTTATGTGTATGAGCGTCGATGTGGCAATTGGGCCACTCGACGGGCTGAAGCTGAGCGTCGGAATATGAGCGCCGCCACCACCTGTGGTCGGCGTTGTGATTGTATACGTGGCTGAGGCCTGACTGCCCCACCCTGCTGTCGAGTCATACACTGCCGCATACACCGTTCCCGACACCGACAGGGTGAACGACGCCTTGTACCAGTTACTGAGGGTCGTCGGGGGGGTAGTGCCGTCGGTGGTGTAATAGACGGCCTCGTCCGTGGACAGTTCAGAAGAAGGTATTATGGTGATGGGAGTAGTCGTGTAAATGCTGCTGCCACTCACCGGGCTGAAGCTGAGCGTCGGGACGACAATAGGGGGGACCGCTTCCATCACCGTCGCTTGACCGCTGCCGGGGACAAGGTCGACATCTGTTTTGCTGCTGATGACGATACCCTCTTCTTCCCCCTCGCCATCCTGGTATGCCACGTAGGGCGTGCCTTCGTAAACGAAGAGGGATTCATAGTTCGCCCTGGTATTGGAGAAATCGGAGCTGCCCACCGGCTGCCAACCATTCGTGAGGCCGGAGTACTCCATCACCGTGGCTGGCCCGTCCTCACCATCCGCATATGCCACGTAGGGCGTGCCCCCGTAGACGAAGAGGGATGGATAGTCCGCCTCGCCGGCCGAGACGGCGCTGCCCACCTCCGTCCACAAATTGCCAGTACACTCCATCACCGTGGCCTTATAGCTATTGACGAGATCTACATATGATACGTAGGGCGTGCCGTTGTCGATGTAGAGGTGTATATCGTCCGCCTCGCCGCTGGAGAAATCGGTGTTGCCCACCGGCTGCCAACCATTCGTGAGGCCGGTGTACTCCATTACCGTGGCTCCGTATTTAGGGGTGTCACCGGAATAATCCTGGTATGCCAAGTAGGGCGTGCCTTCGTAGAAGAAGAGAGATTCGGATGACGCCTGGCTGCCGGTGAAATTGGCGCTGCCCACCGGCTGCCAACCATTCGTGAGGCCGGTGTACTCCATCACCGTGGCTCCGTATATACCGTTGGTGCCATCCGAGTATGCCACGTAGGGCGTGCCGTTGTCGACATAGAGGGACTCATCAAGCGCATCACTGCTGGATGCCGGAGCACCGCCCACCGTCGTCCAACCAGTCGCACCGGTGTCGGTATACTCCATCACCGTGGCTTTATGGTCGTTGTTTTGATCCTCGTATGCCACGTAGGGCGTGCCGTTGTCGACATAGAAGGATAAATATTCCACATAGCTGTCGGAGAAACCGGGGCTGCCCACCGACGTCCAACCAGTCGGATTCGTGGCGGAAACGCCGGTGTACTCCATCACCGTGGCTTTGCCACTGTTGGTTTCATCCAAATATGCCACGTAGGGCGTGCCATCGTAGACGAAGAGGGATTCGGATGTCGCCGCGCCGGCGGAGAAATCCGGGCTGCCTACCGGCTGCCAGACTAGCGATGCTGCAAAAGCAGGTGTGACCATCACCGCCAGCACGGCCAGCAGGGCTATCAACAACAGTAATCCGCGTTTCAAAAAAACATTTCCGGTCATCTACCTACCTCCTTCAATTATTAATAACAAAGCCCGGTAAACCCTGGATCCCTCCTTTGGTGTCCGGTTAAGCCCGAAGTGTTCCATTGACCGCATATGATGGCTCCATCAAAACCGAACATGAAAAATGGAATTACACATACTTCGGGAGACAGCCTATCACACAATTGTTACAAACAATCGTTCATTTGTTACAATCATGTTAACGATGACGTAATTTTTTTGATATTATGAACATCGATCTACCTGGTTCCAGATATTTTTCCATAATCTCTCTCATCAAGTCCTTGCCGAACAGGCGCGACTCCTCTATCAGGACGGGACGGTCAATCAGGCCCTGCCTGCCGATCTGATCGAGGATACCGGCAAGGTCGCTTTCCCTGATCGGTTTTGAAAGGTAGTAATCCATGCCCGCCTCCAGGAGTTTCTCCCTATCCCCGGTAATCGCAGAGGCAGTAAGCGCCACAATCGGAATATGTCTTCCCGTTGTTTGCTCCCGGGCGCGGATCAGCCTCGTTGCTTCCATACCGTCCATGGCCGGCATATTTTTATCCATGAGGATACAGTCGTAAGCGCCGGTTTTCAGCAGGTCCATGAGTTCCAGCCCGTTTACGGCCACGGTTGCCTCACAGTTATAATACTCCAAAAGGCTTTTGATGTATTTTTGACCGATTTCGTTATCTTCAGCCACAATTACTTTCAACCGGGGCAAACGATGAACATCCGCCAGGCCCGGTTCATCAGCGCCTGCAGGCCTGGCGCCCCGGCTTTCGCTGTCATCGACGCCCAGGCTGAGCGGGAAGATGCACCGGAACAGGCTTCCCTCACCCTCGATGCTCTCCAGTTCGATCCGGCCACCCAGCAATTCGATCAGGCTTTTCGAGATGGTCAGCCCCAGTCCGGTCCCGCCGAATTTCTTGGCAATGCTGGCGTCCGCCTGGGTAAAGCAGTCCCAGATAAGCCCCTGTTTTTGTGCCGGGATGCCGATCCCGGTATCTCTCACGGCAACCTCTACCGTGGCGCAGACCTCATCCACGGATTGCAGCACGGCGGTCAGTGACACTTTTCCTGCTTCTGTAAATTTGATGGCGTTGTTGACGATATTGATCAGCACCTGTCTGATCCGGTGGGCGTCTCCGCACAGGGGCTGCGGCAGGCGGGGGTCGATCTCGCAGGTCAGGGCAAGGCCCTTATTGCTGGCAGCAAACTGGAAAGATTTGAAGATTTCGTCCAGTAGCGATGCCATGCTGAAGCATTGTTCGACCAGGTCGAGCTTGTTCGCTTCTATTTTGGAAATGTCGAGAATGTCGTTGATGATCTGCAGCAATCCCTGCGTCGACGACTGGATCATGTTGGTGTATTCCCGCTCATTTCCGTCCAGCCCGGATTTCTGGAGCAGGCTTGCCATCCCCTGGATCCCGTGCAGGGGGGTACGCAGCTCGTGGCTGATATTGGCGACAAACTGGGACTTGGCCCGGCTTGCAGCCTCAAGCTCATTATTGATGCGGATCAATTCACTATTCTTCTGATTGAGCTGGTCGGTGCGCTCTTGGATAATGCCTTCCATATCCCGGTACAGTTTGGCATTTTCCAGTGAGATGGCCATCTGTGAGGAGAGGAGCTTGAGAACAGTCACGCTGTCGTTGGTGAAAGCTCCCGGCAGCAGATTATTTTCCAGGTAAAGTATTCCCTGAATGGAGCGCCTGGCGATCACGGGCATGCAGATGGCCGATCTGGGCAGATCATGCTCATCGAGGCCGAAGAGCGCCCTGTTTTCGGTCTTCAAGACAACGCTCTCTCCGGTTCGTTCCACATAATTGATCAACCTGATCGGGAGGGCGTCATGCTCATCAAGCGGGATGGACTGCAAGACACTGATGGTATTGTCGTCTGCGTTTCCCTCCGCTTCGATGAACAACCGGCCATTGTTTTTCATGATCAAGACGGCCTTTTGAGCGCCTGCATTCTGGATGATGATCCTGATCAGCAGGTTCAACAACTCATCGAGGACAAGGGCTCCCGAAATGGCCTGGCTGGCCTTGATAATGGACAGCAAGTCGAGAGAGGAACTGCCATGGTCAGGCCTCTCCTCAGGCAGGGAATAGGCAGACAGGATTTCGGGAAATTGCTTGATCAGGTCATGCACCTTGGCATTGCCGCCCCACCTGTTATAACATAGATAGGCATCCGTCAGATGTTTTGCAGCAGCATCCAGCTTGCCTGCGGACAGATATAATTTGGCGGCCAGTTCATTGGCCAGCGCCTCTTCCTGTAAAAACCCGTTGCTGCCCGCCAGTTCGATCGCCCTGTCATAATAGTCCGCCGCTGACAAAAACCTGCCTCTGACACGCTCCCTTTCCGCTTGCATCAGGTACAGTTTGTGGAGATTGTTGGCCGGCGCCGTCCGCGCATATCTCTTCATCGCCCTGATGCACCGGTCCGCTCCGGCAAGATACGAAAATTTCCTGATCCCGCCCGTCCGTTCCGCATTGGCAAGCAGCACCAGGGACTTGTAAAAATGGAAGAGGGGAATGTAATAGATGCCCAAAACACAATTGAGGTATGCTTCGAGGTGCGGGAGAGCATCCAGTGCGGCCTCCGGCTGACCGAAATAAAAAAACTGCAGCATGCGGTGAAAATAGATGCTAAATACGACTATCCCGTCGTTCGATTTTATAGATTCCGGCAGCAGGGCATCCTCGTCGAAGTACTGTCCGGCCAGCCGGCACGGGTCGCCGGCATCCCCCTTGAAGTTCAAGATGGTCTGCCGGCACAGCTCGCACATGCGGATTGACATCGTATGTCCGCTTTTAAGAAGGGCATGCCAGTGCTGCTGCATCTCCTGTTCGATCACCGGCAATTCCCTGCCTGCAAAATAGGAATATAGAAAGTACTGCATGATGGAACCGCCGGCGTTAATCAGGTCGCCTGCGGCAAATCCTTTCTGATAGCTACCGGGAAAATCGAGCAGCGTATTCCGCAAGGGTTCTCTGGCGTGCCTGATGATAATATTGAAGACAAACCTGGCAAAACATTCAAATTTGCTGCCTCCGAATTGATCCGATAACCTTAGGGCCAGTTTTCCATATTGATAGCCCTCTTCCGCCCTATTGAACATTGCATAGATCATAGACCCGTATCCGGCATAGGAACAGATTGCCTCCTCGGCGGTCCCATGCTTCAGGGTATGGATTAAGACGTTAAATGCCAGCAGGACGCAATGGTTGTGCGAGGCCTGAGCGCTGGCGATGCTGGTGCTGTTCATGATTCGAAGAGCGGTGAGGCTTTGACGGTCTTTCATGGCGGGCAGGTCGAGCAGGCTGTCGGGAGGCCGGCCGGCCAGGGCGAGCCTGGTCCTGAGATACCCCCACAGGAGATGCCATTTCCCCGGGTTTGCAGGCAGCCTTATGCCCAGCAGCCTTAAAATCTCCCACGATGTAGCCAGCGACCTCTCCAGATCGTTTTGCAAGGCGTAGGCGGCGATCCGGACCTCATATATCCTCGCCCTGTCCAACAGGTCCCTGGCGTGCACCAGGGTTTTGTCCGCAATTCTTTCCATCGCCTCAAAGCGCATACAGACATAAGCCGCTTCAGCGGCCTCGAGATGGAGGTCCAGCATCAGGTCATATTCATTCTCCCAACAGTCCTCGTCCAGCAGGTCCAGCGCCAGCGCCAGGTATTCGTATGTCCTTTCGTAGGCGGCAGCAGACCTGGCCTTTTTGCCCGCTCTCAGGTTAAGCCCTGCCAGCCTGTGCCTATCTTCCCTGTCAGAGATCAGTGCTGATGCGCTGTTCAGATGGTCTGCAATCTCAAACAGCCTTTCTTCAACTTCCTTTTCGGAGGTGTTATACAGCAGCACCCCTATTTGATAATGCATCTGCACTCTGTCGCTGTCAGACGCCAGAGAATATGCCGCCTGCTGGATCCTGTCGTGCAAAAATCGGTATGTTCCTGCGTCAAACATGATCAGGCCTTCGGATACCGCTCTTGCCAAGGCTTCGTCGATTGACTCCGGAGGCCTTTCCGCAACAATGGCCAGTGTCCTGGCGTCGAAGGTGTTATTGATGCAGGCGGCCAGTTGCAAAACCTCAACCGTCCCGGATGGAAGCCTGTCGATTTTCCTGATCATCAGGTTGACCACGTTGTCGGTTACATCCGTGCGCAGGATCGATCCGTAGTCCCAGGCCCACTTTTTTTGCTTGGCGTCAAACCAGATAAAGCCGTCTTCCTTCAGGGAATACAGGAACTGCGTCAGAAAAAAGGGATTGCCCTGCGTTTTCGCCATACAGGCCCTGGTCAGCCGGTCGGATTCGGGCGCGCTGGAATGGAGCGCTGCCGCAACGATCATGCTGATCTGCTCCTGTTCCAGGGGGCCAAGATTGATCACGCTCATGCCGTGACCGGCTTGTTGCATCTTGCCCAGGGCGCCCTGCAGGGGGTGGCTGGCCCCAACTTCATTATCCCTGTATGCTCCGATCAGCAGGACATTCTTGCTGTCCAGGTCACCGGCCATTCTCCCCATCAGCTTGAGACTGTCCGGGTCCGCCCACTGCAGGTCGTCCAGGAACAGCACGAACGGCCTTCCGTCAGGCGCGAACAACTGGATAAGGCTCAGTATGACTGTGCAGAACCGGAATTGGGCTTCCAGAGGCTCGAGCCTGGGGACGGGCAACTGCGGGCCGATGATTTTTTCCACTTCCGGGATGATCTCGATCATAATCTGAGCGTTCCCCTGCAGGCAATCGAGCATCCGCTCCTTCCAGTCAAGAATCTCGCTCTCGCTCCCGGTCAGGACGCCCCGGATGACGGCTTGCAGCGCCTGGATAAATGCAGAATAGGGCGTACTACTTTGATACTGGTCGAACTTCCCAAAGGAAAAAAGCCCTCCGTCTGCGAGCACAAACCCTGCCAGCTCATACACCAGCGATGTCTTTCCGATACCGGCATACCCGGCTACCATGACCGTCTGCAGGCCGCCGTATTTGGCAGCCTGGTAGAAATCTTTCAGAATTTCGATCTCCTTTTCTCTCCCGTAAAGCTTGCCGGGCACTGCAAATTCGCCGGGGCCATCATCCGTGGCGATGGCAAAAGGCTGCAAGGAGATGCGGCACCTTTCCAGGTCTGCCAGCAGTCCGCTGGCAGTCTGATACCGGTCCCCCGGATTTTTCTCCATCAATTTGCCGACGATATCTGATAAAACCGGGGGAATATCGGTATTGACGCCAGTCAAAGGCTTGGACTTTTGGGCAATATGAAAATGCACCACTTCCATGGGGTCTTCGGAATAGAAGGGGAGCCGACCCGCAAGCAGTTCGTAAAACATTACCCCCAGTGAATAGAAATCCGAGCGGAAGTCAACCCGCCTGTCGACGCGGTTGCTCTGCTCGGGAGACATATACAGCAGGGGGCCTTTAAGCTTACCGGGGAGGGTCGTACCGGCCTCATTAACAAAAGAAGCAAACGACTGCTGGTCCACCAGGTATGCCTGCCGGTTATTGGTATGCAGCCTGTCGAGGATCTGGACAAGCCTGATCGCTGTTTCCAAGAAAGGCTGAACATCCATGGCGTCAACCACCTGAATTGGACTTATTTACCCTTGAGCTTTCGGCGCGGGAATTCCCATCTCCTGCAGGGGATCTGTAAGGTTACCAGTTCACAGAAACTATAGTAGGCATGAAAAATAAGCAGGTAATATTGAAAGTTAAAATTTAAAATAACACCGAAGAAGTCTCCCGCTTCTACAAGCGGGAGATGAATTCGGCAGCTTAGCTTTAGTGCTAATTCAGTGGGGGTGCAGACCCCCACTGAATCCCCGAGCGAAGCGAGTTGCTTCCCCAGGATCAGCAGAGGGCGATCCAGGTCATCGGGCATCTCCTGTCGCCGAAGCAAGAAACCATAATTCAAGGTCAGTTTCAAGTCGAGGAACCCCAGTGTTGGCAAGCGGTTAGCAAAACTGAAAACCCAAGCCTGGAATACTTGGGGTACATAGGTTTCAGGAACGACAAATTGTATGTTGAATACATTGCTGCGGCCGGTTGACTTTCGAGAACCCTTATTTCATAATAAGTTCCATGAAAGCGGATCGTGGCTGCAACTGGATGAACAGACTCAGCGGGCGAAGATGTCCTCGGCGGGAACCGGGTTCCATGAGGACATTTATTGTTTACCACGAGGCGCCGGGTACGATGGGCCGCCCGCCGGGTGGTTAGCGTTAGCGGCTGCTGGCTAGCCAACTGTTTGATGAGAGGTGTGAAGGATGGAACGGGCACGCATACTGATCGCGATGGCAAAGGCCGAGCAGCGGAATAGCCTCAAGCTGTTGCTGGCAAGAGGCTCGTATCAAGTTGTGGCCGAGGCGGGGGATGGATCGCAGGTGCTACGGCAGGCCCGGAGCCTTGACCCGGACATGGTAATGTCGGATATCGACCTGCCTGGTGTTAACGGTTTTGAACTCTGTAGGGCCCTAAACCAGGATCGGCGTACGGCGGTGCTTCTGATCTCCCAGCAGGTCTTTCTCTTTCAGCAACTGGATGAACGATTCAAGAACTACCCGATCTGCTACGCCACCAGACCGCTGTCGGAATACAACCTGTTTCCGGCTATCGAGAGCCTGTCCAATTGCCATAGATTCATCAATGGCCTGGAAAAGGAGATCACCGACCTGCAGGAGAAGATCGAGACCAGGAAGTTGGTGGAGCGGGCCAAGGGCCTGCTCATGCAGCAACTGGGAACAGGTGAGGCCGAAGCCTACCGTCGGATGCAGAAACAGAGCATGGACAAGTGCCTGTCGATGCGCAAGGTGGCCGAAGCCATCATCCTGGCCTATGATTTGAACAAGTGATCCCCGTCGGTCTGAAAACATTCGAAATGCCGGTTGGCAGACTAAAAAACACGTAAAAACAAGATAATATGTACAGGAGGTTCAGCGGATGATTACCAAGACGAAGGAAGACGTTCTCGGCATCGCTGAGGATCGTGGGGTCCAGTTTATCAGGCTCCAGTTCACCGATATTCTGGGAACTCTCAAAAATGTGGCCATCACGGCGGAGCAATTGGAAAGCGCCTTGAATGAAGGAGTCATGTTTGACGGTTCATCGATCGAGGGCTTTGTCAGGATCGAGGAGTCCGATATGCATCTGCTCCCCGACCCCAACACCTTTACCATCTTCCCCTGGCGCGGCCGCGACGGGTCGGTGGGCCGGCTGATCTGCGACGTTTACAACCCTGATGGCACCCCTTTCGTGGGTTGCCCGCGCTATGCCCTGAAAAAAGTGCTGGCCGAGGCCGGGGAACTGGGCTACACCATGAATGTCGGTCCCGAGGCGGAGTTCTTCCTGTTCAATACGGATCAGTCAGGCCGCCCCACCGTCACCACCCATGATGAGGGCGGCTACTTCGACCTGAGCCCCCTGGACCGCGGCGAGGACACCCGCAGGGACATAGTCCTGGCCCTGAAGGAGATGGGGTTTGACGTGGAGGCCTCCCACCACGAAGTTGCCCCGGGGCAGCACGAGATTGACTTCCGCTACGACGACGCCTTGACCACGGCCGACAACGTAGTGACCTTCAAATACGTGGTGCGTTCTATTGCCCAATTGCATGGGCTGCACGCCACCTTCATGCCCAAGCCGGTGTTCGGCATCAACGGTTCGGGCATGCACGTCAACCAGTCCCTCTTTGCCAACGGTACGAACGCCTTCTACGATCCGTCGGCGCCCTTGCAACTGAGCAGCGTGGCCCTGCATTACCTGGGCGGGCTGCTCTCCCATGTCAGAGGTCTGACCGCCATCACCAACCCGATCGTCAACTCTTACAAGAGGCTGGTACCCGGGTATGAGGCCCCCGTCTATATCGCCTGGTCGCCCCGGAACCGGAGCCCGCTGGTGCGTGTCCCGGCCCGCCGTGGGCAGGGGACCAGCCTGGAGTTTCGCAGCCCTGATCCGGCCTGCAACCCGTACCTGGCCTTTGCCGCCAATCTCAAGGCGGGCCTCGACGGCATCAAGAACGGGATCAACCCGCCTGCTCCGGTTGACCAGAACATCTTCGAGATGTCGGAACAGGAACTGCAGAGCCGGGGCATCGGATGCCTGCCCGGCACCCTGGGGGATGCCCTGGAGGAACTCAAGAAGGACCGCCTGATCCAGGAGGCTCTCGGCCCGCACATCTTCGAGAAATTCGTGGCCGCCAAGACCCTGGAGTGGAACGAGTACCGGATTCAGGTGCATCCCTGGGAGCAAAGCATGTATCTGAGCAAGTATTGATCTGCATAGAGGGGTTCAACTGGGTTTTGCTTCAGGGGGGAAAGCAATCCCACACGAAGCCAAGACCCAGTTAATACAGTGACGTAGCGGTTCTCGGTCGGCCGGGCTGTAAGCCCGGATGCGGAGCGGGGGTATCAGAGCGGGTAAGTCATCTGTGGATGAATGACCAGGGGACCAGCAACCCCACCCTAAGCACGGGTGATTTTGACGGCGTGACTGTCTACATGGAGTCGCCCAGCGCCATCAACATGAATCCATAACTGAGATTGATCTAAGGGACTGTCACAATATTAATGTATCACAAAGACCGTGGTTTAATTGTATAGTTCCATTCCCCATGAAAACCGTTTCTCTCGATGTTAACTAATTCCATTTCAGCATCGGTGACTCTGACCCCTTTGGGGTAAGCATTGTGACAGTCCCTTAGCAGATTCGGATACCTTTCTTTATGACAAACCCCAGGAGGTTCCTGGGGTTTTCGTATCTTCTTATGCCACTGCAAAAATCTGGGAGCAGAAACAGCTAAATCTAAGAACCCAACCACATAAGCTCCCAACTGGCGGGGCTGGGTCCCACCACCGTAGTGCCATTCATAAGAGTCGCTGCGCCCAGGAAGCGAAGGTAAACACCACTATCGAACGGTTCCGCGGCGATAACAGTCGGGTTGCTGTATATAACCTGGTACTCTCCATTATTGTAATCATAGGTTACAATGTTGGCTACCGGTATGCCATTTTCAGTTTGAATATCGCTGGGCGTGAAGGTAACTTTGCTTCCTTCGTCGGCTATGATCTTACCGTTATTGGCGAGCATGAAGATGGGTATGGCCGAGCTGTTGTAGTATTGAGAAGCGGTAATGTCGGAAGTGATAGCCGAGTAGCTGCCAACCATGGCCCGGCCCCAGTACCAGTGATCCATCAGCGACGATATGGCGTAGTCGCCCCAGTTGTGGTCATGATATCCGATCCCGGTCAAGGTCTGCGTCTTTCCTGAAATATTCAGTGTACATGTAACATTACCCTGCGGTACCGCCGGGAGCCAGGCGAAGTAGTGCTCGGTGGTGTAGTCTTTGAAGACAATGTACCCGGTATCAGGACGCCACGGACGTATGGTTCCCTGCAGGGCGATATTGGCTGTTACGTTTACTACTGAGGAAACACCGTTTACAACTTCTGTTGCGGGTAAATCTACATGAATGGTGTAGTTGTGCAAATCGCCTACGAAAGTATTTGGTCCCATTTTTACGTTGCAATAAAGTTTGGAAGCGGAGAAATCATTAGCAGAGTATGGCGCTTGTCCTGATATAGTTGTGCCATTCGGCTCGATCTGATCGAATGTCACGAAAGGTTGGAATCCAGAAACGTTCGGGCTCTGAGGGTTCTTGTCATAAAAGACGATTACCATCATTGAACCATCGCTGAGAGCGGCTTCAAAATACCACCATTCGTAATCACCAGAGACGCTGCTGGTTCTCAGGCCATCTTCATACGGCAAGATAATGTTTGGCAGGATGCCAAACTTTGCATAGTATTCCGGGGAATTTGCCAGAAAAGCATAGGGATGGAAAGTAGACGGATTTGCTGTACCTGCAAAAGTGCTGCCAACTCCTGTAAACAAAAGAACAGTAATCAAATAAATTGAAAGTAAAATTTTTTTAATACTTTTTTTAGTGTTCTTTTTCATACTATCCCTCCTAATAATATATTCTGGGTTGCAATGGCCGGCCCCGACAGACTAGAATAAAACCATCTCGCCTTTGCCTTGCAAAGGACGGATCCGCCCCTTGTGAATGCGGCCGTCACGTACCTTCTCTCAAGCTAACCACCTCTCTCTGATTCATTATCGAACCACTTAGAGGATGATCATTTTACATTGAGGTGCATTATTCCTTCTTATGTAAATAATATTTTTTCAGGTAATTATTGTGTCGATATTTATCATAAAATGACGTATAGAACAACCTTTTGGCAGCACGAATATACTTTGATTACCTTGCAGTCACAATCTCGTCATGTAGAAAAGTTCCCGACTCAGGCGTCTCAAGATCGTCTGGAGAATATATCAGGGGTTCGGTGAAGATGTTCTTGCCCGCATCATCAAAAGTATTCATGAGCATTACACCTTCACTGATGATATTGTCTCCAAGAACTGGCGAGAAATTACAGCAAGATCAACATCGCTATAGCAAGTGGCGTGCCCTGCGGCATGAGAGCCAAACAAATAAATAGCGCTCACTGGCACTTTCTCTCTTAGCGTGTCTGCTTTTGACTTGATGTGCGCAATTAGCTGTTCAAGCGGGATAGCCGCTCCTTGCTCAAACTGGACAGCCATTTCACCATCTCCTTTGTTTGCTCAAATATTTTAGTAACCATGTCAATGTCACAATTCTTTGCGATATTCATTTTAACATCGCTATACCTAGACTCGATATAAAAAAACCTAAACGATTTACCATGTCTTGGTATCGTCTCAGGTGGCTTCTTGCAAGAATTCATCCTGCTCGTTGCCCTGCGGGTCTTTATCTACGCGGTTGCCGCTTGTCGGCGAACGCCCGTCTCAGCACCCCCTTGCGGGGAGTCTGAGACGGGCTAGGCCCGTATATCACCGGCGGTTTGCCGCGTTTCCCGTCTTATTCGATTGTCTGCGTGCTCCGGACGAGCGGCCTACCAGCCTCTCTAGCACGCTGCCTTTGCATTGTTGAGCACTGGATGGCCCCATTCCCTTTTTGGGTGGGCGGCAAACACCCGGGGCCGGACCCTAACTCCGTTGGAGCGGTCAGCGCACAGGCGCCGGCCAGAGGGTCCATATGTGAGAGTTGGTTCAAGCGGAGTACTGCCGGATTCTCCGGATTCAACAAGTTCGCCCCAGGTGCATCCCGGGGAGAGAAAAATATAGACGATAAGAAAATCGATCGGGCATTATGCCAAGCCGCCGCCATTTTTACCAGCGACGGTTTTTTATCGGCGATGAATGGGGTAAGAATCTTATTGAGCGAACGGGGAGGGGGACGCCGGGCACAGAACTGCGGCCGGCAGCCGGATGGTTGATGGCGCAATAGGGAAGTACATTGTATTCAATCGTGTTTACAGGCAAAAGTAGATTGTATTTTGCAACAGGTGCTGATATAATCGCAAACACGAGTAATTAAGCCTTGTAAGCGGGGGACGGGAGCATGGAGAGAATCGACAGTCAGGGTCTACATTACCGTGAACTGAACGACATGATCAGGCGCCTGGCGGAGGAAGGGGCACGGGAGTTCCAGCTCGACAACGTCAACGGACAGCGTTACTTGGGTACCGGCCTGGCGTATCCCGATATCAAGATGGTGGTCAACGGAGTGCCGGGCAACGACCTGGCCTCATTCATGAACGGCCCGGAGATCACGATCAATGACAACGCCCAGGATACCATCGGCAACACCATGAACGCCGGCCAGGTCACGGTGCACGGCCATGCCGGCGACGTGCTGGGCTACGGAATGCGTGGCGGGCGGCTGTTTATCAAGGGAAGCGTGGGGTACCGGGTGGGAATCCACATGAAAGAATACAAGAAGCAGGTCCCGGTGCTGATCGCTGGCGGGACGGCGGGAGACTTTCTGGGAGAATACATGGCCGGAGGGATTCTGGCGCTGCTTGGTTTGGAGCGGCAGCCGGGGGCGCCCCTGGCCGGCGATTATCTGGGGACGGGTATGCACGGCGGTGTGATCTATTTGAGGGGCGAGGTCGACCCCTTCACCCTGGGCAAAGAGGTGTCCGTCTTCGATCTGGACGAGACGGACTGGAGTCTCCTGGGTCCGCACTTGCAGGATTTCTGCGCTGCCTTTGGATTTAATTACGATGAGGTTTGCGCCGAGAAGTTCTGCAAGCTGATCCCGGTTTCCCACCGGCCCTACGGAAGACTCTACTGCTCTTAGGCCAAAGGGAGGAATCAGGGGTTGGACTACCAGGTGATTGTTATTGGGGCAGGTCCGGGGGGCTACCCGGCAGCCCTGAAGGCGGCCCGCATGGGGGCCAGGGTCTGTATCGTCGAGGCCGGGCAGGTCGGGGGGACCTGTCTGAATAGAGGCTGCATTCCGACCAAGGCGCTGGTGGAAAGCGCCTCGGCATTCAGGCGCGCCTGCAAGGCCGGTGAGTTCGGGGTCGAGGTGGGCGAGCCCACTCTGAACTACGTCAGAGTGCGTTCTCGACAGGAAGAGATTGTCACCAAATTGAGATCCGGTGTGCAGTTATTGCTAAAAAATAGCAAGATCGAGCTTGTACGGGCCCGCGGGCGCCTGGCAGGCAGCAACCTGGTGGAATTGGCACTTGACGGCGGCAGGACCGAGCGGATCAGCGGCGACAAGATCATCATCGCCACCGGTTCCGAGCCCTTGCTGCCAAAGCCCCTGGGCTACGATGGGGAAGTGGTGCTGTCCAGTACGGAGATGCTGCAGCTCCCGGAACTCCCCGAGACCCTGCTGATCGTCGGCGGGGGCGTGATCGGCTGCGAGTTTGCGGGGATCTGCGCCGCCATGGGTGTCCGGGTGATCCTGGTGGAGGCCCAGCCGACCATCCTCCCGTTCATCGATGAGGACCTGGCCCGGAGGTTGCAGGTGATGTTGAAGCAGCAGGGGATCGACCTGAAGACCAAGACCAAGATCCTGGAGGTGGCCCGGGACGGGCGGCGGGCCAGGGTTTCTCTGAGCGATGGCGCCGAGGTGGTGGCCGACAAGGTGTTGATTGCGATCGGCCGCAGCTTGAACACGGCAGACATCGGACTGGAGCAAGCTGGAGTGGCTACAACCTCCGGGGCGGTGATTGTCAACGACAGCATGGAAACGTCCATTCACGGCATCTACGCAGTGGGTGACGTCACCGGGAAGGCCCTGCTCGCCCACGTGGCCACCGCCCAGGGAGTGGCGGCGGCGGCAAACGCCCTGGGCGGGGAACAGACCGTGGATTACGGCGCTATCCCCAACTGCATCTTTACCTACCCGGAGATCGGGAGTGTCGGCATCACCAGCCGGGAGGCCAAGGACCGGGGCATTCCGCTGAAGACCGGCAAGTCGCTCTTCGTTGCCAACGGCAGGGCCTTGTGCGAGGGAGAGCCAGACGGCTTCGTGAAGGTACTGGCCGCGGCGGACACCGGCCGCATCGTGGGCCTGCATATCATCGGGCCGCATGCCACCGAATTGCTTGGCGAAGGGGCGTTGGCGGTGCGTTGGGGGCTGACCTTGCCGCAGTTCAGCGACACCATCCATGCCCATCCGACCCTGTCCGAGGCCGTGAGGGATGCGGCAGAAGCGGCCGGTAATTTTGGTGGTTAGTGGTTGGTGATAAGCCGTTAGAAAAAAAATGATGGATTCGTAGCTACCACAGATGGAGGGGTTCTCAATGATGGATATAGTGCTGCCGTTTCTTGCCGAGGGCGTGGATGAGGCCACCGTATCCTTTTGGAAGGTGGATGAAGGAGACGATGTGGCGGACGAGGATGAACTGGTGGAAATGTTCACCAGCAAGGCCGTCTTCAGCGTACCATCTCCTACCAGTGGTATGGTAGAAGAAATCATCGCCACAGAGGGAGAAGTGGTCAGGGTCGGCCAGATTCTGTGCCGTATAAATGAGAAGTGAGAAGGGCCAACGACTATCTTGAGAGGAGAAGCTCATGGCCAAACGCTATGCAGTTTTTTGGGGATGCCAGATACCGGCCCGCCTCCCTTTTTTAGAGAAATCGACCCGCCTTGTCTTACAGCGGGCGGGCATCGAGCCGGTGGACCTGCCGGGCTTCACCTGTTGCCCCGACCGGAGCGTGGTGGGTAATTATTCGGAAGAGGCCTGGATTCTGGCCGCGGCCCGCAACCTGGCCCTGGCCGAACAGTCCGGCCTGACCCTGCTGACACCCTGCAACGGCTGCTACAGCACTCTGAAGACCGTGCTTGGCGACATCCTGGATTCGGCAGCATTGAGGGAGAAGGTGACCTCCCAGTTGAGGACGGTCGGCCTGGACTTCCAGGGCAAGGTCGTGGTCAAGCACCTGATCGAAGTGCTGCACGACGATGTCACCCCCGCCCGGATCAGGAGGCTCGTCACCCGCCCGATGCAAGGGCTGAAGATCGCTGTGCACTATGGCTGTCACATGATGCGCCCGGCTAACCGGCTCCGCTTCGATGATCCTTTGCACCCGGAGAAGTACGATCTCCTGGTCAGGGCACTGGGGGCGGAATCGGTACCGTACGAGACCAAGATGCTCTGCTGCGGCAGCGGACTAGGGTTTGCGGGATCCCAGGAAGAAGCTACCATGATGCTGCGCATGAAGTTGCAGGATTTGAACGGCAGAGCTGATGCCCTGACCGCGGTCTGCCCTGCCTGCTTCATTCAGTATGACCAGCGTCAGTATATCCTGCAGCGCCAGGGAGAGCGGCTGAACCTGCCGGTGTTCACCTATCCCGAATTATTGGGTCTGGCCATGGGCATCCCCGGCGAGGACCTCGGACTTCAGGAGCACCGGGTCAGCCCGGAATCTTTCTTCAAGGCCTGGAGCAAGCAGACCGGAACTCTGGATGCGATCAGAGACCGGATCGATCTGGCCGACATCAAGCGCTGCTATGACTGCGGCGCCTGCGTGGACGACTGCCCGACCGCCCAGGTGAGCAGCAGTTTCCAGCCCCGGGAGCTGATCGGCAGACTGCTACGGGGTGACCTGGACGAACTCTTGAAAGACAAGACTGTCTGGCAGTGCCTGGAGTGTCATACCTGCTCCGAGCTCTGTCCTCAGAAGTTTGGCATGGAAAAGGTTTTTACGGCTTTAAAACATCTGGCTCTAGAGAGAGGTACCGCTCCCCAGCCGCTGCAGGGCGGAATCAAGGGCTTCCTGCAGACAGGCAGGCTGGGCGCTATTGATGAGAAGGCACGTAAAAAATTGGGCCTCGATGCTCTTCCTCCGGGGGGAGAAGGGGAACTCCAAAGATTGCTTGGCTTGATGCAGCAGGATCATTCTTGACGCTGATTTTAAAGGAATGGCGACAGGCCTCTTCGAGGAATGTCCCCGATGGAACGTTCCCATGAACGTCCCAGATAAGTAATGAGCCATGGGGGAGGGGTATGCATGAAGGGAACTTTCCCGCGCATCCCGTCGGGATGCTCGATCACCGGGATATTGAATAAAAAGGCCAAGCGCTTCAGCGGGGCTGATGTGATCAGGTCCATCAGGCTGATGCACGACCGGTCCAACGGCCTCGGCGGCGGTTTTGCCGGCTACGGGATTTACCCGCAGTACAAAGACCACTATGCCTTCCACCTTCTTTATACTAACGAGGCCAGCCAGCAAGATACCGAGCATTTTCTGGAGAAGAGCTTCGTCATCGACCGGTGCGAACCAATCCCGACCCGCCCCCACCCCCGGATCACCGATGTACCCATACTGTGGCGCTATTTTTTGAGGGTGAAGCCCTATGTGGTGGAGCAGTTCTCATCCAGTCATGACAGAGAGTGGGCGGAAGCAGCGGACGAAGCCTACGCTGAGAAGAACTTTGTCGTCAGCCAGGTCATGGAGATCAACCAGAAGATCGACGGGGCTTTCGTGGCCTCCAGCGGCAAGAACATGGGGGTGTTCAAGGGGGTGGGATTCCCCGAGGACATCGGCGAGTTCTACCGGGTTGAGGAATATGAAGGCTACATGTGGACCTCTCACGGGCGGTTTCCCACCAACACTCCCGGCTGGTGGGGCGGCGCCCACCCCTTCACCATCCTGGACTGGTCAGTGGTGCACAACGGGGAGATCTCTTCCTACGGCATCAACAGGCGCTACCTGGAGGCGTTCGGTTATCACTGCACCCTGCAGACCGACACCGAAGTGATCGCCTATCTTTTCGATCTGCTGCACCGGAGGCAGGGGCTGTCCCTGAAGAATACCTGCCTGGCGCTGGCGGCGCCCTTCTGGAAGGAGATCGACCGCTATCCTGAGCCCAAACGGGAGGCGGTCACGGCTATCCGGCAGGTTTATGGTTCTGCAATGCTGAACGGGCCCTTCAGCCTGGTGGTTGGTTTTACCGGTGGGATGATCGGGATCACCGACCGGATCAAGCTGCGCCCCCTGGTCTGCGGACAGAAGGACGAAGTGGTCTACCTGTCCAGCGAAGAGAGCGCCATCAGGGAGATCTGCCCGGCCCCCGACCGGGTCTGGACGATCAGGGCCGGTGAGCCGATCATAGTAAAGCTGGAGGAGGGGGTGCAACCATGATGAGGAGTCTGGTATCGCCCGATTTCCTGGTCAAGATAGATCACCGGCAGTGCCGGCGTTGCAAACGCTGCGTACTCAATTGCGGTTTTGGAGCGCTCAGCTTCCTGGACCGGGTAACGCCCGATAACACCAGATGCGTGGCCTGCCAGCGCTGTGTGGCCTTCTGCCCTGAAGGGGCAATCACGGTGGAACGGAATCCTCTCGCCTTCAAGAGCAACGATTACTGGACCGCCAACGACATCAAGTCCATCTACAAGCAGGCAGAGGCCGGCGGCATGCTGTTTACCGGCATGGGCAACGATCGCCCCTATGTCAGCTACTTCGATCGCATGGTCCTGGATGCCTGCCAGGTGACCAACCCGTCCATCGACCCTCTGAGGGAGCCGATGGAGCTGCGGACTTACCTGGGGAGCAAGCCCAACGCCCTGGAGTTTGCAGAACGGACCGGCGGTGCGCTGGCCACCAGGCTCGGCCCGCAGGTGGCCCTGGAAACCCCGATCATTTTTGCGGCCATGTCCTACGGCGCCATCAGCCTGCAGGCGCACAAAGCTCTGGCCCGGGCGGCCTCTCTCGCCGGCTCACTCATGAACACCGGGGAGGGCGGCTTGCATAAAGAGCTTTATCCCTACAGTGACCGGATTATTGTCCAGGTGGCATCCGGGCGCTTCGGGGTCGACCAGGAGTACCTGGACCGGGGGGCGGCGGTGGAGATCAAGATCGGGCAGGGGGCGAAGCCGGGCATCGGCGGGCACCTCCCGGGCGAGAAGGTCAGCCAGGAGGTCTCCCAGACCAGGATGATCCCCGAGGGCAGCGACGCCCTCTCGCCGGCGCCGCATCACGACATCTACTCCATCGAGGACCTGTCGCAACTGATCTATGCTTTAAAAGAGGCTACCCGTTATTCTAAGCCGGTCGGGGTGAAGATTGCCGCCGTGCACAACGTGGCGGCCATCGCCAGCGGCATCGCCAGGGCCGGGGCGGACTTCGTTTATATCGATGGCTTCCGTGGCGGCACGGGAGCAGCTCCCACCATGATCCGCGACAACATCGGCATCCCCATCGAGATGGCGATTGCCGCCGTGGATGACCGGCTGCGCCAGGAGGGCATCCGCAACCAGGTGACCCTGATAGCGGCCGGAGGCATCAGGAACAGCGGTGATGTGGCCAAGGCCATCGCCCTGGGGGCGGATGTGGTCGCCATCGGCACGGCAGCCCTGCTGGCCATGGGTTGCCACCTGTGCCAGAAGTGCAACACCGGCAACTGCTCCTGGGGAATTGCCACCCAGCGCCCGGAGCTGACCCGGCGCCTGGAGACGGAAGAGACGACCGAACGGCTGGTCAATCTGCTGCGCGGTTGGTCTCTTGAACTGAAGGACTTTCTGGGCGCCCTCGGGGTGAACGCCATCGAGAGCCTGCGGGGCAGCCGGGAGCGCCTGAGGGGTGTCGGCCTCAACCAGGTGGAACTGGACGTGCTGGGCATCAAACCCTCCGGCCGTTAATGGATGTCAGAAGCACAAAGGCAGAAGTGGGAAAAAGCAGAAATCGGTTTTCATCTGTCCAGATTAAAAGCCAGGGCATATGTAGCCCTGGCTTTTTACGAAGTTTTATGGTGTTTTAGTAAGACTTGACGTCGTGGGCGCCGTGCTGGCGAAGAATGTGGGCCGCGTCATCGAGTTTGGGGCCGCCACTGTGAACGGCTACCAGGGTCTTGCCCTGCTTGATGTCCTCCTCGTAGTGATGGCTCTCCTCGGCGGGGATGCCCCAGTCAATCAGGCCTCCGGCGATGCCACCGGTGACAGCGCCGGACAACAGTCCGGCGATCGGCCCTGCGGCGATCAGGGGGCCGATGCCGGGGATGAATAGGGCGCCTGCTCCGACCGCCAGGCCGGCCACGCCTCCCAGCACACCTCCGGTGGTGATCCCGTCCATGGTGGAATCCGTATCTTTCTTCATACTGAGCCCGGATGATTGACCCTTGTTGTCGTCATGGGCGACTACGGAGATCTCCTGGTCGAACCCCTTGTTGCGCAGTTCCTGCACCGACCTCTCGGCCTGGTCGCGGCTTTCGAAGATGCCAAGAGCAACTGATGCCATAGTGATACCTCCCGGTTCTTTGTTTCTCTTTAGTATTTGAAGAGCCGGGTGTATTTATGTAAGACCCTGGCGATGAGAGTGATTGCTCTATCCGGCTTATTCCCCTTTTTTGGTCACCGCACACTATCCCCTTCAGCGTTGCAGTGTCCTATATATAATATAACTATAACCCCAAAATTTGTATTAAGATAAGTGCTGTTTAGGGCTCTCTTCCCGACCCAAGGGGTGGGTTTTTCCGGTTGTTTTTGGTAAAATCATAGTGAGGTTCAAAATGTCTGTTTTTAAGGAACCCCGCGCCCGCAAGCGGGCACCCGCACTATGTAAGAAAGGAAGACGTATGGCCGCAGTGGTTTCTGTGGTGGGGCATGCGAATACGGGAAAGACAACGCTGATCGCCGGGATAATCAACAACCTGGCAGCCAGGGGCTATCGTGTGGCTGCAGTCAAGCACGCCGCTCACGGTTACGAGATCGACAACCGGGGGAAGGATTCCTGGCAGTTCTTTCAGGCTGGGGCTAACCGGGTGGTGGTGGTCGGCCCGGAATCCTTGACGGTGCATACCCGCCATGATGCAGAACCGACCCTGGCCGAGTTGGCCGGCATGATCGAGGATGTCGACCTGATCCTGGCCGAAGGCTTCAAGTCCCAACCGGGGCCGAAGATCGAAGTTTTGAGGCAGGGGTTCTCGGAGAGAAGGCTGTCCCTGGGCAGCGACTTGGCGGCGGTAGTCAGCGATATGCCGGTTGAGAACGGTGTACCCGTTTTCCGTCCGGACAAGATCGAGCCGTTATCAGACTTTATCGAGAGCCGCTTCCTAAAGAATAGTGGTCGGCGCCCCACCCGCTAAAGCGGGTAACTGGAGGGCGTAGTGCGACGGTTGGAATCCAGAACCTGGCGGGAGAAAGCAGTGGCAGACGCCCGCCTGATGATGCAAAAGCATTGGCAGCCCCTGAGCCTTGCCGGCTGCAAGCATGCCTATGTGCCAGTTCTGCCGGTGCGAATGGGAATCACACATCTTACCTTCACCCTCTCACCTTTCAGATGTCAGATCGTTGATGACCAGCCCGGTGAGGACCTTCGGGTAGAAGTAGGTGGACTTCTGGGGCATCTTATCGCCCGCGGCAGCGACTGCAGTCACCTGTTCAATCCGCGTCGGGTTCAGGATAAAAGACAACTGAGCCTGGCCGCTGGCAGCCGCCTGGAGCGCCTCCGCTTCATCCCTGGTGTAGGTCAGGTTCTCCTGCTGCGATAGCGCCTCCTGTTCCAGCCCGAGTAGCCTGTCCAGGATCAGGACGTGTAGTACTGCCACGTCCAGGCTGCACCAGGCCTCGGATTTTTGAGGGACAAGTTGCTTGACCCGGGTGTGGTCCTGCAAAGTCAACAGGTAGGCTGCCGGTTCCGTGGTGACCATCATTAGGACTGGGTGGTCCGGCTGCCGGCGGCCGTCGAGCAGTTTCTGCACTTGCCCGGCAGCAGGGAGAGCAGTTTTTTCCACTGCAAAG
>Ga0224558_1001550_pt1 | contig 23720 bp, 19 predicted proteins | sample 714S32024metaG_FD_180682 | JGI IMG/M metagenome (GOLD analysis project Ga0224558, IMG submission 180682) | Peat soil microbial communities from Stordalen Mire, Sweden - 717 S3 20-24 | ecosystem: Environmental > Terrestrial > Soil > Wetlands > Peat | place: Sweden: Norrbotten County, Stordalen...
GTCCTCCGGCGAAAGCTGCTCCAGGCCGAGCATGGCAATGATGTCCTTGAGTTCCCCGTATTGCGCGAGCGTCCGTCGAATTTCCTGCGCCAGGAGATAATGCCGTTCCCCGACGATTCCCGGGGTGGCCATCTTGGAACTGGACTGCAGGGGGTCGATAGCCGGGAAAAGCCCTTCGCTAGCCCGCTTGCGCGAGAGCACGATTGATGCGGAAAGATGCGAGAACGTATGCACCGCCGCCGGGTCCGTGAAATCGTCCGCCGGCACATAAACCGCCTGGATTGAGGTGATGGCGCCGGTATCTGTGTTGGCGATCCGCTCCTCCAGCCCTGATAGCTCAGTCCCCATCGTGGGCTGATACCCCAGCCGCGACGGCATTTGGCCCATCAAGCCGGACACCTCCATGCCGGCCTGGATGAAACGGAAGATGTTGTCGATGAGCAGCAGCACATCGCGGTGCTCGTCGTCGCGAAAATACTCGGCCATCGTCAGCGCGGCGTGGCCCACCCGGAACCGGCTGCCCGGCGGCTCGTTCATCTGGCCGAAGACCATCACCATGTTCGGCAACACGCCGGCTTCCTTCATGTCCCGGTAAAGCTCCTCGCCTTCCCGACAGCGTTCGCCAATGCCGCAAAAAATGCTTACGCCCTGGTGGTGCCCGATCATGTTGTGGATCATCTCGGTGAGCAGCACCGTCTTGCCCACGCCGGCCCCGCCGAACAGTCCCGCCTTGCCTCCGCGCTCCAATGGCACCAGCACATCGATGACCTTGATGCCCGTTTCGAAGATCTCAGACTTGGTGGAACGTCGTGCCAGCGGCGGCGGAGCCCGATGCACCGAACGCCATTGGACGTCGGATAGCGCTGCTCCGCGGTCGATGGCGTTGCCGAACACGTCGAACATACGCGAGAGAACCCCTTTGCCCACCGGCGCCTCTAATGGCCCGCCCGTGTCCTTCACTTCCATACCGCGGGCGAGACCTTGCGTGGGCGTCAACGCAATCCCGCGCACGTGATGCGCATCAGGCTGCGCTTGGACTTCGATGACGATTCGCCCTTCATCTCCCGTGAGCAGCACCGAGTAGATCGGCGGCAAATGCTCATCAAACCGTATATCCACGACGCTGCCGCGCACCGAGACGACTACGCCGAGATTCGTAGGATTTGGTTTATCCTTCATGCTCGTCGCTGGTCTCTTGGCCCCTGGCCGAAACTACTGCACGGCGTTCTGCTCTGTCAGAGTGCTGTTCCCCATAACCACTATCCCCGTCGTACGTCTGAAAGCCGCTCATTGCCTCTTCACGAGGTTTTATAGGTTGAGCCCCATCCAAACAAGCAACGATCGCTTCGATTACCCGTTTCGACTCATCGGGATCTCTGACCCGGATCGACACAACGCCGACTTCTTCGGCCGGATAGTCGTTCCCCCCGGGGAACAGCGCATCCCCGATGAAAATCATCTCCTGAATTGCAATGCCAAGGGTGTCCCGAAGCTTTCGAATCCCGTAGGCTTTATCAATGCCAGGCTTGGTGACATCAATGGAGGTCGTGCCACCCAAGCGCACGCAAAATTCGGGGATAAGCTTATCAAGGAGCGCTTTTATCTTCTGCCGCTTGGTAAAGTCAGGGTCCCATTCCTTCTTTTCCTCGAGGGGAGCCTGCTGCCCCAATGCGGAAAACGTAATTTGGCTTCCCCGGTCTTCAATGACCTCTCCCCAAACCTTCTCGACCTTGAAGCCCGCCGACCCAATCGCCTGCTTCAGAGAACCGACGATTTTTCCTTTTTCACCCGCAGTGAAATCTTCTGAATAGATCTTTTTCCAATCCCGTGCGTATTGGTAGAACTTTGTTCCACAGGTCGGAAGGAGAGACAGATTCCTCAGGCGATCGTCGTGGGGAAGATTGGAGAGCACTTGTTTCTCAAACTGCGGCCAATCGCCGCCGGAAATTACGGCCACTTTCACAATTCCTAGCAGAGCGCTGAGCAGTGTGGCCATCTCGGCGTCGAGAGCTGCTTTGCTTTCGGCAAGCGTGCCATCCAGATCGAAAACAATAAGCTTCTTCATGGGCTAGGTCGCATATCTCTCCGTTGCCATGCTCATGTCCGCTCCATCGCGGCCGTGTATTCGCCACGCCGCGCAGCCCGGTTGCACCTGGCTCGATGATACAGAGCTTGCTGTGCCGCTGACGCCTGGGCCTCGTCGCCTTTCCAAATCTCCAAAGCCGGTTGCTGGATGGCGCGCGCAAATGAAAACGCCAGCGCCCAAGGCAGTCGCGACTTGAACCGAACATTCATGGCATTCAACCGGGCCGAGGCCAGCTCAGCGGGTTGGCCTCCCGACAAAAATGCAATGCCCGGAACGGCCGCGGGGACGGCTCGCAAGAGACACCTCACGGTGGCATCGGCCACTTCGTCCACATCTTCCGACTCGTCTTGCCCGCGGTCGGTCAATCTCACTTGATACTGCTGTTCCCCGATGGCCACTTCTTTTACTTCTTGTTGCTCGGGGCAGGTCAATCCCGGAAGCACCATGTTGGGTTTGAGGATCATGCCTTCCAGCATCACGCTTTGGGCGTAAAGCTGGTTGAAAACCGTTCGGAGGACTTCCTCCGTGACCTCGCGGCACCGCTCCAGTGTGTGCGCGCCGTCCATGAGCACCTCCGGCTCGACGACGGGGACCAGTCCAGCTTCCTGGCACAAGGCGGCATAGCGAGCCAGCGCCTGCGCGTTAGCCTCGACGCAACCCCGGCTGGGGATTCCATCGCCTATGACGATCACCGCGCGCCACTTGGCGAAACGAGCGCCCATGTGAGCATATTCCGCCAGGCGGTCGCGCAATCTGTCCAGACCTTCGGTTATTTTCTCTCCGGGATGACCGGCCATGGCCTTCGCCCCGGTATCTACTTTAATGCCGGGGATGATTCCAGCATCGGCGATGGCTTTAACAAAGGAAGTGCCATCTTTCTTCCGCTGGCGGATCGTCTCGTCGTAGAGGATCGCGCCGCTAATGCAATCACCAAGACCGGGCGTGGTGACGATCAACTCCCGGTAGGCCCGCCGTGCCTCCCCGGTCTGGGGAATACCCAATCTGGCAAATCGTTTGTTGCAGGTCGGATTGCTTTCGTCCATCGCCAGCAGGCCCTTGTCGCCCGCGACCAGCGCCCTCGCGGTGTCTATAAGCTCTTGCCTATTCATTTGTGCCCGTCACGGCCGAAGCGGCTACGCTTCCCCCAACCACTTCCGCGCCTCAGCGGCATCTGCGCGATCGAAGTATCGGATCGTCGCTTTCGTGAACGGCTTGCAGAACGTCGCCATGCCCTGCTCCCACTTCTTGTCCCCGACCATTGCAAGCCGTTCGATGTCGGCGAAGTGTTTCATGTCGAACTTGATGTCCTCCCACATCGCTCCGGCTTCCCAGCCGTGGAAACCGGCCATGTCGAACAGCACGCGCAGTTTTCCATGCTGCCGGACCAGTCGCTCGAACTCGGGCACAAAGTGCTCGTAATCTGCTTTTGCCAGCTTTCCGCTGACGTGGACGACGAGCATCTTCCCGCCGTTTTCTTCATTGAGTTGAATGTTCATTTTGGACTCTTTTGGTTTCTTTTAGGTCAACTTGTTCACCATGTTTGCTCCCGCTTATCCGCCGTCATTTTGCTTCAGACGCACGCGTCTTTTTAGCCCGCGCTTTCCCTTTCGGCGTTCCGTTCCGACTCCACTTCCAGTTCCGGATCTCCGGCAAGTCCTGGCCGTGTTTATCAATGTAGTGCTTGTGCTCGATGAGCTTGTCCTGCATCTGCTGCTTCAGGTAGGCGCCCTTGGAGCCCAACTGCGGCAGCCGATCCACCACGTCTTGCACCAGGTGAAACCGGTCCAGATCATTCTGCACCCTCATGTCGAAGGCTGTCGTGATCGTGCCCTCTTCCTTGTAGCCCCGGACGTGGAGGTTGCGGTTGGTCCGGCGGTAGGTCAGCCGGTGAACGAGCCACGGGTATCCATGAAAGCCAAAAATGATGTGCTTGTCTTTCGTGAAGAGCGAATCGTAATCAGTCTCGCTCAGACCGTGCGGGTGCTCGCTCTTAGGCTGCAGCTTCATCAGATCAACGACATTGATCACCCGGATCTTCAGATCGGGCAGATGCTGGCGCAGAATGGAAACGGCGGCCAGAATCTCCAGCGTTGGCGTGTCCCCGCAGCAAGCCATCACCACGTCCGGCTCGGTGTCCTGGTCGTTGCTGGCCCATTGCCAGATGCCGATTCCCTCCGTGCAATGCACAACGGCGGCGTCCATGCTCAGCCATTGCGGGAGGGCGTGTTTGCCGGCCACCACCACGTTGACGTAGTGCCGGCTGCGCAGGCAGTGATCAAAGACCGAGAGCAGACAATTGGCATCGGGCGGCAGGTAAACGCGCACGATATCAGCCTTCTTGTTGATAACGTGGTCGAGGAAGCCGGGATCCTGATGCGTGAAGCCGTTGTGATCCTGCTGCCAGACGTGGGAGGCCAGCAGATAGTTCAGCGACGCGATCTTCCGGCGCCAGGGCAGTTCCAACGTTACCTTCAGCCACTTGGCGTGCTGGCTGAACATCGAGTCAACGATGCGAATGAAGGCCTCATAGCTGTTGAACAGCCCGTGCCGTCCGGTGAGTAGATAGCCTTCCAACCAACCCTCACACTGGTGCTCGCTGAGCATCGAGTCCACTACCCGTCCGGCGGGCGCGAGGAATTCATCATTTTTCATTTCCCGGGCGTCCCACTGACGGTCGGTGACCTCAAAGACCGCGCCCAAGAGGTTCGAGAGCGTCTCATCGGGACCGAAGATCCGGAAGTTACGCTGATCCTGATTCAGCTTCGCCACGTCACGCAGGAACTTGCCCAGGACGAGCGTATCCTGGCCGTCCACGGCGCCAGGCGACGGCACGTTCACCGCGTGGGCGTGGAAGTCCGGCATCCGCAGGTCGCGCAGCAGAATTCCGCCGTTGGCGTGTGGATTGGCGCCCATCCGCCGGTCGCCCTTCGGCGCCAGTTCGGCCAATTCCGGCATGAGCCGGCCATTTTCATCGAACAGCTCCTCGGCCTTGTAGCTCTTCATCCAGCGTTCGAGCTGCTTGACATGATCCGGATGCGCGGAGTCCACCAGGAGCGGCACCTGATGCGCTCGGAACGTGCCCTCAACTGGCAGGCCATCGACGACTTTCGGTCCCGTCCAGCCCTTGGGTGACTTAAGGACGATCATTGGCCAGCGCGCCCGAGTGGTGTCGTTTTTGCCCCGAGCGTTCTTTTGTATTCGCTCGATGTCCTCGATGGCACTTTCCAAGGTGGCGGCCATGAGTTCATGCATCTTTTCCGGCTCATCGCCTTCTACAAAGTGAGGCGTCCACCCGCACCCACGGAAGAATTGCTCCAATTCCTCATGCTCGATGCGGGCCAGGACGGTCGGGTTGCTGATCTTGTACCCATTGAGATGCAGGATCGGAAGCACCGCACCATCGCTGACAGGATCGAGGAACTTGTTGGACTGCCATGCTGTGGCCAGCGGACCTGTCTCCGCCTCGCCATCGCCGACGACACAGGCGACGATCAGATCGGGATTGTCGAACGCGGCCCCGAAGGCGTGGCTGAGCGAATAGCCCAGCTCGCCGCCTTCGTGTATCGAGCCCGGCGTCGTCGGCGCAACATGGCTGGAAATACCGCCGGGAAACGAGAATTGCGTAAATAACCGCTTCAGCCCGGCTTCGTCCTGGCTGATGTTCGGATAAATCTCACTGTAGGTGCCTTCGAGGTAGGTATTACTCACCAGTGCCGGGCCGCCATGGCCGGGGCCGGCAATGTAAAACATATCCAGGTCATACTTCTTGATGACCCGGTTCAAATGCACATAGATGAAGTTCTGGCCCGGCGTCGTCCCCCAGTGCCCGACCACCAGTGGCTTCACGTGCGACAGCTTTAGCGGCTTCTTCAGCAACGGATTGTCGTAGAGATAAATTTGGCCGACCGACAAATAGTTGGCGGCGCGCCAGTAGGCATCCATCTTGTGGAGCAGTTCCGGCGTAAGTGTGTTGGTTCTTGTTTTCACAATTCGCTCCTATTTCTTGGACAGCTTGCCAACCACGACGACCAGCAGGACCACCACCACCACGCCGATCACCGTCCAAAGCCACATCCCTCCCCCCACCCCTCCACCCATCCAACCGTCTCCATGATTCATCATAAAGCTCCTTTCGTTGCGCTGCAAACAGCCCACCATTGGCCAATCTCCGCGGCGATATACTCCTTAACGCCGTTTTTCAACTTCATAACCAGACTCCTTTCAGACGCCTTTTCCATGATCATGCTCCTTCTCAATTGTTAGACCCAAGACGCGGCAGACCGTGCTCGCAATCATCCATTCCTCGTCCGTCCGAATGACGCGCACAGAGACCCTGTTGGTTTCCGAGGAAATCACGCCCGCGTTCGCTAAGTTGTGTTTCTCTTCAAGCTCGATTCCAAGAAATGCCAGCCCATCGCAGATCCGGGTGCGGACTGCCGGCGCGTTCTCCCCGATGCCGCCAGCGAATACCAGCGTGTCCAAGCCGCCCAACGCCGCCGCGAACGCGCCGACCCATTTTTTCACCTGGTAACAGAACAAAGCGACCGCCTCGGCCGCCCGCACGTCCTGCGCCTCGCGCTCCAGCAAGTCGCGCATGTCGGAACTGGTTTCGGATATCCCGAGCAGCCCGGACTGGAAATTGACCATCTCGTTGAATTGCTTCGCACTCATTTTCTCACTGCGCGCCAGATACCAAACCAACCCGGGATCGAGATCGCCGGACCGCGTACTCATGGGCACCCCGGCGGTGGGGGTGAAACCCATGCTTGTGTCCACGGGTTTGCCGTCACGCACGGCCGCCAGGCTCGCTCCGTTGCCGAGGTGGGCGAGGATAATTCGGCCATGTGCCGCTTTCGCACCGGCCAGACGGGCTAGTTCTCCCATCAGAAACGAGTAGGACAAGCCGTGGAAACCATACCGCCGCACCCCCTGCGCTTCGTAGCGGCGCGGGATCGGCAGCAACCGGGCCACGCATGGCAGGTCATGGTGGAAAGCCGTGTCGAAACACGCCACTTGGGGCAGGTCCGGAAAGCGCCGATGAAATGCTTCGGTTAACTGGATCTCCTCGGGCAAATGCTCGGGATCGAAGGGTCTGAGTTGACGCAACTCCTCGACCATTTCTTCGGTGATTAACTGCGGGTCGCTGTGCTTCGGTCCGCCATGCACCACGCGATGCCCCACCGCGCTCAGCGCAACCCGCCCGAGGCGTTCCTCGATCCAATCCATCAGCGCGCCCGCCGCCGCCGTGTGGTCGGGCGCCGCCACCGACCGGGAGAAGTTGTCCTCCTGGCTCAAACCCTTCACCCGCAAGGCGGCCTCGGGCAGTCCAATCCGCTCAATCCCGCCCTCCAGAATCCGTCGGAGCGGCGCACCGGCCTCGAACAATGCGAACTTGATGCTCGACGAGCCGCCGTTGATGGTCAGGATGCGTGGCTTAGCTGGTTTCATGGGTGGCTCCTGCGTCGCTCTGCAATCCGAGCGAAGCCAATTTCGCGCATGTGGACCTGTAATCCGTGTGAAGAATGCTCCGAATACCCAAGCCTTCGGCGATCTGCACGAACATTGGGGTGTTGTCCACATAGACGACCTGCCGGGCTGTCGCTTGGGCGATGTCCAGCGCGAGCCGAAAGATGTCCGCATCGGGCTTGCGGATGTGGACGAAGCAGGAGGAAATGAACGAATCCACAAACCCATCCAGCTTGAACTTTCGAATCCGATACGCATTGAGTTCGCGCCCTTCGTTGCTCACCACGGCGACCTTTACCCCGTGCCGGGCCTTGATTTGCGCCACCAACGAGATCATCTCGGGGTAAGGTCTCGATTGCCCGAACATAAAGCGCCGGAACCGAGCCCGCGTGAATGGCCGCTTTTGATAGAAGACCACCCGGTCTAAATATTCCTCCAGCGTGAGCTTGCCCTCCTCGTAGGTGTCGAAGGTCAGGTGATGCCGATCCTCCATCTCGGCCAAATCCAGCTTGAAGTTCGTCGCCGCCCGTTCGCGGGCATCATGATCCCAGCCGTCAGTGAGCAAGACGCCGCCGATATCTACAAACAATGCCGTGATGAATGCCCTTCTTTTCATGCGGTAGAGGGCGGGGAAGCTTGGACAATTCGCCTCGTCATAGCCTGATACATCATTTCCTCGCTGAGGAACGGTGGGCCATACAGTTCGTGCCCGTCGCTCAGTTTTTCGTTAACTTTCCGCGCCAGCTCCTCATGGGTTGCGGCATCGGCGTGAAAAGGCACCGCAATGATTGTGTATTCGATTGGAGGCTTCATATCTGGTTGGGTCCTGTCGGCATGAAATCATCGCTGCCACCGGATTCGTGCGTCCTCCAGTGGGATCGCAACGCCTTCGCAGTGCGGGATGATCCGCGCTGTATAGTCTCCCGCTGCGCGGACCGCGGACACGGCCGCGCTGTACCCGTAGGCGCCCGACGCTCCGGGCAGTTGGCGGACGCGCTTCATCTCCTGTCGCACTGGGCTGCCCCCGTCAACTCCGTCGGCATAAAGCTCAACGGTTATAGCGTTCGCGTCGAGGTCATTGAGATAGACTTGAACGTCAAAGACATGATGCTCGCCTTTAGTCTCCACCTTCGCTTCGCCGAAGCGTAGGGCCGCCCATTTCTCTTCCAGACTGTGCTGCCAATCGACTAGTTGCCTGCCGACCGCGCCCTTATTGGCAACGCGCAAATGGTACGCGGTCGCAGCCGGGAGGTAGTGTTGCTCGGTATATTCGCGCACCGTGCGGTTAGCGGAGAAGCGCGGAGTCAACCGCGCCATGCTTTCCCGCATCCGCGCGACCCAGGCCGTGGGAATGCCCAGTGCGTCACGGGCATAAAACTCAGGGATCACCTCCCGTTCGAGCCGCTCGTAAAGAACCTCCGCCTCGGCGGCGTCCCACGCCGGATCATCGCCGTGCTGCTGGCCATCCCCGAGCGCCCAGCCCAGATCCGGGACATAGGCCTCGGCCCACCACCCGTCCAATTCCGAGAGATTGATGCCACCATTAACCAGCACCTTCATGCCGCTCGTTCCACATGCCTCCCAGGGCCGCCGTGGGGTGTTCAGCCAGACATCTACCCCCTGCACCAAGTGCTCGGTCAGGAGCATATCGTAATCACTGAGGAAGATCGCATGCGGACGGGCCTCGGTTTGACGAATGAAGTGTATCCATTGCTGGATCAGGGCCTGTCCCGCCACGTCTGCGGGGTGCGCCTTGCCAGCAAGAATGAGCTGCACCGGTCGCTGCGGATTGGTTAACAGGCGCAGTAATCGCTCCGGGTCGTGCAGCAGCAGGTTTGGTCGTTTGTAGGTGGCGAACCGGCGCGCAAAGCCCAGGGTCAGCGCGTTGGGATCGAAGAGATGCCTCGCCTCCTCAACCGCCTCGGGCGACGCGCCAGCGGCGGCGTAGTGCCGGGCTAGGCGTTGGCGAGCGTAGTCAATCAGCGACTTGCTGGCGGCCGTGCGAAATTGCCAAAGCCTGGCGTCGGAGACGCGGCGAATGTCCTGATCCAGGGTTTCCGTCGTCCCCAGCCATCGGTCTTTTCCACAGGCCTCCGTCCAAAGATCGTCGGCGTCCGCCGAGTCCCAGGTCGGCATGTGAACCCCGTTAGTCACGTGTCCGACAGGCACCTCGTCCGCTGGCCAGTCCGCAAAGAGTGGCTCAAAGAGATGCCGGCTGACTTTTCCATGCAAGCGGCTCACGCCATTCACCGCCCCGCTTCCCCGGATAGCCAGGTAGGCCATGTTGAAACTCTCCGACGGATCGTTCGGGTTCTGGCGGCCCAGGGCCAGCAAATCGTGGAGTGTTATGCCCAGCTTGTGCTCGGCATAACCACATAGGTATTGCTCGATGAGACCCGGCGCGAAACGGTCAAAGCCGGCGGCCACAGCCGTGTGCGTGGTGAACAGGTTCCCCGCTCGCGTGGCGGTCAGCGCGACCTCGAAAGGCTGTGCGGCCTCTTGCATGAAACTGCGGGCGCGCTCCAACACGGCGAAGGCCGCATGCCCTTCGTTCAGGTGACAGACGTCTGGTTTGATCCCAAGCGCGGCCAAGAGCCGCCATCCGCCGATACCGAGCACTAATTCTTGCTTGAGGCGCAACTCCGGCCCGCTTCCATACAGCTCGCTGGTGATCCCTCGATGCGCAGGAAAGTTCGCCGCGTCATTGCTGTCCAACAGGTAAAGTTTGACTCGACCAACCTGGACCTGCCAGGCACGCAGCCAGACCGAGTAACCGGGTAAAGCGATCTCCAGCCGCAACCACTCGCCGTTCGGGTGGCGCAAAGGCGTGATCGGCAACTGTCCGGGGTCGTTGTACGGAAACAGGGCCTGTTGCGCTCCGTCCTTGTCAATCACCTGACGAAAATAGCCTTGCTGGTAGAGCAGACCCACTGCGACCACCGGCACGCCGAGGTCGCTGGCGGCTTTGAGTTGATCACCTGCCACGTTGCCGAGCCCGCCTGAGTAAATGGGCAGCGCTTCGCTCAACATGAATTCCATGCTGAAATACGCGACGCAGTTTAAGGGAGCGTGCGGATGATGTTGCTGAAACCATGCTGGCGCCTCCGCCGACTGACGCTTGGCTCGCAGCAGGTCATCAATCTTCTTGCGGAAGGCAGGATCGGCTAGCACGCGTTCGAGTTGGTCCCGTGAGACCGTCTGCAGGACAACCCAGGGGTTCTGGGTGAGGTCCCACAGCGCAGGATCAAGCTGCCGCCAAACGTTGTCGGTAGCATGATTCCATGACCAGCGCATATCCAGAGCCAGCTCCGCCAGGGAATCGACCCCTTCAACCTCGGTGGGCAGCAGGCTGTATATCGGGTGGCTGACACGTGTTTGTTTACTCATAGCTTCTCTTCCGAGTTTGTTCCGGACTGAATCTTCGAATGCATCAATCAGTTAGAGCTCCCCTCGTTACGCCATTCCTCCTTGGCTCCACTGGCTTTCCCGCAAGGGGACTTGTTTTCATGACTTGCTGGTCATCGCTCGTTTTCCCGATCCGCAAGCTTGGCCCGGCAGCGACGATGACGCCCGGGGCCGTTGAATCGCGGTTTGAATCAATCAAATCCGCCGTGCTCGGCGGTGACATCGATGCATTGGGCCGTTCTTGTCAGTCCCGTCAGTACCTCATCGCCGGTGCGTTCACTGATGATGCTCCAAGGTCTCCGGCATGGTGCGGCCGAGGATTTCTTTGGCACGCGTTGTTTCATCCAGGGAGCCGTGGGCAACCAGGACAAACTTGCCGGTCGTGAGCGCCCTCTCGTAGCGCAATATGCTGTCCTTGGGGATGCCCAGACTGTACAAGCCGGCCCCAACCGCGCTCAGACCGCCCACCACCACTGCGCCTTCCAGCGCCCCGACGATCCAAGCGACGAGCGGCCCCGCCACGAGCAACGGCCCGACGCCTGGAATCAAAAAGAACGCGGAGCCGAACAACATTCCCCATATCCCGCCCCAGAAGGCTCCCATTTTCCCCCAGTATTTCATGCGGTCCCCGGCATTGTAGTAGCCGATCACGTGTTCATCCGTGTGATAGTCGCGTCCGACAATTGATAGTTTCTTCATGTCAAAACCGGAATGCTGCAGTTCCTTGATGGCCGTCTCGGCAGCCGTGTGCGACGGATAGATCGCCACGATGGAATTGTTCTTGCTCATGCTTTTCCTGTCGCTGTTGTGTTCATACTTGTTTTCCTAAGTTCTTCTTTCTCCTCTAGCTAGTGGAGGACCAGCCTGAAGCCCGGCGGTCTAACCTCTTCGATCTAGGCTGGTTACAGCGTTTTCGCGTCGTCTATGGTGGGTGCTGAGGGATGTAAAGTCATTGCACATTGCACGAGCGTTGCCTGGACACCGTGCGTTTTGCACACCTTGAAGACCCTGCCCCCCCAGGCCTCAAGACCGGTGCTTCTGTGCGTTTATGGATCGAGTCGAACATTGAAAGTGCAGGATGCTAAAGACTTTCAGTCGCTACGTGTCCTTTTGCCCGACGGATAACTGGTCTTTTCTATAGCGCGCCGCTCATGAAACGCTCATTCTTTGACGCCCAGAACGATCTCGACTGGTGTCCACATGTGTTTGGTCAGTGCCTTGCGGATGGGAAATCCAGCCTCCTCTAGTGCCCTCCGCACGTAAATGGGGCGACAGTCCGGGAAGCCGGAGCCGCCGGCCGCGGATGGCGAGAAGCTCGCGATGCCGGTCATACAACTCGATGCCCGCCAGTTGCAGCGCCAGTTTCCGCGTCCGGTCAAATTGTTCGCTGGTCAGCATTGCCGCTCACAAACCCGGGCCTTACGTCCGGTAATCCTGATCCGGTGTGCAGTGATCGCGCTCGGCAACAGCCTGCGAAGGTGATTGCGTTGGCATGGATGCCATGCTTAAATCCACCTTCACCATAGTGGAAGCTTTTCGGCCCCCGGGCCTGGGCGAGCCAGACGCTGGGAGATTTGAATACCCCTCCCTCTGTTCCGCCAATTTCACCTGCGCGCCAATCCGTTCTCGACAGTGACTGGGAGGTCTTGTTACGTTCTACCAGTGGAAGCACCTATGCTCCTGCCCGATCATAAGACCAAAATCGTCGCCACCATCGGACCGGCCTCTGAATCGCCGGAGATGCTGGAGCGGCTGATCCGCGCTGGGCTGAACGTCGCGCGGCTCAACTTCTCGCACGGCGACTTTACCGGCCACGCCGAACGCATCGTCCGCATCCGTGCGGCGGAGAAGGCCACCGGCCGGCGCGTCGCCATCATGGCCGACCTGCCCGGCCCCAAGATGCGCGTCGGCAAGATCGAGCCGGAGCCCATTCAATTGCGCCCTGGCGAGAGCTTAACGCTAACCAGTGAGGACGTCGTCGGCAACTCGCAGCGGGTCTCGATGAGCTTCGAGCGTCTCCCCCAGGTCGTGAAGCCGGGCGACCGGCTCTTCCTTAATGACGGACTGGTGCAACTGGTCGTCGAGAGCGTGGCGGGCAATGATGTTCGCTGCAAGGTCGCGGTTGGCGGAGAGCTGCGCTCCAGGAAGGGCCTCAATCTCCCGGGCATTGATCTTGGCATTAGCGCGTTCACGGACCACGACCGCTCCTGTCTGCAATTCGCGCTGGAGCACGGCGTGGACGCGGTGAGCCAGTCGTTCGTGGAGAAGGCCGCGGACATCGAAGCGGTGCGCGCCGCCGCCAAAGCGATTGGCAAAAGCCCCTTCCTTATAGCCAAGATCGAGCGCGCGGATGCCCTGAAGCACTTCGATGAGATTCTGGCGGCAGCGGATGGCATCATGGTGGCGCGCGGCGACCTCGGTGTGGAAGTGCCGATCGAGGGAATGGCCATCCTGCAAAAGCAGCTCATCGGCAAAGCCAGCCTGGCGGGCAAACCAGTCATCACGGCCACGCAGATGCTGGAATCCATGGTGTCCAGCCGCCTCCCCACTCGTGCCGAGTCCACGGATGTGGCCAACGCCATCCTCGATGGCACCGACTGCATCATGCTCTCCGGCGAGTCCGCCGTGGGCAAGTACCCCGAGGAAGCCGTGACCATGCTGGCGAAGATCGCCGCCTATACCGAAGCGCACCGGCCTCCCACGCGGCTCAATGACCTCAAGGTGCTCTCCAGCCAGCAACGGCCCACGACGGCGGCCGAAGCGATTGCCTCGGTAGTGGAGCATGCGCTGGAAACAGTGCCTTGCGCCGCCGTCTTTGTGCCCACCCGGACCGGCACTACGGCGCGCATGATCTCACGGTTCAATCCAGCAGTGTGGATTGTCCCCCTAAGCCAAGATGCCGTAGTCTGCCAAGGGTTGGCCTTCTCTTACGGTACGTGCCCGGTTCAACTCGCCGAGGACCCGGAGAATTGGTGTGACTTCGTCCGGCAATGGCTCCGCGAGCACCGGTTACCAGGCCCAGTCGCCATGTTGGTGGCCGGCCCGTCCTCGCGCAACCCGGATGCCAACTATCGCATCGAATTCTTGCGGGTTGGCGAAAAGACAGGAAGGACCTGACTTTACGCTTCAATCCCGTCCGCTTCAGATAACTACCATCAACAGAAACCAATAACAGAGAAAGACTATGATCGTTACCACTGCTCAACTCTTTAAGGTCGCTTACGGAAAGTTCGCGATCGGAGCCTATAACATCAACAACGCCGAGCAGGCCATGGGGCTCTTCAAGGGCTGCCTCGCCAGCCAGGCGCCGTTCATCATCCAGATCTCGAAAGGCGCTCGGAAGTACACCGATAAGCGCATGCTCGAAGCCATCATCCGCTCCGCCAGCGAGATCTTCCCCGACGCCATCTTCGCGGTTCACCTGGACCATGGTGACGAGGAGACTTGTTACGATTGCATTGATTCAGGCTTCTACAGTTCAGTCATGATTGATGCCTCGCACGAACCGTTCGACCAGAACGTCGCGATCACCAAGCGCGTCGCGGATCGTGCCCATGCCACAGGAATCAGTGTCGAAGCGGAATTGGGCATGCTCGGGGGTGTAGAGGAGGACATCAAGGCCGAGGAAGGTAGCGCCTGCCTGACCGATCCTGCCGAGGCCGAGCGCTTCGTCAAAGGCACCGGCTGCGATTCGCTGGCCTGCGCCATTGGCACCAGCCACGGCGCCTTCAAGTTCAAGGGCAAACAATCCCTCCACTTCGACGTCCTCCAGAAGATCAAAGCCCGCCTTCCCGGCTTCCCGTTGGTCATGCATGGCAGTTCGAGCGTGCCCAAGGTAGAGGTTGACCGTATCAATGCCGCGGGGGGCAAAATCGCGGGATCAATGGGCGTGGACCCCAATGAATATCTGCCCGCCGCCAAGCTTGGTGTGACCAAAGTCAACATTGACACCGACGGACGCCTCGTCTGGACGCGCGTCCACCGCGAGTTCTTCCGCGACAAGCCGGCCGAATTCGACTTCCGCCCCCCGGGCAAGATCTTCATGGAGGAATACTACAAGTTCATTGCCAGTCGCAACCAGTTGCTCGGCTCGGCCGGACAACTCCCTGCTGTGCGCGCCGCCGTGAAGAAATAGAGCCGCCGGCCTGGGTGCTTCCCTATACTCCATACATCAATTAACCAGTAAACTAGAGTAATTGAGCTTCTAATCTTGATGTAATCATTTCGAGTTTTGTTGCGCGAGCCTCAGGCTGACTATTTGCCGTTTGCCATCTGCTATCGGCCATTGGCGATTGGCTATTCGGTCTGAGGCCGCCTCTCTAAAAGGAATCGCTTCTCATGCCTCGAAAGAACAAGGATTCTCTGCCAAATTCCCAAGCGCTCTCTCCGGCCGCCGATGTCCGCACCGGCCATAGTGTCGCCGACCTCAAACAAGCGTTCCTCGACAACCTGTTTTGCGGTCTCGGCCGTGTCCTCGCGGCAGCCACGCGCAACGACGCTTACACGGCACTGGCCCTGACCGTCCGCGACCGCGTGTTCAAGCAGGGCGTCCTGACAATGGAGGCTTATGCCAGGCAGGACGCGCGCGTCGTGGCCTACCTGTCCGCTGAGTTCCTGCCGGGCCCCCACTTGGCCAGCAAGCTCCTCAGCCTGGGCCTCACCGACAACGCGCGCCAGGCCATGAAGGAACTCGGCCTAAACCTCGACGATCTGATCGAACAGGAGGAAGAGCCCGGGCTTGGCAACGGCGGGCTCGGCCGGCTCGCGTCATGTTACCTGGATTCGATGGCCTCGCTCGAAGTGCCGGCTATCGGCTACGGCATCCGCTACGAGTTCGGCATCTTCGACCAGGTCCTCAAGGACGGCTGGCAGGTGGAAATCACGGATAAGTGGTTGCACCTGGGCAACCCGTGGGAGATCGCTCGGCCCGAGATCACCCACCAGGTGAAGTTCGGCGGCCGCTCCGAGTCGTGGACCGATGAGCAGGGGCGCTACCGTGTGCGCTGGCTCCCCAATACCGTGGTCGTGGGCGTAGCTTACGATACCCCCATCCTCGGCTACCGCGTCGGCACCTGCAACCACCTCCGGCTCTGGAAGGCCGAGGCCGTCGAGTCGTTTGATTTCGACGCCTTCAACCACGGCGATTACTACCGCGCCGTCGAGGACAAGATGCATTCGGAGAACATCACCAAGGTGCTCTATCCGAACGACGAAGTCATCCAGGGCAAAACCCTGCGCCTCCAGCAGCAGTTCTTCTTCGCCAGTTGCTCGCTGCAAGACATGATTCGCGTCCACCTGCTGCTCAAACGCCCGCTCGACAAGTTCCACGAGAAATGGGCCGTTCAGCTCAACGACACCCACCCTGCTATCTCCGTCGCGGAGTTGATGCGCCTGCTCGTTGACGAACACCAGATGGACTGGGACACCGCCTGGGACGTGACGCGCAATACCTTCGCCTACACCAACCACACCCTGCTCCCCGAAGCGCTGGAGAAGTGGCCCATCGGTTTGTTCGGCGAGCTCCTCCCGCGCCACCTGGAGATCATCTCTGAAATCAACCGGCGCTTCCTCGACGAGGTCCGCGCCCGGTTCCCCGGCGACGAGGGCCGCGTCGCGCGGATGTCCCTCATTGACGAGAGCGGCGTGCGGTTTGTGCGCATGGCCAATCTCGCCACCGTCGGCAGCCACCGCGTCAACGGTGTCGCTCGGTTGCACTCCGAGTTGCTCAAGCAAACGGTGATGCGCGACTTCGCCGAGCTCTGGCCCGAGAAGTTCTGCAACGTCACCAACGGCGTCACCCCGCGCCGGTTCGTGGCCATCAGCAATCCCCCCCTCGCCCAGCTCATCACCGAGCACATCGGCGATGGCTGGCTGTGCCACCTCGACCTGCTCCGCAAGCTGGAGCCGCTGGCCGACGACGCGGAGTTCCAGCAGCAGTTCCGCGCGGTGAAGCTCATCGCCAAGCGCCGCCTCGCCGCCCTCATCGAGCAGCGCACCGGCGTGAAGCTGAACCCCGAGTCGCTCTTCGACATCCAGGCCAAGCGCCTGCACGAATACAAGCGGCAGCACCTCAACGTCCTCCACATCCTCACCCTCTACCTGCGCCTCAAACGCAATCCGGAGGCGGACCTGCCCGCGCGCGCATTCATCTTCGGCGCCAAGGCCGCGCCGGGCTACTTCATGGCCAAGCTGATCATCAAGCTCATCAACTCGGTCGCCGCCGTGGTGAACAACGACCCGGCGATGCGCGATCGGCTCAAGGTCGTGTTCTTCCCCGATTACAACGTAAAGAACGCCCAGCATATCTTTCCCGCCGCTGACCTGTCCGAGCAGATCTCCACGGCTGGCTTGGAAGCCTCCGGCACGGGCAACATGAAATTCTCGCTCAACGGCGCGCTCACCGTCGGCACCCTCGACGGCGCTAACGTCGAGATTCGCGAGGAAGTCGGCGCAGAGAACTTCTTCCTCTTCGGCCTCACCGCCGACCAGGTCCGGGACCTGAAATCGCGCGGGTACCATCCCCGCGAATATTACGAACGGAACGCCGAACTGCGCGCAGTACTCGACTTCATTGCCTCCGGCGCGCTGGCGGGCGGCGATGCCGAGCTCTTCCGGCCACTGGTGGACAACCTGCTCGGAAGCGACTCCTTCCTCGTGCTGGCCGATTACGTGGCTTACGTCCAATGCCAGGAACAGGTCAGTGCGCTCTGGCGCGATCCGCAGGCCTGGACGCGCAAGGCCATCCTGAACGTCGCGCGCATGGGCAAATTCTCATCCGACCGATCCATCCGTGACTATTGCGAGCAGGTCTGGAACGTGAAACCGATCTCCGTGGCGTAGAAACCTCCCCAACGGCAAGTCCAAATGCCCGCCCTAACCAGCCATTGTCCACCTCCTGGTATGCGACAGGTCCAGGCAGTCATTTTCGACATGGACGGCGTTATCGTGGACAGCGAACCGCGCCACGAAGCCGCGTTCCTCGACGTCGTACGTGAGATCGGCTACGGCGACAAACTCGACCTCTGCTTCGCCGATTATGTTGGCCGGTCAGATCAGGAACTCTGGGTGGACTTTGTCGCCCGCCACAAGCCGCCGCAGTCGCTCGAAGATTTGATCGCCCGGAAACGACAGCGCGTCCTCGAGATCCTTCGCCGTGACCAGCCTGTGTTCGACAGCGTGCCCAAGCTGGTCGAGAAACTGGCCGCCCGGTATGCATTGGGCCTGGCGTCCGGTTCAGAACGGTTGGTGGTCCAGGAAGTCCTCAAGCTCAAGGGCCTGGGCCGGTTCTTCGCTGCCGTCGTCAGCGCCTCGGACATCCGGCACGGCAAACCGGCCCCCGACATTTTCCTCCGCACCGCGGAGCTGCTCAAGCTCCCGCCGCGATGCTGCTGCGTCATCGAAGACTCCAAACCCGGAATCGCTGCTGGCCTGGCCGCCGGCATGGAGGTGATCGCGATCACCAACACTCATCCCGCCGCCGAGCTCCGCCACGCCACCCACGTCGTAAAAACCTACCAGGACATCGAACGCCTCCTGCTCGAACCCCGCTGAGGGAAACCTCACATCCCCTCCCCCCACGCCTCATTTCCCCTGCCTTTTTCTCGCCGCCACCCACCCAATACCCGCCCAATCCCCTCCCTACCAGTGCTAGAGCATATCAATCCCATATCAATATCAGGTGGCTAGCAGAGCGCGTGCTCAACCGCCCACTGTCCGTCTATCATACTGGCCGCCACATCACCCATATGTTGCACTACGCCGTCATAGACCTCCGCAGCCTTCCCCGTGAAAGGAAGCGCGACCAGATCGGCAAACCCGCCCTCGGCCAACTCACCCACCTGCCCCCCCAGTCCCAGGGCACGCGCGCCGTTGACTGTTGCCATCCGCACAATCTTCCTGGCCGAAAGCGAAGGCTCATTCTCCGCCAGCGCCCGCATTTCCTCGAACAAGTTCAGCTCCACGACTTGGCGCCGGGGCTTATGAACGCTCGCCAGGCTGTCGGTGCCCAGGCAGACGTTCACCCCCGCTCGCGCCAGCCGGCTCAGCGGAAATGGGTCGTGGCTGAAATACCAATGACCGCGCGGGCAATGCACCACATGCACTTTGCGTTTGCCTAACAGCGCGGCGTCTCCCTTCGCCAGATAGTTCACGTGCGCGGCCAGCAACCGCTCACTCAACGCCCCGCAGCGTTCCAGGTGCCGGACCGGCGAACCCAGCCCACAGTCCGACATGTCGCGCCCGCTGCGTTGCAGCCAGTCAAACATCTGGCCCCGCCCGTGTGTGAACATCTCGAATTCCACCGCCGATTCAGCGACGTGCGTCGTCAGCCGCCATTTCTGCCGCCGCGCAGTCTCCGCGCTCAGGCGTAACAGCTCCGGCACCGTGGAATAAGGCGCGTGCGGCGACAGCCCTGCACCGCCGCGGCCACCCTGCAGCCCCTCGATTCGTGCTACGGCCTCTTGAACCACATCCTTCGGCTGCCGCTGGCCCCGAATGCCTATCATTTCCAGGAACGAGAATACCCGCAGCGGCGTCTCTCGCCGGACGTCGGGCAGCAGTTCCGGCACCGCTTCGATGTCCGCCACGCTCGTTGTGCCCGTGCGCACCAGCATTCGGGCGCCCTTGAGCCAGGACGCGGCATATTCGGAATAGCTCCATTCGGCCTTGGCCACGGTGATCAGCTTAAGCCAATCGCTGAAGACCTTGGGCGGCAGGAACTGGCCTGCCATGTCGGTATAATCCAAGTGGCAGTGGGCATTGACCAGCCCGGGCATCAATACCCGCTCCCCCAAGTCCACCACCTCTTCCTTGCGATTACGCGAGCACAGGTCCCGCCACCGCCCCACCGCGGCAATGCGTTGCCCGGTAACCAAAACCGCGCCATCTTGAATCGGCGCCCGTGAAACCGGCAGCACGATCCGGGCGCGCAGAAGGAGTGGTGATCTGGAAGCCCTGGGCTCAGCGCTGAGCGGCGCGGTCATCCGACTATCAACTATCAACTCTACCCCACTATCAACTATTCGCTTCCCAGCGCCTTTTCCTGCCGCGTGCGTTTGCCGCGGGCCGGTTGCTTGTGCTTGCGGGCCTTGTATTTGTTATGCCGCTTGCGGATTTGCTGCTCGATCTTCTTGGCGACCAGGTCAATGGCGGCATAGAGATCCCCTTCGACATCTTGCGCGAACAGGTCCGGACCGGGCAGCGACAGGCGCATGGAGCAGGCAAACTGCCGGTCGGGCGCTTTGGTCTTATCGTGCTCCAACGTCACGCGCGCGTTCACGACAAACCGGTCCAAATGCTCCAGTTTAGTGGTTCGGCTGATAATGTGATCTTCGATTGCTTTAGTCAAAGTCACGTTATGGGTCGAAAGGATTAAGTTCATCCCGATACCATGCAGCCTACTGCGGATAAAAGCCAGCGAAAGTGTTTCCTCCCCGCCGCGATCGCATGGTGGTTTCAAGAAAGCGTAGGAGCCGATGTAAGGGCACGTTGCCCAAGGGGGTAGCGCAGACTTCCAAGTCTGCTGTATCGCAGGTTTCCAAACCTGCGCCACGCTTGGGCAACACGCCCTTACATCGGCTGCTACGCTTCCTCGCTTTCTTGAATCCGCCCAGCCGCGATCAGTCCCCCGCATACACCTGCATCGTCCCGCCTAAGGCTTGAATATAAATCCCCCCTAGGCTACACCTCCGGCGTGCCAACCAAAGTCATCGCCGTCGCCAACCAGAAAGGCGGAGTCGGCAAGACGACCACCGCGGTCAACCTGGCCGCCTGTGTCGCCGCCGTCGGCCGGCGCGTCCTGCTGTTCGACCTCGACCCGCAGGCCAACGCGACCAGCGGTGTGGGCTTAGAGAAGACAGCGGGCGCCAGCGCCTACCTCGCGCTGCTGGGCCAGGGCGGCTTGTTGGACAAAATTCAACCCAGCGCATTCGACCGCCTGTCTGTGATCCCCAGCGAAGTGGACTTGTGCGGCGCCGACATCGAACTCGCCCGCTCGGATAACCACCTCCAACGCGTCACCACGGCCTTGCAGCCCGTCCTTGAATCGCAGCGATTCGACGTAGTCATCGTGGATTGCCCGCCCTCCCTGGGCATTCTTACCCTCAACGCCTTTGTCGCCGCCGACGGGGTGCTCGTGCCCTTGCAATGCGAATACTATGCCCTCGAAGGCATCTCCATGCTCAACCGCATAATGAGCCAGTTGCACGATAACGGGGGCAATCCCCGGTTGGAATTGACCGGCGTCGTGATGACCATGTATGACAGCCGCACCAGGCTCTCCCAGCAGGTCGTCAGCGAAGTGCGCGAGCATTTCGGGGAACGGGTTTTCGAAACCATGATCCCCCGCAGCACCCGCCTGGCCGAGGCCCCCAGTTTCGGCAAGCCCATTATCCACTACGACAAGTACAGCACTGGCTCGGCCGCCTACGAGCTCCTGGCCCAGGAATTCCTGACCCGCCTCGATAAGATGAATGCAACGTGAAACGTGAAGCGTGAAGCGTGAAGCGTGAAACGTGAAACGTGAAACGTGAAACGTGAAACGTGAAACGTGAAACGTGAAACGTGAAACGTTGATGCGTTAAGACGCTTCCGCAGCTCGCTGCACCACTCCTGCCCCCTTCACGCATCCCGCATCACGCATCACGCATCACGCATCACGCATCACGTCCTCAATACACATCCCTCAAATACCGCCTCTCCGTCTTCATCAGGGTAACGTTCACATAGTCCGCCGCGGCGTCCGCCGACAGACCCCCCTCCTTCTGCGCAATGTCAATCAGCGCCTGGTGCACATCTTTGGCCATGTGGCGGGCGTCGCCGCAGACATAGAAGTAAGCGCCATTCTGCAGCCACGACCAAAGCTCCTTGCCTTGTTCGCGCATGCGATGCTGCACGTAAATCTTGAAGGACTGATCGCGGGAGAACGCCAGGTCCAGCCGGTGTAGCTTGCCCTGGTGCTGATACGCCAGCAGTTCGGTGCCATAGAGGAAATCCGTCGCCTGGTGCTGCTCACCAAAGAACAGCCAATTCCGCCCCGTCGCCCCATCCAGCACGCGCTGTTCCAGGAAAGCGCGGAACGGCGCCAGACCCACACCCGGCCCGCACATGATGATGTCCCTCGCGCTGTCCTTCGGCAGGCGGAACGTGCGCGACTCCTGCACATAGACCGGGATGTTGTTCACGAACAGGTCCGAGTGATCGGCGAAGAATCCGGAGGCCAGCCCTTTCTTGGCGCGCCCGTGCGTCGAGTAACGCACCACCGTGATGCACAGATGTGCTTCTCCCGCGTGCGCCTGCGGAGACGAGGCGATGGAATAGAGCCGCGGCACCACCGGCGACAGTTGGGCCAGGAACGCCGCAGGCGATTCGAAGCGTGCCTCGTCGAACTCCCTCAGGATGTCCACATAGTCGCGGCTATCAATATACTCGCTCAGGGCGTCGCTGTTATCCACCAGCTCCATCAGCCGGTTGCGCTGTTCGCCTTGCGGAATGCGCTCGGCCAGGGCGGTCATCATCTTCCGGTTGGCCCGGTTGACGGTGTAATCCCGCAGCAGCACCTGGCGTAGTGTGGTGGGCTGGCCCTTCGGGTCGTTCACGACGGCCCCGCCGTTGAAACCCAGCAAGCTGATCACCGCCTCCACCAACTCCGGCGAATGCCGCCCAAAAACCCCCAGCGAATCACCCGGCGTGTAGGTCAACCCGCTCCCCACCAGGTTCAGGGCAAAATGCCGGGTGTCCTTCGAGGAGCCTGGCCCGGTTAACCGGTCGTGCCGCGTCAGCTCCGCCAGGAACGGATTCTTCCGCGAATACGGGCTTGCCGCCCTTGGCGCCTCTAACTCTGCTGTCGTCTCTTCCATAAACCAGTTCACTCTGACTTGTTTCACTGCCAAGCCCGTAATCGGGTGAGCTAACCCTCTCCGCGGTTCGGTTCGCCGGGGTAGCCCATACTACAGTTCGCCTGTGAAGCGCCCAAAATCAACTGGAGCGACAGCAACCAGCGAATCTCGCCCCCGCCAGTTGCCCGCAGACACGATTCGGTTTGCCCGCTCTCCTCCGATCCCGCCGGCTCGCCGCCGCTCCGGCTGTACAGTCAACCTGGCGCCGCCTGCGAAATCCTGGCCTCGCCCGACCTGCTCGCCTGGTCCTCCCTCACCACGCTCACCAACGCGACCGGAACGCTGACGTTCACCAACTCCCAACCCGCTTCAGCGAACCAGTTCTACGATGCCCGGCAAGTGCGGTAAGGGCGTTGCCCATCCCCACGCGGATCACACCGAAACGGATCGCGCAACCTACTGCGGTTTAAGCACTTGCGGGCTAGGCTTTGGTTCTTCTCAGTCCGGTGGAATGGGTGGAATAGCGTCCCCTACCGCCCGCCCATCCCTCCACTGCCGCACCGGAGCCTCGCCGTAGCCTCGCCGTAGCCTCGCCATAGTACCCTCGATCCGGATCGAGGGTACTACGGCGAGGCTACGGCGAGGCTACGGGGACGCTCAAGGCCTGCAAGGGTTCCCTTCCCCCCGTTTTATGGGGAATGGGCCGCCAAAATCCCAAATCCGAAATCCGGAGTCCGAAGCCCGAAACATATCCTAAGTGCCAAGCTGAGAATGACTTAGACCACTGGCCGGCGGCGGGTTTCGGTATCGAATCGGCAAACCAGCTCGCTGGGGTGGAATGAGCGGGATTAAGCGCAGAGGATTTTCCGGAAGTGAGGGTGCAAGGGATAGAGCCAGATTTGTTTAAGGGCACAGGCTTGGCGGTGTTG
>Ga0224558_1001551_pt1 | contig 23700 bp, 33 predicted proteins | sample 714S32024metaG_FD_180682 | JGI IMG/M metagenome (GOLD analysis project Ga0224558, IMG submission 180682) | Peat soil microbial communities from Stordalen Mire, Sweden - 717 S3 20-24 | ecosystem: Environmental > Terrestrial > Soil > Wetlands > Peat | place: Sweden: Norrbotten County, Stordalen...
AAAAGCGGAAATCCGTGGATGTGAAGGATGGGCGCGCCGAACAGGGAGGAGATCTGTAATATGCCGGCCAAGCGCATCGTGATCGATCCCGTCACGCGCATCGAAGGTCACTTGCGAGTTGAGTTGGAAGTTCAGGACGGAAAGGTGGTTGAGGCTTACAGCGCCGGGACGATGGTCCGTGGCCTGGAAATCATTCTGCGTGGCCGTGATCCGCGGGACGCCTGGGCTTTTGCCGAGAGAACCTGCGGTGTGTGCACCACCGTGCATGCCTTGGCGTCGGTTCGCTCCGTTGAGGACGCTCTGGGCATCGTGATACCGCCGAACGCTGAATTGGTCCGCAACCTGATGTTCTGCGCGCAGTATATGCAGGACCACGTCGTCCATTTTTATCATTTGCACGCACTCGACTGGGTGGATGTGGTGAGCGCACTGAAAGCTGACCCGGCGAAGACGGCCGAGATCGCCCGCAGCATCTCCCATTGGCCCAAAACTTCCCCTGCCTATTTTGCCGATGTGCAGAAGCGCATCTCGAATTTCGTCGGCACGGGCCAGCTTGGCATTTTCGCCAAAGGGTACTGGGGGCACCCAGCCATGAAGCTTCCCGCTGAAGTTAACCTGCTCGGGGTGGCCCACTACATCGAAGCCCTGGAGTGGCAAAAGGAAATCGTCAAAGTCCACACAATCTTCGGTGGCAAGAATCCCCACCCGAATTACTTGGTCGGCGGTGTTCCTTGCTCGATCAATATTGATGAGGCTAACGCAATCAACGCCGAACGCCTCGCTTATGTCAGCAGGCTCCTCGAGGAAGCGTACGCGTTCGTAAACCAGGTCTATTTCCCTGACCTGCTGGCGGTCGCATCCTTCTACAAAGACTGGGGCGCCATTGGTGGCGGCCTGTCCAATTACCTGGTTTATGGCGACCTCCCGACCAACGGCTTCCACGACGTCAGCCGGTTTAAATTCCCCCGTGGAGCAATTCTGAATCGGGACCTTTCGCAAATTCATGAAGTGGATGGGAAGGACCCGCTGCAGGTGCAGGAATCCATTCCGCACTCGTGGTACACGTATTCCAATGGGGACTCGGCCGCGCGCCACCCGTGGGAGGGAGAAACCACGCTCAATTACAGCGGCCCCAAACCGCCGTATGAGCAACTGAATGTTGAGGGCAAATACTCCTGGCTGAAAACCCCTCGATGGAAAGGCAACCCGATGGAGGTCGGTCCGCTGGCCCGAATGCTTGTGGCTTACGCCTCCGGCCGCGAGGAAGTCAAAGAAATCGTTGATGCCACCCTGAGCAAGCTTGAGGTTCCGCTGACAGCCCTCTTCTCCACCTTGGGCCGTACCGCCGCGCGCGGGTTGGAGACAGTCCTGGTTAGCCGCTGGGCGAAAGAGTTTTTCGGCGACCTGGTTTCTAATATCAAGAATGGGGACAGCCGCACGTTCAACCAACACTTCTGGGAGCCATCGACTTGGCCGGTCGAAGCTAGAGGCGTGGGTCTGAGCGAGGCGCCTCGCGGTGCACTGGCGCACTGGATAGTGATCAAGGACAAGAAAATTGCCAATTATCAGCTCGTCGTGCCATCCACCTGGAACGCCTCCCCTCGCGACGGAAAGGGCCTTCGGTCCGCCTACGAGGCCGCGCTGCTGGGCACGCCCGTTGCGGATCCGGGAAAGCCCTTGGAAGTGCTCCGGACCATTCATTCGTTCGATCCCTGCCTTGCCTGCGCCGTGCACCTTTACGACGAAAAGGGACGGACGCTCAACCATGTTTCGATAGGTTAGGAACGGTATGCAAAAGACGATCCTGGGGCGTGTTTACGTTTGGGAAATCCCAATCCGGGTCTATCATTGGCTCAACGCGCTCTGCATCCTGATGCTGTGCGTCACCGGCTACATGATCGGCCAGCCTCTGGCGATCCAGCAAGGCGCGGAGGCCTGGCAATCGTATTGGTTTGGCACCGTTCGTTTTGTCCATTTCGTGGCCGCCTATGTTTTCTTCTTCAACTTCCTTTTCAGGATTTACTGGAGTTTTGCCGGCAACCGCTACGCCAATTGGCGCAATATCCTCATTTACAGGAAACAGCAGTGGAGAGAACTCCGACAGGTGTTGGCGGTCGATATTTTCCAGGCCGAGAACAAACCGATTGAAACCATTGGCCACAACGCCTTGGCGGGCCTTTCCTATGCTGTCATCTACGTGGTTTTTGTCTTCCAGGCCGTAACCGGCTTCGGCCTTTACGCCGCCATGAGCCAATCTCCGTTCGTCCACTGTTTTGCCTGGATCGTGCCCCTTATGGGAGGAGACTTCGCCGCGCGCCAATGGCATCATGCGTTCATGTGGGTCTTTGTCGTGTTCAGCCTCGTTCACATTTACCTGGTTTTTTATCATGATTATGTCGAAGGCCGAGGGGAGATATCTTCCATGGGAGGCGGTTGGAAATTCATCGAAAAAGAATACCACCCCCTCAAGAAAGAACCTTGGGAAGCCAGCAAGCGCTAAAACCCTCATCCTGGGCGTGGGCAACGTGCTCATGGGCGATGAAGGGATCGGCGTCCTCGCACTGAAGCACCTCGAGGCGGCGGGACTCGGGACCAGGGCCGAGCTTGTTGACGGCGGAACCGGAGGGTTCCACCTGCTCGGCTATTTCGTTGATTACGATCGGCTCATCCTGATCGATGCCGCATCTGACGGCAAGCCACCCGGGACCGTATCCCGCATCAAGCCTCGGTTCGCCGCCGACTTCCCACAGTCGCTAGTTGCCCATGACATCGGCTTGAAGGACTTGATCGAATCTGCGGTGTTGTTGGGAGCACTTCCCAAAGTCGATTTGATCACAGTTTCCATCGGCGAAATCAGGCCGATGACACTGGAACCCTCCGCGGACGTGGCGGCGGCAATTCCCGCGATTCAGGCAGCAGTGGAGGCTTGTCTTAACTGACACCAGTGGCGTTCCCTAATGCAAGCCGCCAATCGCCCGCGTTTCTTCCATTGACCTGATTGCGGAAGGAGCCCGCATCACTACGCAAGTGACGGAGGAGTTCCGCAGCTGGCGTTAAGCGGCAGAGTCCACTTGGGGATCGAACGAGTGAACGGGGCATCCGGCGTTCTATGCTGCTCGATCCAAACTAATTAATCCGTGTCGGCGTCCATTTGGGGAGCGCTGAGGGAGGGAGCCACACTCACGCGGTTCGAAATACGGACAGCTCGTTGTATATCCATGGTTAGCCTACATCGGACGCGCGTGGAACTTCTCACGGCCAGAGCCGGCAAAGAGGTCTGGCTTCACAAGCTTGAGCGTCCCTTTGCGTTCAAGCCGCCTTTTCGTGGTCGTCGTTATGTTTCCATCGTGCTTTCCAACGACCAGGCCGTCACAGATACCGAGTGTCACGCCACTACCTGCGCACTGTTTTGTTCGGGCTGCCGTTACGGCGTCATTGCTGTCCACGCTTGTGGCGCCTGGGCGCGGGCACTCAACACTTCTTGTATAGAGAGCGACCCGGACTACCATCCCTCAGACCAAGCGTTCACCTTGACGACATCACACGAGGGAGAGTCGGTCGAGGACGTCATGGCCTTCGGCCTGATGAACACCTCGTCTGGCCCACACGAGTTTGACCGCTCACTTGTCCTATTCGTTGGCCCTCGCGCAGGTTTGCGCGGTGAGGTTAAGAAAGCAATAAGGTCAGCCTGGTATCAGAATCATGTGGGCTAACCTTTCGGTCGACCGAGTGGGTGGCCCAGCACGACTTTGCGAATTCGGGAGTTGCGGCGGGGCCAATCATTGCTCTCCTTCGCGTTGGGCGGAATTCTGGCATGAATCGAGTTTTCCATTACATAACTGGTTAAGTCGTCCGCAATGGAGACCGTGTGCGCGCTGCCGGGCATCTCGGACCAGTCGTAGAGGTCTTCCCGCCTGCTTCTCACACAGCGGTGAGCTGCCGCTGCCCCGAAGGCGGAGTGAACATCCTCTCGGCGCGGCTCTGGAACTCAACCGGCAGGCCCAGCGCATTCCCTGCCAACGAGCCCCAGAGGCCGCCGGGGATGCGGTCTCTTTGCGAGGTTAAGGGCGCTGATTTCATGTTCTTTCAATGAAGTAGAGTCCGGCGTAGACTTTCGGCTCGATCAGGAGTCCTTGGTTTGCCCTCGCCGCAAGCCACCCGTTCACCTCACTCAGCGGCACTTCATGCACGGTGATATCCTCGTGAGCGACACCACCGCCGGCACTTACGCGCCGCAGACCCGAAGCCCGCAGCAACGTCACCACTTCCGAGGTGAGCCCGCTCGAGGCGGGACCCGTCGTGAGAGCTTCCACGCGATCGGCGGCGTAGCCCGTTTCTTCCAGCAGCTCGCGCTTCGCGGCGGCTGTGGGGCTCTCACCGAGGCCACCTGGCTGGTCACCGACGATGCCCGCCGGCAACTCAATGGTTCGGGCGTGCACCGGGATACGATATTGCTCAACCAGCAGAAGTTTTTGGTCGTCGGTAACCGCGACAACAATGGCCGCGCCGGTTGCGCCAATGCGATCCACATACTCCCAGCGGCCTTCTCTTACAAGCGCCAAGAATTTGCCGCTGCAAAGCGTGATTGTTGACGTCTGATTCATATCGTCCTCAAGAGTTCCATGCTCTGAATATATTGAGCCGGGGCGACGCTTAGCGCAATACCATCGAGACAGACAAAAGACGCCCCTGCGCTCTCCTCTCCGGCAAAACCAAGTGAACCATCCAGCAGGCCTTCCACAAACCACTTTAGACCGAAAGGCACCTCGTAAAGCTTACGGCTGAGCATCGCCGTTACGCGGTCAATCATCTGACTGCTTACCGCCGTTTTTCCCACTGCCGCTGCCGCGCGCCACCTCGGTCGATGCTGGAACAGGTAAACAACGGCCGCTGCCAAAGTAGTGATTTGGGGGAATCAGACCTGCGGTCCGCGTGACGATCCCGTGCCGTTCATGATCGGTGTCGCAGGCGAATGCAATCTCGAAGCGGTCCTTAAGACCGAGCAACCTCTGCATCGCGTAAGGCGACGACGGTGCCATGCGGATCTGGCCATCCCAATCCGCCGGCACAAAACGGAACGTCGGGTCGACGGCCTCGTTGACTACCGTCAGGTTCCGACCGTAGAGCTCGGCAATTGGCGCCACCGAGCGGATCGACGCCCATGCTGATCTTCGAATCGCGATTCACCTCCAAATCGATCACATTGATAACGCCGCTTGTGCAGGCGTTCAGATACCCTCTGGCAAGTCCTGACGATGTTGCCAGAAGTCGATCCAAGGATCTTTGGCCTCCAATCTGCGTCGGGTGGTCCGGAGGTTGAAGTCGAGCGGGTTTAGTTCGGGTCTGACCTCGTCCCAATCCAGAGGTATGGAAACAGGGGCTCCCCGCCGGCAACGAACCGAGTAGGGCGCCGCGATGGTCTGGCCAAATGCGTTGCGGAGCCAGTCGGCAAAAACCCGGCTCTGACGGTTGGCCTTGCGCATTTCAACCGTGATCGTCCGGGGCGACATCCTGGCTATCTCCCCGCAGACGGCGCGAGCAAACAACCGCACTTGCTCCTGATCCGGACCACGCCGCAATGGGACCAGGACATGCAACCCTCGCCCACCTGTGGTTTTGGGGAAGGAGCGAATCCTCATGCGTTCGAGGAGTTCTCGGAGTATGAAGGCCGCCTTGGCCGCATCCGCAAACAACCCCGAGGGCGGGTCGAGATCAAACGCCAGCCAGTCGGGCTGGTCGAGCGAACCGACCTCGCAGTTCATGACATGAACCGCGATGCAACCGAGGTTGACGAGAGCCACGACGGTTTGTTTTGATCCCCCCACGATGTAATGAACGGTCTTTCCGGAACTTTCGGCCGGAACGGCCAGCGTTGGCACGCCGTCGGGGAGGCCTTTCGAAAAGTTCTTCTCAAAAAAGCAGCCGCCCTCGATCCCGTCCGGGCATCGCTCAACGGTAAGCAGGCGATGCTTCAGCCAGGGGAGCAGACGGGGCGCAACCTCGGCATAGTACTGGACCGCTTCCAGCTTTGTGATCCCCTCTTCGGGCCACCACCGCTTGTCAGGATGGGTAATCGGAGTATGCGCGACGCTCGCGCCATCGACTCCTCGGACCCTCTGCTCCGCAAATGATTTGTCATTCTTCACGTTCAGATGGTTCATTCAATTATCCTCCCCCCTCTTCGGCCCCTCTCGACGTCATCCTGGTCTCACTCATCCTCGCAATCTCAGAAAGAGACCGGCCGCTGAAGACTGATCGTGGTTCAAGCCTGGTAATGTCCTCACTCGACGCGTAGGCGTCACGATGCTTGATTAGGAGCCAGTTATGGTTCCGCGTGTGAACGAGCACCCACGCACCGCGAAGCTTCTGGCCATGCAGAACAAACTTCAATTCGCCGTTTTCGAGGTTTGCCGCGACATTATCCGAATCTTCAGGAGTGTAAGTGCCCTGGTCCCAAACCATGACAGGCCCCGCCCCATACTGGCCTTCAGGAATATTGCCCTCGAAATCCGAGTATTCCAGGGGATGGTCCTCAACCGCCACCGCGAGCCGTTTGACAGCCGGATTGAGCGAGGGTCCTTTGGGCACCGCCCAGGACTTCAATACGCCGCCAACCTCAAGCCGGAAATCGTAATGAAGATTTCGCCCTTGATGTTTTTGGACCACAAAGAGCAGGCCTCGCCTGCTTGAGAGGCTGCGCTTAAGTTGGCCTTCCGCGTTAATTTTCATATGGGCCGATTTCTTGTCCCCAGCTCGCCTTGCAGCGGCAATTCGAGGATTGCCGCTGCAAGGGTATTTTAACCTACTTCGATGCTGAATGCTTTGAATTTGATCTTGGCTTCTTAGTTAACCACTACGTCCTCCGCAAACCCCTCACGCCCGCAAGGCGTTTGGCCGCACGCGCGGAGCGGCCAACTTCTCAGCATACCCGCGCTATTTCATTCTGGAAGGCAACTTAATGGTCTCGCCGTCAACCACGAACGTACCGTGGCCATGATGATGGATGGTGCGGGGATGTTTTTGTGAGCGGTCAATCCATGCTTTGACCACCTTAGCGATGAAGATGTTGTATTGTGTCGCGAGCCTGGTGTCGATCACCCGGCATTCAAGATTGGCATAGCATTCGTCGATAAGCGGTGCATGCACACAGGCGGCGGTGCACGGCGTAAGGCCGAACTCTTTAAACTTATCGGTATCCCGCCCGGATGTGTTTCCGCAGGCCACCACCTTTTTGGCCAGTTCCACCGTCGGGATGTTGATGACGCATTCTTTGGTTTTCTTCAGTATGTCAAACGTGTAGCCCCGGTCACTGATGACGCAAGCCAGGATCGGCGGCTCGAAATCGATCATCATGTGCCACGACATAGTCATGATGTTCGGCCGCCTGCCGCTGGCGGTTGTGACCATCACCACCGGCCCCGGCTCGATCAGGCGGTAAACCTGAGCTAAGGGTAATGAGTTTCTTGCCATGCCTGCATCTCCGCCGGCGTTATTTCCAAATAATAATTTTCGGCTGTTTGCGAGGCACGGGCGGTGTTGCGCCGGCGGGCACGCCCACAATGATCGGCGCGACGGCCGTCATTCTAGCGGGGATTTTCAATGCAGCCTTCCACTCCGGCGAGTTCAGCGCCGAGACCGCAAAGCCGATGACGCAGGTGCCAAGCCCTTTTGCGCAGGCGGCAAGCATCAGATTTTCCGCTGCCAGCCAACAATCCGCCACGACAAACGGCCCTTGGAATTTGCTGTAGATTACGATCAGCGTGCCAGCGTTATAGAAAACATGGAAATCCGGTGCGTCCACCAGCTCAAGCGAATGCTTTGCGTGGTGGGAACCGGAACCCTGCGCCTCGTTGCGCACCCGCTCTTTGGCGCTGTCCGACAAGCGATTCAGCAGGGCCTTATCCTGAATGACGGCGAATGACCATGGCTCCTCGTGCATGGCAGTAGGAGCATGGACGGCGGCACCGAGCAGCTTGCGGATGACGGGTCGAGCGATTGTCCGGGGCGTATAGTTACGCACGGCGCGGCGATGATAGATAGCATCCATCACGCTCTTGGGGGCTTCGGGCTTGGCGGCTTTCTGTCGGTTGTTCATAGCTTTTTCCATTGATGGGGTTTTCATTGCATTCTTTCCCCGGACCGCGGCGATGTTCAAATCGCCGCGGCAGGGGCTGGGCTCTTCATGTTGCCTTCACTTCGACAGCTTTCGCCTTCGCCTTTTCATTCTTCCGCAGATAGACCTTCACCACGCCGTCCTTGAACTCCGCGCTGACTTTGCCGCCGTCGGCGCCCTCGGGCAGCGTGAAGCTCCGGAAGAAGTTGCCGTGCGACTATTCGCCGAATCCTGCCTGCTTCTTTTCATTGAGCACGAGGAAGGCCTGCTGGCCGAGGGTTGTGACCAAACTCGGGCCGGGCCGGGCCGGAGTTAGCTTTACTGCCTGCCTCCGCTCACACGGAAGAGCACGGTCAGATAGAAGTTCTCGATGCCGAAGCGCGTTAACGGAATCCGGACCGCGTAGCCGTCGCCCACGCCGGCCGGATAAGCGACTTCCACCGGATACTCGGTGGTCAGCGAGCCGTGCCCCTCGCACCGCCAGCACTCGTAAGAACCGACCGCGCCATGCCCGCCGCAGACGGAACACGTGGCCCTTGCCGGGATCCTCACGCGTACTCGGCCGCCGAATCGAGCTTCGTCCGGACTTACAAGGATCTCTACCGTTAGGCTCTCCAACCGTTCGGCCTTGGGCCGGTCGAACATATCAAAGTTGCTCCACAACCTTTCGAACAGTTCGTCGAAAGAGGGATGGTAAACCTCAAAAGATTCGGCGAGCGAAACTTCTTGGAACTGACAGGATGTCTCGACCGGACGGAAGGGTTCGCCCTCGGGCCATTCCCTCACCGGAGGCTTCGGCGCGGGTACCCGCGAGGGGCGACCTGTGGCGAGCGAGCCGGCCTGCCAGTCGTAGCGACGGCGGCGTTCGGAGTCGCCCAGCACTCCGTAGGCTTCCTGCACCTCCTGAAACAGGCCGCTTTCCAGCCCCAACTGGTCGGGATGCACTTCCAGCGCCTGGCGTCGAAACGCCGCCTTAATCTCTTCGGAGCTCGCATCCGCAGTGACGCCCAAAATCAGGTAATAGTTCTTTTTCATGGTGCCCTCCGCACTCGGTATCAGATCTTCGGTTTGTTATAAGCACTTCTTCAGCTTCACAAGAACACATCTGTCGCCTTTATCTACTCTACCACCAAGTAACGAATGCCGCCACCGCTTCAGTGCGGCGTTTACGGGAAGTCGTCGCGGTTCTCGGACCTGGAGCGCGAGCTGGCGAAAGCAGCTACTTGAGCAGTTTGGCCTCACCGCAACAGATTCTTCACATAAGGTGAGGCGCTCTCAGGCTTGAGTCACGTGACGCTTCGGGTTACACCGGTTCCAGTTACCAGCCGCGGCGACACCCACTACACGGCTTGCAGTCGATACGATCCCGTCGTTCGCACCGAGAACCGCGGCGCGGAGCCAGCCATTTCTTTGCCTTCCATGCCATTCACGATGTCGCATAATAAACCTTTCCTGATCTACGCCGCTCGCCGGAGTTCGAACACCCGCGAGCTTTTCCATTTCGAATTCGCAAGGAATCACGGAGAAGGCATTGCATCAAATCCTGATAACAATCCGGTTTTCAACCGCGGTTACACCGGGAGCGGCCGAGGCTGCCCGTTCAGCTTCATCCCGTTCCATAAAGCTGCGCACATCGCCGCGAAGCACCACCTTACCTCCTTCAGTCTCCACCTGGAGCTGCCGGGCATCCAGCAGGGCGTGGCGCTGAAATGCAGCTTCGATAGCCCCTTTTACGTTCAACGGGACTGGTCCTGGCTTAAGTTTGACAAAATTGGTCACTCCTCGGACCCCCGCCAGATGCCGCACGGCCTCCTCGGCAGCGGTCTTCTGATGCCACCCATCGACCGTGCCCTCCAGGGTGAGGGATCCCTGGCGGACCATTACCTTGATCGAGCCTTCTGGCACTGTGCTCACCCGTCCAATCGCAGCTAAGGCGGCGGCGGCAATCTCACTGTCCGTGCGCCGGGCTGATTCGGGCACCTCGACTGTCAAATCCTCGGCCAGCCCCCTCACTCCCGCAACCCGCTTGACCGCACGTTCGGCGGCCAATTTCTCGGCGTAACCGCTCACGGCGCCATTGAGCGTCACGATCCCGTCCTTTACTGAGACTCCGATGTCTTCGACTTTCACGCCGGGCTCGTATTCGAGCTCGGACAGAACATCACTTTTCAGATCCAAGTCGGTTTTCATACAACCAGAATGCCATTAAGCCCTCCAAAGGGATTCGAAACATAGGCAGGCGACAGCGGATCATCCGTCCACTGGCCATCGACAATAAACCGATATTCATATTTTCCTCGCCTGAGGATCAACTTTGCCGCCCAGCGGCCATCCCCTTCGGGGCACAGCGGGGCGGCCAAAGGATCCCAACCATTGAAAGAGCCCGCCACGAAAACCTCCGACGCCCCAGGATGAAAAATCTCGAGAGAAATACGTTCCATATCCAGTCCTGGAAAATGTTCGAGCAATAGCGGAACGGCCTTGGGGAGCTCCGTTTTCCCACGCGCGGACTGTTTAATCGCACTTTTCTTGAGCGGTCTCCTGGCTTGGGCCGTAGTGGCTTTTGCAGTTGTGGTGGCACGCCTCTTATTCGTCTCGGAAACTGCGCGTTTTTTCATTTGCCTGTTCAGTTGTTGGTTTCAGAGCTCGTCTAAATTGGCAGCGATTGAGGCCGCCGCAGGAGCCGCCCCAAGACCATTCTCGACTGCCATCGGAGCCGTCTCCTTCGCCCTTGGCATCTCCTTGCCAATGAAAGGGTGGCGGCAGTGCAGCCATCCGAATTCCAACTGGTCACAGGCTGCGGCACAGCGCGGAAAAAGCAGGGCGTTCTCGTTGTCGGAAGATCCCACAGCTTGTATTTTCCGCTCTTGGTGCCCGCAGGTCTAATACCTCTTTGTTTGAGCGAGCCAGACTTTTGGTTATCGGGCTTGCTCATGGGGTGTTTCCCCCACTATCGCTTTCAATAGATTTTGCCACTCTTTCACATATGGAATTGCGCCACCTGAAGTATTTCGTCTCCGTGGCGGAGGAGAGGAATTTCAACCGGGCCGCGGCAAGGCTCCGAGTGTCGCAACCTGCGGTGAGCCGGCAGATCGCAGACTTGGAGGAGGAACTGGGTGTGCACCTGTTCGCGCGGAACGGGCACGGGGTGGAACTTACCTCCGAAGGGGAGATAATGCTAGCTCATGCGCGGACGGTGCTTCGAGCCGCCTCAGATGCCAAGGAATCGATGCGGGTCTTTCAGAAGCATAGCACCGAGACGTTGGTGGTCGGATACGTTCCGGCTGAAATGGGAGGCATGTTGACTTCGGCGCTCAGACGGCTCGAGGTATTGTTCCCGAACGTGGAAGTCAACCTGCTGGAAATGTCTCCCCACGACCATGTCAAAGCGCTGCTCTCGCGGGAGTTGGACGTTGTGTTTGTCGGCAGTCCGTGGAAGCGCCTGGAGGAACAGGTTTCGATCCAGGTCCTGCAGAAACAGACCGTCCACGTAGTGGTTGCCGATCATCATCGTCTTGCATTGCGCAAACAGGTGGCACTGGCGGAGCTTTCTGAGGAAACCTTCGTTGGTTTTTGTGATAAAACATTCCCGGGCCGAAATGACGCGATCATCAGCGCCTGCCGAGCTGTCGGTTTCACACCGAATATTCGGCACTTGGCTGCGGGGCTCTCGGCTGCCTTCGCGCTCGTGGCCGCGGGGAAAGGTTTGACCCTCGCGCCGGGCGAGGTGACTCAGTTGCCACAGGCGCAAACGGTGTTCTTGAAACTGGAACCGGCCGTTCCGCTGCTAACGTCGGTGGCAGCGCTCAGGAAGGATGAAGAGCGGGCTTCCATAAAAAAGCTGATCGAGTTATGCAAAGAGCAAACCGAACCCGGGAACGTGAGAGAGGATGTCCATTCGGCGGTTGCGCGGCGTGCTGTCAACCCTAGTCCTCTCGGTGTTGTGCGTCTGCCTTTCCCTCAACCGCAACTGTAAACCGGCTCGAATTCGCTCTCGAAATCAGCAGGGCCGATGGGCTTGTGCGTTCCTTCGTGGGTGATGGCTAATGATGTTGCCCTAGAGATGAGATCTTTTGCCAATCGCCTTCGTGTCAACGAGATCACCACGAAACCGTGGTCGCTCGAAGAGGATGTCGTCGGCGCTCTGATCGCGCACGATCTCCTGAACGCCTAGAAATCCCTCCGCAACACAATGCGGTAATGCGCCTGGCCGGCCCGCAAACGTTCGAGCGCATCGTTGACCTTCGACATTGGGAACATCTCCGTCACCGGCGCGAGCCCATGGCGCACGCAGAAATCGAGCATGGCGGCGATGGCAGCCGGACTGCCTGTGGGCGAGCCGGAAATGACGCGTTGCGCCATGATGAGAGAGAACGCTTCGACCGGCACGGGTTCAAGCACCGCGCCGACAAAGTGCAGCCGGCCGCGCGGCGCAAGCGTTTCGATGACCGCTTTCCAATCGAGCGGAACATACACCGTCACGAGGAGGAAATCCAGCGCGCCGGCAATCTTATTCATTTGCGCCGAGTCGCGCGAGTTGATGACGTGATGAGCGCCGAGCCGTTTGGCTTCCTCGTGCTTCGAGTCGCTCGACGTAAACGCAAAGACTTCGCAGCCCCACCTCGAGAGAAAGCCAAGAGCCATGTGGCCCAACCCGCCGATGCCGATAACCCCAACGCGGTCGGTCGCTTTCACATTCGCCTGGAGAATGGGGTTGAAAACCGTGATGCCGCCGCAGAAGAGGGGGCCGGATTTGGCCGGGTCAAGTTCTTCCGGCAGCGGGATGGTCCACGGCCACTGGGCGCGGACGCGATTGGCAAAGCCGCCGTGACGCCCGACGATGGTTCCCTCGCCGGTGGAGCAGAGGTTTTGGTCGCCGGACAGGCATTGTTTGCACGCCAGACAACTGCCGGAAGTCCAACCGACGCCGACCCGCTGGCCCAGATGCAACTTCTTTGCCTGTGAACCGAGGGCTACGACTGTACCGATGACTTCGTGGCCGGGAACAAGCGGATACTTCGTAAGGCCCCAGTCGTTGTCCAGCATGGACAGGTCGGAGTGACAGATGCCGCAGTATTCGACCTCGACCTCGACTTGCTCCACGCCCAGTTCGCCGGGGTCAAACTCGAACGGACGGAGTGGTTCACCCTTTGCAGAGGCAGCGTAACCTTTAAATGGAGTCTTCATGGTATTCGTTCGGGTAAAAAGTCATTTTGCCAAGGCGTCGAATTGACTCAAGTTCTTTGTGTGAATAGCGGCGCTCCAGCGTAAGACCACGACGGTGATTCATCGTGAGCATTCCTGCGCCCTCGCAACCTTCGGCAGCGGCCGCCAGACAATAGCGCGGCGGTATCTCGAAAGTGCTCTCAAATTCGGTCTGCCGGCACGCATCGCCTTACAGGCAACTCTTATCGCGCCCGCAGGAAACGTGCTTCCGCCCGCAGCCGCTCGGCCTCGTCCATCAAGGCGACAATCATCTTGACGCCAACCAGGTTGATGCCGCAGGCCATGCGCAGGTATTCGATGCGGCGCAGCGCGCGAATGCCCTCATCGTTGAAATAGAACCCGCCGCAGGCTGGATCGACAACCGGCGATACGAGACCGTGTTTGTAGTACACGGCGATCAGGCGGCGCGGCACATGCGCAAGGCGTTCCGCCACTTCCAAGGTGTAAACTGCCTCGGGATCCGGCTCGAAGAGTTGGAGCGCCTGGCAGGTGATTTCTTCGTTAAGCTTCATAAATGCTCCTTAAGTTTAAGTTTCACCCCTCGGGAACTGGTTAACCCCAAGCAAATGCCTCCTTCTGGTAGTGGTGGTCGAAACGATTGACTTTAATTACGCTGCATAGCAGCGGGCCGAAGGCAATGAGGATCATTAGCGTTGCCACCGGGAAACGCCGTGAGGGGACATCGTCTTTCAACGGAAACATAGATTACCTTGAGGTGGGTTCGCCTCGCTCGATGAATTGACGGATCGCCTGAGCTGGCATCGCCCCCGACTGGCGGGCGACCTCGCGGCCTCGTTTAAACAAGACCATGCTCGGGATGGCTTGGATCTGAAACTGTTGAGAGGGTCCTGGCATTTCTTCGGTGTTTACTTTGGCCACGAGCCAGCGGCCGGCACCCTCAGCCGCCACCTTGGCCAGTTCGGGCGCCACCATTTTACAGGGGCCACACCATGGGGCCCAGAAATCCACCAGCACCGGCAGCGTGGAGCGCCGGGTCAAGGCCTCGAACGTTGCCTCGCTTTTTACTTCCACCGGCTCGGCAGGCGGGGCCATTTCATTGTGGCATTTGCCACACCGAAACTGCTGGCCAAGGCGCTCATAACTCAGACGGTTGCGCTGTCCGCACTGGTGGCAGGTCGATACCAGGCCACGCTCTTCTGGTTCAAAAGCATTCATCAAGCGGGTTGCCGGGGGTTGAAACGCGAAACACGGCCGAGCTTTTCCCACAGTTCGCGCTCCTCTTCACTCAGTTGCGGCGGCAGTTGCACGTTGACGACCACATAAAGGTCGCCGCGCTCGCCATCGCGGCCCCTGGGCAGGCCACGGCCGCGCACGCGCAACTGGCAGCCGTTGTTCGTGCCGGCCGGGATCCGGACTTTCACGGGGCTTTCGAGCGTCGGCACGCTCACCGTGGTGCCGAGCACCGCTTCCCATGGCGCCAAGTCAAGGTCGTAGTGCAGATCCGAGCCGCGCGCGCGAAAATCCGGATGCGCAGCGTAGCGCACATGGAGAAAGAGATCGCCGGACGTACCGCCATTTGCGCCGTCTCCGCCTTTGCCGGGGATCCGGATGGTTTGACCTTCCTTCACGCCAACGGGAACCCGGACCTTGAATGTTTGGGCCTCCGTTTGGCCGGTCTTCGGGTTGACTCGCTCCAGCGAAATACTGCGCACTGAGCCGCGCATCGCTTCGTCCAAGGTGACCAGGATGTCACCTTCGATGTCGTAGCCGCGTGCCGGGCCGCGGGGTTGCGCGGATTCAGCGGCTTCGAAATCGCGACCGCCGAAACCAAATCCGCCGCCTCCGCTACGGCCGAACAGTTGCTCGAAAAAATCGCTGAAGCCAGTGCCGCCGAAATGAAATTCCTGGCTCTGCGCGCCACCGGCGCTCCGGGCGTCCTGCCAGCCTGGCGGCGGCTGGTAACCTCCGCCTTCCTTCCAAGTCGAGCCATATTGATCGTACTTCTTGCGCTTGTCCGGATCGCTCAGAACCTCATAGGCCTCGTTGATCTCCTTGAACTTTTCCTCGGCGGTCTTCTTGTCCTTGGCCACATCAGGATGGAACTCGCGGGCCAGCTTGCGAAACGACTTTTTGATGTCCTGATCGCTGGCGGTGCGCGGCACGCCAAGAGTCGCGTAGTAATCTTTGAATTCAACTGGCATGCTTTGCGGGGCCAGCCTTGTGAGGTTGGTTTAGATCATTCACGACGACCTTGGCCGGAAGAAAAACTTCCTGTCCCCGGCGGTAGCCGCGCTGGAAGACCTCGAGCACGCTGTGGTCGGGCTGCGCGCGATGCAGTTTAGTTCTTCTTCAACAATTATTTGAAGCAATGCAGGCGCTGCTCTTGCCCGCTCAAAGCGGCGCGGGATCAGGCCGTCTTCCTGGCTCAACCGAGCCAGCCGGAGATGCTCGACGTCCACCGCCTGGTGCTGGTTGCGCGCGGCGATGTTCTGAGCCTCCGTCAACGTGGCTTGGGACTTCACCGTGAACTTGCTAAGATCCATAACTGTATATTACTGGATTCTCTGCCGTAGGCGAGCGGTCTGCTAATGCCTTTTTGTTTGGGCGATTCAAACTAAAAGTTATCGTCCGCGGGGCTGGCGATTGCGAACACGCTAGAAATCCCCGTGCCAAGGTGGCGGCGGGCGTGGCAGGCGCAGACGCTGCAAGTCCTATAACTGGGACTTTGAAGCGCCCAAACAAAAAGGTATTAGCCCCTCCACCGCGTGTGGAGGAGAGTCCACAAGATGAAACCTCCAAACTGCGGGCAAGGGGCCATTGTGAAGCGTCCCTCCGAAGCCCGTGGCCGAACCGAATCGGGATGGCTGCATAGCCGCCACACTTTCTCTTTTGGAGACTATTTTGATCCTGACCAAATGGGGTTCCGCGCACTTCGGGTTATCAACGAGAATATTGTGGAACCTGGCAAAGGCCTGGGGACGCTGGAACATCGTGACGTTGAGATTATCACCTGCGTGATCGAAGGTGAATTCGAACACAAGGACAGCCTCGGAAACGTTTCGCTTATCCGCGCCGGAAGCTTTCAATCTATCAGCGCTGGTACTGGAATCAGCCATAGCGAATCCAACCCATCAAACAGCAACCGGCTGCACTTTCTCCAGCTTTGGCTTACGCCAAGCGCAGACGGCGGGCGGCCGTGCTATGCAGAAAGAACGCTGGGGAAAGAAGCCCGAAGCAATGCGCTAACGCTCCTATTCTGCGGTCAGCCTCGCGAAGGGGCACTCGAGATCCGGCAGGATGCGGCGATCTATCGGGGCACAGCAGGCAGAGGTCATTCGCTTGCCGTCACGCTGGCTCCGGCGCATCACGCCTGGCTCCAACTCATCAGCGGGCAAATTCACATGCTCGGCCAAGTGCTACGCCACGGCGACGGGGTCGGGATATCAAACACCTCCAGTTTTGAAGTTGTCGCCGATGATGATTCGCTGTTTGTTCTCCTGGACCTGACATAATCCCATGGTTAGACCGGACGAATCAAGCAGCCGCAAGGGAAGCACTCCTGAGCTGAAACGGTGTGCGATTGGCGGTAAGCGACTGTGCAGCGAACGCGTCATGCCCGCTTCAGTTGGGTTGGCCAACGGGCCCGGTCGTGGTATTCTGGAGCCAGGCGAGTTCTGATCATGAGTGATTTCGTAAAACTACAATTCGAACGGATCGAGCCGCGGTTGCGTGCAGTGGTGGCTGAGATCACCTGCGTGCAAGTGTTGCGTTTCGGCGCCACACCCTGTTGGACACCAGCGCTCAACGTCTATCGTTACCCCGACCGATTCGTGGTTTGTGTGGAACTCGCCGGCTTAAGCGAGCAGACGATTTCCGTGCAGGCGGAACCCCGGCGGCTGCGCCTGGCCGGCTATCGCCCCCCGCCCGAACCGCGGGTCGAAGGACACGGGCCGGTGGAGGTGTTTACGATGGAAATCGATTACGGCAGGTTCGAACGGGAGCTGTCTTTGCCCGATCCGATTGATCCGAACCGCGCGTCCGCTGAGAAGCGCGATGGCTGGCTTTGGATTCAACTGCCTCTTAACAACGTGCCATGAATCCGCCTCCTGCAAATCCCACCAAACGCCGCCCCCGTCCGGACGCGGCTTCAACCACGCAGGCGGACGTGGTTGTGAGAGAGTCCCCTGCCAACCCCACCGGCCAAGCGCCAATTGAGAGCCGGGTCGAGCCTGCGTCTCAAGCGGCCGAATCGCCCTCGATCCCTGACACGCTGCCGATTTTGCCGGTGCGTAACACGGTGCTCTTCCCGGGCATCATGCTGCCGCTCACCGTTCGCCGGCCCTCGTCGCGGAAGTTGCTGGAGGAATCGCTGGCCCGCTCGAAGGTCATTGGCATATTCACTCAGAAGAACCCCGGTCAGGACGACCCAGCCCCGGACGACCTGCATCACGTTGGTGTGGCGGCGACCGTGATGAAATTGCTCCGGGGTGAAGAGGACCAGATCGTCCTGGTGGTGCAGGGACTGGAGCGCGTCGCGATTCGCAAGGTGGTCTTGACCCACCCGTTCATCCGCGCCGAGGTCGAAGTGCTCGCCGTGACCGCACCGCCCGAACAGGACAAAGAGTTCGAGGCCACGGTTAACGGCCTGCGGGATTCCGCGACGAAACTGTTCGACCTGGGTGGCGAGGAGACTGAACCGTTGCGGTTGGCCATAAGGAACATCGATTCGCCAGGTTTGCTGGCCGACTTCCTGGCCGGCACCCTTAACCTGGAGACCCAGCAAAAACAAGACCTGTTGGAAGAACTGGACGTGGTCAAGCGTGTCCGCGTCGTGCACCACCGCGTGAGCGCGCAACTCGAAATTGCGCAACTGCAGCATAAGATTCAAAAGGACGTTTCGTCCTCCTTCACGGACCAGCAGCGGCGGGCCTATCTGCGCGAGCAGATCAAGGCCATGCAGAGGGAACTGGGGGAAAGCGATGAAGGCGTCGAGCAACAAGTCATCGGGCTGCGCAAGCGCCTCGAAGAAGCGGCGCCCCCCCAGCCGGTCAGGGAACAAGCCGAACGCGAGCTCAACCGCCTGAGCCATCTGCATGCGGCCAGCCCCGAATATTCCGTGATTGTCAGCTACGTCGAGACTCTGGCCGAACTGCCCTGGAACAAGCTCACCGATGACAACCTGGATCTCGATCGCGCTCAGAAACTTCTCGATCGCGACCATTTCGACCTGGAAAAAGTCAAACGACGGCTCATCGAGTATCTGGCTGTGCGCAAGCTCAATCCCGGGGGGCATGGTCCCATCCTTTGTTTTGTCGGCCCGCCTGGCGTGGGCAAGACGAGCCTTGGGCAGTCTATTGCCGATGCGCTCGGCCGCAAGTTTGCGCGCCTGAGCCTGGGGGGTGTGCATGACGAAGCCGAAATTCGCGGGCACCGCCGCACGTACATTGGCTCCATGCCCGGTCGCGTCATCCAGGAAATCCGCCGTGCTGGCTCGGGCAACCCGGTCATTATGCTGGACGAGTTGGACAAGCTGGGTGCCGATTTTCGCGGGGACCCCGCCAGCGCCCTGTTGGAAGTGCTCGACCCGCGCCAAAACCACGCTTTTGTGGACCATTATCTCGATGTCCCTTTCGATCTGTCCCAGGTGATGTTCATCGCCACGGCGAACGTCATGGACACTGTGCCGGCCCCGTTGCGGGACCGAATGGAAGTCATCGGGCTCCCTGGTTACACCGACAACGAGAAACTCGAAATCGCGCGCCGTTACCTGGTTGAACGCCAACTCGCGGAAAATGGGTTGGCCAAGGGCCAGTGCCGGTTTTCGCCGGAAGCCTTGCGCCGGATTATCAGCGATTATACGCGAGAAGCCGGCGTGCGTGAACTTGAACGCCAGATTGGCGCGATTTGCCGCACCGTGGCTGCCCGGGTGGCTCGCGGCGAAGCGCGCGAAACCAGCGTGACGCCCGAGCTGGTTCAGGAGTTGCTCGGCGCGCCCAAATACATTCGCGAATCCAGGCTGGCGACCGGCAAACCGGGCGTCGTAACCGGCCTTGCTTGGACCCCGGCCGGCGGGGAAATCCTGCACATTGAAGCGTTGCGCTATCCTGGCAGAGGTAACATTCTGCTCACCGGCCAGATCGGTGAGGTAATGAAGGAGAGCGCGCAGGCCGCGTTGAGCCTGGTCAAGAGCCGCCGCCAGGAACTGGGGATAGCCGCCGATGCTTTCAAGGACACTGACATTCATATTCACGTCCCTGCGGGTGCCGTGCCAAAGGACGGTCCCTCAGCGGGGGTGGCGATGTTTGCGGCCTTGGCATCGTTGTTCAGCGACACGCCCGCGCGTGCCGATGCGGCCATGACCGGCGAAATCACCCTGCGTGGCCTGGTGTTGCCAATCGGCGGCCTTAAGGAGAAAGCGCTCGCCGCCCAACGCGCCGGCTTGAAGACCATTATCATCCCCAAACTCAATGAAAAAGATCTGGCCGATGTGCCCGTCGAGGTGAAAGAGAAACTGGACATTGTCCTGGTTGAAACCGTGGACGAGTTGCTCAGCGCTGCGTTGGAAGGATGGCCGCGCGAATCCAGAGTCGATTCTACCAAAGCGCGCGGCGTACACCCAGCACGAACGAGGACATTCCTGAAACCACAGACCTGATAGCCGCGCTGCTGCTAAGCAGCCAATCAGATTTGACTTGAGCAACGCGACTGCGACTATCGATTCCACAGGTAAGAAACAACATGTCGTAACAACTGAAAGGTAATTCAATGAAAGAAGAGATTAAGAAACTACAAGACACCGTTCGTAAACTGGAAAAGCGTGTAGCTGATCTTGAACAGGCGCAAGGGTCTCAACAGGCGACAAGGGAAGCCACTGCGATCAAAAAGGCCACGAAGGTGAGTGAAGCCAGCATCCGTAAACTTGAAGAAGATTAGGGGAATGTCAAAGCTCGATGGCCGCAGGTGCGTCAAGCCGCAGTTGATGATGGACCGAAACGCAGAACGAAAGGAACTTTCGATATACCCACATGGTTAATTACCAGCGGTCTTGGCAGCCACCTCGCCCAGGCGGTGTTGGAACACGGATGGAACGCGGTTGTTACCGCGCGGAATTCCGCAAAAGTTCAAGACATCGCGGCCCACTATCCGGACACAGCGCTCGCTCTCGCGTCGGATGTAACCGATCGGACGCAGGTCGCCGAGGCGCCAAGACCGCCGGGCGCCGCCGCATAGAGAACGAAACGACTGACGGCCATCAGCGCGGCGACCCGGCGCGAGGCGCAAAGCTCATCATCAAGGCCGTCGGAGCCTCCGACTCGCCTCACCTGCTATTGCTGGCAAGCGATGCCATTCGGGTGGTCCGCGCCGCGCTCGATGCAGAAACTAAGGAAAAGGAGCGAAGCTGCGATCGGTTGCACAAGACGCCGCATTGATGGTAACCTGTTTCGTAGAATGTCCAATCCACCAAGGAAATTAATGGCCGATATATGTTTGCCGATGCCAACCGCCGAGGAGGGACGAGCCGCTTTCGGAAAAGATTTCAATCCTGACAAAACGCTCAATGGGGCAATCGCGCTGGCGGCGGCGGGCGATCTCGCAGGTCCCGCTGTTGCGTTAATGAGGGCGGTCTTCGCCTGCCCCGCTGCCGACGCCAGGATGCGGGAAGCAATGATTGTGCGAACCGCCGTGCGTTTGAACTGCATTTATGCTGTGCATGCTTCCACTCGTATAGCGCTCATTAGCGGGCTTTCAAAAACCGAGGTGGCGGCGCTGACCGCTGACGGCCCGGTCGCCGGAATAGATTCGGACATCGTTTTGATTGCGCGGATGGCGGACGACATCGCGGATCGCGCAACCCTCGGAGGGGACTTGCTGGAAGCAGCCATCGAGCGTTGGGGTGTCGATAATACGCGGAAACTGATTCTGATGCTGAGTTGGTTCAATCTCGTGAACCGCTATGAAAGCGCATGCCGCGTTCCTAGTGACTCCGACGAGAAGCTCGCACGATCGTCCGGACCTACCTAGTTCCACCGCGGACTTCCCGACCTGAGGCACCCCGGTGCGGGCCTTGTTATCGCGATCGATCACGCCGGCGAGTTGCTGGCGAAGCACTTCCCGCGCGAAAAGAACAATCACAACGAGCTCCCCGACGAAATCGCAATGGACAAGCCTCTCCACGGTGGTGAAGTGCCGCGACATCAGCCGCTATCCAGCGGGCGGCGTTTTGGTTTTTCAGGTAAGCCATACTGAAGTACTTTAATAATCTCATGACCGGTTTTTCGAGCCTGCGGCGAGCGGCTGTTTCTTCGAGCGTGAGGGCCGGCTGTTCCTCGTGACGAGCCGGCATGTGGTCGTTGATAACCTGTTGCCGTCTTCGAATGCGCCCTTATGCCTTTTCGGCGCTTTTTAGCGAGTGGCGCGCCAGCCCTGGTGCGCAACGCGTGACCATCGAGCCCACTTCGAGGTGGAGGCGGCCATAACACCCGCAACCGACTTGCCCACAATGACCTGTCCTGGGCGTTCTGTTGGCCAAGGAGGAAACGTGGGTGTGCAGACGCAAGTCCTGCCGAGGCAGGCGGCCCTTTGGTGTCGTGCCAAATGCACTGTTAGTTCCTCGCGCCGAATGCAATTTGCACGACGTTTTTGGTCTTCGTCCGGTCCATGCTCAGTGAAGAAGCACCATAACATATATTCGCTCAACACGTTACAGCAACGATGTTGAGTTTGGCCCTTCTTTAGCTCCCAGAATGAAAAATGAAAAGATCCACGAAACGAGTGGCAAGAAGAAGGCACTGATGTTAGGTGAGTCTGCTTCCTGTAGCCGTGTGGCATTGGCTAATCGCTAATTCTATGGATTTCCTCGTCATCGACGACGACAAGACGTTCCGCGACGCCACTTGCCTGCTCATCGACGGCGACGGCCATTACGCTCGGGGAGCCGCCTCCGGAGAGTTGGGCCTCATGGAATTAAAGGTTGGGAAATTCGATTCGGTTCTTCTTGATCTTAATCTTGGTCGGGAAAATGGCCTCGACATCCTTGAGCAGATTCACAAGTTCCAGCCCAATCTGCCCGTGATCATCTTTAGCGCGCAAGGCAGTGTGAAGAACGCGGTGGAGGCCATGAGGCGTGGAGCCATAGACTTCCTGGAAAAGCCGTTCAGTCCGGAGCAGATTCGCCTGGTGCTCGCCCGGGTGCAGCGCTTCCAGCAACTCAACCAAAAGATCGAACGGTTGGAACCGGAGGACCTTCCTGCGGAACTGCGCGGCCAGACTGGTTCTGGAGCCAAGGGCGACGGCGCTTCACTGGAGGTCGGTTCGTTGGTCTCCATGAAGCAGTTGGAGGAAGCGCACCTTCGCAAAGTTCTCGAACGAGCCGCCAACTTCGCCGAAGCCGCTCAGGTCCTGGGGATTGACCAGGCCACGCTCTACCGGAAACGCAAAAAGATTGGATTGGAGTGATGGCTTTGCCAGATGCGGGATTGTGCCACGAAAGCACACGGGCCCATGAAAATGCAACACCGACGCGGACTCCGGAAACCCACCGGAATCTCCCCCCAAAACACCGTCCACGCCGGACAACGCGCATAACACGGGCCGCAGCACATTCTCCATTGTCGGCATCGGCGCTTCCGCGGGAGGACTGGAAGCCTTGGAACTGTTCATGCAGAACGTGCCGGTGGGCAGCGGCATGGTCTTCGTCGTCGTCCAGCACGTGGACCCGACGCACAAGGGCATCCTGCCCTACCGCACCCTGGAGAACATGATTGACGGCGTGGCCGTCACCTTTACGGACATCACCGCTTCCAAGACACTGGAGTGGAAGCTCCGGTTTCCGCCCAAATCGCCGCTCGAGCTTTCAAATCGTCCAAATCCCCGCAGGAGCCTCAACGCCACGCAACATTTCGGCATCTTCCGCGAATCCTAACCCATTCCGTTGGTCACAGCGCAAAAGCAGTCCTTACTGCTGCCTCGTCAGGTTCAACTTATGCCGCTTCTGGACATTGACACTTGGGCCCGCAGCAGATCGTGCAGCGTTACCAATCCGAGGACTTTACCCTTCGGTTGGTCTAACAGGACGACTACCTGCGAGGTCGATTCAATCAGCAGGCCCTGCAAATCGCTTATGGTCTGCTGGGGCAGGCAGGCGACGGCGGGCTCGCAGGTTGGTGGGCGCCTTCCGGCAATCGCGGCCTCGGCCTCCTTCCTTGTAAGGATGCCCTTCATCACCCCGTCCAGCACCACCGGGAAACGCTGATAGGGATGAGTTCGCAAGAGCTTTTGGACCTCGCCGGCAGCCAGATCCCGCACCACTACGGGCTGAAAATTCGCAATAGCGGATACAGGCAATTGCTGCCAGCTTTGCAGGTCGCGCGGTGGAACCACATGCTCGAGCTTGTGGCCGT
>Ga0224558_1001554_pt1 | contig 23673 bp, 21 predicted proteins | sample 714S32024metaG_FD_180682 | JGI IMG/M metagenome (GOLD analysis project Ga0224558, IMG submission 180682) | Peat soil microbial communities from Stordalen Mire, Sweden - 717 S3 20-24 | ecosystem: Environmental > Terrestrial > Soil > Wetlands > Peat | place: Sweden: Norrbotten County, Stordalen...
CAGTGCGGGACCCACGACCTGGGGTGGGTGTCATGAAATCGGTGTGTCCCTCGGTCTGAATTACAAGTTCTGAGTGCGACGCGAAACGAAGCTGAAGGTTGTTTTCTTGATGGGGGACGGAGCCCCTCCGAGGGTCAAAGACCACGGCAACGGCCAGGGGCGCTTTGCGTCCCTGGCCGTTCGCTGTAGGCTTCTGCCCCTGAGGCGCGATCATTCGCGCGCTATGAGTGGAATTCATTGAAAATAGCGATTATCGGTGTGGGTGCCATCGGCGGTTACGTGGGCACGCGGCTCGCGCATGCCGGCGATGAGGTGACTTTCATCGCGCGCGGATCGAATCTGGATGCGCTGCGCACGCGCGGCATTCGCCTCATCATGGGCGACGGCACGGAGCAGGCCGTGCCGCACGTTCGGGCAACCGATAATTACGCGGAAGCGGGCCCGCAGGACATGGTCATTCTCGCGATGAAAGCGCATCAGGTCGAAGCGGTCGCGCCGCAGGTGCCCAAATTGTTCGGACCCGACACCGTCGTCGTGCCGATGCAGAACGGCATTCCGTATTGGTACTTCCACCGCTATCCGGGCCCTTTGGCAAATTCGCACGTCAAGAGCGTCGACCCGAACGGGGTGATCTGGGAGCACATTCCCTGCGAGCGGGTCATCGGCTGTGTCGTGTACCCGGCCGCCGAATTGGTGGCGCCCGGCGTCATCAAGCACGTCGAGGGGAACCGGTTTCCGGTGGGTGAGCCGGATGGCAGCCCCAGCGAACGCGTGACCCGGGTGTCGCAGTGTTTCGTGAATGGTGGTTTGCAGGCGCCGGTGCTCGAGGATATCCGCGCGGAAATCTGGTTGAAATTGTGGGGCAATCTTACCTTCAACCCGATCAGCGCATTATCGCGCGCGACGCTGGCGAGCATCTGCCAATACCCGCTGAGCCGCACGCTTGCGAAAGACATGATGACCGAGGCACAGACCATCGCCACCAAGCTCGGCATCACCTTCCGCGTGCCGCTGGAGAAGCGCATCGCCGGCGCGGAGCGCGTGGGCCATCACAAGACTTCCATGCTGCAGGACGTCGAGGCCGCCCGCGAGCTCGAGGTCGACGCACTGCTCGGTTCCGTGATCGAGCTCGCGCGATTGACCGAGACCCCGACGCCGCATTTGGACACCGTATACGCCTTGACCAAACTGCTGGCAAAGAGTCTCGAGGAAAGCAAGCCGCTGCTGAACGGACCGCGATAATACTTCGCGCCCAATCGAGCGCAATGACTGCGCATTTTTGCAGAAAAATTCTCAGGTTGGCCGGCATGAATCAGCGCCTGCTAATATCCGGCGACGGCGCGCGCCCAGCATCAATAATTTCGACACACGAGGCCCAGGGTTATGAATGTTCACGAGTATCAGGGCAAAGAAATTTTACGCAAGTTCGGGGTCGCCACGCCGCGCGGCGTTCCTTGCTTTTCGGTAGCCGACGCGGATGCCGCGGCGCGCGAGCTCAAGGGCAAAGTGTGGGTGGTCAAAGCCCAGATTCACGCCGGCGGCCGCGGCAAAGCCGGCGGCGTCAAGGTGGCCAAGTCGCTCGAGGAAGTCCATCAATTCGCTTCCGCGATTCTCGGGATGACTCTCGTGACGCCGCAAACCGGGCCCGAGGGCCGCGTCGTGAAGCGTCTGCTCGTGGAGGAGGGCGCCGACATCAAGAAGGAGCTCTACGTCGGCATGGTGGTGGACCGCGCCACGCAACGCGTCACATTGATGGCGAGTTCCGAAGGCGGCATGGAGATCGAAGAAGTCGCGGCGCATTCGCCCGAAAAAATTCATAAGGTGGCGATCAATCCGGTGGCCGGCCTGACCGATGCACAGGCGGACGACATCGCGCGCAAGATCGGCGTGCCCGAGGCTTCGGTCGCCGAAGCGCGCAAGTTCATGCACGGCCTGTACAACGCCTTCGTGGAATGCGATATGTCGCTCGCGGAAATCAATCCGTTGATCCTCACCGGCGACGGCAAGATATTGGCCCTGGATGCGAAGCTCAACTTCGATGAAAACGCGCTGTTCCGCCACCCGGAGATCGTCGCCTTGCGCGACCTCGACGAGGAGGACCCGGCCGAAATCGAGGCCTCCGAGTTCGGCCTGTCGTATATCTCGCTCAACGGCAACATCGGGTGCCTGGTGAACGGCGCGGGTTTGGCGATGGCGACCATGGACACGATCAAGCTGTTCGGCGCCGAACCCGCCAACTTTCTCGATGTGGGCGGAGGAGCGACCACGGAGAAGGTGACGGAAGCGTTCAAGCTGATGCTGAAGAACCCTGCGGTCAAGGGCATTCTGGTCAATATATTCGGCGGCATCATGCGCTGCGACACGATTGCCGAGGGTGTGATCGCCGCTGCTAGGCAAGTCAAGCTCGGTGTGCCGTTGGTGGTTCGCATGAAAGGCACGAACGAAGACATCGGTAAACAGATGCTGAAGGCATCGGGACTGCCGATCATCTCCGCCGACAATATGGCGGAAGCGGCGCAGAAGATCGTCGCTGCCGTCGCCGGCAAGTAGGGAGCTACGTTATGAGTATTTTGATCGACAAGAACACGCGGGTGATCACTCAAGGCATCACCGGCAAGACCGGCGCTTTTCACACCCGATTGTGCCGTGATTACGCGAACGGCAAGGCGTGTTTCGTGGCAGGCGTGAATCCGAGCAAAGCCGGCGAGAATTTCGAGGGCATACCGATCTTCGGCAGCGTCAAGGATGCGAAGGAACGGACCGGTGCGACGGTCTCGGTCATCTACGTGCCGCCGCCCTTTGCCGCGAGCGCCATCGATGAAGCGGTGGACGCGGACCTGGATTTGGTCATCTGCATCACCGAGGGGATTCCGGTGCGCGACATGATCGCGACGCGTTACCGGATGGCGGGCAAGAAGACGCTGCTGGTCGGCCCGAATTGCCCGGGCGTCATTACCCCGGACGAGATCAAGATCGGCATCATGCCGGGCCACATTCACAAGAAGGGGCGAATCGGCGTGGTGTCGCGGTCGGGAACGCTCACCTACGAGGCGGTCGGTCAGCTGATGGAGCTTGGGCTGGGGCAATCGACCTGCGTCGGCATCGGCGGCGATCCGGTGAATGGGATGAAGCATATCGACGTCATGAAACTGTTCAATGCGGATCCCGACACCGATGCGGTCATCATGGTGGGAGAGATCGGCGGCGACGACGAAGAGACGTGCGCACGTTGGATCAAGGATCATATGAAAAAGCCCGTGGTCGGCTTCATCGCCGGCGTGACGGCGCCGCCGGGAAAGCGCATGGGCCACGCCGGTGCGATCATCTCCGGGGGCAAGGGGACGGCGCAGGAGAAGCTTGCCGTGATGGAAGAGTGCGGGATCAAGGTCACACGCAATCCGGCCGAGATGGGCAAATTGCTGAAATCAGTGCTGTAGCATGAGCCTCCCGACCCGCTGGGCGCGTTTTCGATCGCACGAGGGCCGCATCGGATTCGGCCGGTTCGCGGACGATCGCATCGCCGAATACGAAGGCGACCTGTTCGATTCGCCGCGCCCCGTCGGGACCACCCTCGAACGGGGCTCATTCACGCTGCTTGCGCCGTGTGCACCGTCGAAGATGGTTGCGCTATGGAACAACTTCCGTGCGTTGGCCGCGAAGCTCGGCAAGCAGGCGCCCGCGCATCCGCTGTTTCTCATCAAGCCGGGGACCTGCATCATCGGCCCGAACGAGGCGATCCAGCGGCCGACCGGCTATGCGGGCAAGATCGCGTACGAGGGCGAATTGGGCATCGTCGTCGGCCGGCGCTGCAAGGATGTCCCGGTCGGCGGGGCAAGCAGCTACATATTCGGGTACACCTGCGTCAACGACGTGACGGCCGCCGATGTACTCAATGAAACGCCGGACTTCGCGCAGTGGTGCCGATCGAAAGGCTACGATACGTTCGGCTGCATCGGGCCCGTCATCGCGACCGACATCGACATCACGCAGGCGCGGATCGTCACGCGCCTCGGCGACAGCGAGCGCCAAAACTATCCGTTGTCGGACATGATCATGTCGCCGGCGGAGCTGGTCAGCCGCATCTCGCACGACATGACGCTGCTACCCGGCGATGTGATCGCATGCGGGACGTCGCTGGGAGTCGGATCGATTCGCGACGGTACCGCCGTCGAGATCACGATCGACGGCATCGGCTCGCTGACGAATCTGCTGGCGCCGGCGTCGAGTACAACCGCACCGACCGTATGACCGACAGCGCACGGACGGCGATTCCACGGGTGCTGTTGCGACGGATGTTCGATGCCGCCATCGCGTCGGCGCAACCGTCGCTCTGTATTCCTAAGCACCTCCCCGCAGCGCCGCGCGGCCGATTGATCGTGATCGGTGCGGGCAAGGCTTCTGCGGCCATGGCGCGATCCGTGGAGGATCATTGGCCGGGCCCTCTCTCGGGCTTGGTGGTCACGCGCTACGGCTATGCAGTACCCTGTCGACATATCGAGATCGCGGAATCCGCGCACCCCGTTCCCGACGCCGCAGGTGTTCGGTCCGCGGAGCGGATGCTCGACCTGGTCAAGAATTTGAATGACGACGATCTCGTCCTCTGCTTGATCTCCGGCGGCGGCTCCGCGCTGTTGCCGCTGCCGGCGTCCGGGCTCACGCTGGAAATCAAACAAACGGTGAACCGTCTGCTGCTCGCCTCCGGCGCCACGATCAGCGAGATCAACTGCGTGCGGCGGCACTTGTCGGCCATCAAGGGCGGCCGGTTGGCTGCCGCGTGCCATCCGGCCCGAGTGCTCACGCTGCTGATTTCCGATGTGCCCGGCGACCGGCCGGTCGATATTGCGTCGGGTCCCACGGTGGCGGACCCTACCACCTGTGCGGATGCGCTCAACATCGTGCGGCGGTACGGCATCGACTTACCGGCAGCGGCGCGCGACGCGCTGGAAAGCGGTCGCGGCGAATCGGTGAAACCCGGCGACCCGCGGCTTGCGCGGGCCAGCGTACGCATCATCGCCACGCCGCAGATGGCGCTGGAAGCCGCGGCGGCGGTTGCGCGGGCTGCCGGGCTCGAGACGCATATATTGAGCGATGCCATCGAAGGCGAGGCGCGCGACGTGGGCAAAGTATTGGCGGCGATTGCCCTACAGGTCGCCGACCGTAATCAACCCGTGAAAGCACCCTGCGTATTGCTTTCCGGCGGCGAAACGACGGTAACGGTGCGCGGGACCGGGCGCGGCGGACGGAACGTGGAATACTTGCTGTCGCTGGCCATCGCGCTCGACGGTCACGCACGCATTCACGCGTTGGCCGGCGACACGGACGGCGTCGACGGACAGGAGGAAATTGCCGGCGCCCAGATTGCGCCGGATTCGATCGCACGGGCTTGGGCCTGCGGTTTGCGCCCGGCGGACGCGCTCGCCGATAACGATGCGCACAGCCTGTTCACGGCGCTCGGCGATTCGATCATTACCGGGCCCACGCTCACCAATGTGAACGATTTTCGTGCCATACTCATCGAGGGTGGTCCCTCCATATGAATCTACGCAGAACCCGCAACGCCAAAATCGTCGCGACTATGGGTCCGGCCAGCTCCGCACCGGACATGGTGCGTCGCCTGTTCCTGGCCGGCGTGGATGTGTTTCGGCTCAATTTCAGCCATGGCACCGCGGACGAGCACCGCGCGCGCTTTGCCACGTTGCGCGAGCTGGAGCGGGAAACGGGAAGACCCATCGGTATTCTCGCCGACTTGCAGGGTCCCAAGTTGCGCGTGGGCGTATTCGCCGACGGAGCCATTCAACTGACCAGCGGCCAGGCGTTTCGCCTCGACCTCGATGCGACGCCCGGCGACTCGCACCGTGTCGGCATGCCGCATCCGGAAATATTCGCCGTGTTGACGCCGGGTTCGGAATTGCTGCTCGACGACGGTCGATTGCGCCTGGTGGTCGAGCGTTGCGGAGCCGACTTCGCCGATACTCGCGTTGCGGTCGGCGGCAAACTATCCGCGAATAAAGGGGTCAATGTCCCGGGCGTGGTGTTGCCGCTGACGGCGCTTACTCCTAAGGACCATCGCGACCTCGATCTGGCGCTGGAGCTCGGCGCGGATTGGGTCGCGCTGTCCTTCGTGCAACGGCCCGAAGACATTCACGAGGCACGAGCCATCATCGGCGACCGTGCCTCCATCATGTCCAAGCTCGAAAAGCCGGCAGCCATCTTGCGCCTCGATGAGATCGTGGCGGCTTCCGATGCGGTGATGGTGGCGCGCGGCGACCTGGGCGTCGAAATGCCGGCCGAGCGTGTGCCTGCGATTCAAAAGCGCATCGTGCGCATTTGCCGCGAGATGGGCAAGCCGGTGGTCGTGGCCACGCAAATGCTCGAGTCGATGGTGGACAGCCCCGTGCCGACGCGTGCCGAAGCCTCGGACGTTGCTACGGCGATTTACGACGGCGCCGACGCGGTGATGCTGTCGGCTGAATCGGCGTCGGGGAAATACCCGCTCGAGGCGGTGAGCATGATGAGTCGCATCGTCGAGCAAGTGGAAGCGGACCCGGCGTACCGTCAGTTCATCAATGCCTCGCATCCCCCCGAGCGAGAAGCGGATGTGGCGGACGCCGTCTGCAGCGCCATGCGTTGCGCCGTCTCGATGCTGCATGCCGCTGCCATCATCTGCTACACGCGATCCGGGCACACCAGTCTGCGCGCCGCCCGGGAACGACCGGAATGCCCCGTGTTGAGTTTGACGCCCATCACCTCGACGGCACGCCGGCTTGCCTTGGTATGGGGCATCCATTCGGTGCAGATCGACGGCGTGACCGACGTGGACGAAATGACTACGGTTGCCTGCGAAGTCGCGCGGCGGGAAGGGTTCGCACAAAGCGGACAGATCATCGTCGCCATCGCCGGCGTGCCGTTCGGACATGCCGGCACGACCAATGTGATGCGGATCGCCACCGCGTAAGCGGCGTCGCCGTGGCGCCTCAGCGGTCAGTTGTCGAAGCTTACAATCTGCCGCGAACGATCGAGTAGACGGCTTCGTGTGCTTGCGCGGCGGAAGCGACTAGCGCATCGATTTCGGTCAGGTAGCGCTCGGCGGCGGCGCAATCCTGAAGTGCGGGTGCGTTGATGTACACGTTCAACGCGGCGCTCCGCAGCGCGCTGTAGGCGGACAGCACGCCGACGCCGGCGTCGCTCACCACGCCTTTGTAGCCGTGTTCGGCCGCGCGTCGCGCCAGCGCGATCACGGCTGCGCAGGCGCGCGCGCATTCGAGCGGCACCTCGGTGGCGCGGGTCAAACTGCTCTGGATCGCTGCGGAGCGGCGCGCCTTGTCGTCGTCGGTTGCTTTGGGCAGCTTGTACGCGGCCATAAGTCCATCGAACGCGGCCACGTCCTCGGTAACCATGGCCGCCAATCGCAACCGCAGTTTTTCGGACTCGTCACGGACAGCCAATAATTCGGCTTCGACTGCTTCGTAGCCTTTCTTGCCGATGCTGACGTTGCAGGTCATCGAAACCAGCGCCGCGCCCATCGCACCCATGATGGCCGCGGCGCTGCCGCCGCCGGGAGTCGGCGCACTGCTGGCCAGCCGCTCTAGAAATTCATCGACGGAATCTTGTGCGATGGTCATGTTTCACTGCTTTGGTGCGGGCTCGCCGACCATTGCTTTGGCAATCGCGTAAATCTCTGCGGCGTCCAACAGCAAGTCATTGCGCTCGAACAATCGTGCGATACAGGCACGGTGCAACGACAATTTCAAGGAGCCGAAACCCAGAGGCCCGAAGAGAACCTTACCGTGGCTCGCGATGCCGCGAGCGCCGATCGCCACGCCTTCGATGCCGGCGGGCGGCGATGCATTGGCGTCGGCCACCAATTCCAACGTCTTGCTGTTCTGCCACGTCTGCGCATCCAACAAGGTGACTCCGGCTGCGCCCGTGGCCAATACGATTTGCGCGCCTTCAAGGGCTGCTGCGCGGTCGACGGTGGTCGGCGCCTCGCTGGCTGCCACGTCGACGTCGAAACGCGCCTTGATGGAGTCGCACGCTGCCTGCGCTACGCTGAATTTGCGTCCGGTGATGCACACGCGGGCGCCTTCGCGCGCCAAGAGAACCGCCGCACGCTGACCGACGGGACCCGAGCCGCCGAGCACGACCGCGCGCTTGCCGGCCAACGAGCGGCCGTGAGACAGCCATGCGACGGCGGCCGCAGCCGTGGTATTCGAGCCGTTGCAATCGAACATGATCGAGACGCGGAAATTGCCGAAGAACTTGGCGCGGACGGCGGCCAGCAACGTTTCACCCTCGGACATGCTGCCGCCGCCGATGAAGATGGCCGTGTTCCGCTTGTCCTTGGGACCGCGAGTGAAAATCGCGCCTTCCACGAGTCCGCCGACATTCTTGGCGTTTATTCCGCCGTAGGCACAGACATGATCGGCGCCGCCGTCGTAAGCGACGACGTTGTCGAAGACGGCAGGAAGCGGGTCCGTATCAAATTGATAGAGCAGCTTTTTCATAATTGATGGCGGGCGGGCTGAGGGCCCGCTCAGGTGACGAGGTGCTGCGGCTTGCCGGCTGCCCAACAATCGATATTGTCGATCAATTGGTCAGCGAGGAATTGCATGGCTCCGTCCGACGCCCACGCGACGTGGGGCGTGAGGATGAAATTGCTACGGCGCAGGTCGAGCAAGGGATGGCCGTTGCGGGGCGGCTCGACCGTGAGCACATCGAAGCCGGCGCCTGCAATCAGACCCTCGTCGAGCGCTTGTATCAGTGCCGCCTCGTCGACCAGGCCGCCGCGCGCGGTGTTGATGAGCAGCGCATTGCGCTTCATCTTGCGAAACGCCGTGATGTCGATGAGATTGCGCGTGGCGGGTATGAGCGGACAGTGCAGGGAAATCACGTCGGATTCCGCCAGCACTGTTTCGTGCGGCGTGAACGTCACGCCCTGCATCTTCGGCGGCGCATGATCGGCGAATAAAACGCGCATGCCGAATGCGCGTCCGATGGCGGCAGTGCTCTGGCCGATGGCGCCCTCGCCAATGATGCCCAGCGTGGCGCCATATAAATCGCCGATATCGTGCGTGAAGAAACAAAACTGCTCGGATTTGTTCCATACGCCATTCTCTACATCCTGCCGGTAGGCCAGAATGTTGCGCCGCAGAGCGAGAATCATCGCGAACGCATGCTCGGGTACCGTGTGAACCGCGTAGTTGCGAATATTGGCGACCGCGATGCCGTGCTCCTTGCAGTACTGCACGTCCACCACGTCATAGCCCGTGGCCGCCACCGCAATCATTTTCAGATCCGGCAGCCGCGCCAAGGTCTCCGCTCGCATCGGAACCTTGTTGACGATGGCCACGGTGGCGCCCGCCAGCCGCGCAATAATTTCATCCACCGAGGTCTTTTCATGCTCCACGTATTCCGAGGCGCACTTAGGCTTGCGCACCTTCGCCTTCAGCGATGCGCGATCCAAGAAAACGACGCGTTGCGTCATGCGGCCATGCCCGCGTTCGCGCTGCGAACCTGCTGCGTGCCGGCCGCCGGCGAATTGGCGCGCCAGAATCTTTGGGCCGCGGCCACGCCGCTGCCCGGCTCGATCTTGACGCCCACATCGAGCATGGCCATTTCCGCTCCGGCGATGGCGCCCAAGAGCATGACTTCGTTGAGATCACCCAAATGACCGACACGGAACAATTTGCCGGCAACCTTGGACAACCCGGCGCCGAGGGCGAGGTTGTAGCGCTTGAACGCGCGCGCGATGACGTCCGCGCCATTGATGCCCTCGGGTACCATGATCGCGGAAACGGTATCCGAGTGCCACTTGGGCGCAGTCGCGCAAAGCTTGAGCTTCCAACCGTCGATGACGGCGGCGCGCATGCCGCCGGCGAGGTAGGCATGCCGGTGGAATACGTTTTCCAAGCCTTCTTCCGCGAGGATCGCCAGCGATTCGCGCAGGCCATACAGCATCGGTATGGAAGGGGTATAGGGGAAATACCCCGAGGCATTGGAGTTCACCATGTCGGCGTAATCGAAATAGCAGCGTTTGGATGCCGCGGTCTTGGCGGCCTCGAGCGCTCTCTGGCTCACGCACGTGACACCCATGCCCGCAGGCAGCATCAAGCCCTTCTGGGAACCGCTGATGCAGACATCGACGCCCCATTCGTCCATGCGGAAGTCGATGCTGGCAAGCGCGCTCACCGAGTCGACGAATAAAAGGGCCGGATGCTTGACGCTATCCATCGCCTGACGCACGGCAGGTACGTCGCTGGTCACGCCGGTTGCGGTCTCGTTTTGGCAGACCAGCACGGCTTTGATCTTGTGCTGCTTGTCGGCGCTCAGCGAGGCCAGGTAGCGCTCCACCGGGACGCCCTCGCCCCAGGGTGTTTCCAGAATTTCGACGTCGAAGCCCAATCGCACGCACATGTCGGCCCATAGATGGCTGAACTGTCCGAAGCGGGAGGTGAGAATCTTGTCGCCCGGGTTCAGGCAATTGGTCAACGCAGCTTCCCAGCAACCGGTACCGGAGGACGGAAAAATGATCGGTGCACCGGTGGTCGTTTTGAAAATCGGCTTCAGGCCGTTCAAACAAGCGCGCGCCAGTTCCGGAAAGACGGGCGAGCGGTGATCTTCCATGGACACCACCATGGCGCGAAGAACTCGGTCGGGGACGTTGGTGGGTCCTGGGACGAATAGAAAATTGCGACCAGCCATGAAGATCTCCTTGAGTGTGGTGGCTGCTTGAAGCCTATGCGAACTATTGACGGGCCGCGCCGCCCCTGCGTTATTGTTGCGCGATCCCCCTGACAAACCTCTATCTATGATATATGAGATATCATGCAGTTGCCTATAGCGATGCATTGCAGTATAGATAAGTTTGCGGCGCGAGGTTCCGGCTTCCTATGCGAATCGCCTTATTAGGACAACAAAAATTCGGGAAGGCAGTCTTCGACGCGTTCGTCGATCGCGGCCACACCATCGCGGGGGTTTTTTGCGCTCCGGACAAACCTGGAACGTCGCCCGATCCGATCAAAGCGGCGGCCGCATCGCGGGCCATCCCGGTCCACCAGTTGCCCACGCTCAAGTCCGAGAACGCCCGAGATATTTTGCGCGCGCTCAAAGCCGATCTTGGCGTCATGGCATACGTGCTGCAGTTCGTGCCCGAAGAATTCACCGCCATTCCCGTCCACGGGATGATTCAGTATCACCCGTCCCTGCTGCCGCGATACCGAGGCCCCAGCGCAATCAACTGGCCCATCATCCGCGGCGATACCGTGACGGGACTTACCATATTTCGGCCTACCGACGGTCTCGATGAAGGACCGGTCATTCTGCAAAAGGAAACTCCGATTGGTCCGGACGATACGTTGGGAGGAGTTTACTTCGAGCGCCTCTTTCCCATGGGAGTCGCCGCGCTGCTGGAAGCGGCCGAACTGGTTGCGCAAGGCTTGGGTTCGGGGACTCCGCAGGACGAATCCCATGCAAGCTACGAGGGTTGGTGTCGCGCGCCTGAATCACGGATCAACTGGCACAATCATGCCGACATCATCTACGACCTCATCCGTGGCTGTGATCCCGCACCGGGCGCGTGGACGATGTTGAACGGCAAGAAGCTACAGCTCTTCGAGGCGCGCAAGCATCCCTTGCGCCGTTTTTCGCAGATTGCGGCGGAGGTCGGCGCCGTTTCGAAGCTCGGCGAGCGCAGTCTGCGCATCAGCACGCACGGCGGCGAAATCGAAGTGTTCAAAGTCAAATATGGCGACGGCGATAAGCAGCCGGCTGCTCAGTTTTGCGCCGCCCAAGGGGTTGCCGTAGGCACCTTGCTCGGCGCGTAGGAAAGCGCCGGCGAGAGTGCGTCGCCAAGCAGTACCCCTGCGACTTAGGATGGGCCCGCGGACTCCAACGCCAACAAACCGGTGGCCGTGTTGGAAATTGGAATGTGGTAGTTGCTATGAACTTTGCGCACGCTGGCCGAGTTGCTGGTCAATGCGCCGCGCATCCCCAGCCACATCAGCAACTCCACTCCTTGGGTACCGGTCTTCTCCACGAGATCGTGGATGCTGAATTGCGTCGCCCATTCGGGGTTCGTCAACAAACTATCGATGAACTTCAGATCGAAGTCCTTGTTGATATGGCCGGCGCGCTCGCCGTCCAATTGATGCGATAAGCCGCCCGAGGCCATTACCGCCACTTTCTTGTCGCTGTCCCAGCTTTGGATGGCCTCGCCCACCGCTCTGCCCAGGGCATAGACGCGTCGGGCAGAGGGCAGCGGGAACTGCACGGTGTTGACGCAGATCGGCACTATGCTTACGGGGCATTCGCCGTCGGGCCAGAACAATTTTAGCGGCAAGGTGCAGGCATGATCGATGAGCATTTCCTGGCACGTGACGAGGTCGAAGTCTTGTTCGGTCACGGCATTGATGATGTGCCACGACAAGTCCACCTCGCCCTTGAAAGGGGGCAACGTTGGAATTCCCCACCCTTCATCGGCGTTGTCGTATCGTTCGGCGGCGCCCACGGCAAACGTCGGCATCTTGTCGAGGAAGAAATTCAGCCCGTGATCGTTGTAGAAGATCACCACGACGTCGGGCTTGACCCGTCCCAGCCATTTGCGGATCGGCGGAAAGCCGTCGAAGAAGGGCTTCCAGTAGGCGTCCTGCTGCAGGCCCTTGTGTATGGCCCCGCCGATGGCAGGGATGTGCGAGGTTGCGAGGCCACCGACGAGTTGTGCCATGTTCGCTCCTCAAGTAGTCGCGGCAGCGCGCAGTTTGGCCTGGAATTCGGGTTTGGTCATGCCGGTTTGCTGTGCGCCGATGTCCTGCATGTCCAAGCCGAAAATGCCGGCGAATTTCGCCAAGTAATAGGCATTGCCGCCCGCGGCGATGAGATCGAGCACGCAGCGCGCACGGATCGCCGCCTTTTGCTGTTCATTGAGACCGAATTTGGACATATACGCTTCCTCGTTCTCGATGAATTCCGCGCGGTTGGCCGCGCTGTTGAAGGAATAGCACATTTTATTGAGGCGGTAGCCTTTACGCGCCTGTTCGCCGTCGAACGGAGTGGTGCCGGGTATTTTTGGTAATGCTTGCGTCACGGACGTCTCCGGTAATGGCTGGGCGCGTGCCGAGCCTAGTTATTCAATGATAAGTATCCGGAGGCGATTGCTAAAGATAAACTGATATTTCATCATAGAACTCATGAGGAAAATCGATTGGTCATCGCTTGATGCCGGATTGCTGCAACTGCTGGTCGCGGTGTTGGAGACCGGGTCCATAACGGCGGCCGCGCAGCGGCTGGCGTTACCCAATCGGCGATCAGTCACCTGCTCAATAAACTGCGTGCTATCACCGCAGACGCGCTGTTCGTCAAATCCGGGCGCGGCATCGTGGCCACGGCACGCGCGGAGGCGCTCGGAAGGCTGGCCCGGGAACTGCTCCGCGAGCTCGAGCGCTTCGCCAGCGCGGGCGACTTCGAGCCCGCCCGCTGGCAAACGACGTTCACCATCGCGGCTAACGATTTTCAGCGTGATTTGCTGCTGCCGGCGTTGGCCGCCCGACTGCGCGCGCAGGCGCCGGCGGTGGTGCTGCGTATCGTTCCATCCGGCGTCCCGCTGCTCGAGACGCTGCGTGCCGATGCGCATCAACTCGTCATCAGTCCGCGCCCGCCGGATGGAACGGATATCATCCAAAAGCGACTGTTCGCGGACCGCTACCGCGTGTTCTACGATGCGGATGTTCGAGAGGCTCCCACCACCCGTACAGAATATCTTGGCGCGGACCATGCCACCGTGCTGTACGAGCCGCGCCGCAGCCTGGATTTGGATCAGCATCTCGCCGCCAAGGGATTCGCACGGCGCTTCACGGTCACGGTTCCGGGTTTCAGCGCGCTTCCGGCGTTCATTCGCGGCACTGCCTTGATCGCCACGGCGCCCGGACTGCTTGCCAGGCGCACCATGACGGGATTGGGTCAATCCCGGCCACCCGTTCCGTGTCCTGACCTGTCGATGTACATGATCTGGCACGCGCGCTACAACCACGACCCGGCGCATTGTTGGTTAAGAGAACAGCTTGCATCGTGTGTGGCTCCCGCACTCGCCGCGTAGGCTGCAGTTCAAGCGAGGTATCATGAGCAAAGTGGTTCGAATTCACGAGTACGGTGGCCCGGAACAACTGCGAATAGAAGAACTCGACGTCGGCAATCCCGGGCCGGGAGAGGTGCGAATTCGCGTCGAGGCCATCGGCCTGAACCGCTCGGAGGCGCTGTTCAGGGCCGGCGCTTATTTGCAGGCACCGAAACTTCCATCCCTCATCGGCTATGAAGGTGTCGGGATCGTCGAGGCACTGGGGACCGGTGTCCACTCAGTGTCAGCCGGCGACAGAGTCTGCGTCATGCCGACTTTTCGACTCGGCGAATATGGAATTTATGGCGAGCACGCCATCGTGCCGGCGCGCAGCCTCGTGGCGCCGCCCGCGGGACTGCCGGTAATCGAAGCGGCTTCGATCTGGATGCAGTATTTCACCGCCCTTGCGATCTACGAAATTGCGCACGCAACGGTGGGCGACTACGTCATCGTGCGTGCGGCGTCGAGCAGCGTTGGCCTCGCCGCCATTCAGCTTGCCAATTGGGCCGGGGCCATCCCCATAGCGGCTACTCGAACCAGCGCCAAGACCACGGCTTTGCTGACGCACGGAGCTAAGCACGTGATTGCGACGGAGGAATCCAATCTGATTGCCGAGGTGCAGCGCATCACCAACGGCAAGGGCGCACGCATCGTGTTCGATCCGGTGGGAGGACCCGATGTCGATACCCTCGCGCAGGCTGCGTCGGAAGATGGAATCATCATCATCTACGGGGGCCTGAGCGGCCGGCCGACACCGTATCCGCATTGGCCTGCGGCAATGAAAGGGCTGACCCTGCGAGGCTGGGTGGCTTCGGCCATCTGGAACAAGCCGGAGCGATTCGCCCGCTATCGGGATCTGATTCTTTACGGGCTCCAGGAAGGCCGATTGAAACCGGTTATCGCAAAGACATTTCCGCTGGCGCAGATCGCCGACGCGCACCGTTACCTGGAATCGAATCGACAGTTCGGGAAGATCATCGTCACGGTGTAGGCGCCTCGCCGACGTGTCGACCGGAGAGTCCATGTACAAAGTTGCTGCGGCAGTGGTTGCAGGTTTCATGCTCATGTCGGCAGCCCCCGGTCGACCCGGCGACCTCGCCGAATCCGCCGCGGCCAGCGGGTCGCCCCAACCCCCGGAAAGCGATCCGATCAGAGCGATGGTCGAACGTCTCGATCTCGAGGCGTACAAAACCACGATCAAAGGCCTGACTCGATTCGGGGATCGCCGGCAAGGCACCGATCGCAATCGTGCCGCGATCGACTGGATAGAGGCTCAGCTCCGAAGTTACGGCTGTACGAATACCGCTCGACTCAAATACACCTATTTTCCCAACGATCCGCAATTGCCGAGCGGACCGCCGATCGCACACAGCGCGGACGCCGCGGCCGGGGGGGCGCGCTACCGTGGTGTGCGCAATCACACCGGCGTCAACGCCGATCCTCTGCTCCAGCCGGACGAAAAACTTCGCGCGCTCGATTCCCAGCCGAGCGAGGCAGGCGCCCGCGAGGAGGTGTATTGCACGAAAATCGGCGCCACGCACCCGGAGGAAATGTACATCGTGGGCGCGCACATGGATGGCATCGGATGGGGCGAAGCCGCCAACGATGACGGCTCCGGAACCGCGTTGGTCATGGAACTCGCGCGCATTTTTTCATCGCCCGATGTGAGAACCGAGCGGTCGATTCGATTCGTGCTCTGGAACAATGAAGAAACCGGGCTCAATGGCGCATGGGCATACGTCGCGCAACGCGCCGCGCTGCAGGGCAAGGAAGATCCGGTCGGCTCCGGTCGATATCCCGAGCCCAGATGGCTCGGCATGATCCAGCACGACATGGTGCTGTTCGATCACGGTATGCCGCGAGCGGACGGGACAGTTGCGAAGGAACAGCGGCCGGAGGCGGACCTTAACATTGAATTTCAGTCCAAGGCAAAGCTGGCGGACGGTGCGCAACAACTTGCATGGGCGGTCCATGCTGCCAACGAGACCTATGCCTCCGACTACCCGGCCGTTGTGGGACCGCACATGACCAACACCGACAGCACCCCTTTCATGGATCTGGTACCCGCCATCAGTGTGCGCGAGAACGAGCGCGGCAGGGAGATCGGCGCCGGCTGGGATCCGCACTGGCACCAACCCACGGACGTCTACACAACGTTCACGGAGCAGGATTTCCGGCTCGGGCTGAACGCCGCGCAAACCACCCTCGGTGCGATTGGTCGACTGAGCGGCGCGACCTTGATCCGGGCATCGCGGGCGACCGTGCGGTAACGAGCGAAAAAAAGCGTCAAATTTCTGTCGCTATTTGCGATCGGCCGCTGCCCGGCACTTTCTCTTCAGCCACGCTGCGGAGGTTTCTTTCATATTTTCGAGAGACGGTGATGCTTTTGGCCGCGCAACGTCGCTTTGATTAACGAGTACAAGTGTTATCTTCACCGAAGGAATGGATGCGATGTCAATCAGCGCAGAGATCTCCTGGTCGCCGGCTCATTCCAAATTCGCCGGCGGCAAGCGCGGCGCGCGGCGAATTCTGATTATCGATAGCCACCCGATCGTGCGGGAAGGCTTGCGGCGCGTCATCGAAAATGAAGATGACCTCATGATATGCGCGGAAGCGGACACCGCGCGAAACGCCCGCAACGCGATCAAGGAATGCAAACCCGACATCATCATCGCCGACATCGGCCTCAATCAAGGCGATGGCATCGAGTTGGTACGCGATGTGCGCGCCCACTATGCCCATCTGCCGATCCTCGTGCTCTCAAGTCATGATGAAACCATCTATGCGGAACGCATGCTATCCGTGGGCGCCAATGGCTACATCATGAAACAGGCCACGAGCGAGCAAATACTGTTCTCCTTAAGGCGAGTGCTCGACGGCGACATCTACGTGTCGGAGGGCGTGGGATTCAACATGATTCGGAAGTCCGCCTCGCACGGCGCCCTCATCTCGTCCAACCCCATCGATCGCCTCACCGACCGCGAACTGCAGATTCTGCATCTGATGGGCAAGGGAATGAGCACTCGCGACACGGCGTGCCTACTCAACTTGAGCATTAAAACGATCGAATCACACCGGCACCGGATCAAATACAAGCTGAACCTGACGACCGGATCACAACTGGTGCAGTACGCGATCAATTGGTTCACCGGTCAGGAAGCCGGCGTCAGCTTTTGAGAAATCGACAGGCGGAGCTGCGGGTTGCGTCGAAGAAACCGACTATTTGACGTTGCGAACGACGGCTTCACGCACGTGATGAATGCCGAACGCGATGAGAATGAACACAACCGGGATGCTGACGGCCTGGACGATTTCGTAGTCGACATTCACACCCACGGCCTTGATGCCCTTGGCGACATAACCGATCAAGCCGACCACGTAATACGTGATGGCTGCGATCGACAAGCCTTCGACGGTCTGTTGCAATTTGAATTGAGCCTTGGCGCGGCGGTTCATCGACTCGAGTAAGGCCTGGTTCTGCCGCTCGCGCGTGATGTCGACACGCGTCGCCAACAATTGATTCGCGCGCGCCACGCGTTGCGATAGCGATTCCTGTCGAGCCGATACCGCGCGGCAAGTATTCATTGCCGGCGCGAGTCGACGCTCCGTGAAATCGCCGAACGTCTGCAATGCCGGAATACGAATTTCCCGAAACTCCGCGATGCGTCGCTTGACGAGTTCGTAATAGGCAGTCGCGGCGCTGAAGCGATAGTGGCTCTCCGCCTCACCGCTCTCGATATGCGCTTCCAAGCGCGTCAAGCGATCGAGCAGACTCGCCTCGTCGGCTTCATTGGCGCTTTCCAGCACGGTCGTGACTTGCGACAACTCTCGTTCGTAGCTCGCGAGCAGGGGGGTCAACTGGCGCGCCACCGGTAGTGCGAGGAGCGCCATCATGCGATATGTGTCGATTTCCAGGATACGCTGCACCAGCCGCCCCGCCTGGCGTGGAGTCAAGTGCCGATCCATGATGAGGAAGCGGCTGAAGCCATCCGCTCGCACACGGAAATCGGTCAATGCGGTCGCCGCGCCATCGCCAACGCGTGACCCGACCAGCACGTTGCCGTCGAAGTAGCGGGCGGCGATCTCCTCGTAGCCGGGCGCGGTATTCGCAGCCTCCAGCATCGCACCATGCGACGCCACCATGACCTCGCCCTTGATTGCCGACACCCAATCGCCCGGTACCGCGTCCAGGGCGGTGACGGCAAAGGGGTCGTCGAACGCGCCCTCTACGGTGACGGTGTAGCGGGTGAATTCGGTGTGACGCTCCCAGCGCAACGAGAAGGGGCCCAAGTCGATGCTGAAGTGGCCCGACGCATCCTCCGGCGGTTGCTTTCCATAGCGTCCCACCAATTCGATGACGTGCTGCCACTCGTCCTGGCGGGCGGCGGGGGGGGAGAGGAGCGCGAGGTAACTGATGCGCAGCGGCGCGCGCAGTGAATCGGACGGGCGTGCATGTACCTCGTCATTCAACTCGCTGCGCAAGGGATGATTCGTCGGAAGCATGGCCGTGAAAGGTAGCGTGAAGTCGGCCGAGTGTCACGCCCTATCCCGCCAACAGCGGAAAAGTGGCGCCGATGGAATCGACGCCGGCAACGGATTAACCTTCATGAATCCATGATACATATTCGTTTTCCAGTATGAGAGTCGCATATGATTTCTCGTCGTAACCTTTTGAAATTATCCGGCCTTGCTGCCGTGTCTGCTTCGCTACCAGCCGTCACGCAAGAGGCGGCGCCTCCTGACTACAGGCTCGACATCGTTCCCGCGACTCTCGAGCTATCGCCGCGTCACACGCTCAAGACGCTCACGTACAACGGCCAAGCTCCCGGCCCCTTGCTGCGTTTCAAAGAAGGCCAGCCGGTCACCATCGAGGTCACGAATCACAGCGATCGTCCGGAAGTGGTCCATTGGCACGGTCTGTTTCTGCCCACCGACGTCGATGGCGCGCTGGAGGAGGGCACGCCGCCCATCGTTGCCGGCGGTACCGCGCGCTATACGTTCACACCACGTCCGGCCGGATTTCGCTGGTACCACACTCACACCATGGCCATGGGCGATCTGACTCGAGCCCAATACAGCGGTCAACACGGCTTCTTGATGATCGAACCGCGCGATAATCCCGCGCGCTACGATCAAGAGTTCTTTCTCGCCCTGCACGATTGGGACGGCCATCTTCTGGCCAGCGATGATGGGGCGATGAACCCACACTACAACGTATCCACCATCAACGGCAAGACCATGGGTGCGGGTGAGCCGCTGCGCGTCAAACAGGGCGAGCGCATCGTGCTGCACGTTCTGAACTCCAGTCCCACCGAGCCCCACTGGGTGGCACTCGCCGGCCACGGCCTGCGCGTCGTCGCCCTGGACGGCAATCCGGTCCCGTCGCCGCAGACCGTGCCCATGCTGCGGCTCGCTCCGGCGGAGCGAGTCTGCGCCATCGTCGAAATGAACAATCCCGGCATTTGGGTGCTCGGCGAGGTTCGAAAGCACCTCCAAGCGGCGGGTATGGCGGTCAGCGTCGAGTATGCCAATCAATCCGGTGCGCCGCAGTGGCAGCAGCCGACTGACCTCATCTGGAACTACCAGCAGTTCGCGGCCGCGCACTCCGACGACAAAGCGGCCGATAGTCCGGTGATCATCCCGCTGGTATTCGAATCGAAGTTCCGCGGCCACGGCGCCATGGAGCTTTGGACGATCAACGGCAAATCATATCCCGACGCGAGTGCTGCGCCTCTCCAATCAGGCCAGCGCTACCGCCTCCAGTTCGTCAACAAGAGCATGGACGACCATCCGCTGCATCTACACCGCCACAGTTTTGAGTTGCACCGCTTGGGCGCACCACTCGGCGCCGGTAAAAATCCCGCGCCCAACCGCATCCGCGGCATCGTTAAAGACGTCGTTCTGGTCGACTCGCAGACCCAGGCCGACGTCGATTTCACCGCCGATAATCCCGGCGCCACCCTGTTTCATTGTCACCAGCAGAACCACATGGATCTCGGGTTCATGATGCTCTTCAACTATGCATGAGCGAACCACGCTCCTGGTGCCTTATTGCCTGATTCTGCTTGCGCTCGCCGGAGTGCCTGTGCTCGCAGAAGCCCAGGGCAACTACGAAATCCAGGTGTACGGCGCCGATACCGTGCCTGCGGGAAATCTGATGGTGGAGTTGCATTCCAACTTCACCGTCGACGGCCAAAAGGAAACCGTCGATGGGGTTTATCCGACCAATCATCAGGAACATGAGACGCTGGAACTCACCGAGGGCATCAATGATTGGTCCGAAGTCGGGTTATATGTCTTCACCAGCGAGCAGGACGGCCACGGCGTGCAGTGGGTCGGCGATCACATCCGGCCCCGCATCCGCGTCCCTGAAGCCTGGGGGTGGCCGGTAGGCGTCAGTCTGTCCACCGAGATCGGCTTTCAGCGCTCCGCCTATTCGACCGACACCTGGACCTGGGAAATCAGACCCATCATCGACAAGGCGATCGGCCGCTGGTACTTCGCCATCAATCCCGCGCTCGAACGTACTCTGCATGGCCCGGACGTCAACCAGGGCCTGGGCTTCGCACCAAGCGCCAAGGTCAGCTATGATTTCACGCGGGTAGTCAGCGCCGGCTTCGAGTACTACGCAGATTATGGGGCCTTGCGTAACTTCGCTACGACCCATGACCAGCAGCAGCAACTCTTTCTCGTCACCGACCTCAACGTCTCTCCAGTGTGGGAAATCAATTTCGGCGTCGGCATCGGCGCCACGGGCTCCACCGATCATCTCATCGTCAAAGCGATTCTCGGCCGTCGATTCGATTGGGGCCGACATTCCGCCATGGACTGAATACGTGCCGACCAGGACCGTACTACGCTGTTTCAAGATCGAGACTATCCGGTGCTCAATGACTATCGCGGCGTGCTTGGCGGATTATTCCGCACGATGTGGGGTCTTTCGGCCAGTCAAAGTGCCTCCATCTTTCAACAAACTCCGCCGGTCGATCTGCAGCTGATTTAGCGCGATGGCGTCATAATAGACGTCCTGAAGGGAATGGGCGTCCAAGAGGGGATCAGCACATGAGAACCAACGCGTGAGCGGTACCGCGGGCGTGACAATCGAACTGCAAAGCGCCACCCGGCTGCTCGCCCGGCTGAAGTCCCGCGAGCTGGGGGCCGTCGAATTACTCGATGTACTGTTGTCGCGCATCGAGCGTCTCAATCCCGAATTGAACGCCGTCGTGGTTCTCGACGCGGACCGTGCACGCGCCGCGGCGCGCGCCGCCGATAACACGGCAGTGGCAGCCCACGGCCCGCTGCATGGCCTACCCATGACGTTCAAGGATGCCTGGGAGGTCGCCGATATGACGGCTAGCTGCGGCGTGCCAATGCTGCAATCGCACCGGCCCGCTCGAGATGCCGACGCGGTGGCCGGCTTGCGGCGAGCGGGCGTGATTCCATTCGGCAAGACCAATGTGCCGACACTGGCGGCCGATCATCAGAGCTATAACCCGGTGTATGGAACCTCTAACAATCCGTGGGACCTTGGGCGCACGCCCGGTGGATCGTCGGGGGGCGCTGCGGCAGCGGTCGCTGCGGGGTTCACGCCGCTCGAATTGGGCAGCGATATCGGCGGCTCCATCCGCTGTCCTTCCCATTTTTGCGGAGTGTACGGGCACAAGAGCAGCTTCGGAATCGTGCCGATGCGAGGCCATATCCCGCCGATGCCGGGTGCCTTCACGTCACCGCCGCTCGGCATCGCCGGACCCATCGCGCGCGCGCCCGAGGATTTGGAGCGCGCGCTGGACGTGCTGGCCGCGCCGGCAGAGCTGGACCACACGGCTTGGTCGGTCAAGATTCCGGCGAGTCGCCATGAACGTCTGGATGGATTTCGCGTCGCAGTCTGGGCCGACCAGACCGCCTATAGCGTCGATAGCCGCTACTGCGCTGCCATCGAAGGCTACGCCAGGGATCTGCAGGCCGCGGGAATGCACGTCGATTTCACGGCGAGGCCGCCGATCGACCCGTTCGCGAGCGACGATTTGTACGTCGCGATGTTGTTCCGCGCCATATCGCTGGGGATGGATGAGGCGATGCTGCTCGAGATTGAGCGAGCCGCCGTGCACTATGGGTCGAATCCGCGCGGGTATCCCGAACGTATCGCCCGCGCGGTGCGCATGTCGCACGCGGAGGCGGAATTGCTTCGGGAAGATCAACAGCGCCTGTGTCGGCAGTGGGCACGGTTCTTCATGGAATTCGATCTGATACTTTGCCCCATCGTGCCCACCGTTGCGTACCGGCACGATCACTCGGGCCGGGGTTCCGGCCACATCGCACAGTACAGCCGCAGCCTGCTCGTCGACGGAAAGGCCGTGCCCTATATGAACGGTCTGCAGTGGCCTGGGGTCGCCACGGTTGCAAACCTACCGGCGACGGCCATCCCCACCGGGCGTTTCATCGACGGCATGCCGGTGGGCCTACAGGCCATCGCACCTTATCTGGAAGATCGAACTGCATTACGATTCGCGCAATTGGCCGCTGCAGCGGTCGGCGGGTTCGTAGCGCCGCCGCAGCCGCCGCCACGGCGCGCGTGATGGATGAGTAATCGATGCCCGGCAGTCAAAGCTTCAGTGTTGATCCCCGAAACGAGAGGGTGCTGGTCAGCCTCAACGGCCAGTTCGTGGCTCGGCATGCGGCCAAAGTGTCGATCTTCGACGGCGGATTTGCGGTTGGCGACGGCGTTTGGGAAGGTTTGCGGTTGCCGCATTGCGAGGCGCTATGGCGGCGACGCATAGGATCATGCAGCCGCCACTCTCGCACTCCGTGACCATGATGCGCCGATCGAAAATTCTCGCGCTCTCCATGCTCGCGCTCGCCGCGCTGGCTCTATTGGTGACTGCGGCAGCGATTATTCTTGTGCGCGCGACCGCCAAGCCTCGGGTAGAGGCCTTAGCTTCGAAGGCCTTGGGGATGAAAGTCAGCGTCGGCGGCAGGGTGACAGTCGGCTTCCTACCCAGATTGCACATCACGTTGGCGGACGTGCACGTCCGCACGTGCGGTGCCGATCTCGCTTCCGCGGGCGAGGTGGACCTTGGGATGGAATTCCTGCCTTTGCTTCATCAAGAGGTGCAGATCGAAAAGCTGGCGTTGAAGCGGCTCACGATTTCCCTGCAAAGGAACGGCGACGGAAAACTGAACGTCGACCGCTCGTGTCAGACCGCTGCGATACTTCCCGCATCCGCCGTCCCCAGCGTGGTTGTCTCGGATGGGCGTCTCGTCTATGCCGATCAACAAACGGGGCAACGGGTTGAGGCTACCGACTGCAAACTTGATGACGGCCGGTTGCTTCTTTCATCGGGGGCAAGCTCGGACGTGCTGAAGAACCTGTCCGTCGCAGCGAAGTTCACGTGCGTGAAAATACAGACCAAGGATTTCACGGCGTCCGATTTGCGGCTCTCGGTTGACGGGAAGGGCGGGATCGTCGATTTCGATCCTGTCACGCTGCGGCTGTTTGGTGGCCACGGCTCAGGCAATGTCCGCGCCGACTTCTCCGGCGCGGAGCCCCACTACCGTGTTCGGTTCGG